>Ga0315291_10009625_pt1 | contig 11854 bp, 11 predicted proteins | sample YL17G12_20_MG_FD_203070 | JGI IMG/M metagenome (GOLD analysis project Ga0315291, IMG submission 203070) | Sediment microbial communities from Yellowstone Lake, YNP, Wyoming, USA - YL17G12_20 | ecosystem: Environmental > Aquatic > Freshwater > Lake > Sediment | place: USA: Wyoming | collected...
TTTTTTACGCACTATCTGTGGTAAATTGCTTTTATTTCCCGGCTGCCATTTTCTCTTTTCCATCACCAGGGCAGATTCACCATCTTGATAATACCAGGTCCACTCCCACTCCGGTGTTTATCAGCTACTTTTTCTTTTCCATCACCAGGGCAGATTCACCATCTTGATAATACTTGGTCCACTCCCCCACCTTGGCATACCCGAAACGTTCATACAACCGGATCGCAACGTCATTGGATGGACGAACGCACAGCCTGATCCTGTTCACGGATATCTGCGCTTCACAAGCCTGCAATAGGGCGGCGCCAATTCCCCTGCTGCGGAATTCGGGTAAAACCGCCACCGATGCGATCCATGCCACCCCTTCCAGCCGGCGGATGTCCCCGGCAATGAACCCCACCATCTGCTTCCCATTCACCGCCTTCAAGCGCACCACGCCCGGGAACGTTAACACCCCGATCAGATCCATCAGGGGCCAGGCATCCTTTGGAAAGCAGATTTGCTCCACATGGCGCAGAGCGCCCAGGTCGCGCAAGGAGGCTGGCTCGATAGCCACGCTTGTATCAGATTGGGCATGGATGACGGTATTCATGCAGTAACCAATAAAAAATCTCGTCCAGAGTTAAAAGATACGCAATACGGAATACATTTCAGTTGTACTCCGTATTGCGATGGATGTTGAGTCTTGATTTACTTCGTCTCGCCCTTTTGCTCACCCGTCATGAATTTGCTGATCATGCTGGTGAACTCCAGCGGGAAGATGAACTTGGTGGAGGCTCCAGCGCCGATGGACTTCAGCGCTTCGAAGTATTGCAGGGTCATCGTCTTCTGGTCCACCGTCTTCGCTATGGAGAAGATTTTATCCAACGCAACCGAGAAACCCTCGGCACGCAGGACCTGAGCTTGCTTTTCGCCTTCAGCCACCAGGATGTTGCTCTGCTTCTGACCTTCGGCACGCAGGATGTTGGACTGCTTCTCACCATCCGCCACGTTAATCGCTGCCTCACGTGTTCCGGTGGATTCAGTCACCACTGCACGGCGGATACGCTCAGCTGACATTTGGCGGTTCATCGCGTCTTGCACTTCGCGCGGCGGTATGATCTCGCGGATTTCAACGTTGGTCACCTTGACACCCCAGCGCTCGGTCACCTCATCCAGGCGAGTGCGCAACATATTGTTGATGTGCTCCCGCTCCGATAGGACCTCGTCCAGCATGATCCCACCAATGACCGCACGCAATGTGGTTGTGGCCATTCCCAGAGCGGCTGCTTCAAAGTTTCCCACCTGCACGACACTATCCGTGGGGTTTAAAACCTTGTAAAACCACAGGAAATCGATGCTAATCGGGGCGTTATCCTTGGTAATTGAAGTTTGGTGTGGAACCTCACGCACCTGCTCGCGCAGGTCCACTGCGACGGGTCGATCAACAATGGGGATCAGGAATACGATACCAGGACCTTTTGAGCCAATGCAGCGTCCCAAGCGAAAGATGACCAGACGCATATACTCCGGCACCACCCGGATGGCACTGGCGAGAAGGATGATTGCCAAAACAACGACCCCTCCAGCCAGGCATAGGACAATGGTTAATTGAGTGCCTTGCATAATTTACCTCCTCATAGATTGGGTTGAATGGATTTTGAGCATGATTCAATCAGACTACTTGTTCACTAGAGGGACAGGTTCAACCTCCAGGATAAAACCTTCGCGCTTTACCACACGAACTTTGCTGCCAGAGGGGATGGGTACCTGACTGTGGGCACTCCATAACTCTGATTTGATTTGTACAGATCCCTCGTCGAAGATATCAGTCCTGGCTTCACCGTAATCACCGATGATCTTTGCCAGATCATGTCTTGGTTTTATTTTTTCGGTTTCCAGCACTTTGGTAGTGGCTATCCAGAGGTATCCGCTGGCAAGGATCGAGGCGATGATTGCCAGGATCGGGTTGACGCCTGGCTGATACCAGCTCGCGCCCTGAAAAAGGTAAGTGGAGCCAAGAACGAACGCCACCAAAGCAATTGCCAGGAATACCAGGTTGCGAGACTTGCGCACTGCCAGGATGAATGGAATGACGCCGAGGATCAACAGCCCCAAGGCCCACAAATTGATGGGTATCTGGCTGATCTCCCAACCAGCCAGGAATAAAACGAATAAGGCGCCAACTTCGAGGACGCCAGTGCCTGGGGCGAAAAGCGCCATAATTGCCAGGACAGTTCCGACCACTAAGAGCAAATATGCAACATTAGGATCAATTAGAAATTCCATAGATGTGTCCTCCAGGGGCGATTTGATTATACATCAGATTGGGTAATCGCCTCTTGATATCCATTATGCACCAATATACCCATATGAGGCTAAGAGAATCTCAGGATTTGGTATGATATAGACATGCAACCATTTTCGCTTTTGCTTGGGTTGGGTGCGCTGTCCGGCTTGTTGCTGGCAGGTTGGAGGGCTCCCAAAAAAGAAACGATACGTTATGTGGATGCCGGGGTAGGGATATTATTCGGTGCCCTGCTTGGCAGCCGGGCGGTGACGGTGGCAGTTAATTTTAATTACTACCAATCCCACCCAGGTGAGATTTTCCAGGTATGGCTGGGAGGATTATCTTATATTGGAGCGTTAACAGGAGGAATACTAGCACTTATCATTGTAGCTGAATGGTGGAGAATCCCAACTGGTTTGCTCGCAGATACACTATTACCGTTGGCTGGCGCACTGACGGTCACCGCCTGGTTGGGATGCTGGGTGGATCGCTGTAGCTATGGTGTGCCTACCAATGCATGGTGGGCAATCCCTGGGCGGGATGAATGGGGAGTGCTGGCTCATCGGGTGCCAGTCCAGTTAGTGGGAGCAACGCTAAGTTTGATTTTTATCTGGCTATTGGATCGGGCAAGCAAGCGTTTGCCAGTGCCGGGATTGAGTGCCAGCATTGGCCTGTTTGGTCTTTCAGCGCTAATGTTCAGCCTTTCCTACTTACGTGCCGATCCGACACCCATCTGGCAAGGATTGCGTTTGGAGGCGTGGGGAGCAATCGGACTGATGATCTTCTCCACAATAACACTGGTGGTATTATTGTTGGGTTGGAAATTCAAGAAATAGCATAATCCCCCGGATAGTCGGGGAGGTGGAAATGAAGCTAAATATTGCGCTGGCACAAATCAATACACATTTAGGGGAAGTAACCGCCAACCTGGATAAACATCTGGAACTTATCCACCAGGCACAGGCCGCAGGAGCTGAGCTGATCGTATTCCCTGAGCTTTCATTGACCGGTTACTGCCTGCAAGACCTTGTTCCCAGTGTGGCGCACCGTGCCTCTGTAGATGACCCGGTTTTTAGACCCCTGTTGGAAGCCAGCCAAAATATCGACATGGTAGTCGGGTTTGTAGATGAAGACCACCGTCACCGCTTTTTTATCGCTGCGGCTTATCTTTCAGGGGGAAAGGTAGTCAATATTCACCACAAAGCATATTTGCCCATCTATGGCTTATTTGATGAAGGTCGCTTCTTTGCTTGGGGGGATGAGGTGCAGGCTTTCGATACAAAGTTTGGTCGGGTTGGCATCTTGATCTGCGAGGATTTCTGGCATGCCTCGCCACCCTACCTGCTCTGGCTGGATGGAGCCGATTTGTTCCTATTCACATCCGCTTCTCCGGGCAGGGGGCTTGGCAAGCAGCCCGCGCTAGAATCAGCGCGCTGGGTGGAAGATATCAACCGCGCTTATTCCAGTCTATTCACCTCATTTGTGGTGCATTCCAACCGGGTGGGCTTTGAAGATGGGTTGAATTTCTGGGGTGGCTCGACGATTTATGACCCGAATGGCGAACTCGTCTCAAGAGGTCCTTACCATGAAGAAGCGCTTTTGGTATCGGAGATTGACTTGAATCAGTTACACCGTACGCGTGCACGCCTGCCGTTATTGCGGGATGAGCGAACCGCTCTGACAATGCGCGAGTTAGACAGGATTTTGGGCTGCAAGCAACAAAAGTAAGCCACCTGCTGATTGGCAGACTGGAAGATGTATAATTATGGCGGAAAGTTAAGCTATTCACTAGAGTGAATCAGGGTATGGAACACAAAAAGATTGATCTGACCATTAATATCGATACGGCCCGGCAAATCCTGACCGGTTTCATCCGCTCTGAGATTACCAGAGCTGGTTTCTCGCGGGCGGTATTAAACCTATCTGGAGGGCTGGACTCATCCCTGTCATGCTACCTCGCAGCTGAGGCGCTGGGTGCGGAGAACGTGCTGGCGTTATGCCTGCCATATAAATCCTCCACACCCGATTCAGGTGAACACGCCAAAATGGTGATTGAGGCTCTGGGCGTGCAATCCCTTACCATCCCCATCACCGACATGGCAGATGCCCTGATCAGCCGTTTCCCGGATATGAACCGTGTTAGGCAAGGGAATATTATGGCACGCGTACGAATGATCGTTTTATACGACCAATCGCAAGCTTTTCGAGGCCTGGCAGTGGGCACGGGAAATAAGACTGAAATCTTGCTCGGATATACCACTTTATACGGTGATTCTGCCGCTGCAATCAATCCGCTGGGTGACCTTTACAAAACGCAGGTGCGACAGCTGGGAAAAGCCATCGGGATCCCGCAAGTCATCCTTGATAAACCGCCTACTGCAGACCTGTGGCTCGGACAGACAGACGAGGGCGAACTCGGGTTCACCTATGATGAGGTGGACCAATTACTTTACCTGCTGGTGGACCAGCGCTACAGACCCGAGGATTGTGTAGAAGCGGGATTTACCGAGAGCTTCGTCCGGGCTGTGATGGAAAGGGTCAGACGTAACCAGTTCAAACGTCTGATGCCACCGGTCGCCAAACTTACCAACCGCACAGTTGGGTACGATTTCTTATACTTACGTGATTGGGGGACTTGATCCAAGGTGTTACCATCACGCTCACAAGATAACCATCTGATAGCCTCGAGAATAAGCGCATAACCGATAGTCGACCCACGACATGATCCACATCCCGCCGTCGTTATATCATCGCCGCTTCAGATTGTTGTGGCTGGGTTTGTTAATCTCCATCGCAGGATCCCAGATGCAGCTGTGGGCCTTATTTTGGCACATCCGTACGATTACTGACCAACCTATTGCCCTCGGGGCAGTGGGGTTGGCGCGCATCCTACCGGTGATCGTCTTCTCGCTGATTGGCGGAGCGGTGGCAGATGTGCTTAACCGGCGGCGTATTCTATTCCTCACCCAATCAGGTATGGCGCTGGTTGCGTTTGCCCTGGGCTGGCTGACTTTAGCCGGACACATCGACTTGTGGCATATCTACCTGCTGACCGCTCTACAAGCCGTTGCCCAGGCTTTTGATGGACCGGCACGCCAGGCATTGGTGCCCAACCTGGTACCCATAAGCGACCTGCCGAACGCCTTCAGCTTGAACTCAATCGCCAACCAAACCGGCTCCATTATCGGACCTGCCGTGAGCGGATTTATCATTGCAGCTGGGGGTCTCCCCTATGTGTACATCATCAATGCCGTCTCCTTCCTGGCAGTCATCGTGGCTCTGATCATGATGGGACCGGTGGAACAGCATAAACTCAGCACCTCCAGGAATGGGGTGATCAGCTTCTCAGCCATTGCAGAAGGGGTGCGGTTTATCTTGAAACAACCACTCATCCTATCTACCATGATCCTGGATTTCTTCGCCACCTTCTTCGCATCGGCAAATACGCTGATGCCGATCATCGCGGTCGATGTCCTACATGTTGGGGCAGTAGCATATGGATGGCTCTCAGCAGCCCAGGCAATGGGAGCTATGGTGGTGGCAGTGGTTATCTCACAGATGCATGAGATCCGGCGTCAGGGCATGGTTTTTATGCTGGCCGTGGTGGTATTTGGGCTTGCCACCATCGCCTTCGGAGCCACGCGCATCTTCCTTATTGCAATGTTTGCGTTGATCATTGTGGGTGCGGCGGATACGGTCAGCACGATCATCCGCAATACCATCCGCCAGCTGGCCACCCCGGATTACATTCGAGGCCGGATGACCAGTGTCAACCAAATTTTCTTCCAGGGTGGCCCACAGCTTGGCGAAGTGGAGGCGGGACTGGCCGCGCAACTTCTTGGGGCACCCTTTGCTGTGATCAGCGGCGGGGTGGGTTGTATCCTGGCGGTCATCTGGATCGCCCGCCGTTGGCCGCAAATACGAAAATACAATGGGGATGAACCGGTCGTGGCTGGCACGCCAGCGGCAGGTTGACCCTATTTGCGAATAACTACTCGTTATGGCATACCCTGATACAACGGAAGTTTACATCTGCGTGGATGTGGAAACAGCCGGACCCATTCCGGGACCGGGTCCGGGAGAATATTCACTGTTATCGATTGGGGCATGCACAATTACCGAGCCACAAACCACCTTCTATATCGAGTTAAAACCCATCAATGAGAATATCACTTCAGAGGCAGAAAATGTGCATAAGCTATCGATGCAGCGCTTGATGGTGGAAGGTGTTGAACCTGAAGAAGCTTTGAGGCGCTTCGAAGAATGGTTGAAGGACCAGACTGCACCCGGCAAGCAGCCGGTGTTCGTCGCCTTCAACGCCCCTTTTGATTGGATATTCATCAATTACTACTTTTTCCATTACCTCTCTCACAACCCATTTGGTCACGCAGCCTTAGATATAAAAGCGTTCTACATGGGGTGGGCTGGGGTTCCCTGGTCTCAGACATCCTGGCGATATATCAGCCCAGGCGATGCAGAGGAAACTCAACTGACCCATCATGCCCTGCAAGATGCCATAGATCAAGCCCAATTATTCAAAAAGATGCTCGGTGAAATGCACTAGGAAACTAAACAATCAGGAGATGATCAAAGATGTCTAAAGTAGCACAAACTACACCCAGCGCTGAACTGGCACGAATTGTAGAATCAGCCCAACGTTTGGGAATTGAGCTCAACGAAGCGGAAGCACTTCAGTGGATGACTGCAATCGCGTCTTTCGAGTCCTCCATGGAGATATCGGTAGATGCTGACAGCGGTGTCTTCGGCAATAAAATCGTCATGCTAGACTTCAGCCCACGTGAACTGGCCCATTTCAGGGAGGTTGGGAGGCTGGTGGAATTCACAGATCAGCCAGGTGTGGTTGAGACAGCGCTGGCACTTTCAGGTTCGTCTGCCCAATCAAAGATCCAGACCTATCCTGGCGATTGTGATTACTTCGAGCGGGTCAACATCAAAGCCACAACGCGCGAACAAGCATGCCAAATCCTATCGAAGCTGATGCGTGACAAGGCACTCAGCACACTGAAAGGTGCAACCTACCAGCTGCTGGAGGTAAAGTTCGGGAGTTATCCGCTTGATGTCGCTCGAGGAGACCTGCTGATCCGAAAAAGGTCACCGGTTTCATGGATGCCTGAGGAGATCCAAAACGGGCAGATCGAGGCGAAGCTCCCGGATGGTACACCTGCCACTGTCAGGTGGGAGGATGTGGCAGTCGATCCGGGTTGGTGCAAGCTGGATTGGGTCATAGCCGACCCTGTGCGCACACAACTTTCAAACGCCAGCAATATGCTCGATGTGACCTGGGAAGCACCAGATGGTTCGATCACTCCACTGGATGGATATCTCGACCCCTATTTTCAAGAAGTGTACCTGGAAGCAGAGTCCATCCCGATTTTCTCCAAGCTGGCCAAACACGTCTCAGCAAATGCACTGGATGAGTACGTCAAGCAGCTGGAGCATGAAGTCAACAAGTACCTGACGAAGGATATCAACTACGGGAAGGTTGCCAAGCGACTGTACAACATCTTCAGGTTAACCGGGCGTTACGAAGATGCGGCTTTTTTACGTGACCTGTTCGATGAACCAACCACGATGCTTTATCAGGTCTGGTCGCTGATCCGTACGGTCGATGATGCCTGCAAACCAGGGGCTGAAATCACCACACTGCAGCTACTGGCGCAGGCTGACCAGCTGATCCTTGCTGTGATCCGGGTGCTGGAAGGAGATCAGGAGGCCGAGATCGTGCGCCTGCTCCTAAGATTGAGAGATGCACTCAGCAGACAGGAGAGTGGGCAAGCATTGAGCGGACCAGCTGAAGCAGCCAGGGCGGAAGTCATCAATTTGGTCAACAACTTCTTCTACGATAAACTGACAGCAATGCCCACCATAAAAACCTATATGGATGGCATCCTGGAAGGCGCATAAGAGCTCATGAAAGGATGAGGATGCCATGGCAGGGTTGACAGATCAGGCAAGCGGGACAAAAGTAACGGGTAGTGAAGCGATCGAGCGGGCACATCAGGCGTGGCAGGAGAGCATGCTGCGCCAGCTGGATGTGCTGCGCAATGAAATCTCGGTCACCCAACCAGGCAGGCTGGCGGTGAATTGCGGGGGTACATTGGTGGACCAGCAAATCCGTCTGACCTATTGGGGACTTGAGGTGGGAATTTCGTGGCCTGACCTGAAGGCAAGGAAGATGTCAGATGGATCAGAATGTTCCGTGTATGATGCAGGGATGCTGCTGTATTACTTGCGGGAAGCCGACGGAACCCCAATGGCGGATCGATGGATCGGATACCGAGAGCTACCGGGAGGGAATTTCTATAGCCAGGCATTCCAGGGCTACAGCGGTGACCGCTTAGCACGCGCATATGGTGAAAGTCCGGAGGCCTATGTTGAAGTCACACATATCCTGGAGGGAGTAACCTTATCAGGGTTGCCCGGGCTGGCATTCGCCTTTCTACCACTGCCGCGCATTCGTCTTGCAGCTATCCTCTACCCGGGGGATGAGGAGTTCGCTGCACGCGCCAGCGTGCTCTTCGACGCGGCTGCCAGCCACTATATGACTACAGATGGACTGGCACTGCTGGGGGCAGGGTTGGTGGGGAGATTAATCCAAGCGGGAAAATCCGAGCGGTTTACTACAGCCTGATCATTATGGCAAGCCGATAATCTTCATGGCTTGAGGGGATTCAATGCTGAAATCAAAACGCACGGTCCGTTTTTCTCTTGGCTCGAGTGTAAGCGACCAGATCAGCTGGTTTAGTTCGGTTTGGTCTGTAGGTCTGGGGTCTGCTGCTTCCAGCTTGACTTTGATCTCCTCATTGCGGGGAACTGGTATTTGGTCATACAAAGTGAGGTTGGCTCTTCCGGGCAACATGTTTTCCAGTTTGATCTCATAGCCAAATACGAGGTGACGTCTGCCGCTAATGACGCGCTTGTCAATTTCCCTGCGCTTCAGCTCGCGCTCCACTTTAATGCGGTTATCATTACCCAGATAGAGCTCAATTCCTTCCCCAGGAACAGTCAACCCAAGCTGGGTGGTACCAATGAATTCATCGATAATCAAAATGTTGGCTTCCCCAGGGAGTAGCGTATAGGGGCTGGTATTATCAATCTTTGCTCGACGGAAGACAGCCTGTGCCAATTTGGGCGTTGTTACGTAATCCAGGAGCGGTGTCAATGGGAATCTAGCAATGGTAACCTTATGAGGAGCACCGTCGGGTGGAACAGTAACGGGATTTGGAATGACATACGAAACCGAACTACCGGTGGTATTCACCGATGCAGTCACCTCTTCCGCTTTTTCTTCCGGCTGTTCTACACGGGCAGCAGGGATATTCATTGGTAGCTTGGCACTAGCCTCCATGGATGGAAGCGCCTGAGTACTAACTCCGAGACGAGCTACCGGATAGATTGGCTCCGGCGGGTGAATGTACCAGGGTTCCAGCTCCGGTAGAGTGGAAGTCAGGGCTGGACGAGCTGTTGAGAGAGTCAGAGAGACGTTTTCCCAGGCTTCGCCGGTACTTTGGGTCACATTAGCCAGATAGCTTATCTCAAGGGTTGGGTTGCCTTCCTTTTCCAGTAAACGCAAGTCATATAGAGGCTTCCAACCCGCTCCGCTGACCAGATAGCTAATTTCAATGGTCAAATCGCTATCCGCTAACAGTTCTACATCAACGACGGCAGCATATCGCTCATAAGGATGGGCATTTTGCAACTGTTCCAATTCCTTGGTCAGTCTGTCCAACACGCGATTTGCCTGGCGGTGATTGATCTGAATGCTCAGGGTTTCATCATTCAGTTTCTCAGCCTGCTTCCGTAATTTACCAAAGAATATAAGCTGTTGCTCAACGGTCATCTCTCCAGCCGCAAAGGCTGTAGCGTAAGTAGCCACCTGTCCAGCAAGCTTATCTAAAATAACACGGTTCTGCTTGATCAGCTCAACCTTTGCATCCAGCTGGTTCAGCTCATCCTGCTTTTTTTCGATCTCTTCCTCGAGATTTCGCACTGAATCTGAAGGTTGATCGGAATAAAAAATGCGTTTTACCTGGACGCCTAGCAATCGGGCACTGGCAGAACCATAAACGGATGCACGCAATGAATCTGGGTTGAGGCTAAGGGGTAATCCAGTTATCTCTATGGCATGGGTACCTGCCTTCAACTTGATCGAGCCGCGCCTGGTTAAGCGAACCCGGTCGGGATATATCGTCGCAGCTACGATGGTAGTGGTCAATTCAGTCATAGCTTTTTCCTCTTATTGATAATCCCTTATAGGCATTTCAGCTATCTGGGATAAGAATTTAAAATCCCTCAAGCTTAGACATATCCGCAACGTTACTGCCAAGGGCGACGATACGCTGCAGGAGTGCCAGACGATTCCGCCGCGTAGCGGCGTCCTCGGTCATGACGAGCACTTCGTCGAAGAAGCGATTGACCTCTGGAATCATGGGAAGGAATGCGGTGAGAAAGCTATCGGCAGAACGAACCCGGACCAGATGGAGGGATTTTTCAGCCAGGAGCAATGCAGCGTATAAGCTCTCTTCGGCTTTCTCAGCAAAAGCTTGCGGATCCACTTCGAAGGATTCCTTGAGATCACGCGTGATGCGCACACAACGAGCGTAGGCGGGAAGAATGGAATGCCAATCTGGTCGGGTAACCCAAACGGAAAGTTGCATAACCGACTGATTGGTTCGGGCGGGGTTGAACCCTTGGGCAGTAACGACAGCCTCGACCACATCAAATCGATACCCAGCCTCGAGCAGCAAGTTACGCAAGCGCTCAATAACAAACCCCTGGCAGGCGGAATTGCTTTCGGGATCGATGGAGATGGGCAGAATCGCGGCAGCAGATTTCAATCCCTTGCGCAAGTCAAAGCTCACGTTCTGGGCGATCAGGGCATGCACCAACCCAAGCGCAGCCCGGCGTTGGGCAAACGGATCACGCGCCCCCGTGGGAGCCATACCAGCCGCGAACAATCCCGCCAGTGTGTCCAGGCGATCCGCTAACCCCACTACCAATCCCGGGCGAGTTTTTGGGAGCAAATCACCGGCGTAGCGCGGCAGGTAATGCTCAAAGATGGCCTCGGCAACAGGCTCACTCTCTCCAGACGCTAAGGCATAATATCGACCCAGGATACCTTGGAGGGAAGTCATCTCGATCACCATCTTGGTCGCCAGGTCAGCTTTACAGAGCTCAGCTGCGCGACGAGCGATGGCAGATTCCTGCTCGTTCAGTGCGACCATCTGTGAAAGGACTTCAACCAGGGCAGTAATGCGGTGGCTCTTATCCAACATGGAACCAAGCTTCGTTTGGAAGATCAGCGTACCCAAACGAGGGAGGAAATCGGCTAATTTGTGTTTGCGGTCATCACGCACGAAGAAATCAGCATCGGCGAAGCGCGCCCGGATGACATGCTGGTTGCCTTCGGTGATCAGCTCGCTGCCAGCGATAGGCTCACCAGCATGAGATGGATGATTGGCAACCGTGATGAAATAGGGGATTAGCTCAATTTCACCCTCGAGCGGCTCACTTTGGGGCAAACCAGAGGTGCGCCCAAAATGAGACGGGATTGATTGAAAGACC
>Ga0315291_10009627_pt1 | contig 11853 bp, 10 predicted proteins | sample YL17G12_20_MG_FD_203070 | JGI IMG/M metagenome (GOLD analysis project Ga0315291, IMG submission 203070) | Sediment microbial communities from Yellowstone Lake, YNP, Wyoming, USA - YL17G12_20 | ecosystem: Environmental > Aquatic > Freshwater > Lake > Sediment | place: USA: Wyoming | collected...
GCGCACGACACGGCAAGAAGGGGCCGCCAGCGAGAGGGCCAGTTCCTCGGCCAGGCCCTTGATCTGCGCCAGGCGCGTGCCCATGCGTGTGGCGAGCTGAAAGCTCACGGTGTGCGGTGTGACGGTGCCGCCTACCACGTGTGAGGGGATCCTGTGGCTGGCCAGCACCATTTCGATCTGGTTGGCCTGAAGCTCGAGCATTTTGCGCAAAGCAAAGCCTCCTATACAGTAGAACACTTGTTCTAGCGATCATTATAGCAGAACACGTGTTCTAATGTCAAGAGGCTTGGCCGAAACTTTAAGGTTGCTTATGCAAATACAGGGCGGCTACAGTTGGCGGATGACCGCGATCACCTTGCCCTGAATCTCGAGATTGTCCGGATTGACGTAGATCGGATCCATCGTGGGATGCGCAGGCTGCAAACGGATGCGGTTCTTTTCCTTCTCCCAGTAGAAGCGCTTGAGAGTCGTTTCCTTTTCGGCCTTGAGCCAGGCCGCAACGAGATCGCCGTCCTTGACGTCGTTGGCGCGCTTCATGATCACGATGTCGCCATCATGGATGAGCGCATCGATCATCGAATCGCCTTTGACCTGCAGGGCGTAAACAGGTCCCTCTTCCTGTATGATGTCGCGGGTCAGGGCGATGCTCTCATCCACGCTCAGCGGCGAAAAGTTCTCGTCGGGGATAGAGACCGGCTGGCCTGCCACGATGCGGCCCAAGACTGGCACGCGGATTAGGGTGATCGGCGACTCCTGGATCTCAGGAACCCTCTGGATGAGTCTTACACCTCGTGAGATGTCACGGTTGCGCTGCAAGTAGCCTTTAGCCTGGAGGATGTTCAGGTTGTAGTTCACGACGGACGTAGAGGAAATGTGCACCGCGCTGCCTATCTCACGGATGGTAGGCGGAAAGCCGTTCTCCTCCACGAATGCCTTGATGAACTTGAGCATTTCCTGCTGCCTGGGGGACAGATCCATCGACTGCCTCCTTTCCGGGCGATAGAGTCCGTCTATGCCATGACTTTGTCCACATTGTACACGAACATTTGTTCTGTGTCAAATCCGTGATCTCCCACAGATCATTGTGGCGTAAATTCAGCGTAAGAAATGCGGCGATTCCATCAAGGACCGGTAACGTCAGATACAATTCCTGCAGACTGCTTCTGCGACCTCCACGTGGTCGCCCCGGCATTCGGTCAGTGTCCAGGCCAGCTCGCCGTGACACAGCGGGCATTCGAGCCGGGGAATCAGATTCTGAAGCATAACACCTCCTTGGGTTGCTTCATTATACCTCGAATCGGCGCTGTCGATGGCCCTCTCCGTCATGCAGTGACTGGCTTACACGTCTCTATACTGTGATAGCCTTCGGCGCACGGGCGATGCAGACCCGCACTGTCGAGGGTTGCCAGCCTGTGCCACGCGGCGCGCGGTCAGGTACTCATTCGTTCAGTTGGCCTCCCAATGGTTGGAGAGGCCTTGCCGCAGGCGCCTGCACACCCGCTTTGGTCAAGTTGCAAAATGTACATAAATATGGTATACTATTCATGTCATACGGGTATCGTTGTAGGGATAGGATACGAAGGGAGGATACAAGATGTCAGCTATGAAAACCCGGCAGATGGCTGGACACCTGGCAATCGCCGCGATTCTCCTCGTGGCTTGCTTGGGTGCCATGTTACCCTCTGCTTCGAAAGCCCAAGGGCCCTTGCCCTGGCGAGCCGAGTACTTTAACAACCGCAACCTCACTGGCCAGCCCGTCTTTGTACAGAACGAGGCCGCAATCGACCATGCGTGGGAGAACAACTCCCCCAACACGAGTGCCGGCATCCCGTTCGATGGCTTCTCAGTGCGCTGGACAGCCCTGATGTGGTTCGATGCGGGCACCTACCTCTTCAAGGCCTACACCGATGATGGCGTGCGGCTCTGGGTTGACGGACAGGTGCGCATCGATCAATGGCGTGACCAAAGCGTCACGCTCAACCAACAGCAGCTCAGCCTCAGTGCCGGCAACCACAGCGTGCGCGTAGAGTACTATGACAACATCGGCAATGCCACGGCTATGGTGTGGTGGGAGCGAATCTCCGGGCCGACGAGCACGACCTGGCGCGCCGAGTACTTTAACAACCCCTGGCTCGTTGGTGAACCCGTGCTGGTGCGCGGCGAATCCGAGATCAACTATGACTGGGGCTCCAATGCACCCGCGCCCAACGTCTCGGCCAACAACTTTTCCGTGCGCTGGACGAGCACGGTGAGCTTTGAGGCTAGCGGTACCTACACCTTCTCAGCGACCTCCGAAGATGGAGTGCGGGCGTGGGTGGATGGCGGTCTGCTGCTCGAGGGGTGGCGCGACCAGTCGGCCACCACAGTCACCGCCTCGCGCTACGTAACGCAGGCCCCGCACCCGGTCATTGTCGAATACTACAAGGGCGAGGGCACTGGCTCCGTGAAGTTCTCCTGGCAACGTGGCTCAGGCACACCCGCGCCAAGCGGTCCCACGCAGACGCCCGTCCCAGGCAGTCCGACCCAGACGCCCGTCCCAGGCAGTCCGACGCAGACGCCCGTCCCCTCCGGTGACATCATCGTGGACGACAAGAGCAGCGGCTTTAGCCTGGGCGGCCCCAGCTCAAGCTGGTATGAAAGGTCCGTGGGCTACAACGGCCACAGCTACTGGACGTACAATAGCGACGTCCAGGCCTACAACTTTGCCAAATGGATGCCCCAGTTGCCCCGTGCTGGCAACTACCAGGTGTATGCGTTCGTCCCCAAACAACAGGCCGACACCAGAAGTGCACGCTACCGCCTCTCGCACAACGGACAGGAACACTCCTACTGGATTGACCAGTCCGTCTACTTTGACAGGTGGGTCTCGCTCGGCACCTACTACTTTGTGGCCAACGGCAACGAGTACGTGTACCTGGACGATGTGACCGGTGAACCCTATGCCTCGCACAAGATCGGTTTTGATGCCGTCAAGTTCGTGAGCAAAGAGGGCGGGGTGACGCCCACCTCTGTGCCGCCAACGGCCACCCCTGCTGCGCCGACGGCAACGCCGGTGGGACCCACCGCCACCGCCATGCCACCCACCGCTACGCCAGTCGGGCCGACCGCGACGCCCGTGCCGCCAACCAGGACACCGGTGCCGCCCACGCCCACACCGACCCTGCCAGCTTGCCCCATCACCCCTATCCTGGGCTTTGGCGGCGTCTGGAGCAGCAACGCGACGGTGCGTGCCCGCTTGGGCTGCCCGGTCGAGGTGGAGAACAGCCACTGGAGCGCGGAGGAGACTTTTGTCGGCGGCTACATGTTCTGGCGGTCGGACCTCTTGCTGGTCTACGCGATGTACGGCGATGGCACCTGGCAGAGCTTTGCCGACACGTGGCAGAATGGTGATCTGGAATGGGACCCCATGATCGTCCCGCCTTCTGGCCTTTACCAGCCCAAGCGCGGCTTTGGCAAAGTCTGGCGTGAGCAGCCGGGCGTGCGGGACAAGCTGGGCTGGGCCACTTCGATGGAGCGCGGCCTTGGCGCCGACTATCAGGGCTATCAGGGTGGATTGATGCTCTGGAGCGACCTGCAGGGCATCTTTGTCCTCTACAACGACGGAACCTGGAGCCACTACCGTTAGGGGGCAGCACAGCCAGCCATGAAAAGGCCCTGGACAAGTGTCCAGGGCCTTTTCATGGTGCGGGACATGTCCTATGGCTGCCAGATGATGCCCACGCTCGCCAGAGCCACACCCTGCAGCCGCCACATTCGGTCCTTGTCGCTGGCTTGCTCATGGTCATAGCCCAATAAGTGCAGCACGCCATGCACCACGAGCAGTGAGATCTCCTCATCGACTGAGTGGCCATACGCGGAGGCCTGCTCGAGAGCCCGCGGATATGAGAGCACAACGTCGCCAAGGTAGCCCCGGACTGCCGGCGAGGACACAAACTGCTGCGCAGCGTCAGCATCCGCAAAGGACAGCACATCGGTGGGCGCATCCACGTTGCGATAGGCGCGGTTCAGCGCGTGAATCTGCGCGTCATCCGTGACCACCACGGTCAATTCGCCGCTGCGTTGCTCGCCCGCGCTGACAAAGGCGGCCTGCACGGCCTGGCGCAGGTTAGCGCGCTTCACCTTGCGTGAGAAGGGTGGGTCCACCCGCAGGTGTATTCTGGCCTGAGTCCAGGTCGTGCTCATGGTTGTCGCTCCTGGGTCTGCGTGATGCTGTCCTTCTCTGGGTACTGCAGACGGGGGTGGTAGATCCCCTGCAGAACGCCGATGAAGGCACTGCGAATTGCGTCGAGATCGCGCAGGGTCAGCGCACACTCGTCCAGCTCGCCGCTCACCAGCCTGTCGTTGATGATCTTGCGCACGGTGCGTTCCATCTCTGCGGGCGTGCCCGGGCGCGAGGCGCGCACAGCAGCTTCGACGCTATCCGCCAACATTACGATACCTGCTTCTTTGCTGCGTGGCCGCGGTCCAGGGTAGCGAAAGTCGGCTTCATTGATCTCGTCGTTGCCCGCCTCGCGGCACGCCTGTTGGTAAAAGTGCCCAAGGCCCACGCTGGTCGTGCCGTGATGCTCCGAGATGACGCTGATGACGGCATCCGGGAAGTGATACTTGTGCGCCAGATCGACACTGTCCTTGACGTGGCCGATCAGGATCTGGGCGCTGGTCTTGGCGTCCAGTTGCTGGTGGTAGTTCTCGCCGCCGGCCTGGTTCTCGATAAAGAAATAGGGGCGCAGCACCTTGCCAGCGTCATGGTGGAGCGCTGCGGCACGTACCAGCAAGGGATCTGCGCCCACCGCCTCGGCGGCGCGCTCTCCCAGATTCCCGACCAGAAGGCTGTGGTGGTAGGTTCCGGGAGCCTCGAGCAGCAGACGCCGTGCCAGGGGGTGGGTCGGGCGCACCAGTTCCAGCAATTGGAGCGGCGTGGTGATGCCGAAAACCCCACCCAGCCAGAAGAAGGTCGCAAAGGCCAGGCTGGCGGAGATCACGCCGTTGGCTGTCGCAGCCCCCACCAGTTGCAGAATTCCCACGAGATCGTAGCTCTGAGCAGACAGCCGGAAAGACACGGCGACCACCGCATTCACGATGGCGATGGCCCATGCAGCCCAGGCAAAGGTGCTCAGGCGGTCGAGACGTGACACGACCAGGGCAGCCACGACGCTGCCCATCAGGGTATAGACTGTCAGATCCAAAGAGCCACCACTGATATACCCCACGAACAGGCTGCACATGACAGTGACCACGATTGCGAGCTGCGTATCCAAGAGGACCGAGATCAGCATGGCGACTGCTGCCATGGGAAAGATGTAGGGCAGCAGCACGTGCTCGGGGATAATAAGCTTGGCTGCGACTCCTGTCATGACAATCAGTAAGCCCAACAGCATCAGGCGCTTGCGGTGGCCCAATACCTCATGACGCATGGGCCACAGGTAGAGACCCAGTGTGGACACCAGCACGAGGACGAAGAGCAGCATGCCGGTCAGATCACGCCAGTCCGTACCTGCCGGCTGCAAGCCCAGCGCGGCCAGTTCTTCCAGATCCAGGAGTGTCACGACGTCTCCTTCGCGCAAGATGGCCTGGCCTCGTTCAATCACCTGCTGGACGGGCTGAGTGGCCTGGCGTGCTTCGCGACGCTTTTCAGCGGTGCGTCGTTCGTCGAGAAAGCTATCGGGTTTGAGCAGGGAACGCACCAGGGCCGCCACAACGTCCGCCTGTTCGGTGGGAAGCGCATAGCTGACGAGCTGTGGAACCTTGGCCTGGGTGCTGGCCAGTTGCTCCGCGCGCACTCCATCCAGCATCAGCCGGTCCAGCAGATAGATCACCTCACCTGACACCTGATGCCAGGCGCTGTCATCCAAAGTCAGTACCGTGCTAATGACCGGCGTGGGCAGGGCGAGATCTGAGATCTTGCCAATCGAACGCGCCTTGTCGTCGGATGTGGCCAGGGCATCCTTTTGGCTGGATGCGATATCGGCCAACGCCTGTCGCGCCCGCGTTAGTTGCTGACGCGCCACGTCCGAATCTACGCTGAAGACCGGCTCCACCGCAGCCTCGGCCCGCGCCTGCTCTGCCTCGGTGAGAAGGCGGCTGGTATACGCCATCCGTTGTGGGGCCAGAATGGCATAAGTAGAGACCGTTCCCACTGTCAGAGGAGGCCGCATGGGAGACAAAGGGAGGGCCAGCGTAAGGCTCAAGCCTGCCAGCACGAACAACGCACACAGCAATGACTGAAGCCAGAGTGTACGTGAGCTGGTCTGGATTGAAGCGAGCGGGGCCCCATGGGGAGCCCCGCTCGACCGTGATTGTGTCATGTACTGTTATCCGCCCGTGGCGCTTCACCTTGGTGACGATGGCAGATACACCGCAAAAGAGACAACGGCTGTCCCAGGCAGTCTGCGTATCTAGTCGTACTGATGTTTCAACGTCTGCTTACGGCTCTTTCGGCGCTTGGCAGCCCTCTTCTTCTTGCGCAAGATGCTGGGCTTCTCGTAGAAACGCCGCCGACGAATCTCGGCCAGCACGCGATCATGCTGCACTTTCTTGTTGAAACGCTTCAGAGCGCTCTCAAAGGACTCGTCCTTGTCCACGATGATTTGGGTCACATACTCCCCCCCCCTCTTGCCAGTCAATCGCTCACGACAAGCCAAGAGCTATCAACTGTTCATTACGAGGCTGCATTATACCTGCGAGCCGTGCAAATGTCAAATTAACGCCGAATTCAGGGTTTTCCAAAGCCCGCGAGCATGTGCGAGCACCATTCTGCGACTTGGGAAAAGCCCAGGCCACCCCGGTTGTCGAGACCTTCCCGAAGGGGTGCCGCTGCGCTGTGTGCGCCCTCGCCGAGAGACCGTTCGGGAAGGTTGTTCCACATTGAGGTGCCTAGCATCCCGTCTTGCGTATGCGCTTCAGCTCTCTGCGCAGTAGGTCAGACCGCTCGTCGCGCAGCAGCGGCAGTTGCAGGCGCACCCGCCTGAGGGCGCCCAGGTCCAGGGTCGCCGTCAGCAGGGTTGGCTCAAAGTATGGTGCCTGGGCCACCAGGTTGCCGTCGGGTCCAAAGACGGTGGAGCCGCCCCAGAAATTGAGGCCATCCTCAAAACCCACGCGGTTGCAGTGCAGGACGAAATCCGTGAGAAAAGTGGCATAGCTCTGGTTCATCAGCTCTACCGAGCGTGAGCTTCCCAGAGCGGCCTCGGGGCTGAGTCCGCGGCCGGGGCTGGCAGATACGAGCAACAGGATGTCGGCCCCGTCCTGCCAGAGGGTGTAGGCAGAGCTCATGTGCCAAAAGTCCTCGCAGATCAGAACACCCACGCGACCGAAAGTGGTGTCAAAAGCCGCGATGTGATCGCCCGGCGCAAAAAAGCGCCCTTCCTCAAACATGCCGTAGGTCGGCAGGTACACTTTGCGGTGCACGTGCACGATGCGCCCTTGCGACAGGTAGGCCGTCGCGATATAGTAGCGGTGGCGGGCATCCTCTTCGACAAAGCCGACCAGCAGGTCCAGATCGGCGCTGGCGGCCAGCAATGGAGCCAGCACGGCATCATCCGCGCTGGCTGGGATGGCCACTTGAGGCACCAGGTCCTTGAGCACATAGCCCGTCAGAGACAGCTCTGGGAAGCACAGCAGGCGCACGTCTTGCTTCTTGGCCTCCTGCACCGTCTCGACGTGCAAGCGCAGGTTGCTCTGCACGTCGCCCAGGACCGGAGCGATCTGCGCCAGGCCGATCTTGACTTTCGTATCCAGTTTTGTCATGGCTTATTCCTCATGTGTGGAAGCGCCGCGCCTCTTCCAAAAGTAGAGCAGGAAGGCGCAGGCCACAGCGGCCTCGGCCAGCTCCAGCCATTGAGTGGTGCGCAGCACTCCGACGTACGGCGCTTCATCGCCGCGCGTGAACTCGAGCAGCAGATGCCCCAGACCGTTGCCTGACAGGTAGATCATGGCGGACATGCCCGCTCGCAGCCCCCTGCGCTGGGCTCCGGGGACGCTTCGCAGCCGACGCGCGCGCAGTCGATGCAGGCCATAGAAAAGCAGCAGTGCGAGCGCAGCCGCCAGCGCCTGGGTCGGAAAGCGCGGGCCGTACACGCCGTACAGGTCCGGCAGCCACAGGCTGAATGGCGAACGCGCTACCAAGCCATAGTTGGTGCCGTGCAGCAGCGCGCCCACCCAGCCGAGGCTCTGCCCCAGAGCCACGGCCGGCGCAGCCAGGTCCGCGAGCCGCAGCAGAGATAGACGCGCCCATAGCCCGTAGAGCCCCAGGGCCAGCAGCCCACCCAGCAACCCGCCTTGGAATACCAAACCGCCGCCCCAGTGCGACGCTCGGCCCGGCCCAAGGCTCACAATGCCCCAAGGGTCATTGGCAAAATCCGCGCAGTTGGGGATTACATAGGCGGCACGCGCCCCGACCAGCCCACCGGCCAGGGCCCACAGCGCACCATCGAGCACCTGCAAGTCACGCAGGCCCACGCGACGTCCCTGCCACTGCGCATAAGCCACGCCCGCTACGATGCCCAGGCACATCAATGCGGAGTACCAGTAGACGGTGTACCCGCCCCAGCGCAGCAGAACTGGATGCATGGAAGATACTACTCCTGTAGGCTCTCGACGATGTGCACGTACTTGTCGGCCAACTCCTCGGACGCGGCGCTGGAATCCGACTCGGCGTAGATGCGAAAGAGCGGTTCGTCCGGATCGGGCAGGATCAGCACCCAGGCGTTCCCCACCTGGACCTGGACGCCGTCGATCTGTGCCTCGCGGCCCTCGCGATAGCGCTCGTGCAGCAGGCGCATCACCGTGCCTTTGTTCTCCCAGGGACAGGCCACGGTGCGGGTGATCATGTGCTGTGCGGGCAGAGCATTCGCGATTTGAGCGAGCGTGGCTTTCTGCGTCGCCAGGAACTCGAGCAGCTTGGCCAGGGCCATCATGCCATCCACCGCTGGCTGGAACTCGGGGAAGATGAAATTCCCCACGCCGTCTGCTGCCATGACCACACCAGGCTGCGTGGCAGCCTCCATCACGTCGTGCATGTCTACCTTGGTGCGCAGCACCTGCCCCCCGTACTGGGCAGCCACGGTCTCCAGTGTGCCGGAGACCGTGACCGGCATGGCGATGGTGCCACCGTTGTGGGCATGCAGGGCCAGCGCAGCCATCACGGTGGAGAGCAGAGCCTGCGAAACGATCTTGCCCCGCTCGTCGACCAGGAAGATCTTTTCTCCTCCAACGTCCAGGCGCACGCCCAGGTTGGTGCCCAGCGCCGCGCAGATGGCGGCCAACTGCTGCAGCGACTGCTGGAATTCCTGCGGCGAGATCGACATGCGGCTCTCATCGATGGCCGCGTTCAGTTCCACTACTTTGACCCCGAGCTGCTTGAGGATGTTGGGCAACACCAGAGAGGAGGGGGCGTTGGCATAGTCCACTACAATGTGAAAGTGGGCATCCTGGATGGCCTTGGCGTTCAGCCGGGCGAGGAAATCCTCGGTGTAAGTCTCGGTCACTCGCGGCTGATAGTCGATCACGCCGATCTCATCCAGGTACACGCGTCGAAAGTCCTCGCGGAAAAAGACGCGCTCTACGTTACGCTCGGCATTCTTGCTCAACTTTAGTCCGCGGCTGTCCATGAACTTGATGTCCACCACCCTACCGTCGTGGGGGGACAGCCGCACGTGCAGGCCGCCCGCGGCACCGATCTTGCGCGTCATGTAGCGCGCCACGGGGATGGGCACACTGCGCAGGTCACGCACGTTGATGCCCGCCGAAGGCAAGCCGGAGATCAAGGCGCGCTTGAGCATGCGTGGGCTACGGTGCGGGTCCCGGTTGATGGTCACCGTGGCTCCCTTGGGCAGAGACGCACCAAACGCCGCGCCAAGCTTGGTGGCGAACTCCGGGGTGAGGTCCACGTTGACCTGCCCTGTGACGCCGTAGCGCCCAAAAAGCACACGACGGCCCTGCGCGCCCCAAATGATGCTGGACTTGACCGTGGCGCCAGATTCGACCTCCTTGGAGGGCCAGATCTTGACCTTGGGATGGACGATGGCGCGTTCTCCAATCGTGCTCATATCGCCGAGCACTACGCCTTCGAAGAGGACGACCTTACTCTTTATGCTGCACTGCCGGCCCACGATCGCACCGCGCAGTTCTGCGCCTTCCCCGACATACGAGTTGCGCCAGACGATGCTGCGGTCGATGTGCGCGCGGTTGTCCACCACCGTATAGTCGCGGATCACGCTAGGCCCCTGCACCACCACCGCGCCCTTGATTTGCACGCCGTGGCCCAGGTAGACTGGCCCGTAAAGCTGGGCGTCGGGCGCGATCTCAACGTTCTCACCACACCACACGCCGCCGCCGATCTCCTGGCCCATGGGTTCCAGGTGCACCCGGCCCTCCAGGTAGTCGTTGGACGCGCGCATGTACTCCTGGATGTTGCCCACATCGCACCAGTAGCCGCCGGCGATGTGGCCGTAGAGCGGGTCGCCCTTGAGCAGCAGCATGGGGAACAGGTCTTTGCTAAAGTCAAAGGGCACGCCGGGCTGAAAGAGGTCGAGGACTTGCGGCTCAAGCACATAGATGCCGGTATTCACCGTGTCGGAGATGACCTGACCCCAGCTCGGCTTCTCCTGGAACTCCTGGATGCGCCCCTCCGGGTTCACGATCACCACCCCGTACTCTAGCGGGTTGGGCACACGATAGAGGGTCAGTGTGGCCACTGCCTGTTTGGCCTTGTGGTATTCGATGATGGCGCGCAGGTCAAAATCGGTCACCGCATCGCCACTGATCACGATGAAGGTGTCATCCAGGTACTGCTGAGCGTTCTTGACGCTGCCAGCCGTGCCGAGTGGCACTTCTTCGATGGAGTAGTTGATCTGCATGCCCATGGCCGAGCCGTCGCCAAAGTAGTCCTGGATCACGTCGGCCATGTATTGCAGCGTCACCACTACGTCGGTGATGCCATGCCTTTTCAGCAGCTCCAGGATGTGTAGCATGACTGGCTTGTTGACGAGGGGCACCATGGGCTTGGGCCGATTGATCGTCAGTGGCCGCAACCGTGAACCTTCGCCGCCCGCCATCACTACCGCTTTCATAGCGCCTCCCTCCCTCTGAGCATCACGTGCAGCATCGAGAGCCCTTTCGACGTGGGCCTTGGACAACGTTGCGCAAATGATACCACAAACTGCAGCATAATCCAACCGCCTTGCCGTCGAGAAACCTTCCGGCCAGGATGACCCTCCCGAAGGGTGCTCGCCAGCGATTCGACAACTGCACGGGCCCTACCCTTCGGGAGGGTTACCCACGGCTCCGCTTTTGTGCTATAATCGCGTTATCATGATGGACAGGGTTACCAGGGATCGGGCATGAATTCGGCAGAGGTGGAACGACTTCTGAAGCTGGGCCGCGCTGCGGCCGAGGCCGGTGACTGGGCAAACGCGCGCAGCTACTTGATGCAGGCGCTGAGCCTCGACCCGGCCAATGAGGAAGCCTTGCTGTGGCTGGCAGCGGTGGCTGATGCTCCACAGACGTCCATCTCCCTCTTGAAGCAGCTCCTGGTCATCAATCCGGACAACGAACGTGCCAAGGCAGGACTACGCTGGGCCCAGCAGCGTGCCAGCCAGCCGGCTGCGCCCATCCCGTCAAGGCGCGAGAAGCGCAAATCGGCCAGGATTTCGCCACTAGGCGCCCTGTTGGTCATCGCGCTCTCCATCCTGTTGTACTTGGGCGCGCTGGCGGCCACGGGTAATCTCCAGAGGCTGCCGGCGATGCTGTTTCCGCCGACCGCCACGCCCACAGCCACCGCAACGCCGACCTGCACGGCCACGGCCACCGCGAGTTCAACGGCGACGCCGACAAGCACATCTACTGCCACGCCGACTT
>Ga0315291_10009628_pt1 | contig 11852 bp, 8 predicted proteins | sample YL17G12_20_MG_FD_203070 | JGI IMG/M metagenome (GOLD analysis project Ga0315291, IMG submission 203070) | Sediment microbial communities from Yellowstone Lake, YNP, Wyoming, USA - YL17G12_20 | ecosystem: Environmental > Aquatic > Freshwater > Lake > Sediment | place: USA: Wyoming | collected...
CCGCGCGGCCCATCTCTCATCAAGTCGCATCGCGCGCCTAATGCGATCGGCCGCCGATCCATACGGCTCCCCGAGGTGCGCAGACCGTACGAACGGCAATGGTTGCTGGCCTTGCTCGATCAGGTAATCGCGCATCCAGGCCTGCCGTTGTTCCATCATCTGGATGGTCTCAAGAAGGTCAGGGCTGGGGCCGCTCGGCCTCTCATCACCGAGGGTTCTGAAATACGGCACGGGCAACCGTTCTTGCGGCGGCTCCGCCAAGAAGAAGAAGCCAAGGGGCGTGAAGGTGAGCCTCGCTATGGCCTCCACTTGCCGCAGTGTGGGCTGGCTCTGACCCGCATCCCACTGCCGCGCTTTCGGGAACCTTCGCTGCAAGTCGTCTATCGTCAGCCCGGAGCGGTCCATCGCCCAGCGCAAGACGTCCCTCTTAACGGACACCCTGCTCATGTAGCCATGTCCTCCCGTACGTCTGCTTCGCCCAGTGTGGTCTTCCTGATCAACAGGGAAGCATACCGCACCGCACTGAGCCGCCGCAAGCAGTACTGATCGGCCCTCCCCGCCGCGGCCCTCGGCTTCGGGCCCTGACCTGCAATGGCCGAAGGCTGGTGCTCTCCGTGGTCGGTTGTTGTGGCGCGCACGCCGTTTTGCTATGCTTCGCATTCATCTGGGACCCACGGGCTGAGTGATCTCAGCCCGACGAGCCACAGGACCATTCCCGCATGGCTGACAATCCTGGACAGAGGCATCAGGGACACTTGGCTGCGATGGTGTTCATGGCGCTAAGGAGCGTGTTCTCCGACGCTGAGGGAACGCCCCTTCCGTTCCTACTTCGCGACAAACGCAACACGCAAGATGATCCCCTTGACGAGCACATTGCGGAGGTTCTGCGGACCTCCTTGGCGGATGCCACGTGCGTACGGGCTCCGGGGCCTCTCATCACGCCCGACATGGTGATTGCCAGAGCTGACGCGTGCCGGCGCACTTCCCGGGACGCACTCCGCATGCGCCCAGACTTGGTGCTCGGACTGGAGGTGAAGAAGCTGCAAAGGACCAAGAGCGGCGGAGTTGCCCGAGCGGCGGGGCTTGACTATAACACCACCCCGCCCTGCGGGACCGTGCGGGTGTACGACGAGAAGCTCACGCCGCTCGATATCCCCGGCTTCTACCTCTTCGTCTGTCTCGAGCGGGCGGCAGATGCCGGGAAGGTGATACTGTCAGCGATGGTGCTCTGTGACGGCAACCTGCTGAACGCAGATTTCGAGTATTACCTTTCAATTGTCGGGGAGAGGGATAAGGAGATCGGCTTGGGGACTTACGGAGATGGAGTCGACCGCAAGCGTCCGATGCTGATCTTCGCCAATCCGCTCGGTGCTTCGGAGCTCGACCACGCGGCGAGCCTGATACTGCGTGCGAACGTGGACATCGGGTCCGAGCAACTCAGGCCCGCCTACAGGATTTTGCGCACAGCGGAGGGAGCCCAGGAGCAGGCAGCCTTCACAGCGTACCGGCTCGCGACCGACTTGGGCCCAGATCACGAAGTCCGGCAACTCGCGAACCCGTTCCCGGTCCCGGCAGAACGTCAGACTGCTACGCAGGCGCGCGGGCGCTTCCGCTTGCCGTTCACCATTTCATCGGCCCCTGAGTGAAGCGCTGAAGGCTAAAGGGATCTGAAGAGGCGAACCTGTTTGGCCTCCCTCGGTTCGCACGTCTGGCTGACGGCCTGCTTCTGATGAAGCTCTTCGATAGCAGCCTCCAGATTCCCGTTCGCCTCAGCCAAGCCGGTCAACGCCGTCTCCAGGTCCGGCGCCGCCGACAGGATGCGCACCACCTGGGCCGCCAACACGACGCGGACGTCGTTCCTGCTCAAAGCCACCCCAACGCTGTTGAGCCGGGAGATCTGGTCCAGTGCGACAGCTCGCGCTTCCGGCATCACTGAGCTGGGCCCCCTGTAACTGCTGGTGCCTCTCTCCCTCTTGCGACACACTACGATGACGTCGAGGTGAATGGGCTCCTTCGCTTGGTGCTTAGGTTGCGCGACCGACATCTCGGCGGTAATCGGATGCGCCGCGGTCACCAGAAGCTTGCTCCATACCAAGGCCCTCAACAGAGACTCCCAACCCTCCGGACGCGAGTGGTGGTACGTGAACACGAACAGGCCGTCGTCCTTCAGGATCCGTCTGGATTCGTCGAATACGCGTGACAGACGTTCTGTGAAGGTCTCGGCATCCGCGTCCTGGACCTCGTGGTTGGAACGCGTAGTGGCGGCGACATGTGGGCCGCGACCTTCGAGCCAGTGCCGCTGCCACACGTAGAAGAAGTCTGCCAGTTCCGAGTAGTGGACATTGTCGAAGAAGGGAGGGTCTGTTACGACCGCGTCCACGGAGCCCGATGGCAGGTCCGTTTGGCTCGACGTACCACACGACAGGTACAGATCGCCGCCCTTTCCGAACGCCTCCCATGAGTCCGCGGACTCATGGTGCAAGGGATGCGACAGACCGTACACCTTCTGGCCTGATTTCCTTCCATCGGCAGCGTAACGCACACGCAACTCAAACGGGTTGTCTCGGTACTGCACGGCCCGCAGGAGCCTTGACCGGAAGAGCGTGGAGAATGCCCCGGAGCTCTTGGGCGTCCCCCACACGTTGGCTTCCAGTGGGGTTCTCTCTGGCTTCAGGATGTGGTGCGAGAACATGTGCCGGACCGCACCTGTCCCTTCGCCCTTGAACGAGGCAAACATGTTATTGAACTCGAGGACGCCTGACAGAAGACACACGAAAGCGTGTCGGACGTCCTCGGCCAGCTGGCAGATCCGCTGCCCCAGGAGCCCGATGCACAGCAGTTGTCGGTCGTTGAACATCTGGTGCCACTGGGTGTAGCAGTACGCCAGGGCTTGGTTGGTGTTGTAACCAGGCTCAATGGGCGAGACTGGATACATCCCGGAGCGGCTGGCCAGCTCAGATGCAGCTTCCTGGTAGAGGTCCAGATCGAAGTCCGTGACCGGGTAGTACTCCTTCCTACCGCTGGGTAGTAGCGCGAGCTTGGCGTACATCCGGTGCGCCGGTGGATGTCCGAGAGTCCGAACGGTCTCTCCTATCCGAAACTGCTCCTTGCAGCGGGGGCACACTGCCGTGGTGTTGCGGGCTGGGCCGTCTTGTGGATCGTATGGCTCGCCGCAGTCTGAGCACGTGGCCTTCCTGGCGTCGTAACGTACTGTGTTGACTTCTCCGCAGCCGGGGCACACAGCCCGGGCTGAGGGATGGCGCCTTGGGTATGCGTGTTTGGCGAAGATCCGGGACGAGAACAGGTCGACTGCAGCGTCGCATGCTGGGCATGGCACAACTTTCACCCAGAAATAGTACAGGACGTCGGCCTGTTCTCCTCCCGACAAGCGTGTCTGATAGTAGTGGCGGATTCGTGGAGCCACATCCCGTCGCAGCTGGCTGAAGGCAGCCTGCAGATCCTCACGCGAAGGCAGGTTCAGCGCGTTGCGGACGGCATACCAGGCAACGGGGTTGATGTCTCGCCCGACGGCTCTGCCTCCTAGTTTGAGTGTCTCCCCCACGGTGGTGCCACTTCCCATGAATGGGTCGTATACGACTGCCCCAGGGATACGGGCTGGCTGATAGAACATCTGCAGCACGTCTGAACCTTTCGGGGTGAACACCCCAAGTGCGATGGCACGGAACACCGATCCGAGACGCTGGGCCCACCACTTATGTACGTGGTATACGGGCCGGTAGATCTCTTTACGCCAACTCTCAACCTCGGCGATCTCACTCAAGCGCTCAAAGGGGAAGAGCTCGTCCTCGATGGCCCGTTCGCCTTCGTAGCAGAGCACATGGCGTTCGCTTGCGCTTGTACCATCGAGCAAGTAGCCAGCGAGCGCCTCTCGAAGGACTGTGGCTGCTTGCCCGGGCGAAGCAGAGATGTAGCCTTGCCACCTCTCCGGCACGCGCCCCGCCAGCAACATGAGCTCGTCGGCAGGAACCTCGTACTCCGCCGCTGCCCGCTCGAGTAGTTCACTCGACGGCCGGGCCTTGCCGGTCTCTACGCGCGACAAGTAACCGGCATCGACTGCCAGGGAGCCAGCTGCAGCTCGCAGGGAGAAGCCGCGAGCCTCCCTGAATTCGCGCAGGCGCGCACCGATGGTTGCTGGCATGCACGCTCCTCTCTTGATGGCTGTTGACAGTTTGGTCAACAGCGGCAGCAAAGTCAAGGGAAAGGCGCCCTCCTTTGGGCTGGGCAAAGGCAGGTTCCGTATAGATCGGGAACAGAGGCATTCACGGGGCGGCATCGGGGACGCTTGGTTGCAGCTCCTGGGCCGTCTTCCGCTACAGACCCACAGCCTCCGCTAGCCGCGCACGGCGGGGCTGTGGCGGGAAGTCAGTCCACGCCGTCCAGGAGCAGGACGGCGTCCTCCCAGTAGCGCGGGGTGGTGAAGCATTGGACATCCGGCACGGGGAAGGTGCCCGCGGCCACGTTGCCGGTGTCGTAAGTTCGCGCGTCCGTGTGCGCGCCGTCCTTCGGGTTCACCAGCGTGGCCTTGACGCGCGGCGCGAGGACTTTGTCCAGGTGTATCTGCACGTGGCACTGGCTGCTCAGGTAGGCCATGGCCCAGTCGCCGTCCACGGAGCGGCAGGCTGCGTTCAGCGTCCTCTCCGACCCGACTCCGCCGGCGAAGAGCCCCTGCTCGGGCACCCTCTTCCACCAGGGGCGCGACGTGGCGATGGCCCTGAACTGGGTCATCTGGGAGGCGCCGGGCGTGTCGAACGCCGCCGTCCAGCCGGGCTCCATGCGCCACATCTGGTTCTGGCCGAAGGTGAAGTAGCCGCCTGCCATAAAGGTCCACCACGCCTGGCGCCGCATCAGGAGGGGCGTGATCGGGCCTAAGGGGTATTCGGGCCCGTCCTCGTAGGCCGGCTCGCCGAGCACGACCGGCTTGCGGGGCGTCATCAGGGCGTCGGTAGTCACCGCCCCGTGCGTCTTCGGCCAGTCGGTCCAGGTCTGGATCATATTGAAGTCCAGCCAGTCCTCCCCGTGGAAGAACTGCGACGAGGAGTGCCAGCCGCAGACATGGAACGTGATCAGGTGGGCCCCGCCGTCGCCCTCGCGGAGGCCCTTGCCGAGAGCGCGCCAGACGGCCTCGTGCGGGGCGGGCATGCGGTCGCCGCCGTTCACCCATACGACGTTGGCGCGGCCCCTGTACCGCGCGCCCAGCCAGCGGCCGTAGCGCCGGGCGTTGCGCGGGGTGAAGACCGGTATGTCGTTCACGTAGGTGCCCAGCATGGGCATGATGGCCACCACGAGGCCGCGCTCTGCGGCGAAGTCCAAGAGGCGGTCCACGTGGCGAAAGAACGCCGCGTTCGGGCGCCCGGGGTCGTCCGTCCAGGCGCGCTCGCCGGCGTAGTTCGGATCGGGCATGCGCTCCTTGGCTATGCAGCCGTGGCGGACGGCGTACGTGCTCCAGCCGAGTATGGCCTGGATCACCGTGAAGCCCTTACGGGCGCGGTTCTCCAGGTACGCCTCAGCTTCCTTGGGGCTGTAGTTCGTGAACAGCGGCCAGGCGGTGTCCCCCAGCCAGAAGAACGGCTTCCCGCCGCCGTCCACGAAGTGGGTCCCGTCCGCGCTGACGCCGACGGGGCCGGACAGGGCGTTGCGTTGCTTTCCGCCGCGGGGCTTGCTGCGTCCTCCTGGTGCCGGCATGTTGTCTCTCCTCCTTGACGCAAAGCGAATGCGGTGCGGCCTGGGCTCACTTGCGCACGCGCGCGATCATCTCCAGCTCGACGGGGATGTTGCGCGGCAGGGAGCACGTGCCAAGCGCGGCGCGTGCGTGCCGGCCCCTCTCGCCGAAGACCTTCACCAGCAACTCGGACGCGCCGTTGAGCACCTCGGGCTGCTTGTCGAAGCCCGGGGCGCTGTTCACGAAGCCGCGGAGCTGCACGACCTCTTCGACGCAGTCCAGGCTGCCGGCGACTGACTTGAGCGCCGCCAGGCAGTTAAGGGCGCAGAGACGGGCGCACTCGCAGCCCTGCTCCAGCGTCAGCTCCGCGCCGACGCGGCCCGTGTAAACCGGCTTGCCATCCCGCATCGGCCCCTGGCCGGAGACGAAGGCGAGGTCCCCGACGAGCTTTGCCGGCACGTACTGCGCCATCGGCTTCGGCGTCGGCGGAAGCTCCAGTCCCAGCTCCTTCAGTTTGCCTTCCACGTTTTCCATCGTTTCCGTCTCATCCATTGGGGCTCGAGGAAGCCCGTATTTTACGGCCTGCGGCGGGCCCTGTATAATGCGAGGGAAACGTGTATGCGGCCGGCAGCGCCCCATGAGACGCGCGCCAGGCCGCCCTGTCCGTAGACAGGCACTCGGGGCCTCGCCGCCATGACCGACACCTACTCGCCACCCGAACCTCAGGTGGAGTCCGAGGGAGGCTTCATGTCCCTCGGCGGGCACTTGGAGGAACTGCGCTCCCGGGTCATAAGGTCCGTCTTCGTCCTGGCGGCGGCGTTCATCCTCTGCCTGTTCTTCCGCAACTGGCTCTGGGCCGTGCTCAGCCGTCCGCACGTGATGACCATGCGGGCCCTCGGGCTGAGCACGCAGCTCAAGTACAGCGGCTACTTCGAGGTGGCCTTCGTGCAGTTGAAGGCCTGCGCTGTCGCGGGGGCGGTGCTCGCCTCGCCGTACCTGATCTACCAGATCTGGGCGTTCATCGCGCCGGGGCTCTACATCCACGAGCGGCGCAAGGTGATCAAGATCGGCGCGGCGTGCCTCTTCTGCCTTCTGGCCGGCGTGGCCCTGGGCTACTTCTTCTTCGTGCCGCTGGTGCTCCGGGGGCTGGTGGCCCTGTCCGGTCCCTGGGCTGAGCCGGTCCTGATGATCGGCAACTACTTCTCCGCGCTGGTGCTCCTCACGTTCGTCCTGGGCGTCTCCTTCCAGACGCCGGTCGTCGTCTACTTCCTCGTCCGGTGGGGCATCCTCGACCCGCGCACGATGCAGAAACACCGCCGCCTGGTCGTACTCTGCGCGTTCATTGTCGCGGCTGTCATCACGCCCACGGTGGATCCGATCACTCAGACGCTGGTCGCCGTCACGCTCATCGTGCTTTACGACGTGGGCGGGCTGCTGGCGGCGCCAAGCGTCGCGACGGCAAAGGGCTTCTTCACGTTCACGGGCCTGATCGTGCTGGCCGGAGGGGCGATGTTCGGCTGGTACCGGTACTGGCCCATCGGCGAGGCGACGGCGCTCAAAGGCGGCGTCGTCGTCGGCAAAGCACAGTTGGCGGACGGCGCGACGCAGCGGCTCACGCGCGGCTCCGTCTGCCGGACGGACGCCGGGGGGGAGGCGCGGCTCGCCCTCGGGCGGGCGGGCCGGCAGGTCGTCTACATGGCCCCAGGGAGCCGGCTCCAGGTGAACGATCCGGACGCGCTGAGCCTTTATGCAGGCGATGTGCTCGTGTCCGATGCCGCCGGCTCTGGGCTGACCGTGCGCTCGGGCGTCGCGACCGTAGCCGTCGCCGGCGGGCGGACCGAGCTGAACGCTCCCGATGAGGACACGCTCACCGCGACCGTCTTCGAGGGCGAGGCCCGCGTCACGGCAGACGGGCGGACGACGCGGCTCGCGGCGGGCCGGACGGCGACCTTCCGCGCCGGCGGCGAACCGACGGACCTCTCCGCTGCCGAGGCCCGCTGGCGCCAACTCACGGAACATGGCAGGTAACAAGGATGCACAGGATAGGGACAGAAGGGCTCGGACAGGGCAGACAGGATAAGGCCAAGACAGCGGGTGAGACGCGTAAGAGCGTCGTCTGCTCGTGGCCTACCGGTGGAGCCGCTTGAGTTCCAGCGTCGGCCGGCCGGAGTTGACCAGCAGTCCGACTTCGATGCCGGTGGCCTTCAGATAGTTGATGACCTGGGCTTGATGTTCCGGGGCAAGAGCCTTCACAGCCTTCAGCTCCAACAGCACGAGGTCTTCCACGAGTATGTCGGCAAGGAACTCGCCGACCGATTGGCCGCGGAACGTCACGGTCAGCGGCACTTATGCCTGCGCCTTGAGCCCCTTCTGGCGCAGAGCGATCACGAGGGCCTCCTCGTAGACAGACTCAACGAAGCCCGCGCCAAGCTCGTTGCTTACCTCGAAGCACGCCTCCAGGATCGTGCGGGTCGTCTCCTCGTGCGGCAACGGGGTCCGCATGTCTCCGGCTCCCTTGGCCTATCGCCGCCGTTCCTCCGTTATCCTGTCTATCCTGTACATCTCTGTCAGGTCACGTTCGTATGGTGAGGCGGGGCGGGGCGAGGCAGCCGACCGGCAGCAGGTTGTAGGCGTCCTGCCACTGCTCGCCGCTGCTGAGGAACTCCCACGGGCCGACCCATCGCGGCCGGGCCTGCACGTGATGGAGCGGGCCGAAAGCGTTGCGCCTGTGCCCGATCACCTCCACGGCCAGCTCGGCATCTTCCTTGTCGGCCAGCAGCGCCGTGATCTCCACCTCGTGCGGCCGCCAGCCGATGACGCCGGCCTCCTGGCCGTCCACCAGCACGCGCACGCAGGCGCCCGCGAACTCGGGCACCTCCACGAACGCGCGCTCGCCCTTGCGGAGCGCCGGTTTGATCTGCGTGCGGAACACGACGGAGCCGCCGTAGAAGGGCAACCCCTGCTTCGTCCAGTCGCCGAACTTCACGGGCAGGGCCGGGCCGATGATGCGCGCGTCCGCGTCGTCCACGGCGGCGGCGAAGTCCCCGAGCAGGTAGCAGATCTCCAGGTTGCACGCGGCGCTCATGGTCCCGTTCACGAGCAGCACGTTGTCGCCTGTGACCAGGGCGGCCTCGTCCGCGGGCAGCATCCGGAGGGCCGGGTCCACCCACCAGCCGCAGTCCGCGTCGGCGCTCAGGGGGCTCCCGTTCAGCGTGATCTCCAGGAGTTGCGGGTCCTCGATGGCCAGGTAGAGCGGGCCGCGCGGCAGGCGTTCCACCTTGAACCGGTAGCGGAGCGAAAAAGGCCCTTCGGGTCCCTTCTCCTTCGGCCGGGCCCAGGGCTGGACCATCGCGCCGCCGCGCACGGGCAGGCCGATGGCTCTTCGGATCTGCTGGTCCACTTTGAGTATCTCCAGCGGCCCTTGCCAGCGCCCTTTGCCGATCTTGAACTCCGCCATGTCGAGGACGAAGACGTTCGGCTCGGACAGCTCGGCCGACCAGTTCCCCGCGCGGAGCTTCTCGGAGCGCACGTCCGTGAGCTTCTCGACGGCGGGCAGGCTGTGCGCCGAGGGCGTGACGACGAACAGGCGGCTGCCGCCGGGCGGCATGTCCGCGCGGAAGCGCACAGCACCTTCGGAGTTCTCGGCCTCCTGTGCCCAGCGCTGGCCTGTCTCCGGGTCCCAAAGCTCGACATACCGGCGGGCGGAGCCGTCCGCGCGAACCGTGACCGTGAGCGGGCCGGTCGCCTTGCGCCGGTCGGTGTTGCAGACGAACAGCAGCAGCTCCCGGCCGCAGCGATGGAGCAGGTAGAGGACCTTCGCCTTCTCCCGCCCGGCCTCGTCGGCGATGCTCAGTGAGCGGGCCGGCTCGACGGCGGAGAGCACGTCGCCCGCCTGGAAGCGTGCCGTGCGGCACTCCTTCGCGAAGGCGCGGGCCTCGTCGCTCGCCTTGCAGTCCAGCAGGCCCGGCGGCTCGCCGCAGAAGACCACCGTTCCGCCGGCCTCCTTGAACGCCTTCAGCAGCCCCAGTGTGCTCGACCGGAGCGTGTCCACGGGCGGCACGAGGACGGCCGCGTAGTCGGCCACTCCGACTTTGAGGAGGGGCTCCTTCTCTGCTTCCACCTTCGCCAGGCGCGAGAGCATCTCCTCGTCGCCGTAGTCAAAGTCCACGTGGCCGTCCAGCAGCCAGTGGAGCAGCTCGTCGAACTGCGCCTCGAGGCGCTGGATCGCCGGGTCCTCCCCCCAGCCGAGCGATACACGCGCCCAGACGCTCTCGATGGGGTGGATGACCAAGAGCCTGCGCACCGGCTCGCCGCGGGTCATGACGGCGTTGACGCGGGCGAAGTAGTCCTCGACCTTCCGGTAGTGCTCCCACCAGGGCGACTGGAAGAAGATGGAGGCCGGGTAGTCGCGCTTCGCCTCGCCGGCCATGGTGTACCAGGACAGATGCGGGCAGCGCAGGTTCATGCCGAGGGCCACCTGCCAGTCGCCGACCGCTTTGTGCCCCTCGAACGGGAAGTCCCAGCCGGTGCAGCCGTAGAGTTCCGACAGGAGCCATCGCCGCCCCGTCTGGCGCAGGACGCTGGCGCACTGCTTGGCCGTGCTGTACTCGTAGCTCAGCTCCGTGAGCACGTCAATGCCGGGGGCCTGCATGAACTCGTAGAAGCGCATGGCCGCGCCGACGACGTTCGCCTGGGAGCGCAGGTTCTCCTCGGAGAGCACGTGGCCGGTGAACATGAGCTTGTTCTTCTCGCACCACTCGCCGATCTGGCGCGCAAAGGCGTCCACGAAGAGGAACGTCTTGCAGTCGTGGTAGTGATGGCGCGCCTGTGAGACCTCCTGGCCGTCCACGTTGTAGAACAGGCCCGGCAGGTGGTCGAGGATGTCGTAGCCGTAGCGCTTGCGGAAGTGTTCGGGCAGGCCGGGCGTCCACGGCAGGCCGCGGGCTTCCGAGCCCTCGACGGAGGACTTGCCGAAGAGGCCGCCGTGGTTCGGCTCGTCCGTGAAGATGCCCGGCACAAGCGGGCCGAAATCCTTTCCGATCCGCTTGCGGTAGGCCTCGTGCGTCACCTCGATGAACTTGCGCACGGCCTCGTGGCTCATGGTGTCGAGGTAGGTGGCGTCGTTGTACCAGGAACTCGGCCGGTCCTCGACGACGAAGAAGGCGAGCACGCGCGTCCCCGCGGGCAGGGACTTGAGGTCCGCGCCCGGCTTCAGGCGCTCCACCTGCGTCGCCGCGTTGCCCTCGACGCGCGCCGAGAAGAGGGCGAGGGGCGTCTGCTGGAACTGCGCCTCCTTCGGCTCGCGCACGACCATCTGGAGTTCCCTGTGCCGGTAGCGCGGGTCGCGCGTGACCAGGCCTCCCGCGGCCCCCGAGGGCCAGCGGTCTTCGTCATAGAGCCAGGCCTCCATGTTGAGCTTGCGCGCCTCGTCCACGCAGGCCTCCACCATGCGGAACCACTCGTCCGCCAGGTAATCGGTGGCCAGGCCCACGCGCGAGTGCATGAAGAAGCCGCCGAGGCCCATGCGGTGCATGACGCGTATCTGACGCCTCAGTTCGCCTGCTTCGAGCTTGCCGTTCCAGGCCCAGAAGGGCTTGCCCCGGTACTGAGCTCCGGGATTCTCGAACACCTCTCTCAGTTCGTCCATCTTCGCTGACCGTGCTTTCGTGACGAACGCCCGTCCTATGCCCAGCCCTGACGATGGTGCGCCTAATCTGCTCTATGGTACTGGTAGAATTCGCCGGGCACGGCGGGATGACCTATCCGCCGCGCCAACGAGTCCAGCCGGAGCGCGCCGGCCGGTCCCAAGAGCCTCCTGATGAGGGACCTGAGTCTGTGGTACCCTTGACGCTTCACTGTGAAGAGCAGCGCCTGAACGTCCCGCTGGTCCTTCTCTTCTCCTGTGGCCAGTTTCAAGGCGATCAGGTAGTTCTTCGGGACTACGCGCACCGTGCAGTTCTCCACCCTCAGGTGCGGCCCGCTCCTGTAAGCCGCCTTGATCGCAGCCTCAAAGAGAGCATCCAGCTCAGGGTGTCTGTCCACCAGGTCAAAGGCAATGCCCGCTTCCCTGACTGAGATGCCGCCGATGGACAGACGACGCGCCCGGTAGCCCGACTCGGCGACGATGGCCGCCAGTCCCCGCCTGTTCTCATACCGAACGGCGAGATCAACG
>Ga0315291_10009629_pt1 | contig 11852 bp, 13 predicted proteins | sample YL17G12_20_MG_FD_203070 | JGI IMG/M metagenome (GOLD analysis project Ga0315291, IMG submission 203070) | Sediment microbial communities from Yellowstone Lake, YNP, Wyoming, USA - YL17G12_20 | ecosystem: Environmental > Aquatic > Freshwater > Lake > Sediment | place: USA: Wyoming | collected...
TCTGAATATGTATCCTAAGTGTACACGATTCAAATGCCCGTAGACTTCGAAAGAACCTTGGGCAAGGTAGGCAACAGTCTGCGAATCGTGATCCCGACCGAGATAGTTGACGCCTTGAGACTTAAGCACGGCGACATTCTGCTAATCAATACAACAGACCACGAGATCCGTATGAAAAAGAAGGAGAAGTGACTAGTTTCTTGTCAGAAACTCAAACAAACCATAGACAAACCTCAGGCTATCGCGGGATATCATCTGAATTGCTGAACGAGGCTAAAGCAAACGTTGGAGATCAACTCAAAATCCAAGACGGAGAGAAGATCTATGATGGAATTCTCATACCTCGAACTGAACTTGGCGACGAACATGTCATAGTCATCAAATTGAAAAGCGGTTACAATGCTGGAGTTCGTGTTACAGAGAAAACAAAGATTGAGATTACTGGAAAAGGTGGCAAACCCTCATTTGCGCGACCTTCGGTTCCGCCGTGGCGTGAAGGTCTTCCAAGAGTGGCTGTAATAAGCACCGGGGGTACGATAGCGAGCCGAGTGGACTACAGAACAGGATCTGTTGAACCAGCGTTAACCGCTGAAGACCTTTACAGCGTCGTTCCCGAGCTTTCTCAGATCGCTCAAGTAACTACCGACATTCTATACAGTGAATTCAGCGAAAACCTCACAACAAAGCACTGGAGTGAGATAGCATCCAAAGTCTGGGATTACTATCAGAAGGGAATGCAGGGGGTAGTCATTTGTCACGGTACAGATACGATGGGGTATACTGGAGCTGCGCTCAGCTTCGCCCTACAGAATCTTCCCATTCCGGTTGTATTGGTTGGTTCACAGCGATCATCAGACAGACCTAGCTCTGACGCAGCGACTAACCTGATTGGTGCAGTGTCGATAGCAGCAACTTCATCGATTTCTGAGGTCATTATTGTTATGCACGAGAAGACATCAGATGATTATCTGGTGATCCACAGAGCCAACCGCGCAAGGAAATGTCATACAAGCACGAGAGACGCCTTCAGATCGATCAACTCAGCGCCACTGGCAAGATACAACGTGAATGAGAAGAAGATGGAACTTCTTGATGAGAGTGCCAGAAAACGTGGCCAAAGCAGCAACTCCGCATTGAAACCTGGATTCGATGGAAAGGTAGCTCTGATCAAGTTCTATCCGAACATGGACCCTGACGTGATCAGTTGGTATGTTGATCAGGGCGTTCGTGGTCTTGTTATTGAAGGGACAGGTCTTGGCCACGTAAGTCGATACTGCTACGATTCTCTCAAACGAGCCATCGAAAAAGGAACAGTTGTGGGCATGACTTCGCAGTGCATATGGGGTCGCGTCAATATGAACGTGTACTATACTGGAAGAGATCTTCTTGCGCTAGGCGTTCTACCTCTGGAAGACATGATTCCAGAGACCGCTCTCGTCAAAATGATGTGGGCCTTTGGACAGACAGCAGATGCCAAAGGAGTCTCTGAACTCATGTTGTCGAACATAGCGGGAGAGATCTCTTCGAGACGAACAAGAACTGCAGGAGAAATGTGACTTGCAGACGATTGCCAATTCGGGATTAAAGGTAGGGATCGAGGTTCACTGTCAACTTGACACTAAGGCCAAGTTGTTCTGTGGCTGTCCGACCCGTCTTTCAATAGAAAAGCCTGAAAGAACTTTCCTCAGGAGGCTTCGACCAACTCAAAGTGAGCTAGGTCAGGTTGACCCTGCAGCTATGTTCGAGTTCCAGAAGGGTAGGATGGTTGCATATGAGGCGGATTCTGATACCTCATGTCTCGTCGAGATGGACGAAGAGCCACCGCATAACTTGAACGATGAAGCTGTTGACAGCGTTCTGATGATCGGTCTCATGATTAACCTGAAGCCCATTGACGAGATTCACGTCATGAGAAAAGTTGTCATTGATGGTTCAAACACTACTGGATTTCAGAGAACTGCCGCAATTGGACTCGATGGATACTTGGACATACCCAACAAGAGAGTCCCAATACAACACGTAAGCCTTGAAGAGGATGCCGCAAGAAAAACGGGCGAAGTAGGAATGACGGTTAGCTATCGGATAGACAGGCTTGGTATTCCGCTCGTGGAAGTCGCTACAGGTCCAGTTATCAATTCACCTCAAGAGGCTCAGGAGACGGCGCTCGCAATAGGCAGACTCCTCAAAGCCACTAGGAAGGTGAAGCGAGGCTTAGGCACGATCAGACAAGACCTGAACATTTCAACCCCGCAAGGAGCACTCATCGAGATCAAGGGAGTTCAGAAACTCGACCTGATCTCACGAGCCGTCGAACTTGAATTCCAAAGGCAAAACGAACTGATCAAGATCAAAGATGAACTGGCAAATAGGGGTCTACGTGAAGATGACATCAAAGAGAATCTTGTCAACGTGACTGAGGTTTTCTCGAAGACCGAGTCCAAAGTGGTGAAGTCAGCACTGGCCAAGAACGGCGTCGTATGCGCCGTTAAGCTTCCAAGATTTTCCGGCTTACTTGGGAGAGAACTCCTCCCCGGGCTGAGGTTGGGCACTGAGATGTCGCGCAGAGCCATCTTCGCGGGCAAGGTGGGTGGGATATTCCATTCAGATGAGCTGCCTGGATATGGGATCAACCAGGAGGAACTGGAAAGAATACGCCTTCGATTGGAAGTAGCGTCAGATGATGCAGTCGTTCTGGTGGCTGACGAGGTTGACAAGGCAAATGATGCGTTGAAGGCCATTGTTGAACGAGCCAAGGAAGCTCTCAAAGGCGTGCCAGAAGAGACCAGAGCCTCGAACCCGGATGGTACAACGTTCTACATGCGTCCGCGTCCAGGAGCAGCTCGGATGTATCCGGAAACCGACGTGCCACCCATATCAATCACATCAGAAAGGATCAGTCGAATCAAGGCCAGCCTTCCGCCACTACCTGAGACGGTGATGAAAAGGCTAGCGGATTCATTTGGTCTAAATGAGAAATTGGCGAAGCAACTCCTTGACTCCGACTTCATGGAACTTTTTGAGACCGTGGCTACCAGAACGAAGATCCAGCCATCGTTCATCGCCACTATACTCACCGAGACTCTCAAGAGCCTTGAAAGAGATGGCGTCGCGCTCGAAAACCTTGTCCCGGAACATATTGAAAAGATATTCTACCTTGTCGACAAAGGGGAGACTGCGAAAGAGTCCGTCGAGAAGATCGCTAGATGGATAGCTGAGAACCCTGGCAAGACCCCTGACGAAGCCATGGAGAAATTGAGCCTCAGGATGCTTTCAGAACAGGAGTTGGCGTCAATTGTTGACAAAGTGGTATTCGACAACATTTCCCTGCTGAAAGATCAAGGGGATAGGGCGGCCGGCAAGATGTTAGGCTTAGTGATGGCGCAAGTTCGCGGCAGAGCCGACGCAAAAAGAGTCGCTGCGCTAGTCAAAGAAAGAGCTAGGTCGACCACTTAGTTGAATCAGGTATTCAATGGTCTGTGGATGGAAAAAATGGGGAAGGACATATTCAGTAGTCTGCTATCCAGAGCTCTTCATCCTTGATGGGATTGTACCCACCCGCGCTGAGACGTTCGAAATCGCGCGTTAAGAACGGAAGAAGAGCATCCTCCTTGCCTGCATAGGACAGTCCTGAACCACATATGCTGCAGGCTTTGGTTTCAGTCGAAGCCATGACTCTGGGCATGGATGAGTAGTTGGTTAACACCGCGATTCCCAAGGCATCGGGATGCGCCATGTAGTTGGCGCAGCTGAACATTAACCATACGTTCCATCTCTCTTCGTCCAAGTGTTTTCCTCCAATATGCTGTTTCAGTATATCACTGGAGTTCGATGTATAAACGCGGCGGTTTCGTAGTGTGTGAAATAAATTATTGTGGTGTGGTCATCGATCGCGTCAGGGTGAAGGAGCCACGCAACGCTACGACGTTTTGGTGTCGGTTCTCGATATATGTCGAGTTTTTGAGTAATGTTTTATAAGGAGTGTGACACAATAATGTTCCAGACGTGAAACATCATGTACTCTCTTCAAATGAACCGTTGGTCTTTCCTTCACAAGCGAAGACTCCTCACAATCGAGGATATTGAAGCTAGAATCTGCCACTAGAAATCCAGAAGCCCAGCCAGAGGCCTCTGTAGCCCAGCAGAGGTCTCTGGATCCCCAAATCCGTCAGCTCTGTTTTTGCCTTACTCTCTTGTGCATAAATCATCCCTTGCTGATTCTACGTCTGGTGTGGCAGTATGGCGGATCGTGAACTAGAATAGGTTCATTCTTCTTTCCATGAATTCCGCATTTGCTAGAAAAGCGCTTCAGCATTTCTTCACCTTCAGGTCTTTTGTTGAGTCATGTATGTTAGAGTCATTTGAGCCTGCACATGCGTACATTCTCTTCATCGGTGCGATACCAGGAATTCTTAGGAGAAGTTGACTACGTCGGCTAGCTCTCCTACGTATGCCAAAGCCTAATATGGGCTACACATCTGTTGCAGTCCATTTCAGGCAATCTTCAGCAGAGAGAACTTTCAAGACTTCGCACACTTGTGATGAAGAAGAGAGGATGAATGGAGAGTCGAGATGGAGTTGAGAATGGCGAGTCGAACAGAGGTTCCAGGTTCTCCAACCGTTGGTATGATATCCAGAGTAAAAGCAATGAGGCGTTCAGGAGTTGACGTGATAAGCCTTGGCGCTGGTGAGCCTGGTTTTGTGACTCCTGAGCACATAAGGGAATTTGCCAAGAAAGCTTTGGACGAAGGACACACATTCTATTCCGATAGCGCTGGTCTAGTTGAGCTGAGAACGGCCATAGCTGAAAAGACGAAGAGAGACAATCGGTTTGATGTGGACCCGAATTCCGAGGTGTTGGTAACGGTCGGAGGAAAGGAAGCGGTCTTTGACGCCATGATGGCATCTCTTGATCCCGGTGACGAAGTGATACTCACTGACCCATGCTGGGTCAGCTACGAACCATGTGTAACCTTTGCAGGAGGAGTACCTGTCAAGATACCACTCCTTGAGGAAAATGAATTCAAGATGGACACGGAGAAGTTGAAAAAGTCAGTAACGTCGAAGACAAAGTTGATTGTTGTAAATTCGCCAAACAATCCAACTGGAGGAGTAATGGAAAAGAGCGATCTCGAAGCTGTTGCAGAGATTGCGATCGAAAAAGATCTTGCCGTGCTCTCCGATGAACTCTACGAATACTTGGTCTATGATGGAGTGAAACACACGAGCGTAGCTTCGCTGCCCGGAATGAAAGACCGGACCATAACGGTAAATGGGTTCTCCAAGGCCTTTGCCATGACGGGATGGAGACTAGGATACATGATTGCTGACAAGCAGATAATCAGCAGAGTCAAGGTGATTCATGAGCACTCCGTTACAGGGCCGGCTACGTTTGTTCAAAGAGCTGCTGCACTTGCGCTCCATGACGAGAGATCATGGAAATTTGTGAACGAGATGAGACTTGAGTATGAGAAGCGAAGAAACGTGGTCGTGGAGGAGTTGGCTCGGATAACTGGTTTTTCATGTACGAAGCCAAGAGGTGCATTCTACGCTTTTCCAAATGTATCGCAGCTGGGCAAGACGTCGGTTGAGATGAGCGATCTGCTTCTAGAAAGAGCTAGGGTTGCGACCATTCCAGGTGTCGGATTTGGTGAAGGCGGAGAAGGCCACATTCGACTCACCTTTGCCAATCCGGAGGATGAGTTGAGGGAAGCCCTCCGAAGAATCGAAGAGACAGTCGAGCTTCTGTAGACGTCTGCGTTTGGATTTTTGGCGTAAGATCTGAACGAAAAAACCATTCGTAAGGGGTAGCGCCCAGCCGACAAACCAGCGATGCCGCCGCTGCGTAGGGTCAAGAATGTTGAATAGATGACATCGACAAGTTGTTAGTTGATGTAGTTTGAAGTTTGACGAGAGAGTCTGGAAGTTGATGGAAAAGATACCTAAAGGCCGAGTTACGACATATGGTCTAGTTGCGAAAAAACTGAACACCAAGGCATACAGAGCTGTTGGCAACGCTTGTCGCAGAAACCCCTATGCTCCAAGAGTTCCATGCCATAGAGTGGTGAGATCCGACGGGACTGTTGGTGGCTTCGGGGGAAAGACCTCTGGCAAGAATGTGAAGAAGAAGATCCAAATGCTGAGAAAAGAACACGTTGGGATAATAGATGGAAGAGTCGCAGATTTTGAGAAAGTCATTTTTGTCCCTTGATGCCTGACAGTCTGGACCTGGGCGGTGGCATCAGGATCTACACCACATCCTAGTTGTTCTGGTAGTTCATATTCGGAGAGGATCCCACAAGCCCCCTCTTATTTGTCTGCCTGGTCGTCATTGCTCACAAAAGATATGAAATGCGTAGAAGTCACTCTAGTGGAAGTAAGATGATGTGGGATTTTCCATCTTTCATAAGGTCACTGCCTGAGGCTGATCTGCCTTTTGTCGGATTGCGTGGTTGGCTTCTTCAGACTAAATCAGGGCAGATTTTGTTCAACGAGTCAAGCGAAGAAGTGACTGTACCTGTCCACTCTCACGGCGACCAGTTTGGCATTGTAATTGATGGCACCATTGAGCTGACAATTGGAGATCAGTCGTTGACGTACGCTCGTGGCGACACATATTTCATTCCGGCAGGAACTCCGCATAGGGCTCAGATTCATCTTGGATTTCGTGCGGTCGACTATTTCTCAGAACAAAACCGATATCGTTTTCGTGTAAACAAGAAATAGAATCGTGTGTATCTCTTGTGCGCAAGAATACCGAAAAGGTCACGACATAGCACGCAGGGCAGGATGGTGTTAAGCGATTTCCAGGAATTCACTTCAGTAACCTCAATGGAATGATGTCATGATGAAGATCCGCCAAGAAGGGCCAGAGGACGTAGATGCGATCCGATTAGTGAACGAGCTGGCATTTGGCCAACCTGTGGAAGCAGATATCGTTGAGAGGCTTCGCAAATCCTGCGACAGTCTGTTATCTCTAGTGGCAGCGATTGATCGTCGCGTGGTAGGTCATATATTATTTAGTCCGGTCACTGTCGAGACTGATGGTTCCATAATGGCTGGTATGGGACTGGCGCCTTTGGCGGTTATTCCAGAATATCAGCGGCAAGGCATCGGTTCAAAGTTGGTTAATGAAGGTCTCAGAATTCTTCGTAGCTCATCATGTCCGTTCGTCACAGTGCTCGGGCACCCAGATTTTTATGGGCGTTTCGGATTCGAAACAGCTTCCAAGCACCGTGTCAGAAGTCAGTGGAAAGATGTTCCCACCGAGGCGTTTATGATCGTCATCGTTGATGAATCGATGATTAATCGTATCTCAGGAGTTGCTAGGTATCGAAGTGAGTTTGACGATGGAGAATAGTCGAGCAAGATGCTGTCCAGTGGTCTGGAGGATCGGTTCTATTAGAATCAGGCCACACTGAAGTTGTGTGTATATCGTCAGTTCCTCAGTCCTAGAGAGTTTGACGTTGTAAAGGGCTTAGTCTATCTGCAAGAATCGAACAATTCTGAGCCCGTATGGAACCTTGGAAGTACAGTCCATGATTGTGGTAGTGCTTGCTCATCCTGTGGAACACAACTGCGGAGGTCCTGGTGATCTTTGCTGACCAGGAATAAGAAGGCGATTATCGCAGTTGCTCTAGTGGTGGTTGTAGTTGTTTCGACTTTGTCTATTTGGTTTTTCTCACCTCTGGGTCGGAAGACAACTGAACAAACACCACTTGAAGAGAACAAGGGAGACCTGTATCTGCAGGTAGGCTCTAAACACATTCCATTAAGTGCCACGGAAGTATTTTCAGAACACGGTATAAGTCTGGAACTCACTGCAGAAGAAAAGGAAAACGTGACTTCTCTTGAAGACTTCTTCATAATGGGAATCAACATACCAGAGAACATAGAGATGTTCGTAAGAACTCCAAACGAATACAGACTCATGATTACCGGAGAGGTTGAGAAAAATGTTTCACTAGGCTACGGGAAGCTTCTCGAGAGATTTGAGTTGAAACAAATTGTAATGAGGCTCTACTGTATGCCGAGTCTTACTGGGGTTGGCAAGTTCGTCGGGCCATCTCTGTATGATGTCATAAGCTACGCGAAACCTAGAGTCAATGCGACGAAAGTCATCGTTGTTGCAGGCGACGGATATGAAAGGGAATTTATGCTCGAAGAGATAAGGGAGCATCGAGGGGACTACCTTCTAGCAATGGCGATGAATGGCTATCCTCTCGCTATAGAGCACGGATATCCCGCCAGGTTGGCTTTGACTGGTGAACAAGGAACTAGCTGGGTTAAGTGGGTCATGAGAATAATCGTCGAGTCTGACAGCTCTTCCAATACCGCAACATCGGACTTCAGCTCGACGACTCGTCCTGAAGCCCCCAAGGTTCAAGGAATCCGGACAGTCTTCTTTCAGCGGGAAAGAAGTCTTGGCGATCCCTGCAACTCCAGAAGACAGATTGTGTCAGCCTACGTGTATCGGGTTCTAGGCTACGATATTGGGCCCAGGCTAGTCACTTCCTAGATCTCTTGTAGAGCCCAGTCAAGTTTGCTTTATCCAAGGCGTGCTTTTCAACCAACTTGAAGAAGTTGTTCTTGTTCACTGCTTCCAAATGCTCAACGTCCAATGCGTGGACAGTGAAAACATACTTGTGAATTCCGCTGGGAGGGCACGGTCCACCATAGGCTTCCTTTCCAAAATCATTCACAACTTGTTTCGCATCGCGCACTAATCTTCCTTGCTCGAATCTGTCTGATCCCTCGGGAATATCGTAGACCAGCCAGTGAATGAAAGTCTTCATCGGCGCGTCGGGATCTTCAACGCTAAGAGCAAAGCTCTTTGTTCCATCTGGGATTTTGTCCCATGATAACTGAGGAGAAATATCGTCGCCATCGCACGTGAACTTTGAAGGTATATTCCCGTTGTTCTCAAAATCCTTGCTGACAAGCTCCAAGAAAGCCAATCATCCACTAAACTTCTGCTGAATTGAAGAAATGATCTGTGAACATAAGGGTTTCTTTGGATAGATGATGGTGTCAGAAGGTTCCTGGGGTAAAGTAGCATTCGATGATGCGTATGGCATCTAGCGTTGCAGATGGTGTGGAACGTCAATGACTACACGTTCATAGCCCGAATGTCGTCGATGATACAGGAGTGCGTCTCTGATCAGACGCGCGGTGTGGTTGTGAAGCAACCCCTGCCACCAATGTGCTGGCACCACTTCAGGCAAAATCACCACTGCTGATTGTCCATCATTGTATTTGCGGTCAGATTCGTCGAGGAAATCCAGAAACGGACCAACGATCGAGCGGTAGGGAGAGTACAAGACCACTAACGGTACATCTGGCCAATAGAGCTTCCACTCTTTACTCAGCGCCTGCCCTGCACCCTGTTCGAACTCCACGTATACCGCTGTGATATCTTTCGAAACTGACCGCGCAAAAGCAACAGCTTCGATCATTGCACGATTTATTCTAGAAACGGGAACGACAACACGTAACGCAGGGGAAGGTCTTACGAGCAGCTGAGGCAGCTTTTGTTGCGACAATTGATGGGCCAAATCTTGATAGTAACGGTGGACTTTGAGAAACCCAATCAACAGGATTGGAATGAGCAAGACGGTAATCCAGGCACCGTCAAGGAATTTGTTAGCTCCAACAACAAACAGCGTCGTTGCGGTTGCGAAGGCCCCAACCCCATTCACAATCGATTTCATTCTCCATCCTGACCCCCTTTCGCGTAACCAGTGAACTACCATGCCTATTTGTGACAGTGTATAGGCGAGGAAGACGCCTACAGCGAACAACGGAACGAGGGCGTGAGTATTTCCGCCGAATACTATGATCAGTAAACCTGTTCCCACTGCTAAGAGTATGATGCCTTTGGCAAATACTAGGCGATCTCCAACACTGGTTAGCTGACGAGGCAGAAAACCATCTGCCGCTAGTATTGCAGCTAGACGGGGAAAACCTGCAAAACTCGTGTTGGCGGCAACCGCCAAAATCAACATCGTTGTAGCTTGAATAATCAAGTATGCTGGGCCACTCCCAAGCAGACGCCTAGCCAAAGCCGACAGAATCGTCTCTTGGGGGCCTGCAACCACTGCGAGAGCTTGTGTCAAACCAATGCTTCCCATGAAGAGTATACCCATCAAGAAAGCCATCACAATCATCGTTCGTCCGGCATTTCGTGCCTCAGGTTGCTGAAACGCTGGAACTCCATTACTTATCGCTTCGATTCCTGTCAGTGCTGTGCAACCTGTTGAGAATGCATGCAACAGCAGAATTGAGGTCAGAGGTTGAGTTGGCTGAGGAGCGGTGGTCACGACGGGCAACGGGTCTTTAGTCATAACAAAGATCGCGCCATACGCCAACATGGGCAGATAGGCAAACAAGAACAGATAGACTGGTATCGCCATTAGAGTGCCAGTCTCACGAAGGCCGCGTAGATTCATCAGTGTAATGACTAGTAGTATCAAAAGTGAAAAGCCAACGTGATATGGTGATATCTGGGGAAAAGCGGATGTAATGGCCGCTACGCCGGCGGTTAGACTGACTGCTGCGGTAAGCAGATAGTCGATCAAGAGCGCCGCTGCAGCTAACAACCCTGGTATAACGCCCAGGTTTTCACGTGCGACCGAATATGAACCTCCACCGGATGGGTAGCCATGTATTGTCTGAAAATATGAGAGTGCAACAACAGCCAGTAGGACTGTGATGGCTGACGCCACAGGCAGAGACTGAGACAACCCAACGCTTCCAGCAACGACGAGCCCCAAATAGATTTCTTGGTTAGCATACGCTATGGACGAGAGTGCGTCCGGTGAGAACGCGGCCAAAGCTCGTATCTTGTTCAGATGTTTATGCTTGGACAGGTGTGTTGGCAATGGCGGGCCAATCAGAAAATGTTTGATCCTGTCCGACATTTGCTCAGCCTTTCATTCCGAAATCAAATGTCTAAGAATGGTATTTGGCTCTTGCCTTTATTAGAAATATCGAGAAACTCACAAATCAACGAATTTCACACATGATATCAATCATCGTTGGCAAACGATTCTACATCTATGTATGAACGACACCTGTACATTTTTCATATTGGGTTAGCATGCGCGGTTGAATACGTAAAGGAAGGTTATCAGAGAATGGTCATGTGCAATTTGTCGATCAACGTGCGCGAAGGCGCCAACGGGATCCCGGGGGCTTCACAAATAGACGATGGTGGACAGGCTGACGTTTGATCGACTCAACCCTTTTCTCTGAGTAGCAAAAGTAGTAGCCAATCTGGTATCCTCGCCAGCCATCGGTCAGTCATTGAGGTCAGCCTTCATGAAGATTCTAGGAATCGACATAGGTGCGGGAACAAAGGATGTACTTCTCTACGATTCCGAGAAGAAGGTCGAAAACTGCACAAAAATGGTCCTGCCGAGTCCCACCATTCTCTGTGCAAAAAAAATTCGAAACTCCAAAAATGACCTGTACATAAGCGGACACACGATCGGTGGTGGCGAACTTGCGACAACTCTGAAGCACCACATAGAAAATGGACACAAAGTGACCATGACAGAGGAAGCGGCTTTTACACTCTACAACCGTCTGGAGAGGGTGAAATCGCTCGGAATAACAATAGAAGAGAAACCTGCGGATGGCTTCTCGGGCGAACACATCACTTTTGACGAAGTCAATGTCGACCAATTGAGAGCGTTTCTATTGTCCACGTCGGAATCGCTTGAAGGTTTTGACGCGATAGCCATCGCTGTTCAAGATCATGGTGTTCCACCAGCGAATGTCAGTCAGAATAGATTCAGGCTGGAAAAGTTCAAAGAGTGCTTTCTTCTAGAGCCGCATGTCAATGCGTCAATCTT
>Ga0315291_10009630_pt1 | contig 11850 bp, 13 predicted proteins | sample YL17G12_20_MG_FD_203070 | JGI IMG/M metagenome (GOLD analysis project Ga0315291, IMG submission 203070) | Sediment microbial communities from Yellowstone Lake, YNP, Wyoming, USA - YL17G12_20 | ecosystem: Environmental > Aquatic > Freshwater > Lake > Sediment | place: USA: Wyoming | collected...
CCAGTCGACCTGGCGGCTCTTCGGGACCCGGATGAAGTCAACCCCGGTGCGCTTGAAAGCGGCCGCGGTGCCGATGCCGCCGAAGTTGACCACCTTGCCTTCGATCACGATGTCGGCGACCGGCCTAAGGTTGCGCTTCCCAAAGAACGTGCCATTGATGGCGGCCGTTGGCCGCAGGCGGCGCATGAAGTCGGAGAACTGCTCTGCGCGGCCGATACCCCGCGCCGCGACGGCGGGCGTCACGACCACGCGCCGGTCGTTGAGGTCGGCTTCGATGACATGGAGGCGAACGCCGCTGACGGTGCGCGGAGAGTACGTCACAGGCTGGCCCGCGCCGGCGGGCGGCGCGGCGAGCACGGCGGCGAGGACTAACTGAAGGAGAAGCGCCCGCCGAGTCAGTCGAGGATGTCCTCTCTCTTCCAGGAGAAGGCCTCCGCGAAGCAATCGCCGCCAATCTGGGTAGAGGCCACCGCTTCGTCGCGCTCCGCGCACCACACCTGGTCTGCGGCGAGTTTCACGCCGGCCGGCGGGAAGATCGCCGCATTAAGGCAGTTGCCGCAGGTAGGCACATATTCCAGGTCGGCGGTCGTATTGGGTGCGCCGCGGAGGTTGCCGTCGCATTGATAGCAGTAGTCGCGCTTCACGGAGTTCGCTGTCCCGCAGTGCGGGCAGTTCATCATCTGCATGCCGAACGCGCCTCCTCTTCGGCACAGTCTAGGGCAACGTGTGGAACCGCGGTGCAGCCCGCCTATAGCGCCTGCTGCACCTCGTCCAGGCCCACCTGGGCCACGCCCTCAAGCACGCGCCGCACCAGCGCCACCAGATGCTCCACCGAAAACGGCTTCGTGAGGTAGGAACTCACTCCCCATCGCCACCCGTACGCGATATCGGAATCGTCCGATCGGGCCGTCAGCATGATCACCGGGATATCTTTCACCTCCGGTGACTGCTGAAGGACTTGCAGTGTCTGAAAACCATCCATGACCGGCATCATCACATCGAGGATGATCAGATCTGGTCTCCGCTTGTCCACTGCCAGCAGGCATTCAGCCCCGTTCTGTGCCGTTCGCACCTCCATGCCAAGCCCCTCGAGGGCCGATTTTACGAGCTGGACGGTCGCCGGGTGATCGTCCACCACCAAGACACAGTGTGATATCCCCATCGCCCTTCCCCCCTGCGCGAAGATCGGCCTCAGCCGCCCCACCGCGCACATTATACCACATGCTCTTGCCCGGATTCCAGCCCGCATAAGAACCGGATTGTTCAGCCTGAGCGCCTTGTCCACAGGGGTGGGCGACTCGCGGATGTGGTATAGACCCTGGGGGGCCAGCCGTTGTCTTAGACCTGTGAGGAGGTGCCTTGATGTCGAAGCTCGTCCGAGTGCTGGGGCTGAGTTTGCTGCTAGCGGCGCTGACGGCGACGGCGGTGGCCGCGCAAGAGGGCGTGCCGCTGGCGTTCAAGTTCAACCGCGGCGATGTGCTGGACTACGACGTGTCGCTTTCCGGCGCAGGCGCGCTCCGCGGTCCCGACGGGGAGACGGCCGCCGTTGGCGTCCAGGGGAGCATGCGGCTGAGCTTCACCGTGGTTGATGTGCAACCCGACGGAACCGCGCGGCTGGGTGTCAAGATGCCGAATGCCAACATGCAGATGACGATCGGGAAAGACCAGGGGCGGATGTCATTTGAAAACGGGCGTCTCCGCTGGTTTGCCAATGGCAAGGAGCAGGCTCCTCCGGATCGGGATCTCAGCCAGGTCCCGCTGCTCGGCGTGCCGCTCGAGTTCGTCGCCGCCCCCAACGGCAAGATCATTGATGTGACAATGCCCAACCTCCAGGGTATGCCGGGGCTGCCTCAGTTGCCACCGGGGCTGCAAACCCCGCAGTTGCAGAACCTCGGCGACCCGATCTTCCCTGACGCGCCCGTCAAGGTTGGCGAGACCTGGCGGCGGTCAACCCAGGTGTCGCCCTTCGGGCCGAGCATGCCGATCACCATCACGAGCTCGCGGACACTCGACTCGTACAGCAACACGGGCGGGATGGCGCTGGCTAAGATCAGCGGCTTCAGCGAGGCCCGCTTCCGCATGAACCCGATGACGGTCTCGCCGGGCGAGCAGTCTGTCACGGTCGGCGTGCCTGACATGAGGAAGACCGTGACCTCGACCGAGTTCTTCAACCCCTCCGAGGGCAAGCTCGTGCGCGCCGACTATGACGTCTCCTTCAATATGCGTGTATCGGTCGGCACGGGCGCACAGACCCAGCCGGGAAGCCTCGAGGCCCGGTTCCGAACCAGCGTGCAGGCGCGATAGCTCAGGCGGCTGCGCTGCGCTGTCGCACGACCTCGAGGACTCTCTCCGCAACCTGCTCGATCGTCAGGCCGCCCGTGTCCAGATGCACGGCGTCAGGCGCGGCCCGCAGCGGCGAATCGGAGCGCGTCGAGTCGCGCCGATCGCGAGCCTCGATCTCGGCCAGCACCTCGCCGAGGTCGGCCTGAAGGCCCCGCTCGCGCAGCTCCTGCCAGCGGCGCTCGGCCCTCTCCTCCGCCGGTGCGGTGAGGAAGATCTTGACCTCGGCCTCGGGCAAGACCACCGTCTGGATGTCGCGCCCTTCCATGACCACCCCACCGTCGCGCGCCATCACCTGCTGGAGCGCGACCATCTTTCGCCTCACGGCAGGCATGGCTGACAGCTTGGAGGCGAGCTGCCCGATCTCGGGAGTGCGTATCTCGCTCGTGATGTCGCGGCCGTCAACGATCACCTCGTTGAGGCCATCCGGGCGAGGGCGCAACTCGATCCCCGCTTCACGGAGCAGCTCGAGCACCGGGCCCGCATCATCGCCCGTGACCTCCCCCCGGCCTGCCGCCCAGGCGAGCGCCCGGTACATCGCGCCGGAGTCTATATACGTATAGCCAAGCTCGCGCGCCACGATGCGGGCGATGGTGCTCTTCCCCGCCGCTACCGGTCCGTCTATCGCAATGCACGGGCGCCGTCGCCTCACCGGCCGTATACCTCGTTCGGGTCGAAGACCCGCTCGCCGATCACCTTCAGTTCGCCGTTGATCAGCCTGCGGTAGAAGCACGACCGATACCCCTCGTGGCAGGCCGCCCCGCCGACCTGCTCGATCTTCATCACGAGGGCATCCCCGTCGCAGTCCACCCACATCTCTTTCACGAGCTGGACATTCCCCGACGTCTCCCCCTTTATCATCACGCGGCCGTGCGCCCGCCGAAACAGATGCACCTTGCCTGTCTCCAACGTCCGCTCCAGTGCCTCGCGGTTCATATACCCCAACACCAAAACCTCCCTCGTCTCATAATCCTGGAAGATCACCGAGATCAGCCCCTTCTCATCCCACTTCAACGCGTTCATGTCCAACGTCGCATCCTCCTATATCGTTGGGCAGGAGCTTGCCTCCTGCCACGACCACGCCCCCCAGTCGCTTGCCCTCGCCCCTCAGTTCACCGTCACCATGAACCCGCTGCCCGTGAACCAGCCCACTATGTCCCAGAGCACCGCGCCCAGCACATCCCCCAATATCACCCCCATGAAGAGCGGCCGGAACCGCACGTATCCGCGCAGACCAGTATAGCGAATCGTGAGCAGCTTGAGGAACCACCCCACGAAGAGCGAGAACCACAGGTTCAGGCTAGCCCACGATGTCGCCATCACGAAGCCCAGCGGATGGATCGGCCACCAGACGTAGTTGAGCCGAAGCCACGATAGCGCGGCAACCAGGAGCGCGCCGCCCGCCATTGACAGATACTGGAACGTCGAGGGATGCTGAGGGGACTGGAGGCGTTCCCCAAGCGTCCCGAAGAACCGCCTCGGGTGAGACGCCAGTTCGACTACGTTCCCCACCTGGGCCGCGCCTGGCTTGTAGAAGGTGATGAGGAAGGCCGGGATCGAGACCAGCAAACATACCATCAGCGCCACCCCGATGACCGGTACCAGCCTCCGCGTCGATACTCCGGACTGCTCTGCAAGCCGGAACCCGTTCAACACCGAAGGCATCAGGAACTCGCGCAGGTCGAAGCTGAGGGCGCAGTCCACGAGTGTCAGCACCGTCAGATTCGCCGGCCCGATCGCCGGCGTGCCGCCGAGCAGCAACAGGTAGTCAACCGGCGAGAAAACCAGATGCACCATGAGCATCCCAGCTTCCGCCACGATCCGCGTCAGCACGATCATGATGGCAATGAAGCAGATCAAAAACGCCGCCACGTAGGCCGGCGTCATCCCCGCCGCCACCAGCCACGCACCCGCCACGGCTGTGCCTCCGATGAACCCGAAAACGGCGCGTCGGTAGCCCATCGGCTCCCCTCTGTCGTCCACATCGGGCGCGCGGGAGAATCCCTTGCGGAGCGCCTCCCGGAGCGTCCCTCGCAGCAGCCACACCAGCACAAACGCCAGCATCAGCAGCCCCCCCATCTGCTGGTGGCGCGTCACCTCCGCGATGACCCCGCTCCAGGCGCTGTTGCCCTCATAGCCGATCGCGCTCATGACTACGCCCTCGAGTTTCACGAACAGCACCGACACCCAGAAGCCCGCCGCCACCTCCAGCGACAGGAGATAGCCGAACCCGATCGCCGAGAAGAAGATGGCGACGTAGAAGGGGGCGGCCGCGTTCCAGGGCCGGTCCACCAGATACTGGTCGAGCACCCAATAGGTCGGGATCGCAGGAAGGGCGGGGAACTGGCGGTTCAACCCCGTGAGCAGGTGGACGAGGAAGACAACACCGGCGCCGATCCAGACCAGCCGGTTGCGGAAGAACGCACCTGACGGGCCGGTCTCGTCCTCGCGCAGCACGTCAACCGGGAACTGCACCAGCGGGAACGCGAGGCGCTCGCGGTCGGCCCACTGCTTCCGCACCAGCGCGGCCATCGAGATCATCATCACCCACAGCGCACCGAAGAAGACGAACCAGTGCGACATCATGTTGATCCACGGCCGCCAGGGCACGCCCTGCCCAGCCGGCAAGCCCTCCCAGAACCAGGTGACGGCCCCGGGGTCGCTCACCGCCATCCACTGCGGAATCCGATCCCAGAAGAGCTGCTCCCATCGGTTGCCGGGATTGGCGAAGTAGTAGGGGACGGTGCCACACGGGATCATATATCGGAGCAGCCCGGAGGAGGGGATGCCGGACGTCACCATGATGATGATGTACACGACGGCTGTCTCGCGGGTGCTGAGGAAGGGCCGACCGCGCTCGCGATAGAGGACCAGGTTGAACAGAGACAGCACGAGGAGAACCGCGACGCCACCGAGGGGGAAGTGGTTCCCGGCGATGTAGGTGTTGCCGACTACGTAGTCATTGTAGGGCGTGACGACACACAGCGCCGCGGCCAGCAGCAGCCCTAGCGAGACGCTGCGCCACGTTATCCCGCTCTGGCTCGTGCTCAACCGGCCAGCCCCCTAGGATACAGCGGTGGGCCTGACAGGAACCCCCCGTTCGCCCAGATAGCGCTTGATATCTGCGATGGCATACATGGAGAAGTGCGTGATGCTGGCGATCAGCGCGGCCTCGGCCCGGCCCTCGGTTAGCGCCGCGTAGATGTGCTCCGGCGTGCCTGCGCCGCCGGAGGCGATCACAGGTGCGCTCACCGCATCGGCGATGGTCCGGCAAAGCGTTACATCATATCCGCTCATCGTGCCGTCGGCGTCCATGCTGTTCAGCAGAAACTCGCCGGCGCCAAGGTCCTCCGCTCGTCGCGCCCACTCCCGCGCGTCAACGCCCGTGGGCGTCCTGCCGCCGTTGATGTAGCACTCCCATTGCGGCTTGTCGCAAGAGCAGCCCGGCCTGCGTTTGACATCCATCGAGAGGACGACGCACTGGCTCCCGAAACGCTCGGCCGCCTCTTTCACCAGCTCGGGTCGCTTGATCGCTGCAGTGGTCACGGCCACCTTGTCGGCGCCTGTCTTCAGCACCGCGCGGAAGTCCTCCAGCGTGCGGATCCCGCCGCCGACGGTGAAGGGGATGAAAACCTCCTCCGCCGTCCTCGCGGCCACCTCCAGCATCGTCCGCCGCCCCTCGTGGGAAGCGGTGATGTCCAGGAACGTCAGCTCATCCGCGCCTTCACGGTTGTAGCGCGCCGCCAGCTCCACCGGATCGCCCGCGTCGCGCAGGTCGAGGAACCTGGTCCCCTTCACCACGCGGCCGCGGTCCACATCGAGGCAGCAGATTATGCGCTTCGCTAACATGCGGCCTCCAGGGCGTCCTTGAGGGTGAGCGCGCCCGAGTACAGAGCCATCCCGATGATCGCGCCGGCCGCTCCGGCCTTTCGCAGATTGCGCACGTCCTTGACTGTAGTCACGCCGCCTGAGGCAATGATTTTCGCCTTGGGGACAGCCGCGATCAGCTTGCGCATGGCCGGCACGTCAGCGCCTCGAAGCATCCCGTCGCTGGCGATATCCGTGTACACAATCCACCTGATCCCCAGCGCGACCATCTCCCGCGCGAGGTCAACCGCCTTGATATCCGTCTTGTCCAGCCACCCCCTCACCGCGACCATCCCACCTCTCACATCAATGCCCGCCACGACCGACTCCCCGAGCTCCGAGGCCAGCTTCTCTGCCTTCTTGTGGTCCAACGCAGCCGTACCGATAATCACTCGTTGCACACCCACGTCCAGCGCCCGCCGTGCCGTTAGCTCGTCCCGGATTCCGCCGCCGAGCTCGACAGGTATGCCTACCGCCGCGCAGATCTCCGCGACAACAGGAAGGTTCTTCGGCTTGCCCGCGCGCGCGCCGTCGAGGTCCACCACGTGCAGCCTCGGCGCACCTAGCTCCTCCCAGTAGCGCGCCATCTCCACGGGGCTGTCGCTAAACACCGTCTCGCGGTCATATCGGCCTTGCATCAGCCGCACGCAGCGCCCGCCCCGCAGGTCAATCGCCGGGATGATCTCCATCAGAAGCCGCCTTCCACGAGCCCCACGAAGCTCGTCAGCATGGCGAGCCCGACATCGCCGCTCTTCTCAGGATGGAACTGCGACGCAAAGACCGCCCCGCGGCCGATCGCCGAGGTGAAGTCGAGACCATGGTCGGTGACGATCACCGTCCACTCCGGATCGTCAGGCACGCAGTAGTATGAATGCACAAAGTAAGCCATTGCTTGCAGCGCGATGCCCGCGACGACGGGGTGCTGCTTCACCACCTTGAGCCCGTTCCATCCAATGTGCGGAACCTTGAGGCCGGGGCTGGTGGGGGTTCGCTCGTAGGCCGGCCCGCGGAACCGCACCACGCGGCCGGGCACCACATCGAGCCCGCGCACCGGGCCGAATTCCTCGCTCTCGCTGAACATCAACTGCAAGCCAAGACAGATGCCGAGGAAGGGGCGCTCCTCCCCTATCCAGCTCTTCACCAGATCATCGAAGCCGGAGGCGGTCAGCCTCTCCATCGCCTGCCCGAAGGCCCCGACCCCCGGCAGCACCAGCGCCCGGGAACCCGCTGCCGCCTGCGGCGAGTCTATCACGCGCGGTTGCGCGCCCACGCGCTCGAACGCCTTCGCCACGCTTCGAAGGTTGCCCATGCCATAGTCTATGATCGCGATGTCCGGCTTCATCTCTTCTGCCAGCGCTCACGCGCCTCGATGTACGCGTCTCCGCCATAGCAGTCATTGATCACGATGGCCGGGAAGTCCTCCAACTCCAGGCGTCGGATCGCCTCCGTGCCGAGGTCCTCGTACGCTATCATCTCCACTGCGCGGACACGCCGCGCCAGGAGAGCGCCTGCTCCTCCCAGCCCGCCGAAGTAGACGGCCTTGTACTGCTTCAGGGCTTCCTTCACTTCCGCCGAGCGGGGCCCTTTCCCGATCATGCCCTTGAGGCCTCGCAGCAGCAGCGCCGGCGTGTAGCGATCCATTCGCCCGGCGGTCGTCGGCCCGGCCGCGCCGATGACGAAACCTGGCGGCGCGGGACTGGGACCGACATAGTAGATCACCTGTCCGCACAGGTCAAATGGCAGCTCCTCCCCTCTTTCGAATGCCTCAGCCATGCGGCGGTGGGCCGCGTCGCGCGCGGTATAGACCGGGCCGCTGATCAGCACCGGCTGCCCGGCGCGCAGCGCCAGCACCGCTTCGTCTGAGAGCGGTGTCGTCACCGGCACAGAAGTTTCAAAGGGTTGAATCTGACCCATCAGCTCACTCCCACACGAAGGAGGCGTGCCGCGCCGCGTGGCACTGCAGATTCACCGCCACCGGCATGCTCGCGATGTGGCAGGGAGCGGCCTCCACCTTCACAGCCAGAGCAGTCGTGCGCCCGCCGACGCCCGCGGGGCCGATGCCCGTGGCGTTCACGGTTTCCAACAGCGCACGTTCCAACTCGGCCGCCGCCGCATCGGGGTTCACGTCGTCAAGCGGACGAAGCAGCGCTCGCTTAGCGATGAGCGCGCACTGCTCGAAGCTGCCGCCTACTCCAACCCCTATCACCACTGGCGGGCAGGCGCTTGCTCCCGCTCGCTCGACGGTCTCCCGGACGAACCTGTAGACCGAGGCAACCCCGTCCGCGGGGACCATCATCCTGAGGCGGCTCATGTTCTCCGAGCCGGCGCCCTTGGCCGCCACGGTTATCCTGAGCGAGCTGCCGGGCACGATCTGCGTGTGGATGACCGGCGGGGTGTTGTCGCCGGTGTTCCGACGGTCGAGCGGGCTGAAAACGACGGACTTACGCAGATACCCCTTCTCGTACCCCTGTCGCACACCCTCGGCGATGGCCGAGTGGAGGCTCCCACACGTGACCTTGACCTCCTCGCCCAGGTCCACGAACACAACCGCCAGCCCGGTGTCCTGGCACATCGGGACGCCGCCCTCGGCGGCGAGCCGGGCATTCTCCAGCAGCCGCGCCAGCACCTGACGGCCAACCGGTGATTCCTCCCGGTCACGCGCGGCCTCCAGCGCCGCAACGACATCGGGAGGAAGCACGGTACAGGCTTGTACGCACAGCTCGGCCACCTTGGCGGCGATCCCCGCGGCCGTGACTTCCCTCACGTGCGTCTGCCTCTCCCTCGCCCCACGGCTCCATTATAGCATATGCGTCAACCGAACCTGCTGTAGGGCGGGCGTCCCTATGCCCGCAGGCCGTTGCCGTTCCGATGCTTCGGTAGCTTGCTGCCGTGGCGCCGCCGCTGCCCAGCTCCCCTACTTCCCCCTCTCATTCGCCCCCCGGTCCGTCCCCCTGCCCGACGGCACAGGGTTGCCCCAGTAATCCCGCTCGCCATCATTCGCGACCGTCATCCCCGAGTCAATGCAGGGCGAATCGGCCAGTAGCCTGTAACCGTCAACCGTGTCGCGGCCGACTGACCCAGTGCCAGGCTTCACCAGCTTCGGATCTTGCGTCAGCTTGTGCGGGTCGGCCGGCTCGGTCGGGTCGTGATGGCCGTAGAACACATTGTAGTCGAACGCGATACTAGTGCTCTCACCAAGGTTGAAGCCGCCCTTGCCCAGATTGTAGAAGATGTTGTTGTGGTAGTGGATGTTGTCGGGCCACAGGCCGTCCTTGCTGTGCCAGATCATGAGCGGATCGCCTTTGCCCTCGGCCACGAAGATGACATTGTTGTAGATCTTCGCGTTGGTGACCTTGCCGCCGACCTGGAAGATGCGAGCGCCGTCGTTCTGGCTGATGTTGTAGCGGACGATGGAGCCGTCGTTGAAGCGACCGGGGTCGGGATCGCCCGCCTCGCAGAGCAGGATGAAGCCGCCCTCGTTGTCGTGGGAGTAGTTGTACTGGACGATGGTGCGACGGCTCATGCCGTCAATGTCGAACCCCTGGCCGTCAAGAGTGGTGCGGGTGAGGTAGGCCTCGTTGAACTGGATGACGGCGTCGTCGGTCTCCCATACCCAGATGGCGACGTTGTAGGTGCCGGACCGCGCGTTGCAGCGGCTGGCGACGTTATGCTCGATGAGAGGCGCTTCGGCCATACAGGCGACGATGCCGTCCCCGCCGATGTCGTCTATGCGATTGCCGCGGATGACGAGCCTGGTGTAGGGCGCCCAGCCACCGTAGCGGCCCCAGTCGGTCCAGGTCTTGATGCCGCCTCGGTCGCAGTTGTGCACGTAACACGATTCGATGAGGGTATCGTCGAAGCCGGTGCGGACGTCGCGGCCGATGACGTCGAAGAGGATGCCGGCGTTGCACTTGCCGCCGTCTCGGCCTTCGGTGTTGTGCCCGTTAACGTCGTGGACGTCGAGGTCGCGGAGCTGGATGTGGCTCAGCGTGCCCGCGTTCTCGCCAAGTACGCGGACACCGGCGCGGGGGGCGGGGCCGTCGGGGCTGTAGTTCGTGATCTCGAGGGCGCGGATTTCCCAGTGCTGCTGGTTGTAAAGGCGAAGCGCCTCGAAGTACCTGCCCTCGCCGTGGATACCAGGCTTGGCGCCATCGCCATAGGCTGCGACCGTGATCGGCTTGTCAGGCGCGCCGGAGCCCTTCGGCCATAGTTGCCCGTTCCAGGAGCAGCCAGCCCTGAGGAGGATTCTGTCGCCAGGCTGGAAGGCGATGGCATTGACCCTGTCGAGGGTGCGCCAAGCGGTCGTCTCACTCGTGCCGGAGCCGGCGTCGTCGCCGGAGGTGTCCACGTAGTAAGTAGTTGCGACCGCGGCGGAGCAGATGAGGCACAATGCGAGCACGATGGGCAGTGTGAACAGCATACCAATTTCCTCCCACTGCCCGAATTCAGCGGGGCACGAGCCGTTCCCTTTGTGCGGTCGGGCTAGCGGCCGACCCGGAAGATGATGTCGTAATCATATTGGTTCGCCTGGCGCTTGGCCTCCGGCGAGAGATCGGCAAACTCGCGCGAGGCGTTGTCGTCCTGCATGTCCAGGCCGATGCTCCAGACCACAAAGCCCGCGCCCTCCGGGCGATAGCGGTACTCCCCGCCACCAAAGGGATCGCGCGGCAGCTTCCAGCCAGCCTGTTCGAGCGCGGCGAGCGTAGCCGGGTATGCGCTGTGCTCAGCTCCGTAGACTTCTAGGGTGAGAGCGACCTGCGCGGCGCGGATGGCGGCGGTGTTGTGCGACACACCGCAGACCGTCGCGATCTCGCGGAATGAGAACCCCTCGCAGAGGTGAAGCATAACCACCTCTCGCTGCTCGGACGGAAGCTTCTGAAGGGCACGATCGAGGTCCAGCGCGAGGGCTCGATCCTCCCCGAGGCCGGCATCGAGATCAATCCACGAGAATTCGGCGGCCGCCGTCTCCCTCTCCTGGCGACGGCGGGCTCGCAGCGTTGCGAGCGCGTGTCGCCTCGCCGCCTGGAACAGGTAGGCGCGCAGGTCTCGGATTCGCGATAGGTCGGCGCGGCCGAGAGCGACGAACAGGTCCTGCATCGCATCCTCGGCGTCCTGTTCGACACGCAGCAGCGCCACGAGGTACCGGAACAGCGGCCCGGCGTAGGCGTCATAGACCTCGCCGAGGTCGCGCGGTCTGGCGTCTGTCTGCTCGCGTGTCCGGTCCCTCTCGAGCCTGGTGCCATCGAGCAACCCGCTAGTCTCCATCGCTGCTCCCATATGCTTAGACGCGATTGGGGGCCAGTTTTGTCACCGGCGAGGAGGGCAGGAAGCCCACGTGTGCTGGTGGAATGGGTCGCGTGGCGCAGGCCTCGCAGCCCGCCTGGCACTGGCGAGTCTAGCTGTAGGTGATGGCGACCACAGGCAATGGCGAAGGCCTGTGGTCGAAGCGTTTCTTTGGGGCATGATTGGAGAACAGCATGGGCGCTGGGAAAGCCGATTACTCGGAAATCGCGCAGATCTACGACGAGGTCCGTCGGGATGACCTGCCGCACATCGCCTGGTGGGTGGCGAAGATCGCGGCCGAGGGGAGGCTCGGGCCCGGCCGCCGCCTCATTGACCTTGGGTGCGGCACGGGCCGGTGGA
>Ga0315291_10009631_pt1 | contig 11849 bp, 7 predicted proteins | sample YL17G12_20_MG_FD_203070 | JGI IMG/M metagenome (GOLD analysis project Ga0315291, IMG submission 203070) | Sediment microbial communities from Yellowstone Lake, YNP, Wyoming, USA - YL17G12_20 | ecosystem: Environmental > Aquatic > Freshwater > Lake > Sediment | place: USA: Wyoming | collected...
CGCTTTCTTCATTTGTGTTGCCGTCCTCTCGTTCGAGATCGTAAGAACCCTTTCCTTCGGGGAAAAACCGCTTCATGCACAACCCAAGGCCAGTAGCGTGCGTGGAGTGCTCTACGCTTTCGGACGAGGGATGATGCCGTGGGAAAAAGAAAGCGCTAGAAAGCACCTTCCTACCTATTTCGCAGGGGTCGCATATCACACTGGCATATTTGTGGGTCTGTTTTACCTTTTTTGTGTTGCTCTTTCTGTAGAATTGGGGGTGCTAGCCCTCTCCCTTCTTCGTTTCCTCCTCATTTGTGGCTTTCTCAGCGGTTCGGGGCTCCTTCTTAAGAGGGTCTTCTCGTCCAGCATGAGAGAACTTAGTTGTCCCGACGATTACGCTGCGAATTCTATCGTAGACGCGTTTCTTCTTCTCGCTGCGATCGACACATATTTCGGCAGCGCCAGCCGCCAAGGAAATACGACCTGGCTGCTACTCCTGGTCTCAATCATCATGTTTCTCTACATTCCACTCGGAAAGATTCGCCACTGCTTCTTCTTTTTCTATGTAAGAGTGCTTCTTGGTCGATTTTACGGCCGGCGAGGCGTCTGGCCCGGAGGAACGGCTGGAGCTAGAGGCCTGGGGCGCGGCCTGGAGCAAAGGTGACCGGAGCAAGATGACGTTGGGACAACAGACATGAACGACGCGAACCAAGCGGACCATATGGAAGAACAACCGACAAAGGATCCTCTCGAGGAAAAGATAGGTAGACTGACGTCAGAAGACTTGAGAAAAGCTCTCAAGGTCTTCCGGGAGAAGATAACTTCCGAATACGCTGCCTACCTGAACTCGTGTGTTCACTGCGGTCTCTGCGCTGAATCCTGCCATTACTACGTGGCCGAGGGTGATATCGAATCGATCCCCGCTCACAAATTGAATCTTGTGACGAGTGTATTCAAGAGATACTTCACCTCCGCGGGCAAAATCATCCCGTGGTGGGTTGGGGCAAAGGAGCTGGATCAAGACACGATTAGGCAATGGGTGGATTCACTCTTTGGAAGATGCAGTCTGTGCGGCAGGTGCTCTGCCAATTGCTCCATCGGATTGAACATCCTCTATCTAATCCGTGCAGCGAGAAGCGCAATGGCTTCAATTGGCCTCGTTCCGCCCGGTCTTCAATCCACAGTCAATACCGCCATACAGAAGGGCAACAACATGGGCATACCGAAAGAGGAGTGGATTGAAACAGTGCAGTGGCTGGAAGGGGAGCTTCGGAGCGAGACCGGCGACAACAAAGCCGGGCTCCCCCTGGATCAGAAGGGCGCAAGACTTCTTTACACGGTTAACCCTCGTGAGCCCATGTTTTTTCCTCTGTCCATAGCGGCTGTTGGCAAGATCTTCTATACCGCAAACGAGAGTTGGACTTTCTCCAGTGAGAATTACGACGTGACCAATTACGGTCTCTACAACGGCGACGACGAAGCAGCGGCAAGCATATCAGACCGGCTGGTTCAAGCCATGGAGGAACTGGGCTGCAGAACCCTGGTTCTTGCAGAATGCGGTCATGGGTTTAACTCGAATAGATGGGAAGCGCCGGAATGGCTCAAGAAGAGATACGGCTTCGATGTTAAGAGCATTCTTGAAGTCGTGGCCGACTACATCCGAGAGGGACGCATTAGGCTCGACCCTTCTCTTAATCCAGATCCCATCACGCTTCACGATCCTTGTAATCTCGTCCGGCTGGGCGGGATAGTGGAAGAGCAGCGATACATTCTCAAGCATGCGGCCGCCCATCTCATCGAAATGACACCCAACAGAGAGAAGAATTTCTGCTGTGGTGGTGGCGGTGGTCAACTAGCCATGACGAATTTCGCCGAGAGACGGATTAAGGCAGGTAAGGTAAAGGCAGAACAAATCCAGAAAACCGGTGCAAGAATCGTGGTAGCTCCATGTCACAATTGCATTGATCAACTGATGGAGTTAAGTAAGCATTACAAGCTCGGAGTTGAGGTCAAGACTGTTTGTGAGATTGCGGCAAATGCGTTGGTGATAGGGGACGGGAAGCGGCGCGCTTCCTGACGGATTCTGCTATTTCCCTGACCCCTTGAATCGCTGCTCTTATGTGTTCCTCGGTATTGAACGGGCCTACTCCGAATCTCACGCCTCCGTGTATCTTGTCTATACCCAGTTGCTCGTGCACTATGGGGGCACAATGGAGTCCGGTCCTGCAAGCGACGTTGTAATCCACGTCGAGAATCGTTCCCGTGTTGAGAGCCTCCATACCGTCAACGTTGAACAGAAGGACGCTGATGTGATTTGCCAGATCGTCTTGACAGTAGAGGGCCACGCCATCAATTTCCTTCAACCCATCCCTGAGCAGGGTTGTGAGCTTCATTTCGTGCTCGTGGATCGTTTTCAAGCCCTTGTTTTTGATCCACTTCACTCCTGCATGAAGCCCGGCCACGCCAAGCGTGTTCAGAGTTCCGTATTCAAGTCTATATGGATACTCAGAAAGGTGGGTGCGAACTGCGGAGCGGACCCCTGTTCCGCCAGCTCGAGAGTGCCTTATCTCGATCCCCTTTCTAACGTACAGACCCCCAATACCAGTGGGACCAAGTAGCGATTTGTGACCAGTGAAGGCCACCACGTCGACGCTCATGTCCTCTATGTCAATTGGCACCTTTCCGGCCGATTGAGAGGCGTCGATCGCGAAAGGTATCCCCTTTTCTCTACAGCGTTTTCCGATTTCCTTTATTGGCTGAATCGTGCCTATGACGTTTGAGGCATGGTTGACGATTACGAGTTTTGTGTTTTTTCTGAATCTCTTTGAAAAGTCGTCGGGATCGACGAATCCCTTGTCGTCGAAAGGAACGTGATCAACTTCAACTCCTCCGTTCATCTGCTGATGATACAGAGGCCTGAGCACAGAGTTGTGTTCAACGGTCGTGGTAATCGCGTGGTCGCCTTTCTGTAACATACCGCTGACAATGAGATTCAACGCGTCGGTGGAGTTGTAGGAAAAACACAGTCTGTCAGGGTCGTCTCCGTTGAAGAAATTCGTCAGCATCTTTCTGGTTTCTTCGACGATCTCGCCCGCTTCCATGCACAAATCATATCCCGAACGACCGGGGTTAACGCCGAGCTTCCGGTAGAAGCTGTCCATGAATTGATAGACTTCTTCGGGTTTTGGGAAGGATGTGGCTGCGTTGTCCAGGTAGATGAGTTTATCCATTCAGATTCCCCGTAGCCTTTTCGTTGCTCTTCCTCTCAGCTCCACATTGCGGTTCTCATCACGGAAATGGGCGACTAATAACTTTACAGCATCTTGACACCCAGAAGCAACGGGTTCTTGTGCGTAGAGTTCCATTAATTGGAGCTGTTTTTGGTCCGGGAGAGGGGATCACACTTAGACCGGCTATCCGTACTTTGATTTGAAACTGCTCGTGACAATTCAGATATTGAAGAACGGTGGCAATCAAAATGCCATACCGAACCCTCAAAGTATTCCTTTACAGTTCTGAGATACCTGAGTAATTTTACTCAGGATATTGAGTAATTTGTATCCAGGGTGACTACGGTCGAGGTTTTGTCGTGCTCAAGAAATTTCTTACCATTCTCGGTCTCGTGGCCTTCTTTGCCATTGATGACGTTCTCCTCGTCATCCTTTTCTTCAGAATCGGCTTTCCACATCTTTCAGTGGCAATATGGCTAGCTATTGCGGTTTTTTTGGTTCTTCTCAATGTTTCCCTGGCCGTGGTTGTCTACAGAATCATGTTAAGACGTCCCACGACAGGCGTCGAGGGACTCACCAGTACAACTGGTGTTGTTGTCGTGTCACAGGGCAAAAGGGGAAAGGTGGAGGTTAGGGGGGAACACTGGGACGCAGAGTTCAGCCAGGAGCTCAAGCCTGGAGACGAAATACGGGTGAGGGCCGTGAGGGGCTTGATGCTTATCGTGGAGCCCGACGAACGGCGCAAGGGCTAAATAGCGCCTCATTCTTGCTGTGGAGCCTGACGTGCGCTTCGGGGGCCGACAGCGCCTAATCCTTGTTGTGGAACCTGCCGCACGTATCGAGGGTCAAGGTGACTTGGCCCGCTCTCGAGCACTCTTGCTGCTTTTCCTCCAAGCCACCGATTTCCGTCTTCAAGGCACGCAATATGTTTTGCACGGTTTGAGTCAGTCGTGTGTTGAAGTCATTGATGCTTCGGGTTGGGTTCGAAATCGAGTAGCATCTCTAGATTCCTTCTGGCGGGTTCGTAATTCGGTTTGACCTTGAGCGCCTCTTCGAATTGTTGAATGGCCCCCTCAATATCTCCCTGTTGCCCCAGGAATATGCCAAGCTGGTTGTGTGCGATTTCATTGGTTGGTTCCAACTGCAAGACAATCCGCAGCTGTTCAGTGGCTTCGCTAAGTCGTCCCTGTCGGGAAAGACAAATTCCCAAATTGAAGTGGGCGCGTGGCAAATATGGCTGAAGTTCTAGCACTCTCAAATAGAACCGCGTGGCCGTGGAATAATCCCCGAGGGTCTGCCGCAAAAATGCGAGATTGTACCATGATTCGACATACGTCGAATCGACACTGATCGCCTTTTCGAAAGCCGAAGCCGCTTCAGGAAGCATGCCTCTTTTCTGGTAACCCAAGCCGAGATTGTTGAAGGCTTCTGGATTGCGAGGGTTAAGCTGGGTTGCTTGACTCAGCTCTAGAATCGCTCTATCGAGAGTGTTCTGGTGAGCCAAAAACTTCGTTCCTGTATAGAAATGTGAGTACCACGAGTCACTCGAAGGCCTTATGCCCATTGCAGTCAGCGCAGGCCTACCAGTCGCGGTCGCGACTAAAACAAGAAGCACAAGCCCGCCCACCACAGTGCTATATGACTTGTGCAGAATGTGCTCAACGCACCACCACAGGAAATAGGCTGAGAAGATGGATAGCACGGGAACAATCTGGACCCTGTATCTTGCAGTAACGAAGAACGTGCAAATTGAAATCATGTAAGACAAAACAAACATGTGAAGCAGAAAGAACTTCTTGGCTTTCTTGAAGGTCAGAATGATGCCTACGATGCCCAGCGGCCCTGCAAAGGCAAATGAAATAGGGGGTATCGGTAACGGGAATAGAGTCTTCCATATGTAGTAGTCCTCGATCTGAGGGAATTCGTGACTGTTCCAGAAGAGTAGCATCTTCTTGAGATTCAGAACGACGAATTGGCGAGGATGGGATCTGATGAACTTGAGACCTTTATTCAGCCAAAAAGCTGATACCTCCGAAGGCTTGAGCTCTCTGCCAGTACTCTTTTCCGCATAATACCTGCCAGACGCATCACTTTCGGGGTCAGCTCCGACCAGGTGGAGTTCCTTGATGGGCCTACTATACAAGCCGTCAGCAGTCTCATTGTTCCCGATGTAGAAGTTGAGGCCGCCGTTTGAGGTGACAAACACCAAATCGTTTCCCCTAATGTAATTTCGAAGGGTCACTGGTGCTATCATAAGACACGCTCCAAGGACAAGCGCTCCAAAATAGATCCATGTTTTCCGGTGCGGTACGTTAGAAAAGCGTGCGAGCCACAAGAATATTCCGGGAAGGAAAATAAGGGCACTCGCGCGCACCAATACCGAGAGACCCAGAAACAAACCCGCCACGAAGAGAGTTCTGAATCGAAAATCTCGTTCTGACCCTACGAGAACATAAAGCCAGACGAGATTCGTAAAGATGCCCAGGAATTCGGGAAGTAACAGTCCCTCGAAGAACAGTAGGGGACCATAAAAGGCAAGAATCAAGCTCGCGGTGATAGCTACATGAATGCCGGCAAGCCTCCTGCCTATAAGGAATACCAAAACACAACTTCCTGTTCCCACCATCAGTTGAACCGCTACGGCAGCAAGTTGATTGTGTCCAATCACAACATACAGAAGTGCAAGGAAGTAGGGGTACAAGGGAGCCATAAAGAATGGATCCTGCCCAAGCCAGTCCCCCAAAGCCATTCGCATGGCCCACGAGTCATACAGTCTTGAATCAAGGATGGGATCATTAAAGAAGGGATTCCGATGTAAGGTGGCGAGGTACACGACTCGCACAAAGACCACTACGCCTACAGCAAGGGTCATTGCCAAAGCCCAGTGACTATCCAGCCAACCAGTGATGGGCGCCAATCTTGAATGCGAAACGGCTTTCTTGCGGATTCTGGATGAAGCTCGTGTCTTGTTAAGGCGCATTCTCACACACTATTCTACTGACACTTGTCCTGCCAGTGCGCGGCTAACATCGTATAGTCAGACAAGTTTACTATTCCGTCACAGTTGAAACCTGCTCGCCAGTCGCCGCTATCCCACCTGCTAGCGAAGAGTGGGCAGTCGGAAATATCGACCGTCCCATCAGCGTTCATGTCGGGCGATACCGTATTCCAGAGGCGTCCCATGGCACACCCGAGGTCGAAGTTCTCCTTCGTTCGCCACCCGGGTTCTATCTGTTGTTGTTCGAGCCCGTTGCGTGCAAGCACATACCAGAAGATTCTGCTGAAAGCAACTCCGAAAACCTACACTCTTGTGTACATCAAGGTCCGGATCCAGCCTTAGAACCTCCTTGCTCCTGATTTCGGAGAGTATTAGCATTGATAAGATTATCGCTCGTCGAGACTTCTCGGTTGATATCCAAATACGCTCTGTGTAGCGCCAAAAGTGGCAACTCTGTTGAAAAAGTCTCTAAACACACCTTTCCGTTCTTTCCTACAGAGCTTCCTCCTTCGAAGCACGATACAGAAACAGGACAGACGCGTCCTCGTGCTCGTCTTCTGTAGAGGCATAACCGCTCTCGGTTTCTCCGTCGTTTTTCCCTTCCTGAGCATATATCTGCACAACGTCATGCACATTTCCATGACAGCAATCGGGACGGTCTTCCTTGCTTCCAGTCTCGCAGGCGCACTTTCAGCACTGGTGGGTGGCGAGCTTTCTGACAAATTCGGAAGAAAAAGGGTGATGGTTCTTGCTCTTATATTCAGAGCAATTACATTTTTCATCATAAGTCTAGCCGTTCTAAAGAGCGCGGGATTTCTTGTGATTGCTACCCTGGTCGTTGTGAGCTCTTTTGCGGGGAGACTCTTCGAACCTGCCGCCGGTGCCATGATTTCAGATGTGACTACGCCCGCCAACAGGCAGGAGGCCTACGCACTACTGCGAATCGGCATAAACCTGGGATGGGCAATCGGGCCAGCCATCGGTGGCTTTCTTGCTTCGTTCTCGTATGCCTTCCTCTTCTTTGCGTCCGGTATCGTGATATCAATCGGACTAGTGATTCTTCTCGTCGCGCTCAAGGGTTACAAGACGGCCGCCCACGGGGAACGAATCAATCTCCGCGACCTCGCTTCAGTGGGCCGCGACAGGATATTTGTTTCATACAACATGATCTCTCTTCTGCTCTTTCTGGTAACGGCACAACTGATGATGACTCTTTCAGTCTATGCGGTCGACTGGGTCGGCATTTCCGAAATCCAACTGGGCTATCTGTATACTGTGAACGGCCTCATGGTAGTGCTTCTCCAGTTCCCTTGCCTCAGACTCGTGCAGAAGCTTCGTATGACACGGGTGATGGCGCTAGGAAGCTTATTGTACGCCATAGGATATTTCTCGGTTTCATTTGCCGGAGGATTTGTTGCCCTTCTCTTGAGCGTCATTGTCGTGACTTTTGGTGAGATGTTTACTAGTCCTTCCTCAATTGCTCTCGTGGCCAACATGGCCCCTCGAGAGCGTTACGGCCGATACATGGGCGTGTTTGAGCTTTTCGGCTCCGTTGGGCACTCCCTTGGTCCTTTTGTTGGTGGCATCATCATGGATGCCAGTGCGGGTAATCGATTTGTGGTGTGGGGATTCGTCGGCATCATTGGACTTGTGGCCACCCAGGGATTTCTTATGATAGGAAACAGGCTTGCCCCCGGCGTGGACAGACCCGTTCGAGAGGTTCCTCCTTCGCCCGTGCCCGGAATTCCAGTTGATTCGTAAGGCGCTTAGTCTTAACGCGCTGCATCTCCGGTCGCAGGCTAGCACCTCCCAACCTGTTTGTTTACATGCGATTGTGCGACCATGCCTTGCGGTTTTCTCTGCAGAACGCCGCGCAACATCATGGCGACTTACCTCTTGCGTCGAGCCGCCACTTGTGAGAACATTACCTTCCCGCAGAAAAGACGCCTTTTTTGTGGGCTAAGTTCATGCTCGTTATCGGTGGGCGACCGGCGGTTCGGTACGCCTTTCTAGTTCGGCAGCATTCGCCGCACTATTCGCTCTCAACAACTCAGTACAGCCAGTTCGGACGCTGTCACATTCTCTCGGGCGTCGCATCCCGTTGTCTTCCGGACCCCTGTTGCAGTCATACGGGTAACGTGCGGGTCCACACCCGATGCAAGCAGTGGACCGATGAGAATGATGATCCACTACCCGCGCACACGTACAATGTGCGGGCCCCGTCCAAACCAGGGGCACTTAGTGCCAGCGTCTATGGTCGCCCCGCGCGGCCAGTCGAGAGGGAAGATCTGGCTGAGGTGATAGAGCTATGCGCGACCAAGCTGCCCAAGACAGGAGGAGGTTTATGATAAACGAGAAAGAACTCTTGGAAAAAGCTATGAAGCCGGCCAAGGACGCCATGAGACTTCACCCCTTCTACAGGGGAAAGATCGAGATTTTCCCCAAGTGTATCGTTCGAGATTTCAACGATTTTGCCATCTGGTACACCCCCGGCGTCGCCGAGCCGTGCAAAGACATAGTGAAACACCCGGAGAAAGTCTACGAATACACAAACAAGTGGAACCTTGTTGGCGTGATCACAGATGGGAGTAGAGTGCTTGGTCTTGGCGACATCGGACCCGAGGCAGGATACCCCGTCATGGAGGGTAAGGCGCTCCTGTTCAAGTACCTGGGTGGGGTTGATGTTTTCCCGCTCTGCCTCGGCACAAAGGATCCCGATGAGTTTATCGTTGCAGTGAAGTGGCTTCAACCTTCCTTCGGCGGAATCAATCTCGAAGATATTGCGATGCCAAAGTGTTTCCGCATCCTCGAGACCCTGAAGCGCGAATGTCACATCCCGGTGTGGCATGACGACCAGCAGGGAACGGCTGCAGTGACTGTCGCGGGTATGGTTAATGCCCTAAAGATTGTTAACAAGAAAATAGACAAGATAAAGGTATCGATGGTCGGAGCCGGTGCTTCTAACATTTGCATAGCACGACTTCTGATCGAGGCTGGCGTGGATCCGGCGAAGATTTATATGACCGACAGCAAGGGCATTTTGCACAAGGGGCGCACCGAGCTCAAAGAGAAATACATCGAGAAATGGCACATGTGCGAGATCTCGAACGCCGAACAGCGTAAGGGCGGGATTGACGTGGCACTTGAAGGTGCTGATGCTTGCATAGCCCTCTCGACTCCCGGGCCGGGTGTAATAAAGAAAGAATGGGTCAAGAAAATGGCAAAAGACTCGATCGTGTTTGCCTGCGCAAACCCGATTCCAGAAATTTGGCCATGGGAGGCCGCGGAAGCTGGTGCCAAGGTTGTGGCGACCGGCCGTTCGGATTTTCCTAACCAGGTCAACAACTCTCTTGGATTCCCCGGCATCTTCAGGGGAGCCCTCGACGTGAGAGCCAGCACCATCACTGATAAGATGTGTCTTGCGGCCTCATACGAGCTTGCACGCTGTGCCCAAGACAAAGGCCTGAGACCCGATTACCTTCTTCCTAACATGGACGAGTGGGAAGTTTACCCGAGGGAAGCGGTGGCGGTCGGCATGCAGGCAATAGAAGAGGGCGTGGCCCAAATCAAGATGGACAAAGATAAACTTTACGAGACTGCTTCGAGCATAATCAGGCGCGCGAGAGACACCACGAAACTTCTCATGAGGGAGAACGTGATACCTCCTCCTCCGCCCGAAACCGAAGCGGAAAAGTAGGTTCTTGGCCAGGCAATGGGAGGGGGATATCTCCTCCCCAGCCTCGGCCAGGTAGGCCCCTTGCGAAGGAGGGGAATGGGCAGATGAAAGAGCTGGACAGCATTTTTAAGCCACACTCTGTCGCCGTGATTGGCGCATCGACCAGGAAGGGCACCATCGGCAGAGAGCTCCTCAGAAACATGATCGACTACGAGTTCAACGGAATGATCTTTCCCGTCAATCCCAAGGCGGAGTATATCCAGGGCATAAAGACATTTCCTTCGGTACTGGACATACCCGATCAGGTTGACATGGCGGTCGTAGTAGTTCCAAAGGAACAGGTGCCCAAGGTTGTGGACGAATGTGGCCAGAAGGGCGTGAAGGGGCTCGTGGTCATCAGCGCGGGATTCAGGGAGGTGGGCGGCGAGGGAATCGAGAGGGAGAAGAAGCTTGTAGAGCTCATCCAGAAGTACCACATGCGTCTCGTGGGTCCAAACTGCATGGGTACTCTAACAGGGATCCCCGAAGTGCGTCTGAACGCCACCTTTGCACCGGGTCAACCGTTCGCAGGCTCCACAGCCTTCATGACCCAGAGCGGGGCCTTAGGGATAGCGATTTTTAACCTCACGAGGCAGCTCAATATCGGGTTCTCATACTTCGCAAGCGTGGGCAATAAGGCGGACGTTTCCGGAAATGACCTGCTCGAGTACTGGGAAGACGACGATCACACCCAGGTGATAGCGCTTTATCTCGAATCATTCGGCGCGCCGCGCGTATTCACTCATCTTGCAAAGAGGATTTCCAAGAAAAAGGCGTTGATAGTGGTCAAATCAGGAAAGACGGAAGCCGGTTCCAGGGCGGCTTCGTCGCACACTGGCGCTCTGGCAGCGCCCGACGTAGCCATCGACGCATTACTGAAACAGACCGGAGTCATACGAGCGGGCACCATTGAGGAAATGCTGGACATAATCCTGGCCTTTACCAAGTGCCCTGTGCCAAAAGGAAATCGTGTGGCCATTCTTACAAACGGAGGCGGACCCGCGATCATGGCGACCGACGCATGCGTGAACTACGGCCTCAAGGTCGTTCCGCTTTCCGAAGAGACCCGCAAACAGCTCGCCAGTTTTCTTCCCGCAGAGGCATCCCTCGGTAACCCGGTGGACATGATTGCCAGCGCAACCGCCGAGATATACAGCAAAGCCATGACAATTCTGCTCGCTGACGAGAATATTGACATGGTGATAGTTGGATTCACGCCTCCAGTAATGGTCAAACCCATGGACATTGCTTATGCGATCACAGAGGTAAAACGTCGCTTCACGAAGCCGGTCGTGAGCTTCTTCATGGCCGAGGAATCATTCTTCGACGAATTCCCCAAGCTGGTCTCCGATTGTCCACCCTTCTATCGTTTCCCGGAGGCGGCGGCGGGCGTTTGTGCCCAGCTCTACAGGTATCACCTGTGGTTGCAGCGACCGGAAGGAAAAGTACGGGTGTTTGATGTTGACAGAGAGAAGGCGAGTCGAATCATTGATGCTCGCATCAAGCAAGGTGGCGGATACCTTGACCAGCTTGACTCTTATGAGGTGCTCAAAGCGTACGGATTTCCTGTTTGCAAAGTGCGTGAGGCAAAAGAGCTCGAGGATCTGCGTGATGCAGGCCAACAGGTTGGCTATCCGGTTGTTCTTAAAGTTGCGGGAAGGGATTTGATTCACAAATCAGATATCGGCGGTGTCATGCTTGACATCAAAGACGAGAAAGAACTCGTCTGGGCATTCCTCGAAATGAAGAGGAGCCTTGCTAAGCACGGCCTGGAAGGGAAGGCGGACAAGTTCCTCATCCAGGAGATGTCGCGTCCGGGAAAGGAAATCATCCTCGGGATGACGCTAGATCCGAAGTTCGGGCCTCTTCTGGTTGCGGGGACTGGTGGCAAATACGTGGAGATTCTCAAGGATGTTGAATTCGG
>Ga0315291_10009633_pt1 | contig 11848 bp, 9 predicted proteins | sample YL17G12_20_MG_FD_203070 | JGI IMG/M metagenome (GOLD analysis project Ga0315291, IMG submission 203070) | Sediment microbial communities from Yellowstone Lake, YNP, Wyoming, USA - YL17G12_20 | ecosystem: Environmental > Aquatic > Freshwater > Lake > Sediment | place: USA: Wyoming | collected...
CGCCACCGGGCGCAGCCGCCGAATATGGGTCGGCCTGCCGGGCGCGCCACGCCTCGGGGTAATGCTCGCGCGCCGCCTCGAACGACAGGCCCTCCCACGCGCCGAAGTCGATCTCACGGAGGTGCTCGACAGTGCGCACCTCTAGGTCAAGGGCTTGCCCGCTCGGCTCGGCGGTTTGTACCGCGCGCCCCTGGGGGCTGGAGTAGATGGCCGCGATCGGGCGCCGGCGCAGCAGCTCAGCGATACGCGCCGCCTGGTCGCGCCCCCGCTCGCTGAGCGGCGGATCGCCGGAGCCGCAGTAGCGCCCCTGCGTTAGCTCGGTTTCCGCGTGGCGGAATAGGAAAAGTAAACCCATGGCCGCAGGCATATCCCCCCTTGCGCGCAGCGCCTCATCGCCTTCGGCTGAGAGCAAGCCCCCGCCTGCGCTCTCTGCGATCTCGCGGGTGTGACCCTTTTTGTGTGGTCAGTTGTCGGGCGGGGCCTCCGCGCCCCGCCCGACCTTGCCCGATTCGGCGGGGGATGGAACCCCCGCCCTACAGTGACCCCTGACCCAGGATTTGGGTCCCACCCGATCTCGAGACGCCTATTGCGCACCGGCGCTCATTCTGCTACAATTCTACGCGATGACCGCAGCGCTGTCGAGATCCAGATGTATCAACCATCACGCGACGAGTTCCGAGGACGGGCGCGACGGGGCGACCTCATCCCAGTCCATCGAGCCGTCTTGGGCGACCTGGAGACTCCCGTCTCGGCGTTCCTCAAGCTCGGCTCGACCGATGCTACTCTGCGGAGTAGCGAAGCTCCTTCGCTACGAAGCACGAGCTATGCCTTCTTGCTGGAAAGCGTTGAAGGCGGCGAGAAGGTCGGCCGCTACTCCTTTCTCGGCAGCGAACCTTACCTCATCTTCCAGAGCAAGGGTCGCCAGGTCCGGATAAGCGGGCCGCAGGGCGAGGAAACCCGCGAACTCGCACCGGGCACCGATCCCCTCACGATCCTCGAGGAGCTGCTCGGACGTCACCGGTTCGTCGCCAGTCCCGAGCTGCCGCGGTTTTGCGGCGGCGCGGTGGGCTACCTGAGCTACGACCTCGCGCGCTTCTTCGAGCGCCTGCCTGACAACACCACCGACGACCTCGACCTGCCCGACTGCATGCTGGTGTTCACCGACACCTACCTTATTTTCGATCACCTGCAGCGCAAGATCTTGATCCTCGCCAACGCCTACGTCGGCGACGACCCCGACGCGGCGTACGACCAAGCGGTGGCCAAGATTGACGCGATGGCGCAGCGCCTGGCGCGGCACATGGATCGTCCGCACCTGGCGGACAACTCCAGCGCGGTTGCGGTGACGGCGCCCCTCGCCGCGCAGTCCAACATGACGCCCGACCAGTTCATGACCGCGGTCGGTCGCGCCAAGGAATACATCGCCGCCGGCGACGCCATCCAGATCGTTCTGTCTCAGCGCCTGAGCAAGCCGCTGCGCGCGGAGCCGTTCGAGGTCTATCGCGCGCTGCGCTCGCTCAACCCGTCGCCATACATGTACTACCTGACTTACGGCGACCTCAAGATCATCGGCAGCTCGCCCGAGCGGCTGGTGTCGGAGGAGGAGGGCGAGGTCATCACCCGCCCCATCGCCGGCTCGCGCCCGCGGGGGGCGACGGCCGCGGAGGATGCCGCCCTCATCGCCGACCTGAAGGCGGACGAGAAGGAGTGCGCCGAGCATATCATGCTGGTTGATCTCGGGCGCAACGACATCGGCCGCGTGTGCGAGCCGGGCACGGTGCAGGTGGACACGCTGATGTCGGTGGAGCGCTATTCGCACGTCAGCCACATGGTGTCCAACGTGCGCGGCAGGCTGGCGGCGGGCAAGGACCAGTTCGACGTGCTGCGCGCGTGCTTCCCGGCGGGGACGGTGTCGGGCGCGCCCAAGATCCGGGCGATGGAGATCATTGACGAGCTGGAGCCGACGCGGCGCGGGCCTTACGCGGGCGCGATCGGGTACTTCAGCTTCAGCGGCAACATGGACACCGCTATCACCATTCGCACCATCGTCGCCAAGGGCGACACGGCCTACGTGCAGGCGGGCGCGGGTATCGTCGCCGACTCGGTGCCGGAGCGCGAGTACCAGGAGACGATGAATAAGGCGACGGCGCTGCTGCGCGCGCTGGAGATGGCGGAGGGCGGGCTGGGGTGAAGTAGTAACCACAAAGGCACGAACGAGAGGGAGAATCCGCAGATTGCGCGGATTCCGCAGATGGAACGAATGACGGGCGGAGGTGGCCGCCGATGACAGATAGTAGGGGCGCAGCATGCTGCGCCCAAGAGGTAGGGCCCAAGAGATCGGCAGTGATTCATGAAGAAGCCGCGTGAGAGCGATGACAAGGCAAGCGCTGAGCCGCGCGGGCCTGCTGCCTGGGAGACCTGGAAGACCTGGCTTCAGGACCGCGAGGACCGCAAGGACCCCACTTTCCGAGGGGCTTACGAAGTGCCGCTGTACACGGATGTATACGTCACCGGCGAACTCGAGGAGGGTTATGGCCCGTATAGGCTATTGAACCTCGTGCCTCACATCAAGCCAGGAGTATCCCGGCAGGCGATAGTGCTAAGAGTCGAGGCGCAGATCGTCTTTGACTCGGAAGACCCCTTGTTTCGTCTGGACGACCTGCCGCGGGGAACCAAGTGCAAGCGATACCATGGCGGGGGACGGGATGACGAGGTGGCGGCGCTTTTCTCCTTGTCGTTGGGCATCCGCTTGAAGCCCGGAGATTGGTTGCGCCGGTTCATCCCAGGGGAAGACCCGAAGGGCAAACCGCTTTCCCCGTATGGGGCAGAGCCAATACTACTTAGGCGCGCAGACAGGCCAGTCATCCCACGGGCTACAAGGGAGCAATCCCCGCAGTCCCTTAATGACGACGTGCTGGTGAAGCATTTCTGGCGGCTTGAAGGCGACGATGCCTTTGCAGTCGTGCGCGCGTCGCGGTTGTATCAAGACGCGCTGTGGATTGCGGAATCGCAGCCGGAACTGTCATGGTTGATGTTAGTGTCGGCCCTTGAGATTGCAGCCCGTCACCGCAACGCCGACGAGGGGTCCGCTGTGGAGATGCTGCGCGTGTGGTATCCGGAGTTGGAAGAGCTGCTTCGTGAAAAGGGCGACGACGCATGGGTTTACACGATCGCCAAGAGGCTCGTCCCTCTCATGCGTTCGAAGAAGCAATTCGTGGATTTCGCGCGAGACTTCATGCCGGGACCACCGCCGGATCGCCCGAAGGAACGGGCGCAGTGTCCATGGGACAAGACGGCTATGGAGAAGGCGATGGAGACGATCTATGATCACCGCTCCAAGGCGCTGCACGACGGCACGCCCTTTCCGCTTCCTATGTGCCAACCACCTAGGATGACCCACGGCAATGGTGAGGTGGCTGCAGAGCGCCCGGAAAATCATATTGCCTTTCCAACTCTTGGCGTCAAGTGGGGCGAGGATGACCTGCCCATGCACCTCCACACCTTCGAGTACATCGTTCAAGGCGCGCTGTGTAAGTGGTGGAAGGACATGGTTGAGCGGAGAACGGACACAGCCGAGGGCGGCTGTGCCACATAAAGGGCCGAAGGCGGGCTGGGGTATGGAACGGAATCGAACCACGAAGACACGAAGACACAAAGAAAATGGTAGGCCAGGCGTCCCGCCTGGCAACCCAAGATGTTGGCAGCCGAGACGGCTGCCCCACTGTCTGGACTTGGTGTCTTTGTGCCTTGGTGGTTCAAATGCATGTGCCCTTGTAGTTTGGGACCGGTGAGTAACGACCATGATCCTGATGATCGACAACTACGATTCGTTTACGTACAACCTGGTGCAGTACCTGGGCGAGCTGGGGCAGGAGGTGCGCGTGTTCCGCAACGACAAGATCACGGTTGATGAGGCGGAGGCGCTCGCGCCCGATCACGTCGTCATCTCGCCCGGGCCGGGGACGCCGCAAGATGCGGGCGTTTCCATGGAGCTGATTTTGCGCCTCTCGGGGCGGGTGCCGATACTGGGCGTATGCCTGGGGCATCAATGCATCGGCGAGGCGTTCGGCGGCAAGATCGTGCGCGCGCCGCGGCTGATGCACGGCAAGACTTCGATGATCGAGCACGACGGCAAGGGCGTGTACCAGGGGCTGCCGAACCCGTTCGAGGCGACGCGCTACCACTCGCTCCTGATCGACGAGGAAACCATCCCCGCCTGCCTGGAGATCACCGCCCGCAGCGCGGACCGGGGCGAGATCATGGGGGTGCGCCACCGCGAGCATCCGCTCACGCAGGGCGTCCAGTTTCACCCGGAGTCGGTGCTCACCGCGGCGGGCAAGGACTTGCTGAGGAATTTCCTGGGGTTGCCGATTTGCTCACCGCAGCATCCGCGGGCAGGAGGCTAGCTCCTGCCCTACGACTGCCAATCGCTGCTTGAGCGGAATGAGCCGCGACCGGCGGCCGGAGAGTGAGCGATGATACAGGACATTTTTCGTAAGCTACTTGACCACGTGGATCTGACCGAGGGGGAATCCGCGGGCGTCATGAGCCTGGTGATGGAGGGCGAAGCGACGCCGGCGCAGATTGCGGCCCTGCTGATGGGGCTGCGCATGAAAGGCGAGACGGTGGACGAGATCACCGGCTTCGCCCGCGCCATGCGCGATAAGGCCGTCAGGATCAGGCCGCAGCGCCATCCTCTCGCCGACACCTGCGGCACCGGCGGCGATCTCCTCAAGACGTTCAACGTCTCCACCGCCGCCGCGTTCGTGGTGGCGGGCGCGGGGGCCGCGGTGGCGAAGCACGGCAATCGCTCGGTCACCAGCAAGTGCGGCAGCGCGGATGTGCTGGAGGCGCTGGGGGTTGCGCTGGAGCTGGAGCCGGAGGACGTGAGCCGGTGCATCGACGAGGTTGGCATCGGGTTTATGTTCGCGCCGCGGTTTCACCCGGCGATGAAGTACGCGGCGCCGGTGCGCCGGGAGATGGGGGTCCGCACGGTGTTCAACCTACTGGGGCCGCTGACCAACCCCGCGGGCGCGACGGCGCAGCTCGTGGGGGTGCCCGGTCCAGAGTGGGCGGCGCCGTTCGCGGCGGTGCTGGCAAAGCTGGGGGCCGAGCGCGCGTTTGTCGTTCACGGCTCGTGCGGAGTGGATGAGATATCCATCGCGGGAGAGACCTGCGTCCACGAGGTGCGCGACGGCCAGGTGACGGCATACACCATCACGCCCGAGGACTTCGGCATGAGAAGCGCGGAGCCGGGCTCGATCCAGGGCGGCGATGCCGACGCCAACGCGCGCCTGCTGGTTAGCATCCTGGAGGGCGAAAGCGGCCCGCGGCGCGACATCGTGCTGCTTAACGCGGCGGCGGCCATTGTGGCCGCGCGCAAAGCGGCCGACCTGGCCGAGGGCGTCGCGGTGGCGACCGAGTCCATAGATTCGGGCGCGGCCCGCCGCAAGCTCAACGAGCTGCGGGCTTTCTGCGCCGAACGGCAGACGGCGTCGTGAGCGTGCTCGACGAGATCCTGCGCCACAAGCGCAAGGAGGTCGCGAAGCGCCGCGCCGTCCTCCCCCACCCCGGCGTGCGCGCCGAAGCGATCCGCGACTTTGCCGCCGCGCTGCGCGGCAGTGGCGTGGCGATAATCGCGGAGTTCAAGCGCTCATCACCGTCGCGTGGGGTGATCTCCGACCGGCTGTCCCCGGCCGAGGCTGCGGCGGCTTATGAGCGAGGTGGCGCGGCAGCCCTGTCGGTGCTGACCGATGAGCGCTACTTTGGCGGCAGCCTGCAGGATCTGCGCGACGCGCGGGCCGCGTGCTCACTCCCCGTTCTGCGCAAGGATTTCATCATAGATGAGTGGCAGCTCCAGGAGAGCGCAGCCGCGGGCGCCGACGCGGTGCTGTTGATTTGCGCGGCGCTCGGGGACGATCTCGAGACGATGGCCGCGGCAGCGCGCGACCTGGGGCTCGCAACCCTCGTCGAGGCGCACGACGCCGTCGAGGTGGGGCGCGCCATCGCCGCCCGCGCGACCGTCATCGGCGTCAACAACCGCGATCTTACGACTTTCAAGGTCGATCTCGATACGACGCGGCACTTGCGCCCGCTCATTCCGCCCGACCGTATCGTGGTCAGCGAAAGCGGCGTCAGCACCGCGGAGGACATGCGCGCGCTGGCGGCGCTGGGCGTGCATGCCGCGCTCGTCGGCGAGGCATTGATGACTGCGCCGGATCCGGCCGCGAAGACGCGCGAACTGGTGGAGGCGGGAGGGGACGTGAGGTGTCATTCTGAGCGACGCGGAGCGAGCGAGGAATCCCCTACCGATCGAGATTCCTCGCGGAGTTTACCCTGACCCGGGCCAAGACCCTTCGCTGCGCTCAGGGTGACAGCGGCGAAGGGCTCACAATGACGCTCGCGAAGAGCCTGCCCTGAGCGCAGCGAAGGGGGCTCGGAATGACAGTGCGATTGCGATGACGCGCATAAAGATCTGCGGCATCACCAATATGGATGACGCACAGGCGGCCGTCGAGTGCGGGGCGCATGCCCTCGGGTTCGTCTTCGCCCCCAGCACGCGCCAGATCGCGCCCGCGGAGGCGGGGGCGATCGTCCGCGCGCTCCCGCCGTTCATCACCGCGGTGGCGGTGGTGGTGGACGAGCCGGTGGAGCTGCTGCGGCAGAAGCTGGAGGCGTCGGGCTGCCACGCGGTGCAGCTCCACGGCGTGGAGTCGCCGGACTACATCAACCGGTTCGACATGTGGCGCACCATGGGGCTGGGGCGCTGGCGCGTCATCAAGGCTTTCCGCGTTGCCGAAGCGGACGACCTGCGCCGCTTGCCGCGCTACGTGCGAGCGGATGCGTTCCTGCTTGATTCACACGTGCCGGGCAAGGCGGGGGGAACGGGCGTGGCCTTCGATTGGGAGCTGGCGCGCGAGGCGGCGCAGACGGGGAAGCCCATCATCGTGGCAGGAGGAGTGAATCCTGACAACGTCGGCGCGGCCCTGGAGGCGGCGCGGCCTTATGCGGTGGATGTCAGCAGCGGCGTGGAAGCGGCGCCGGGCGAGAAGGATGTTGGACTGATGCGCGAGTTCGTGCGCGCGGTGAGGGAGTTTGATGCCAGACAAGGGTGATGCAGCGGCGGCGCTGCCCGACGAGCGCGGGCATTTCGGGCCCTACGGCGGGCGCTTCGTGCCCGAGACGTTGATGGCGCCCCTGGAGGAGCTGACCCGCGCCTACCTGGAGGCCAAGGCAGACCCGGCATTTCAGCGGGAGCTGGATTACCACCTGAGATCGTATGCCGGGCGGCCGACGCCGGTCTATTGCTGTCGGCGCCTGACCGAGGCCTGGGGCGGCGCGAAGGTCTATCTCAAGCGCGAGGACCTGGCGCACACCGGCTCCCACAAGATCAACAACACCCTCGGCCAGGGGCTGCTGGCGCGGCGCATGGGCAAGCGGCGCATCATCGCCGAAACCGGCGCCGGCCAGCACGGCGTCGCCACCGCCACCGTCGCCGCGCTGTTCGGATTCGAATGCGCCGTGTACATGGGCGAGGAGGACATGGAGCGCCAGGCGCTCAACGTGTTCCGCATGCGCCTGTTGGGGACGCGGGTGATCGGCGTCAGCGCGGGGAGCAAGACCCTCAAGGACGCGACCAGCGAAGCCTTCCGCGACTGGGTGACGAATGTCGAGCATACGTTCTACGTCATCGGCTCGGTGGTGGGGGCGCATCCCTATCCCATGATGGTGCGGGACTTCCAGTCCGTGATCGGGCGGGAGGCGCGCGCGCAGATGTTGGAGGCCGAGGGCCGGCTCCCCGACTGCGTGGTGGCGTGCGTGGGCGGCGGCTCCAATGCCATCGGCATTTTCTATCCCCTGCTGGACGACGACGTGCGGCTGATCGGGGTCGAGGCCGCGGGCGAAGGGTTGGACACGGGGCGCCATTCCGCGAGCCTGGGAGTGGGCCGTCCAGGCATCCTGCACGGCGCGATGACCTCGCTGCTGCAGGACGACCACGGGCAGATCCATCCCACCCATTCCATCGCCGCCGGTCTGGACTACCCCGGCGTCGGCCCGGAGCACGCCTATTTGCGGGACAGTGAACGTGCGCATTACGTCTCGGTGACCGACGACGAGGCGGTTAACGCCTTCCGCGAGTTGTCACGCCTCGAAGGCATCATCCCAGCGCTGGAGAGCGCGCACGCCGTGGCCTACGCGCGCAAGCTCGCGCCCGATATGGGGCCGGACGCGCTGCTGCTTATCAACCTCTCCGGCCGCGGCGACAAGGACGCCGCCATCATCGAAAAGCTTGCGGAAGGAGGCGCCGCGTGACGCGCACTCCCGCCTCGCAGAGCAGGATCGCACGGCGGTTCGCGCAGTTGGCGCAGCGCGGCGACGGCGCGCTCGTGCCGTTCGTCGTCGCCGGCGACCCCGATCTGGACGTGACGCTGCGAGTGATGCGCGCACTCGCGCGGGCGGGCGCCGATGTCCTGGAGCTGGGCGTGCCGTTCTCCGATCCGCTGGCGGACGGACCGGTGAACCAGGCCGCCTATGACCGCGCGCTGCGGGCCGGGGCAACAGTCGAAGGGGTGCTTGGGCTGGTCGCCCGCTTCCGGGCGGAGTCGGAGACGCCGGTGGTGCTGATGACCTACTCCAACCCGGTCGCGCAGTATGGTTGGGAGAAGTTCGCGGACGCGGCCGCCCACGCGGGCGTGGACGGCGTCTTGCTGACCGACCTGCCGCCGGAGGAAGCTGAGGCGTGGCTGGAGCACACGCGCGCGGCGGGCCTGGATACCATCTTCCTGCTGGCGCCCACGAGCCCCGACGAGCGCATCGAGCTGGTGGGGAGGCTGGCGAGCGGGTACGTGTATTGCGTCTCGCGACTGGGCGTGACCGGGGCGCGAGATCAGCTTCCGCCCGAGGCGCGCGCGCTGGTCGAGCGGGTCCGCGCGAAAGTGGAGTTGCCCATCGTCGTTGGATTCGGCCTGTCGCGGCCGGAGCAGGTGCGAGCGGTATGCGAGTTCGCCGACGGCGCGGTGGTCGGGAGCGCGCTGGTCGAGCTGATAGCACAGCATGCCGCGACGAACGAATTGGGCGCGACTTCTCCAGAAGTCGCGGGTTCTTCGCGCGGTCTGGAGACCGCGCGCCCGCTTGAACAGGTGGTGGAGAGCTTCGCGGCCGCACTCAAGCAAGCGGCGACTCCCTGATCGTCCGCGCCCGGACGCGCCGGTCAATCCGCTTGGTGCCCGTCAGGTACGCCCTCTCACCCGGTTTCATGCACGCGGTGCAGTGAAAGTGGATCTTCTGCCGGAGTTCGCGCGAAGGGGCTTCCTATTGAGCCGCAGGCGCGGTCTCCTCCTTCGTCTCAGGTGCGGGCGCTGGCGACTGCTGTTCCGGCAGGGTCCATCTCGCCTTGTTCTTGGCCCACCAGGCGACGGCTTGTTCTGCGGTGACATCTGTCTTCAACGCCCCGTCGGTCAATTCGGAGACGAGCGGGGCTAGGTCACGCTCCCCCGTGGATATGGTGGCAAGGATGGCGGGCAGCGCGAGGACGCCGAGGTCGTGCATTGCGGCGTAGAGCCGCTCGGCGTCAGCAGACTTGCCTTCGCTACGCGCTAGCCTCCACTCCCGGTGGAGTTCTTCAAATCGTGCACGCACCGTGGGGCGATACTCCGTCCACCAGCGTTTCCACAGCAAGCGAGAGTCCGGAGGCCCGTGGGTTTCGCGGATGTCCGGAAACTCATCAACGGTCCACACATATTCGCGTGGTCGCGTGGCGCTACGCCGCACGTGGAGCCTCGCCTTCGATATCTTGTAGATCGCGTATCCGAGGACATGATCCTCCTGCACTTGCGCGACAGCGTAGGGCAGTACCGGCACGCCCAGAGCAATGATCCGCCGGAAGGAGTTGTGATCAAACGCAACCATCGGGTCAACATCCGAGCGCATGGTTTTCAAGCTGCTACGGTAGTCGATCCATTCACGATAAGCCTGCGTAAACAAGGCCTCAACGTCTTGTTGTGAGGCGCTTGTCCCGGTGTATCGGCAGAAAGTGAGAATGCTGACGGCAGTCACCATGCCCAGGACGAGGACGAGGCGAATAGGCCTGCGCGATGTGCTCACCTCATGCCACCTCCCCAAATAGAATGCTCCTCGTGCTACTTGTAGTAACGGACTCGCGAACCATAGGTTGACCCGTCAAGTTGGTCGTAAAGATGCTCGATGCGTTCGGCGTCGCCGCACTTACTCTCGTACATAATCCACTTTCCCGCGCCATCGGAGCACCCTTTCCTCCTAGCGGCATGGTATCCCGAATAGTACATCACTTGGGCGTCGCTGGGGCCCGAAGCTGTCGGTGTGTAGCCTGTTTTTGTCTGATAGAACGGGTCCAAGTCGCTATCCAGTTCGAACACGCTATTGTGGTTTCCGTACTCTTGGTCTATACCAATGATGTTGGTCCCCGGAACGGACGCGACTGGATGATACCGCCAACTAGTTTCGCCGACGCTCCATGCGATGCAGTTGTAGGCGTCGGTCGCTTCGCCGGTGATGCTCCACTCGCAGTGGACCAGTTTCGGGAAAGAACCGGAGAGGCTGGTACGCTCCGCCGGCTTCGGCTGTCGCCCGCACAGCGCGGCGATGTAGGTGTGCAGCAGCGCGTCCCAGCCGACGGTGCCGCCGCCCGGATCTTTCAATGTCAAGGTCAGTGTCGAGCTACCGTCCCCGCACCCTTCCGCCCACAAGGCGCCGGCGCACGCCTGGTAGTTCGCCCGGTCGCTGGGATCGGCCATATTCCATGTCCGACTGCTGCTGCCCACCAGCACCCCGCGGTCCGCTCCCTTATCGCTTGCGCTCCACACCTTGGCATTGCTGTTGCCTCGGCTCAGCACGATGCTGCCGCTGGTTGGCAGCGGATCAATGGTCATGATCATATGGATGGTATCGTTCTCACCGTTCACCGGCCCTGTTTCTGTACAGTCGGCGATGGGGTTGCCCTCGTCATCCACATTCCCATTGTCATTGTCCTTGTTGTAATGGATGAACGCCCCTGGAGAATCCTCCTCGGAGTCGGCCACCGTGATGACTTGGACATTCCCCTCCAGCCATCTCAGGCCGTTTGTCTGCAGGTCTATATGAAAGAGCGTAATCGTGTGAACATCGGACCCCGTCATCCCGGCTCCGTTCCAGGCAACCGCCATGACGTACCACACGCCGGTGTTGCTGTAATCGGTATCCCACATGGCTTCATAGGGGGACGCCGTGTCTTCCCCCTTCAGGCTCCAGTTGACGTAATCTTGGCTCACGTAGAAGGCCACCTTTATTATACCGGTTTCCGGGTCCGACGCGGTGGCACGGAGCGCAATCTCGTCCCCGTTTCCGCTGGGAGGGTGGCCCTTCTTCAGCCATGCACCGTCTTGGGGCGCCGTCAGCTCGCACGTTGGCGGGGTAGCGTCAACGGTGACCGCTACGGACTTACTCCCCACTGCGTCGTCGCGGCTTCCTTCGTCGCCCGGCGGCCGTCCGTCAACGTCATCGGCCGTGAGCGTAATCGCGTAGAGCCCCGCGGTATCCGGCGCAATCCACGTCACGTTCGCCCCGCCGCTCACGCCGTTCTTCCACGTGCCGCCGTTCTTCTCCCACGCGTACCATGCGATGCTGTCGTCCGCCGTACCCCCTCCCCCGTCCTCCGTTGTCCAGCGGTCCTTGTCAGTGGCCGAGCCGGAACATGCGACTTCGGCGCCGCAGGGGAACTTGGCGCCGTACTGCGGCTGGTTTATGGTTACCGTGAAAGAATCGTCAACGGACCACGTCTTCTTTAGCTGGCATGACCAGGCGACCTGCACGGCAAGGATGCATGCGCAAGACA
>Ga0315291_10009634_pt1 | contig 11848 bp, 7 predicted proteins | sample YL17G12_20_MG_FD_203070 | JGI IMG/M metagenome (GOLD analysis project Ga0315291, IMG submission 203070) | Sediment microbial communities from Yellowstone Lake, YNP, Wyoming, USA - YL17G12_20 | ecosystem: Environmental > Aquatic > Freshwater > Lake > Sediment | place: USA: Wyoming | collected...
CCAGGGGCGAGGGGCGAGGGGCCAGGGGGCAGGGGCCGGGGGCCAGGGGGCAGGGGTCAGGGGGCAGGGGCCAGGGGGCAGGGGGCAGGGGGCAGGCGTCAGGGGTGGCGACTTCAGTCGCCACTACCTCCCGAAGTGTGAGGGGCGAGGGGAGAGGGACGAGGGGCGGGGGACAAGTGGGGCGTTCACGGAAGGCAGCCCTTATCGGCCGAATTCGCCCTATGCGGCCTCGAAGGCGGCCGCCGACCATTTCGCCCGCGCGTATTGTCATACCTACGGGCTGCCCGTGCTTGTGACCAACTGCTCGAACAACTACGGGCCGTACCAGTTTCCGGAGAAGCTGATCCCGCTGACGATCCTCAACGCCCTGGAGGGGAAGCCGCTGCCGGTCTACGGCGACGGGCGACAGGTCCGCGACTGGCTCTACGTGGAGGACCATTGCCGGGCGATTCGCACGGTGCTGGCCCAGGGCGTTCCCGGGGAAATCTACAACGTCGGCGGCGATTGCGAGCTGACCAACCTGGAGGTGGTCCGCTCGATCTGCGCGATCGTCGACCGGTTGCGGCCCGACCTGCCGCACGTGCCGTGTTCCAGGCTGATCACCTTCGTTGCCGACCGCCCGGGCCACGACCGCCGCTATGCCGTCGACGCCGGCAAGATTCGGACCCAGTTGGGCTGGGAACCGCGCGAGGATTTCGAGTCGGGGCTGGAGCGGACCGTCCGGTGGTATCTCGACAACGCGGCCTGGGCCCAGCGGATCACCAGCGGGACCTACCGGCGGGAGCGGCTGGGACTGACGGGCGTCCGCGGCGGTCCGGCAGGACGGCGAACGGCGGCGTAACGTGCCAACCTCTCCGGGCTCGACACGTCTGGGCTGACCGGTAGAATTCGGGTGCCACTGCCGGCTTGCCCCGCCAAGCACGGGTGGACAAGCCAACCGTGGCACCCGGAGGATTGCGGCTAGGTGGCCGGGATCGAGCGCAGCGAGCCCCCGGGGTGTCGCGGCTGGGGGCGGCCTCCGGCCGACCGCCAGCCACCCCGGTCGTCGGTTGTGGGATAACCTCATAACGTGGCAACGTGGCCTTGGGGGCCCTGAGGCGGACAATCGATGGACGCCACGACTTGTTTCAGTAAGGGGATCCTCCTGGCCGGCGGAGCGGGTACCCGGCTTTACCCGGCTACCCGGGCAATCAGCAAGCAATTGCTGTGCGTGTACGACAAGCCGATGGTCTACTATCCCCTCTCCACGCTGATGCTGGCCGGCATCCGCCAGATTCTGCTGATCTCCACGCCCGAGGATCTTGGCTCCTATCAGCGGCTGCTGGGGGACGGCGGCAGAGTGGGCATTTCAATCCGATACGCCGTCCAGCCCAAGCCAGAGGGCCTGGCACAAGCCCTTGTGATCGGCCGCGAGTTTGTCGGCCGAGACAATGCGGCCGTGATCCTGGGCGACAACGTCTTCTACGGCCAGGGTTTTCAGAAGATGCTCCAGCAGGTCGCCGCACGGGGCGCGGGCGCAACCATCTTCGCCCACCGGGTGAAAGATCCTCAGCGATACGGGGTGGTGGAAATCGGCGCCGACGGCAAGGCCCTCTCCATCGAGGAAAAGCCGGCCCGGCCGAAATCGAGTTATGCCGTCACGGGCCTCTACTTCTACGACTGTCAGGCCGTGGAGATTGCGGCGGGACTGCGGCCGTCGGCTCGCGGCGAATTGGAAATCACCGACGTCAACCGGGCGTACATGGAGCGGGGACAGTTGCAGGTGGAGATCCTCGGCCGCGGCTTCGCCTGGCTGGATACCGGCAGCCACCAGTCGCTGTTGCAGGCCGCCAACTTCGTGGAGATGATCGAGCAGCGCCAGGGACTGAAAATCGCCTGCATCGAAGAGGTCGCCTGGCGGAAGGGCTTCATCAGCACCGAGCAGCTCAGGGCCTTGGCCGGCGAGCAAGACAACACCTACGGCCAATACCTGGCCGACGTGTTGAGAGTTGAGGGTTGAGCATGTTCCACGAAGGCACCATCGACGGCGTGCTGATCCGGCCGCTGAAGCGTTTTGCCGACGCCCGCGGCTGGCTCGTCGAGCTGTTTCGCCACGACGAGCTTCAGGCGGCCGATTACCCGGCGATGGCCTACGTCAGCCAGACGCTCCCCGGCGTAGCCCGGGGGCCTCACGAACACCGCCAGCAGACCGATCATTTCGGCTTTGCGGGGCCGGGCGATTTCAAGCTCTACCTCTGGGACACGCGCCCGGATTCGCCCACGCTCGACACCAGGCAGACGCTCATCGCAGGCGAGTCGAACCCACAGGCGGTGATCGTCCCGCCCGGCGTGGTCCACGCCTACAAGAACGTCAGCCAGGTCCCCGGCCTGGCGTTCAACTGCCCGAACCGGCTCTACGCCGGCCAGCAGCACCGAGAGGCGGTCGACGAGATCCGCCACGAGGACCTCGCCGGCAGTCCGTGCGTCTTGGACTGAGACCGGCCGCCCTCGCGGCCACGACGGCTTCCTGAAGAAACTGGAGACAAAGTCAGGCCGCGTCCCACAGCCGCGACACCCCGGTCCAAAACGCAAATCGGCCAAGAATTCAGCATCGTGTGCCCGGCATTCAGAATTCAGGCAAGAATTGCGTCTGGTCTGCCCGGAATCCCAAGCCCGGCCATATGACAGACGCAATTGACAACTACCCCCCCTGCGGAAGAAATTTCGGACTTTTTTTGTTTTTTGTGTTTTTTTTGTCAGGATAGGGGGTCGGGCGGCGGAATATAGTGGAATTGGTAGCTCCTTAGGTCCCTATCTGGGGGGTACGATTATGAAACGCTCGCTTGTGGGATTGACGGTCGCTCTTATTGTTTTGGTTCCAGCCAGTCTCTTTGGACAACCTCCGCGGGCTGGCTATTACCTCACCGTCCAGCCGATTCAGGTCCGTAACGACGACGGGTCGAACGCTTCTACTGTGGTCTTCTACGAGTCGGAGACCGACAAGATCTGGCGTCAGGCCGGCATCGATGTCCGTTTCCTGTCGCAGAACACGTACAATTCAACGGCTCATAACACCATAGACAACAATGCTGAATTCTCCGCTATGGTGTCCGGAGCGGGTCACGGTCAAAACGCGGACGCCACCGTACTGAATGCGTGGTACGTCGATCAAATCAACCCTTCCCCCACGGACACGACGTACGGCATCGCGTACGTCGATGCGAATGGAGCAGCGTTTGACGGCAGTGCTATTAGCGCATACAACGGCGGCGTGGGTCGGCTCGATACGGTAGCTCACGAAACGGGGCACAATTTGGGTCTTGATCATAACACCTACGGAGCTGGAGGTGCGAACAACCTGATGACAACGGGCAGTGATCGCAATGTTCCCAGTTCACTCGCTGACATCACGCCCGACGGATCTATGAGTCAGCTCACCAATGCTCAAATCACGGAAGTTATGAACAGTCCGTTCGTAAAAGGGGCGTTGCAGCAAGTGGATCTCGCTGCCAAGACCGTTACAGAGGGTGTGAAACCGGAAGACATGGCGAATTTCCTCGTGGCCGGCGGAGGCACCGTCACCGTACAGAATGTCCAGTATTTCGGCGCCAACAATGCCTCGGGAAAATTCAGCGGAGGCTCCGGACGCATCGACAGCTTCGATGCGGGCGTAATACTGACAAGCGGCAGCGCCGCGAATGCGTTCGGGCCGAATGATTCTGATTCCACATCGACCGATAACGGACTGGTTGGGACTCCTTTGCTGGACCCGTTCACCACAGGCACGACCTATGACGCCTCCATCTTGAGCTTTGATTTTATCCCGACCGGTAACAAGGTAACGTTCCAATACGTATTTGCCTCCGACGAATACAACGAGTATGCGGGTTCGCAGTTCAACGACGTGTTCGGGTTCTTTGTCAATGGGATCAATCAGGCCGTTATCCCCGGGACCACTACCCCGGTGGCTATCAACAATGTCAACTGGTTCACCAACACCGCGTCCTACGTGAACAATTCACCGTGGGGCGGGGGGCCAGATCCAGTCCCGGCGGGTTCTCTGCGGGATATTGAGTACGATGGCTTGACCACAGTCTTTGCGCTGGAGTCACCGGTTAATCCTGGCGTTGTCAATCATATAGACCTGGCGATTGCGGACGTGGGGGATCATGTTTGGGATTCGGCGGTGTTCATTGAGGAAGGCACGTTTGAGACGGTAGTGGAGCCTGGTACGCCTCCCGGTGCGACGCCCGCCGACCCGCTCTTGCCAACGTTCACACCGCCCGGCGGCGGCTTTGGCTTCGGTTTCGACCCCCTTCCTGGTTTTACATTCATTGACCCAGTCATGGCAATCGGATACGATTACAGGATTCTAAGCGGACCGTGGTTCACCTCCTTCGTTCTGCCTGTGTTACCTTTCAATACGACGTACGACCTATACCTTTTTGACGCCCTGCTTGGTGACTTCGCATTGGAGACGACCGTCGATGCTGGCCTGGCATACTCGTTTGCCAGCCCCGTCAATCTCTTCCGTATTTGGGGGATCGATCCCCAAAACATGCTAGACCCCGCGGACCCGCTTGCATTTCCCACAGGCCTGACATTCGAGACTCTTGAGCCAGTGCAAATGACCATGACACCGCACGCGATACCTGAATTGTCGTCGTTCGTCATCTGGTCTGGCCTGGGGGCCATCGGTCTGCTCGTGTGCGGCCTTCGACGCAGGCGGCGCCAAAGCTGACAGATCAGCAGATTGACCAGAACCCATGAAGATGAAGAGAAAGGCCCCTGGGGGCCTTGCTCTTTTTTGCAGGCAGGAAGGATATTCAGTCGTAAGGTGGCTAGGCTTGGGGGCGCGCAAGATGTGGGCGAGGTTGATTAGCGCCGCAGCGCTTGGGTCGTTTTTGCTCGTGCGTCTCGCCGTTGCATCCATCCAGGTGGATTCCTCGGAAGTGATCCGGGCCCTGGGAGTCTCAACCAACGCGCAACTGGCTGAGAAGCTAAGGCCGGCCGTTGAGAGTTTCCAGCGAAGAGAATATGACCAATCCCTGGAACTACTGCGGAAGCTGGTGGCGGAGAACCCGAGTTTCCCCCCGGCTTCGCTCATGCAAGCCGAGATGTTTGTCATGACGCGGCAATCAGCTATGGCGCTGGCTTCGCTGGAAAGGGCCGCTGTGGAGGACCCGAAGTATCCGGGAATCTACGTTACTTTCGGACAACTATCGCTGGCTGAAGGCCGACTCACGTCTGCTGCGCTTCATTTCGAGAGGGCGCTCGTCTTGAGCGAGAGATGGGAACGGATAACGGTGTATGCACGACAGTTTCGCACCCGATCTTATTCCGGCCTGGCCGACGTGGCCGAGCGACGCGGAGATTGGGGATCGGCCAGAGTGGCGCTGGAAAAATGGCTGGAGCTCGAACCCGAGAACACGGGAGCGCGACAGCGCTTCGCCCAAGCATTGTTCAGACTCGACAAGCACACCGATGCGTTGAACGAGTTGAAGCGTGCCTCGAAGGAAGATGGATCACTGGCACCTGCGGACACCTCCATGGGAATGTTCTGGGCCAGCATCAGTGAAGTGGCGAAGGCTGAGGCTTCGTTCCAATACGCAGTGAAGTATTATCCCCAGAATCCTATGGGTCACTATCGATACGCCGGCTGGCTCTTAAGCCAAGATCGAGCCAAGGAGGCCGCCGAGGCAGCCCTTGTCGCCGCCAGACTCCGTCCGGAGTCGCCAGAAATCAGAGCCCTCCAAGGGTTGATTGCCACGTATCTGAAGAGACCCGAAGAAGCAGAACGCTTCTTCCAGGCTCTGTCTCAGGAAGCGCCTGCCGTTTTTTCCTATAGCAACCAGTTGGCGCTCAGCCTGGCCGACCAAGCGGCGCCGGAGAAAAGAGCTCGCGCCATGCAATTGGCTGCCGTCAACGCGCGAACGTATTCCGGCTCCCGCGAAGCTCTCGCGACCTTGGGGTGGACCTACTACCGCCTCGGCGATCTGGACGAGGCGGAAAGGATATTGCGTCAGGCGGTCACGGGGACAGGGGTCGGAGGCAACGCAGCTTACTTCCTGGCCCGCGTGTTAGTCGATCGAGGAGACAAGGAAACCGCCGAGAAACTGCTGAAGGCGGCTCTCAGCGCGCAGGGCGTTTTCCCCTCCAAGAAAGATGCCAAGAAGCTGCTGGACAAGATGACTCGGAACTAAGCCACTCCAAGTGTTCGTATCTTGAATCGGTGCGGTGCGTAATGTCCGAGAGGTGCAACCTGTGTGTCCCCGCCAACGTCTGGCGCGCAAAGAGCGATAGAATTAGCCCGAGAACACGAGATTCGAGAATGTCTGTCTGCTGGTTGGCTCGTTCAAAGTCAACACGGTGGTTCTTGGTAGATTCGGACCGGTGATTCGTATTCGGTTACTGACTTCCGTACGAGTTCGAACTTGAGTCTTATTGCAGCTTTGAGGAGGCGAAGCAAGTGTACCGGCAGGGAAAATGGATCATTGTGCTGGCCATGGCAGCCCTGGGCTGTCTGGGGCCTGCGGGGGGACTGGCCGGAGCCCCGGACGGCGACACACCTCCAAAACAAGCAAGCGAAGCCAAACCAGATCATACGGCCCCTGCACGGGGCGCGAAGCCAACGGTGAAGAACGGTCTGTCCCTTGCCGTGACGCCCGTCAAGAGGGTCTTTAGCCTCGACGAGCCCCTCGTATTCAAGGTCACGTGGAAGAACCTGTCCGATCGCAGCTTCATGTTATTCGGCGCCGACGGGTTCGATGACGACGCTGGCCCGTGGCGGATGATCATTACAGACGTTGGGACGGACGAAGTAAGGGAGGCGCGCCGTGGTGATGCAGTCAAGCGGGAGCAGGCCGATTCGACGGAACTGGCCGCCGGCAAGTCGCTTGAGATTGACATTACACTCGGCAAGGAGTGCCACTTTGCCAGACTGGACGCTAAGGGCGAGCCCCCCCCGTCTGCAAACAGGCGGCTCCCTCCGGGGCGTTACGAGTTCAAGATCGAAGCCACATTCAGCGAGAACAAGTCTCGCAGGAAAGGCCGAGGGCCGCATTGGACGGGGTCGATCGTCAGCCAACCTGTGGAGTTCGCCGTCGTGCAAAGACCTTCGGGCAAGGCAGTGAACGGATTGCGACTCACCTTGTCGCTTTCAAAGGGATCTTTCCGTCTGGGGGAAGACGTCAGCGGAATGGTCCGGCTGGAGAATGTCGGCAATGATCCGCTACTGGTTCTGCCGGCGCAGATGCGCCCTGCCATCTTTGCGATGTTCGAGGTAATCGGCCCCGATGGAAATGTCATCCAATACACCGGCCCGCAAGCTGATTGGGCGCCGGACTATGACAAGGCGTTGGTCAAGTTGGCTCCCGGTAGTTTCGTAGACAAAGAGGTGGGCTTCCAAACGCGCCGCTTCACAGGCTATGACTTAGAAGAAGTCGGGGACTATCGGATCACAGCCAGCTACAGTTGGAAGCATGCCAAGCCGCCGCCGACCGTCTATCGGGGGCAGTGGAAACATGGCCCCATGTGGACGGGCACGGTTCGCTCCAACACCGTGACAGCCAAGCTCACTCAATAATCTCACGGGTGGCCTTCACTGAAAAAGCCCGATCTGTCCAGGACATCCCGGTGCGTTCTTGCCGTACCCTCTCCTCAACCTCTCGGCGCCCTCCCTTTGTCCAGGTTTTGCGTTGCTGCGGTTGGGGTAGAGTAGCTGTCACTGCATTCTTGAAGGAGCCCTCTTGCAGTCGGCCTTCTCCCGCGAATTCAGGACACCACACCTATCTCGTGACGGATGGCGGTGATTTCGGCAGGTTTCAGGGATGGGAACACTTGCAGGCGTGCTCCTGCTGCCGAGAAGGCGGTCTTCCCTGGTTCGAGGCGGAGTTTCTGTCCTTGAGGTCTCTGGTGAGACATCGACCCCATTCCTGGAGGCCAGTGCCATGCGAGCGGAGCGCGATACGATCGGCAGAAGGGGTTTTTTGAAGACGATGGGGGCCGTGGGGTTGGGGCCGGTGCTGCCCGCATCGCAGTCCGCCGCCGGCGGCCCGAGTGACGCGAGGCCGGATACTGCGGCCGAAGGCCAAGAGCCCCGGCACCCCCAGGTGCCCAGGCGGAAGCTGGGCAAGACGGGCGTCGAACTGCCCTGCCTGGCTTTGGGGGCAGTCCCGCTGAATTCTCGGAACACGGACGTCCTGCCGGCGGCCCTTCAGTGGGGCGTCGACTATTGGGATACGGCCACCAATTATCAGAACACACGCAGCGAAAGTGCCATCGGCAAGCACCTGGCAGAGCACGCGGGGCTGCGGGAAAAGCTGTTCCTGGCCAGCAAGCCGCCGGACATTACCACCCCGCTGCCGGTCATCGCGGACCTGGAGAGGGAGCTTCAGGCCTCTCTGAAGAGACTGCACACCGACTACGTGGACCTGTACTATGCGGTCCACAACATGACGGACCCCGCCCAGTTGACCGACGACTTGAAGGACTGGGTCGGCAAGGCGAAGAAGCGGGGCGCGATCAAGTACTTCGGCCTGAGCGCGCACAGTGACATGGCTGCGGTGCTTACCTCGGTAGCCAAGCTGGACTGGGTGGACGTGGTGATGATCATGTACAACTTCCGGCTGATGCAGGACGAGCGGTACCAGGCCGGCCTGGAGGCGTGTTCCAAGGCGGGCATCGGCCTAGTGGCCATCAAGACTCAGGGCCGCGGCCTGAAGATGGAGACCGAGGCCGATCAGAAGCTGGCCGGCCGGTTTCTCTCGCGGGGTTTCAGCGAGGCCCAGGCCAAGGTCAAAGCGGTGCTGGAGGACAAGAGGATCACCTCGGCGGCGGTGGGAACGCCCAGCGTGGCCGTGCTGACCTCGAATGTGGCCGCGGTGCTGGATCAGGCCCGGCTTACGCAGACAGATCGGGCGGCCTTGGACCAGTACGCCCGGTCAACCTGCGGCGGGTACTGTGCCGGCTGCAAGAGCATCTGTGAGTCGGCGCTTCCCGGCGTACCCTACGTCAGGGAGATCATGCGCCAACTCATGTACTGCAACACCTACGGCGAGAGGGACCGGGCGAGAGAACTCTTCGCGCAGATCCCCGCGGAGGTCAGAAGCCGGTTGCTGGCGACCGACTACAAGCTCGCCGAAGCACGCTGCCCGCAGCGCCTGGCGATAGGCGACCTCATGGCCGAGGCAGTCGGCAAGCTGGCTTGACCCCATTGCGTGCGCCGGTTTTGTCGGTCGTGCGGGTTGTGCCGACGTGTGGTGGTTTCGCAACGCTTTGTGTTGAGAAAAATGGCCACGTTGCCAGAAGTAGGTGCTAGCCTTGTCATAGTGGAGGATTGTACAACCCGCCGCGTGTGGAGCCCTCGGGGCCGAGGAAGTGGCCATGAGGCGTTCAGGGATGGGGAGCCGACTGAGCACGGTCGCGCTGGCCGTTTGCGGCTTAAGCGTCTGTGGCTGTGCCTATCTCAGGGTGCCCAGGATCGATCCCAGCGGCGAGCGGATTTTTGCCGAGCCGCCGATCGTCGTCGCGCCGGAGTACCAGGCCGAACCTGGGCCGCCCTCGGCCGATGACGACGTCGAGGTGATCCTCTCGCCACAGACTACCGTGGCGCCGGTCGGCAGCGAGGTGGTCCTGGTCGCGGGAGTGCGCGGCACGGACGGCTACCTGAGGACCAACCGGCGTCTGGAATGGTCGCTGGCGCCCGGCGAGGTCGGGCAGTTCGTGGCCGTGGGCAAGAGCGGGCCGGTGGACCTGCTACTGGGTGATTTCAATCGGCCCCGGAAGGTCGATAACACCTTCGCCGTCGGCAGCACCTCGCGGAAGTACCTGCAACTGGATCGGGGCACCCCAACCACCGAAGACGACGTCTGTGTGCTCCGCGGCCAGGGATGGATCACGCTCAGTTCGCCGACCGAGGGGACCAGCCGCGTGACGGTCTTTGCCCCGGAGGTCCACGGCTGGGAGGGTCGCACGCGGGCGGCCACGGTCCATTGGGTGGATGCCCAATGGTCTTTCCCCCCGCCGGCGATCAACCCGGCCGGCACAAGGCACGTGTTCACTGCCACGGTCGTCCGCCACAGCAACCAGTCGCCTTGCGGAGGTTGGCTGGTCCGCTACGAGATCGTCGACGGGCCGCCGGCCGGCTTTGCGCCCGATGGGGCCGCCGCAGTCGAGGTGACCACCGACGCAGCGGGGCAGGCCAGCGTGGAGATCTTCCAGAAGGAGCCCGGCCCGGGGACCAATAAAGTCAACATCCAGATCGTCCGCCCGGCCACCTTGGGCGACTCGCGGGGTCAGGCGCTGGTGGTCGCCAGCGGCAGCACGATGAAGACCTGGACCTCGCCGCAATTGGCGCTGCGGATGACCGGCCCGGCGGTGGCCGGCGTGGGAACCACGCTCAGCTACAGGATCGAGGTTTCCAACCCGGGCGACGTCCCGGCCGAGGAGGTGGTGGTCGCCGACGAATTGCCCGAGCCATTGAGTTACCTAGAGAGCAGACCGGCCGCTGAAGTGGACGGCCGCAAGCTCCAGTGGCGGCTGGGGCGGCTCGGGCCCCGGGAAACCAGGACACTGGAGCTCGACTGCCGCGCCACGCAAGCCGGGAGCGTGACGCACTGCGCCGACGCCACTGCGGCGGGCGGGCTGAAGGCCAGCAACTGCGCGATCGCCACCGTGACGGCCCCTTCGCTTCTGGTCAAGGTGACTGGCCCCACCCAGGCCACCGTCGGCAGCCAGGTTACCTTCGAGATCGTCGTCACCAACCAGAGCCAGGCACCGGCGACCAAGTTGCTAATCAAGGACCGCTTCGACGCGGGCCTGGAACACGCGGCAGCAGAAAAGGAGGAGGTGGCAGCCAGGACGATCGAGCGGGATCTGGGCGACCTGGCCCCGGGCCAGTGGCAACGGATCACCGTGACCTTCCGTGTGACCCGGGCCGGCCGGTTGTGCCACGTGGTGGACGCGACCGGCGCCAACGGCGTCCGCGCCAGCGCCGAGGCCTGCCTGACCGCCGTCGAGGGGGCCGCCGCACCCGGAGGGTCCCCGACCCCGCCCCCGCTCGGCCAGCGGCCGCCCGTGACGGTCAAGAAGTCGATCCTGGACGAGAACAACGTTCCCATCGAGGCGGGTGCCGGACTGCCCAGTCGCGCCGTGGGAGAGACGGTCCGGTTCGCCATCGACGTAACCAACAACGGCACCCAGGAATTACGCAACCTGACGTTGGTCGACCGCTACGACGCCAGCCTTTCGAGGGTCGCCGCCTCCGAGGGATACCGCTTTGAGGACAACGCGCTCAGGTGGACGATCGATTCCCTGCCGCCCGGCCCACCCTTGCGATTCGAGGTACACTGCCGTTGCCTTCGGGCAGCCGCCAAGGCCAGCAACCGCGCCACGCTCACCACCCAGGACGGTGCCCGGTTCGAGGGCGAGGTCGGGCTGGAGATCCGCGGCGGGCCCGGCAAGCTGAGCTTGACGGTGGCCGGCCTCCGGAATCCGGTGGCGGTGGGCAAAGGGGTGACCTACGAGATCCGCGTGTCCAATCAGGGCCAGACTCCCCAGCAGGACGTCGCCGTAGTGGCCACCGTTCCCGTCGGGATGATGCCGGATCCGATCGGGACCAGCGGGCCGGGCAAGCCCACGATCCAGGGGCAGACGATCCGCTTTGAGCCGGTGGCCGAACTTCCTGCGGGCGAGACTCTCGCGTACCGCGTCCGCGTCCGCACCCGACAGGCCGGCCCTGTTGCTTTCCGCGCCGAAGTGACCAGTCGGGACCAGGTGCAACCGCTCACCGCCCAGGAAGGGACCGAGGTGGTCCCGTGAGGAACTGGGGGGTGACGGGGTGACGGGGTGAAATGCTGACGACCGCCTG
>Ga0315291_10009636_pt1 | contig 11847 bp, 10 predicted proteins | sample YL17G12_20_MG_FD_203070 | JGI IMG/M metagenome (GOLD analysis project Ga0315291, IMG submission 203070) | Sediment microbial communities from Yellowstone Lake, YNP, Wyoming, USA - YL17G12_20 | ecosystem: Environmental > Aquatic > Freshwater > Lake > Sediment | place: USA: Wyoming | collected...
GAGACATCGAGGAAGTTGCAGCATGATCGGATTGTCGAGGCCATTGGGACTGGTGCTCAAGCGATGCTGACATTCTGTCCGAAATGCGTGGTGCACTTCAATTGCCTGTTGAACAGTCCTAAATCGATGATCGAGAATGAAAAGCTGAAAATAGTGGTTAGGGAATTCGGAAATGCAATTGCGGAACGCCTGCAGGAAGGTGTTTGATCTGGCAGATATCCGACCCGATAGTCCCGACAAGCGCTACTTGTTGGTGGAGCTCTCATGCGCAGATAGGAAATGCAATCCATGCACGTACCCAAACTGTCAACGATATGCGCGTGAGAGAGTCAAGAAACCCGTCGTCTCAAGTCGCATGTTCGAAGTGAGCAAGCCCATCGTGAAGCAGGACCAGTCCCGCCAGCGATATGTACTTCTTGAATTGTCATGTTCGGAGAGGAAGTGCAATCCATGCACATATCCCAACTGCCAGAGGTATAGGAGAGAGCTCGCGAAGAAGAAGCCGTTCAAAGTAAAGGTCTCTGAGCTTTCCGGGGATACGGATCTTAAGAACCTGCTCGGAGAACGAACTTAAGTGTCTAGACAGGAGGCCTCGCCCATCGAATATGATGCCCCGAGGCAGAAACATCGGAGAATCAGGAAAGAAATCGCTGGTGTTGAGAACCCAGCAAAAGGATTAAGGAGCGGATTATGATTCGGACGAGAAGGAGAGGAATACAATGGAACAATCTGTACTAGTTGTCGGAAGTGGTGTCGCTGGCATTCAAGCGTCATTAGATCTCGCGGACAAAGGGGTCATTGTCCATCTAGTGGAAAAGGATCCGAGCATTGGAGGTCGGATGGCTCAGTTGGACAAGACTTTCCCCACGAACGACTGTTCCATTTGCATTCTAGCGCCGAAAATGGCTGACTGCTATGGCCATCCTAACATAAACGTTCTCACTTACTCTGAGCTCATCGGGCTCGACGGTCACAATGGACACTTCAAGGCCAAGGTGTTGAAGAAGGCGAGGTACGTCGACGAATCGAAATGCACGGGTTGCGGGGAGTGCCTGGCGAAATGTCCGACCAAGGGAATCCCGAGCGAATTTGAGATGGGGCTTTCCACCCGCCGTGCAATTTACATGCCATTTCTGCAGGCCGTTCCGAGGGTCGCGACGATTGATCGTGAGCACTGCAAGCACCTGACCGAGGGGAAATGCGGAGTATGCAAGAAGGTCTGCAAGCGAGAGGCTATTGACTATGAGATGAAGGATGCCGTTTTGGAGTTCGAAGTCGGTGCAGTGATAGTCGCGACGGGTTTCGACGTCTGGAATCCAAAGGTCGCCAGCGAGTACGGATATGGCAGATTACCGAACGTTTTCACTGCGATGGAGTATGAGCGCCTCATAAACGCCGCAGGACCGACCGGTGGTCACATAAGAAGGAGGTCCGACGGGGGAGAACCAAGAACAATCGCATTCATCCAGTGCGTAGGATCTAGGAACGTACAGCTCAACCATCCGTACTGTTGCGCCGTCTGCTGCATGCACTCGACCAAGGAGGCGATGCTTGCAAAGGAGCACAAGGACGACGTGAAGACGACAATCTTCTACAAGGACATGAGGGCCTGCTCAAAAGGCTTTTACGAGTATGTCGTCAGGGCACAGCGTGACTACGGCGTGGAGTATGTCAATTCGGACGGCACAGTCCAGGAAGAGACAGAGGATCACAACCCTGTCGTGTCATTCGATGTGGGGGGAAGGTCCGTCAGAAAGGAGTTCGACATGGTGGTCCTCGCGACCACGCTAATTCCAAGAGCGACGAGCGCACAGCTCGCGAAGGTGCTGGGCATACACCTAGATGAGTTCGGGTTCATCAAATCGAAGGATCGCATCTTTTCTCCAGTAGAGACGAATGTTCCGGGCATCTATCTTGCAGGATATTGTGGCGGGCCTGCAGACATCCCTGAATCGGTCGCGCAGGGTTCCGCCGCAGCAGCGAAGGCGGCCGAGACTCTTGTCGAAGCGAGGGTGTTCGCATGAAGGAAGATACTAGAATTGGGGTCTTTGTCTGTCACTGTGGGACCAACATCGGTGGCTTCGTTGACGTCCCCTCGGTCGTGGAGTATGCAAGAACGCTCCCAGGTGTCGTCTATGCGACCGATAGTCTCTACACGTGTGCTGAGGATGGCCTTGCCTCAATACGTGGCGCAATCAAGGAGCACCACCTCAATAGGGTGATCGTAGCATCCTGTACTCCCAGAACCCACGCCCCGCTTTTCCAGGGCGTGTGCGAGGAGGCGGGTCTGAACAAGTATCTTTTCACATTCGTGAACATAAGGGAGCATTGCTCCTGGGTCCATATGAAGGAAGGGCCGAAGGCTACCGAGAAGGCGAAGGACCTGGTCAGAATGGGAGTTGCCAGGGCTCAGCTGCTTGAGCCCAAGGAAGAGGCCCGTATCGAGGTGGAACCGAAAGCACTTGTCATCGGTGGCGGCATCTCCGGGATGGTGGCGGCAACATCTCTTGCGAATCACGGATTCCCTGTCTATCTAGTTGAAAAGGAAGCCGACCTTGGAGGATTCGTAAGAAATCTGAACAATCTGTACCTCGGAGGCAAGGACGCGACCGAGATGCTCAAGCCTATCGTGGACAAGGTGACCTCAAACAGGAACATTATCAAGTGTTTGAAGTCCAAAGTTGCCGGGGTCGATGGATTCATTGGCAACTACCAGATTACGCTAGACGTCAACGGAGAAGAGGTCAAAGACAAGGTCGGCGTGATCGTTTTGGCGACTGGAGCCGATGAATATGTCCCGGAGGGGCTTTTCGGGTATGATCTGTATGAGAATGTGGTGACTCTAACAGAGTTCGAGATTCTCTGCAAAACGAAGGCCCTGCCTAAGATTGGCAGCATCGCTTTCATACAGTGCGTGGGCTCAAGGGGACATGTGAAATCCTACTGCTCCCGCATATGCTGCAATGTCGCGATAAAGAACGCTCTGAACATCGCAGAAAATTACCAGAACATACTCGGAAAGGACGAGAACGGTGCAATCGTGGAGAAGGTCGGACTTGACATGAAGGCACCGGAGGAAATCGCCGAGCGAAGGAGAAGGAGAAGGGGGCGGAGGGAACGTGAAGAGGGCGAGGAGGAGGCAGGATCCGCGCCACCGCCCGAGGGAATCGAAATCACAATTTTCAATCGTGACATAATGTCTTATGGCCTTGAGCACGAGCTCAACTACAATAAGGCGAGGGAGAAGCACGTCAGGTTCGTGAGGTACTCGCTCGCTACTCCGCCCAAGGTCTATGTGGAAAATAACAAGCTCGTTGTTGACTACTGGCACGACACGTTGAAGCTTCAGAGAAAGATGAATGTGGATATGGTTGTGCTCTCCACACCGTTGGTGAGCCCACCCGGTGCCGGGGAAATTTCCAAGTTGCTCAAGGTCCCGCTCGGTCAGGATGGTTTCTTCCTTGAAGCGCATGTCAAGCTCAGGCCCGTTGATTTCGCGACTGATGGTATATTCGTTTGCGGTACCGCTAAAGGACCAGCAGACATAACGGAATCCGTCTTCCAGGCTCAGGCCGCCGCTTCGAGGGCAGCGATACCGCTCGCAAGAGGCTACGTTCAAGCTGAAGCGCTCACCGCGATTGTCAACGCGGACATTTGCACAGGATGCGGGACCTGCATCGAGGTCTGTCCATACGGAGCGTTAAGAAAGAACGTGGACGGCGTGGCCGAAGTGATCGTTGCGGCCTGTAAAGGATGCGGTTGCTGCGGTGCCACCTGTCCCGAGGGCGCCATAGATCTGTCACACTACACAGATTCACAGCTCTTGGCGGAGGCCAAGGCGGCCCTGCAGGAGGCGATCCAATGAACTCATTCGAACCAAAGGTCATCGGATTCTTGTGCAACTGGTGCTCTTATGCCGGTGCCGATCTTGCAGGCGTGAGCAGATTCCAGTATTCGCCGAACATCAGGATCATAAGGGTCATGTGCAGCACCCGCATCAGCCCGAATCTCGTTCTCGAGGTCTTCAAATCTGGGGCCGATGGTGTCATAGTGGGAGGCTGTCACATAGGCGACTGCCACTACATCACTGGTAATTATTACACTGACAAAAGGATGAAGCTGACAAAGGAACTGGTCGTACTCGCTGGGATTGAGCCCGAGAGGCTCGCGCTCGAGTGGATCTCCGCATCGGAGGGTGAGAAGTTCGCGAAGGTCGTCACGGAGTTCGTCGATCGCATCCGCAACCTTGGTCCCATGCCTACGAAGAACGACCAGAAGCTGATGAAGCGACTCGAGGCAGCGGCAGAAGCATCAAAGTTGTTCAGGTTGAGACTGCTCTCGGGGAAGGAACTCAGACTGACGGGAAAGGGGAATGTGTACGGAGAGGTGATCGAGACGGAGAGGATGGACGGCATTCTCGATTCCGCTGTGAATGATGAATATGATCGAAGCCTCATCCTCGGACTGACAAAGGATGACGCATTGTCTGTGAAGGAGCTGGCGTCTGAGATTGGCAGATCGTCAGAAGCGACGCTAGCCCATGTCGCAACACTGAGGGCGAGAAATCTCCTGTCAGTTTGCGCGATAGATGGCTTCACGCCGAGGTATAAAGCGATAAGACTGGGAGGTGCTTAGATGGCGACGACCACCGTTGGGTCAGTCATGGTGGTGGGAGGAGGCATCTCTGGTGTTCAGACCGCACTTGACCTGGCGGACTCTGGATTCAAGGTTTACCTCGTCGAGAAGAGAGCGAGCATCGGTGGGACGATGGCCCAGCTGGACAAGACCTTCCCGACGAACGATTGCTCGATGTGCATCATGGCCCCGAAACTCGTCGCTGCGGGACGACATCACAACATCGAGTTGATCACGAACACGGACCTAGAGGAGATCGATGGCGTCCCCGGAGACTTCAGAGTAACGCTCAAGCAGAAGACATTCAGAGTGGACAAGAGCAAGTGTACTGGATGTGGAGTTTGCGCTGAGAAGTGCCCTATAGAGACGTCGGACGAGTACAACGAGGGAATGAGGAAGAGGAAGGCGATATTCGTGATGTATCCTCAGGCGGTCCCACTTTTATTTTGTATCGACAAGAAAGCGTGCATCGGCTGTGGGGTATGCGCGGAGGAGTGCCGTGCCAAGGCGGTCGTTTATGACAAACCCGACGAGGCCCTCGAGGTCAGAGTCGGGGCGATAATACTGTCCCCGGGCTTCGAGGAGTTCGATGCTAGGATCAAGAAGGAGTACGGATACGGGGTGCACAGGAATGTCGTGACCAGCATCGAATTTGAGAGAATGCTGAGCGCTACAGGTCCGTATTTCGGCGTGGTCATGAGACCCTCAGACGGTGAGATCCCGAAGAAGGTCGCATTCATCCAGTGCGTCGGTTCAAGGGACGAGAAGGTCGGGAACCCATATTGCTCATCGGTCTGCTGCATGTACGCGATCAAAGAGGCGATCATCGCTGGTGAACACACCAAGGGCCTTGAGCCTCACATATTCTTCATGGACATAAGGGCCGTAGGAAAGGAGTTCGAGGACTATAGGGAAAGGGCGGAGAAGGAGTACGGGGTCAAGATGCATAGGGGTACGAGGGTTGCCTCGGTCGAGGAAGACCCCGTGACGAAGAACCTCCTTGTCAGGTACAGCGCGAATGACCAGATCGAGACCGAGGAGTTCGATCTCGTTGTGCTGTCTGTCGGAATGAGACCTGCGGCTGACGCCGAGAAGCTCAGCAGAAGGTTGGATTTCAAGTTGAACAAATACGGCTTCTGCGAGACCGACATCTATGATCCTCTGTGCACTTCGCGATCAGGTATTTTCGTCAGCGGATCCTTCGCCTCTCCGAAGGACATCCCCACGACTGTAGCCGAGGCATCAGGCGCGGCCGCAAAGGCAGGATCACTCCTTTCGGATGCAAGGAACACGCTTGTGACGATCAAAGAATACCCTGCCGAGATCGATGTTTCCGGCCAGGAGCCAAGGGTAGGAGTCTTCGTTTGCCACTGCGGCATCAACATCGGCGGGGTCGTCAAAGTCCCATCTGTGGTCGAATATGCAAGGACGCTCTCTGGTGTTGTGTACGCTGAGGAGAACCTGTATACTTGCTCGGCCGATACTCAGGAGAGGATCAAGGAGACCATAAAGAAGTACGATCTGAACCGCGTGGTGGTCGCTTCGTGCACTCCACGGACTCATGAGCCGCTTTTCCAGAACACGATAAGGGAGTCAGGGCTGAATCCTTATCTCTTCGAGATGGCAAACATTCGCGACCAGTGCTCTTGGATACACATGCATGAGGAGGAGAAGGCTACCAAGAAATCGAAAGACCTCGTCAGGATGGCCGTCGCCAAGGCTCGATTGCTGGAACCGCTGAAGAAATCCCAACTGCCCGTTAACCATTCCGCTCTTATCATTGGTGGAGGTCTCTCCGGGATGATCGCCGCATTGGACGTAGCATCCCAGGGGTTTGATGTTCACATGATCGAGAGGACCGGCCGACTGGGCGGAAATTTGGGGAAGCTGCATCATAAGGAAGGAAGCAGGGAACCCAAGGTGTTCATGGACGAATTGATCGACATCATACGTGGATATCCCAACATAACCGTGCACTTAGACACGGACGTCACCGATGTGACTGGATTCGTTGGCAACTTCAAAGTAAAGACAACCGATGCTGAGATCGAAGTTGGAGTGATCATTGTCGCGACCGGTGCAGCGGGATACGAGCCCACTGAGTACCTTTACGGTCAGGATGATCGGGTGATGACCTCCCTCGAGCTGGAGGAGAAGCTCTCCCGGAGAGATTTCAAAGGGAAGACCGTGGCGATGATTCAGTGCGTCGGGTCCAGGAACGAGAACGTTCCATATTGCAGTAGAATCTGTTGTTCCACGGCCATGATGAACGCGATCGAACTGAAGAAGCAACATCCGACCTCTGAGGTCTACGTGTTCCACAGGGACATCCGGACATATGGGTTCAGGGAGGACCTCTATAGAGAGGCCGGAGAGCTAGGTGTGAATTTCATCAGGATCTCAGAGGGGAGCACGCCTCAGCTCGAAAGCAGTGAGGGTAGGCTGAAGATCACTGCCAGAGACGTAGTCCTCAACGAGGACTTGGCCATCTGGCCGGACACTGTGGTGCTGAGCGTGGGAGTCAGACCCAACAAGGACAACGGGGAGCTTGCCAAGATGTTGAAGGTCCCGCTCAGCAAGGATGGGTATTTCCTGGAAGCTCACATGAAGCTCCGCCCTGTCGACTTCGCGACCGAAGGTATCTTCCTAGCAGGGATGGCCCACTGGCCAAAGTTCGTCGATGAGGCGATCGCCCAGGCATCCGGAGCTGCCGCTCGCGCCATTACGATAATCTCCAAGGACACACTCGATACGGAGGGCATCATAGCTGCGGTCAACGAAGACATATGCGACGGTTGCGGTATCTGTGAGCCAGTATGTGAGTACAAGGCAATTCAAATCGTGAAGATTTCGGAAAGCCAGGAGAAGCTGAAGGCGATCGTCAATGAAGGTCTATGTAAGGGCTGCGGAGCTTGTGTCGCCGGCTGTCCGTCCGGAGCAATGGAGCAGAAGGGCTACAAAACATCACAGGTGATCGCGATGATCGACACGGCCCTTGAACGAGGTGATTCCTGATGATGTCAACGACCGCAGAGAAGCTGGTCGACGAATCGACCGCGAGTGAGGAATGGGAGCCGAAGATTATCGTTTTCTGCTGCAACTGGTGCTCTTACGCTGGGGCGGACTTGGCGGGAGTGAGCAGACTTCAGATGCCGACCGATTTTCTCGTTATTAGAACCATGTGCTCCGCGAGGGTGGATCCTGAGTTCGTGCTCAGGGCATTCGCGAAGGGAGCCGACGGCGTTCTCGTCGCAGGTTGTCATCCTGCTGACTGCCATTACATCGGAGGCAACTACAGGACCCGAAGAAGGATTGCGATATTGAGGGTGCTCCTGGAGCAATATGGCTTCGACCCAGATCGCCTAAGGCTCGAATGGATATCCGCTTCAGAGGGGGAGAAGTTCCAGAAGACGATTCGAGAGTTCTCAGAGAGGATCAAGGAAATCGGCCCGAACCCATTGATGGAGGACTGATATCATCAGAGTCCAGAAGAAGCTCGACGCTGCGATTAGGATGATGGAAGGAGAGCGAATTCGATGGCTCCTTGGCAAACGACCCACTCTGACGACCAAGGGCAACGTGTTCGATGAAATCGTCACAGAGACAAGGTTCGACGTGATTCTCTATAATGCATCTGTCGTCGAAATCGACAGGAATATGATTCTTGGGGAGCTGGAGAACGGGTCAAAGACGATCCACCAGCTTCACGAACTTACTGGCATACTCAAACCGGATATCGTGAAGCATTTGATAGCTCTCAGGAAATGGGGTAAGGTGGACTACGCAGGAAGAGATGGAAGGTCACCATTGTATCGTTTGAATGTTCCAGTTGCAGAAGAGGTGAAATGATGGATAAGATCAAGATCGCAATGTATTGGGGCGCTGGCTGTGGAGGTTGCGATGTCGCCCTTTTGGATATCGACGAAAAAATACTGGGCGTGGCAAGTCTAGCGGACATAGCCTTCTGGCCACTCGCATTCGATACGAAGCTGAAGGATGTCGACGCGATGTCGGACGGGGCAATTACTCTTACGCTTTACAATGGTGCTGTCAGGAATAGCGAGAACGAACATGTGGCCAAGCTGCTCAGGAAGAAATCCAAGATCCTAGTGTCGTTCGGTTCCTGCGCATGCTTCGGAGGAGTCCCCGGACTAGCGAACGTCACGAACAGGGAGGAGCTCATGGACTATGTTTACAACCAGACATTCTCCTCCGTGAACGAAGAAGGCACGCTTCCGCTCCATGTGACAAAAGCGCCGGAGGGAGATCTCGAACTCCCAATCCTCTATGACACAGTCCTGATGCTCGAGGACGTAGTCGACGTAGATTACTTCATGCCGGGCTGTCCTCCCACGGTCGACCAGATAAATCAGTTCCTGGGAATCGTCACCGCTCACCTGACCACCGGATCTCCTCTTCCACCCAAAGGTGCCGTCCTGGCATCGGACAAGACGCTGTGTGATGAGTGTGGAAGGAAAAAGCAGGTCAAGTCCATCGAGAAGATATATCTTCCGTTCGAGATCGACATCGACCCGACAAAGTGCATGCTCGAGCAGGGGGTCATCTGCATTGGACCTGCGACGAGGGCAGGATGCGGAGCGAAATGCCTGAACGGCAACCAGCCCTGCAGAGGGTGCATGGGTCCCACTTCAGCTGTGATGGACCAGGGCGGCAGCATGCTTAGCGCTCTGGCATCGATATTCAAGATCTCGGACAAGGAGAGCCTGCTCAGCGAGGATGAAATCATCACGCTCATGTCCCAGGTCAAAGATCCACTGGGCACGTTTTATGCCTTTACGATGCCCAAATCAATAATCAAAAGGAAAGTCAAGGAGAGGAAGAAAGGAGCTGTGAAACAATGAGCCCCGAGATAACGGATCAGACTCATAAGACCAAAGAGAAGCGCATCACGATTGATCCCATCACACGATTGGAAGGTCACGGTAAGATCGAGATATTCCTCGACGATTCGGGCAATGTTCGGAACGCCTACTGGCAGGTGCCAGAGCTTAGGGGCTTCGAGAAATTTTGCATTGGCAGGTCCGTTGACGAGCTGAACAAGCTCACCGCTAGACTATGTGGAGTATGTCCAGGGGCGCATCACATGGCTTCCACAAAGGCGCTGGATGGTGTTTATGACGCGGACCCACCCGACGCTGCAAAGAAACTGAGGGAGCTGTTCTACTCCGCCCATTATGTTCACAGTCATATAGCACACTTCTATGCTCTGGCGGGACCCGACTTCGTGGTCGGACCGGCGGCACCGGCCGCAAAGAGGAACATCCTTGGGGTCGTGGACGCAGTGGGAGTGAAGATCGGCGGAGAGGTCATCAAGCATCGGTCCTACGCGCAGAAGATCCAGGAAATGCTTGGAGGCAAAGCAACGCATCCTGTCTGCGGCATACCCGGAGGTATGTCGAAGCCATTGAGCGAGGATGAAAGAGTGGAAGTCGAGAAAATGGCGAAATCCTGTGTGGAGTTCTCGAAGTTCACTAACAAGGTGTTCGAGGACATCGTGCTCAAGAACCCGGACTACATGGCGTTGATCACCAATCCTGACATATTCTATCACGAAACATACTACATGGGCATGGTCGATCGGGACAACAAGATCAACTTCTATGATGGGATGCTGAGGGTCGTGGACCCGAAGGGCAACGAGACCTACAAGTTCGAGCCGAGCGACTATTTGGACTATATTGCTGAGCATGTCGAGCCATGGAGCTATGAGAAGTTCTGCTACTTGGCTAAGAAAGGCTGGAAGGGGCTCGTCGACGGCGTCGATAGCAGCATCTACAGAGCAGCACCGCTCGCTAGGATCAATGTCTCGAGTGGCTTCACGACCCCGCTCGCCCAAGCAGAGTACGAGAAAATGATCGGGTTCTTCCGCGATGCCGGAGTCAAGGGACCGATTCACCACACTCAGATCTATCACTGGGCAAGAGTCATCGAATTGATCTACGCCGCAGAGAGGTTGCTTGAACTAGCTCAAGATCCGGAGATCACCAGCAAGGATATCAAGACCCGGGTCAAGACCCCAGGCGAGGGCGTTGGCTGCGTAGAAGCGCCGAGAGGTACGCTCATCCACCACTATGTCTCGGACGAGAATGGCATTACTAAGGACGTGAACCTAATCGTCGGCACTACGAACAACAATGCTGCGATCAATATGAGCGTCAGGAAAGCGGCTCATGCTCTGATAAAGAACTGGGAGATATCGCCGGGATTGTTGAACACGATAGAGATGGCTTACCGCGCGTATGACCCGTGCAACTCCTGCGCGACGCACACACTGCCTGGACAGATGCCGATGCTGGTGAACATAAGACGTTCCGACGGGTCGATCTTCAAGGTGCTCACGAACCCCTGAGTCTGGTGAGTCACGTTCGTCCCGCAGCTCATTCGAGCTTCGATGTCAAATCTTCCAAGAATGCGCAAACGATATGAATGGAACCAGTAATAGTCACTGTAAGGTGTAAGAATGCATGAGGCTGTCAGGATTGTCGCGGAGCTAATGGCGTTGTCTGCCAAGACCGCTCCAAAAGGATTAGGCAAGGATTTCATCGATATCGTCGTAATCACTGGGCCCGAGCTCAAGAAGCTAGGCGAGACAATGATCAGAATGTCAAAAGAGAGGAATGAAACGGGTTTCGCCAGAGATGGGAAGAATGTATTGGATTCAATGGGCGTTGTTCTACTGGGCCTGCGTGATCATCCGCCCAATGGCGTCGATTGCGCAGCCTGTGGAATGACATGTGAGCAGATGAAGAGAAGCAATCTTGAAGGAGCTTTCGTTGGCCCGAACTGCATGTTCAGGCTGCTGGACCTCGGAATCGCGATCGGTTCCGCCGTAAAGACGGCGAGCCTTCACAATGTTGACAATAGGGTCATGTATCGGGTTGGGGTCGCAGCAAGGGAAGCAGGTCTCATGAAGTCTCGGGTCATAATTGGAATTCCGCTTAGCGCCACTACGAAGAGCGTCTACTTCGATCGTTGAACGATCAGACTCTTGACGGTCCCGAGGCATACACCATCGACAAGGTAGACCTCGGCCCGATCGATGTCGACCATGTCGTTTGAGAACAATGGTCCCAATAGCTTCCTGCCCTTCAAGTTGACAGGAGATCCTCCGAGGATCCGATTTAGAGCGGGAACGACTATCAACTCGCTAGGCAGTTCCGTATATCTCTGATGTGCTCTTTCTCTCACCTC
>Ga0315291_10009638_pt1 | contig 11846 bp, 9 predicted proteins | sample YL17G12_20_MG_FD_203070 | JGI IMG/M metagenome (GOLD analysis project Ga0315291, IMG submission 203070) | Sediment microbial communities from Yellowstone Lake, YNP, Wyoming, USA - YL17G12_20 | ecosystem: Environmental > Aquatic > Freshwater > Lake > Sediment | place: USA: Wyoming | collected...
GAAGCTGCCCGGCGGGCGAGTTGCGCGAACAACCTCAAACAATGGGGGTTGGTTTTCAAGATGTACGCCAACGAGTGGAATGGTAAATTCCCCCCGTCCCCGGCTATGGGTTGGGGAATACACCAGGAGTCGGTCTACCCTGAGTATATCAGCGACGTGGGTATCTACCTTTGCCCATCCGATGCCGATGCACCGAAGAAGGAAGAGATACAAGAATGGATAAGGGTACGAAGAGTTGCATCGGACGGCGTGGAGCGAAATGGCGTACTGCCACCGTATCCTGAGCAGACCTACGGCGGAAGCAGGCATCCTGCGCTGATGGGATGGTCGTATAACTATCGCGGCTGGGCACTGACAGGCGATAAAGACCTCGATGACAGCTATCCACTCAACGCGTTTGAGTGGTCCGAAGCGATCGAGTTCTACAGGCATAACCCGGGTCTGCCAACCACGTTCGATTACTATGGATGGCGGATGAATGATTATGACGCGCCCGCGATGGTCTACGGTTCACAGACGCAGCGAGCCCCGGCAGATGGCACGGGGCAAACCGGTACATACTATCGAACGCGGGAGGGCATCGAGCGCTTTTGCATCACTGATATCAACAATCCTGCAGGGTCTGCGGTCGCACAAAGCCAGATTACCGTCATGTGGGATAAGGTCTGCGGGGGAACTAATCTCGTCCAGTTCAACCACATTCCCGGCGGCGCGAACGTGCTTTTTATGGACGGGCACGTTGAGTTCATCAAGTATCCGGGCAAGTTTCCTGCAAGCACGATAGGAGCTAGATTGTACACGACGGGCGATTCGGGGATCTGACGACAGGCAAGACGCTAATCCCTGCTGAGTGCACGCGCGACCCGCTCGCCACGACGTCGCCAGGTTGCAGGGGAGGGATTTGTATCCGTTTAGTGTCTTACCGCAGAGACGCAGAGGACGCCGAGATTCCCGGAGGAAAAGCGTAAGTCTGCGACTGTTGAAGAAGCAAGAACCTCGCTTTTCTTCTGTCACCCTGAACGGAGTGAAGGGTCTCACACCACGTGACTGTTCCTGATGTGGAGTGCGGTAGCTTTGCTACCGCCTTCGAAGGCGCGGGCTCAGCTCACCAGAGGCGCGTCTGCGACTTGCGCACTCCAAGAGAAGCGCCGCTCTTGCCTGGCGAGATGATGAGACTGCCACCGCTAAACACGTACAGGGACTTGTCCCCTCCCCGGCGTCTGTTTGTCGTAGGGGCAGGTTTCAGACCTGCCCGTGGAAGCTCGGAATGACACGGGATGGCGGCGCGCGTTGAACGGGAAGAAAGGACATCCATATGCGCGATTATGATTCCATTCGAGGCACCAACTACGCGCCGTCGTATGCGCCCGATGCCCACACTGCATGGACCCACTTCGACGAGGAACAGGTCGAGTTCGAGCTGATGCTCGCGCAGTCGCTCGGGTTCAATAGTGTCCGGTTGTGGCCGTCGGCAGAGGCATATTTTGCCGACCGAATACGGTTTGTCTCGGTCTTCGACCGGTACCTCAACCTCTGCGAGAAGTATGGGCTTACGGTGTTGCCAGTCCTTTTCAATTCGTGCGGTGTTGACCATCGAGCAGCCGCCCCGAAGGTGAAGTCCGTCTCGGAGTTCTTCGTTGATTTTATGAACGATTCGAGGTACCCGGAACAGGTGCGCAAGGAATGGGGATCGAAGTTGGCGCCATACATACATCGCGTTGCGCCTCACGTGCGGTGCGATGCGTCAGGTGGGCTTTTCGGGCTTCTCTGGGAGCGATGGCTATCGAATCCGGGGTACGCTGAACTCCATGATCCGGCTCGCAGGAGGTTCCGGCCGTACGTGGATGGGCTCGTGGACACGCACTGCAACGATGAACGCATAATCGCCTGGGACATTATGAACGAACCAGAGTGGGTTGATCGGTTCATGTGCGACTATGACGAGAAGTTGCCGGATGAGTTCGCCCGGTACTATTGCGAGTATGTTCTGGAAAAAGGATGCGGCGTCCCGGTTACGGTCGGCTGCAGCACGCTCGACCGGTCATTACAGTTCGTGGACTGCGTTGACCTGATCTCGTTCCATTGCTATCTGCCCGGCGACGCACTCCGGCATGAACTCGCGCGTGGCAAGAAGGCAGGAAACGACTGTTCCAAACCGGTGCTGCTGACCGAATGCCTTCAGGGACCGGGATTCTTCAATGGGGATCAGATAAGCGATGAAGGGTATGTAAGCTGGCTCAAGCGGGATTATCCCATCGTCGCTGAATCTAAGATTGGATGGTATCAGTTCTGCCTGATGGTGGGACATGCGCCTTTCTCTTACGCGGGTCTTTTCTATCCCAATGGTGTTCGACGGCCTCCCGCTGCCCTACTTGCCTCATTGATGGCGGATTAGGGCAACACTGCAAACGACAACATGGCGGCAGCTCAGTCCCGACACGAAGACTCGCCGCCTTCAGCGCGAGGCGTTGCGGTGAGACCTCTGTTACGGAGCTTTGTCAGCGGTGCACGTTTCCGCTCACCGCAAACACTACAAGGTTAGATGGTCGGGGCGGCCGGATTCGAACCGGCGGCTTCCTGCTCCCAAAGCAGGCGCGCTAAACCAAACTGCGCTACGCCCCGTCAAGATAGATTCTATCACGGAACGAGAATTGAGTCAAAACACAGCAGATACTATCACAGTATACGTTTGAAAAGCCGATGAGACGGGTGTATCATTCTGCTGGGGACATAGGTGGTTAGAGAGTGCGCAAATGGGGGACAGCACATGAAAGGCGCAGTTGGAACGCTCGTTCTTTTGATTCTCGCCGTGGGTTGTGCAATGCAGGAATGCCGGGAGCATCCTGCACAGTCGGACATCAGCCGTCGGGCTGCATACGGGACAGGGGAGAAACTCGACCGCGGTGTTGTGGCGATGCTCACCGAAAAAGGCGAAGTATACGTCGGGTGGCGACTGCTCAAAGACGATCCCTCTGATATTGCATTGAACGTGTACCGCGCTGTGGGAGATGGTCAACCAGAGAAGTTGAACTCTCTGCCCGTCACGGCTACGACCGACTTCGTTGACCATGCACCGCTTCCTGACCACCGTGTTCGATACTGGGTGTGTCCGATAACTGGCGGTAGAGAGCGAGAGTCTTCTGAAAAGGTACCCGTTGCGAACGATCAGGGGAAACCGCACATCGCTATCAGACTTCAAGGTGATTACACGTTCCAGAAGGTCGGAATAGCCGACCTGAACGGTGACGGACGGTACGATTTTGTCATCAAGCAGTCCAACACGAACATTGACCCATACGAGAAGTACTGGAAGCCGAGCGAAGACACGTACAAAATAGAAGCCTACCTTCATGACGGGACGTTCTTGTGGCGAAAAGACCTTGGGTGGGCGATTGAACAGGGGATCTGGTACTCGCCCTCTGTTGTTTACGACCTGGACGGCGATGGCAAAGCTGAGGTCGCTGTTAAGACGGGAGAAGGCGATCCCAGAGACTCCGATGGACGAGTCCGGTCAGGTCCAGAATATCTCTCCATCTGCGACGGCATGACAGGAGAGGAGAAGACGCGCGTCGAATGGCTTTCGCGGTCGGGTCTTGGCGATTATAATTGGACTTCCCGGAACCTGCTCGGTATAGCGTATCTTGATGGCAGTACACCGTTCCTGATGGTTGCCCGCGGCACGTACAACTTGATGAAACTTGCGGCATACAAGTACCGCTATGGACGGCTCGAGCAGGTCTGGTACTGGGATAGCGAGAAGGATGGACGCCGGTATTATGGACAGGGCGCTCATTTTATGCACGCGGCGGATGTTGACAGTGACGGTAAGGACGAGGTCATCCTTGGCTCATGCGTGATAGAGGACAACGGCAGGGCGCTATGGTCAACAGGGATGGGACATTGCGATCACTGTTACGTTGGCGACATAGACCCTGCGCGTCCGGGACTCGAAATCTACTACGGCGTGGAGAAAACGCGGTTGCACGAGGGTGTTTGCCTGGTTGATGCGAGGACGGGCAGGTTGATCTGGGGTATCAGTGAACGCACATATCATATCCACAGCCGCGGGCTGTGCTCAGACATAGATTCGCGCTACCCGGGTATAGAGTGTTACAGTGGCGAACGAGACAAAGCCATACGGTGGCTGCACGCTGCGAACGGCACGTTGATCGCCAATCAGAGCACGTGGGACATCGGCGTGGGTCCTGCAGCCGTCTATTGGGACGCAGACCTGCAACGTGAGGTTGTTGTCGGCAGCCGGATTTTCGATTTTGGGACCGACAGGACACATATCACTGGCATTGAAGGACATCAAGCAGCTTGGGCGGACATCCTCGGCGACTGGCGTGAGGAGATCATTGCGTCGGTGAATGGGGAGCTTCGCATCTATACGACTACTATCCCGGCTGCGGACCGGCGCGTGTGCTTGATGCAGGATAGGCTCTATCGGACCGACGTTGTGCACCTTGCGATGGGCTATCCTCAACCGCCTATGACCAGTTTCTATCTGGCCGGAAGCGCTGTCCCCGAAAAGGAGCGTTCCGGGAAACAAGGAACGAAATTGACGAGTTTAGATTAGCTTCTTGAGGTTGAACGGAGTGATAGGCTCTTGGACGCTGTGGTGCGAGATTCTTCGCTTCGCTCAGAATGACACAAGTGTCAGGTTGAGCCGCCGAACGAGTGCTCCACCACCCGTCCCTGTCCTCCATTTTGTTAGCGAGCAAATAGGTCGCCGCTGAGCGGACGGCCACAGTAGATGCACAGGAAATGGCGGCTCGATACCGGTCGCTTGCATGCAGGACATGTCCTGGCGGCGCTAGGAGCGACTTTGCCGTCAATCTTTCCGTCCTGCATATCAATTGCGCGAACGCGTTGCATGAGATCCTCGTCAGTATAGCCGTGTTGTTCCTTGACCATGTTCCAGAGCGCTTCGGTGATCATGAGCAGTCGTTCGACCTGCTGTTCTACTAGTTTGACGCTTACGGTTGTTCCGGTTTCTTTTCGGTCCGCCCTTGCGGCAGCATCTGCTGCCTCCATTGCCGTTCTCAAGGCTACAAGTGAACCAAACATAGTCCCTACCTCCGTTCTTATCTGCCACTTCGTACGGTTGAAGCTGTTGAAGGTCGCCCGGGTCGTGCCTACTCCTTGATTGGCTTGTCGGCTTTGTACAGCACGACGTACATAAGCTCGTCGAGACCGGCTTGAGCACCTGGTTCGTGGCTCAAGGTCGTTTTGATGTCACCGACATCCACCTTGTTTGCCAGAATCCAGTTGTTGACGGACTCGTCCATCACGGTGGGTTTATATCCCTTGAAGGTCTTGACGAAAATCATGGTTGTCGGCCTCCTCAATCGTTCCTTTCGTGGTTGCTTCGGTTTGTCATTACAACTTCTCGCCGATCCGGATCGTGTGTCCCCGGAGAAACTCCGGTGCTGACATCAGTTTCCCGCCAGCAGCCTGGAGTCGCTCTATCCTGATCGTCCCATCAAGTGCTGCGATAACGAGACCGGTATCGTCCGCCTGGACTACGGTCCCGGCTTGAGCGCCGACTTTGTGTTTGCTCGGCGCGCTTGTCATCCATATCCGATACTTCCCGTCCCGCGTATGAGCTAACGGCCACGGGTTCATTGCTCGGACAAAGTTATGCACCTGTCCTGAGGTCTGGTTCCAGTCTATAACGCCATCCTCTTTCTTGATGAGCCTGGTATAGGTCGCCAGCTCGTGATTTTGAGGCTTCGGAGTAATGGTTCCCGCTTCGAGTTGGTCAACCGTCTCGATAAGCAACCGTGCTCCGACCTCGGCAAGCTTGTCGTGGAGAGTACCGGCGGTATCGTCCTCGGTTATAGCGACTTCTTCCTGCAAAAGGATATTCCCGGTATCCATCCCTTCGTCCATTTGTATCGTCGTCACGCCGGTCAAAGTATCACCGTTCAATATAGCTGCCTGTATGGGCGAACCGCCCCGATATTTCGGGAGAAGAGATGTGTGCAGGTTTACCGCGCCGTGTTTCGGCAGATCGAGAATCGCCCGTTTGAGTATTTCGCCGTACGCAACGACAACGGCCAGGTCCGGACCGACGGCGCGGAGCGTCTTCACGAACTCAGGAGCACTGGCTTTCTCGGGCTGGAACACCGCAAGACCGTGTTTTTGGGCAACGGATTTGACCGGCGACGGCGCGAGTTTCCGTCCTCTTCCTTTAGGTCTGTCGGGTTGTGTAACGACGCCGACGACTGTGTGGCGACTCCTAACGAGCCGCTCGAGGGACGAAGAGGCAAAATCCGGTGTTCCGAAAAAGAGCAGGTTCACTGGTTTAAGAGTTCAAGGGTTCAAAAGTTCAACCGTTTTCGGCGACGCATACGTCGCCACTCGTCATACAAGACTCACATGAGTCCGGGTATTTTCAGTCCAGCTATGGGCAGACCGCCTGCAACTTTCGCCATCTCCTCAGCGATCATGTCGCGCACCTTTCTGAGCGCCTCGTTTGTGGCAGCGAGAACGAGATCCTGGAGCATTTCGACATCGTCCTTGCTGACGACTTCCGGGTCAATCTTTATCGAGACGATCTCCTGCTGCCCATTCGCGACAACGGTGACCATTCCGCCTCCTGCGGATGCTTCGACAGTCTTGTTAGCAAGCTCCTGCTGAACTCGTGCCATTTCTGCGGTCAGTTTCTGAGCCTGTTTGAATATATCTCCTAGCCCTTTTGCCATGATCTCACTCCGGTGTGCGTCCTTTTTCGACGCGCACGATCGCGCCGCCAAACACGTTCAATACCATCTTGACCTTCTCGTCGTCCGCTACAGCCTTCGCCGAAGGAGTTGAAGGTTTCCCCATCGGAACATCGTCCACCCGTTCGGCGTTATGAGGCGGAGCGATCGGTTCCGAAGCAACCGGAACCGTCTCTTGCGCGAGTTCTTGCCCTACCGTCTCATACGGCTGAGATGAAACGGGCGGTCCGGTCTCAGCCAGCCGGACACGGAAAACGAGCTCCTGACCGAAGATATCCGTGATCTTTGCCTCGATAAGGTCTCGTGCGGACCTTTTCTGGACGTTCTCGATGTAGAAGTGCTGGTCGGAACCGAACTCCACTACAAACTTGTTATCCTCGACGCCGAGGGGTCTGCCTTGGCTCAGGAACGAGCTGACGAGATTGCTTTCTTGGGCGATCGCGTCAAGCAGCGCGCGCCACAACTCATCGGGCGGGCGGGCGGCGCTCGGTACGGAGACATGTTGTCTCTCGGGCATGATTTCCAGAAGCTCTTCATTCACAACATCGCCTGTCGGCTCAGGAGGAGCGCTTTGCAACCGTTCCTCGAGCGTGAGCAGCTTCTCCAGGATAGCGTTGACGGACGTTTCTGCTCCGATCTTTGTCGCGCTCATGAGAAACACCTCCAACGCGACACGACCGGCGAACTGTCCCCTGAACTGTGCTGCGACAGTCGCGCTTTTCTCGACGAGCGACAGTAGTTCCGATACAGTGAACCGGTTCGCAAGAGCCGTAAGTTTCGCTCGTTCGTCAGCCGGCATCGAGATGAGCTTGTCGGACCCGGTCACCTTACAGACAAGCATATGCCGGAAATAGTAGGTCAGATCGCGGACGAACTGACCGAGGTCTTTGCCGGCTGAAACTATCTCGTCCACCGCCGCAAGTTCGTCCGCAATGTTCCCATCGCGTAACGCCGTGCACAGTTCGTGGAACACACGCCAATCCACGAGTCCGAGAACAGCGTCAACGTCCTTATATGTTATTTTCGACTCGCAGAAGGATATGAGTTGGTCGAGGATACTCTCAGCGTCTCTGAGACTTCCTTCAGCGGTTTTCGCAACGGTGAGCAGCGCTTCTAGCTCGAACTCGATATGTTCTCCTGCGCAGATCTCTTTGAGCCGGTCGAGTATGTCCTGCTCGGAGATTCGCCGGAAATCAAACCGCTGACAGCGGGAAATAATAGTCGCCGGAAGTTTGCGAACCTCTGTGGTGGCCAGAATGAACTTGGTATGTGCCGGTGGCTCTTCTAAGGTCTTGAGGAGGGCGTTGAATGCCGCTCCTGACAGCATATGGACCTCGTCTATTATGTATATCTTGAGCCGGCTGCGGACAGGCGCGAACCTCACATTGTCGCGCAGCTCGCGCACGTCGTCAACGCCGCTGTTTGATGCAGCGTCAATTTCTATCACGTCTATGCTGTTTCCGGCAGTGATCTCGGAGCAGCTCGTACAGGCGTTGCACGGTTCAGGCGCGGGTCCTTTCTCGCAATTCATTGCCTTTGCCAGGATGCGCGCGGTGCTCGTCTTGCCGATACCTCTCGGACCGACGAATAGGTACGCATGCGCCAGCCGGTCAGATTTGATGGAGTTCTTGAGCGTTGTAGCGATATGCTGTTGTCCGACAAGGTCATCGAACGTTTGTGGTCGCCACCTGCGAGCGAGAACTACATAGGCCATGTTAGAAACGCCTTACCCCTATTGAGCGATGACTAAAGGCTCGTGCCCCATATTCGATTCGGTTTCCCCAGCGGCATACCTAACCGCCGGCTCCAGCCAGGCGCGCCTGCGGCACACGCGGAAACCGCCTACCGCTGCTTCCTTCCGGACCTGACGGGGTTTGGTAGCACCTCGTTGCGCAGGACCCGACTATCGACGCCACGTATCAGGTCCCTGACCTGAAAAAACGCGAACCTCTATATGGGTATTCAACCTCGCTGAAGCGGATTGCGAGTTCCAGGGCACCGCTAACTCCCCGTCTAGCACGAGCCGCCTTCGCAACAAGCATCTAACCCGAGATGGTCGCTGAGTCCCTTTCGAACTGCGGTTGCATTATAGCAACGGACTCGTGTGCTGTCAACACGTGCAGGGGCGAGAGCGACATTGTGGTGTATGTCTTAAGGTCCTATTCCACGTTCGCCCGTTCGGCAGTCTCGGTAGTTGATTCGTCGTAGCGCTTCAGGGGAGGAACGAGCTGATCGCCTGTCGGATCGGTCGCATCTTGACAAGGGTAGGGTTACGTGGTAGCCTTACAGACTGAGCGCTCAGTTGAACGCGGCGCAGGCGTTTCTACAACCTTAACATTGCTGGTCAGTACTGGGGGATGCCTATGACAACGCGCTTGCCTTCTTTGGAACCTAAAGAAGAGACGGCGCGCGAAGCTCTGGTTCGCGCTGCGCTCCATCTGATCGTCACGAAAGGCTACCACGAAACGACAACCGATCAGATTGCCCGAACTGCAGGTGTTGGGACCGGCACGCTCTATCTTAATTTCGACAGTAAGGAGAAGCTAGCGCTCGAGGTCTTGAGAAGATGTGCTGAGAGTGTGGCAACTGGCATGCTCGAAGCGGTTGCGAAAGCGAACTCCACGGCTGAGCGTGTTCGTGCCACGATAGCGCACATGTTTGACTGGTGCGAGAGGCACCCGGAGGAAGCTGTCTACTTGCTGCTTCTGCGCCGGTCTGACATGTTCACGACGCCCACGAGGGTTATAGATACTGAACTGTTGCCGCTCAGCCCGTTACACGTGATGGAGCAGTTCATCCTGGAGGGACAACGGTCGGGCGAGATCAAACATAAGGACTTACGGGTCCTTCGGAAGGTCGGCGGGATACCTCTGGCGTTCATCCGCGAACGGCTCGAAGGGTGGCACAGAGGCGACCTTCGGAATGATGTTGATATCGCCACGAAAATGTGCTGTGCAGCGTTGGGGCTTCAAGAGGGTTCCTCCGATTGTCTTCAAGGTTCCATAGGTATGGCAGATGATGAGGTCGTGCCGAAACAGAGGTGAGGCGCGGGAGCAAGCGTCACCATAGAACGTTGATAACCCGTTGCTTGGGTATCTCCTAAGCTTTTGCATATGAAGAGGTGCCGCTACTTCATGACATAGTGTGGTCCGACTGGCGCGTGGATTTCCGGTCGCGGTTTGACGCAACAGTGAGATAACTTCGCCCGCCGCCAGAGCGATTCAATGCACGTCGTTAGGTTGTCATTCCCCCGGACACGGTCCCTCGGATAATGTGAACCTGCCGAAGAAGACCGTTGACGAAAAGGATGCTCTGCAAGCATATTACACGCTGCAAACGGGTCGTCGTGAGCTTGCCAAGAGGAGTAGAGGCATCCGCACGAGTTGAGGCAATCAGGAAGCATAGAGCACGATTCTGCAGGAAAATCGGTCTGGGTGTGCAGACGACATGTAGGAGAACTCCTTGGAGTCTGCCTCAAAACTCTCGGTTTGGTGCCCGAAATCGCACGTGAGATTGCCGCGCTCCCTTCGGTCGCTCGCAATGACGGAGGCAAAGCAACGTTCTGCCGCCACCGGCGTTACGGACGCAACCAGTTAATGTCGTCATTGCGAGGAGCATAGCGACGCGGCAATCTTTATTTGCCTGCACGGGGATTTTGAGATAAGCTCCTTGAGGGCTCCCGCTGCGGGAGGGCACAAGCCGCTCCCGTACAGAGCGATACGGTATGCGCCATTGAGACTGTGAAACCGAGACGAATATGAAGGGTAGATTACGAGATCTCGTGCTTGCGGGGTTCATGGCAGCGTTACTCGCTGTGCCTGCCCTAGCAGAAGCGAAAACTCGTCTCAAACTCTGGAACTACTGGCCGCCGGACGTCCGGTCGCCGGCGAGCGCGATCCAGCGGGAACTGTTCCTGAGATTTGTCGAACACCACCCTGAACTCGAGATCATCACAGCGCGCAGCATGACGTTCATCGGAGGCCAAGCAGAGACCGGTCGGTTTATGGCGATGGCGTCGGGAACAGCGCCGGACATTATCGCTATTAACACGCGTCAGCTTCCCGGATACATCGAACAGGGGCTGCTTCTACCGCTGAACGATTTCGTTACGGACTACCATCCCTGGGTCGAGAGCAGGGATGCGTTTCTGAACGTTGCCACGGTAGATGGGAAGATTTACGCGGTGCCTGTCATCCTTGGCGTTCCGGAGATCAGGAGCAGTTCGGGTTACGTCGCTCAGACATTCCCTCAAGGCGGCACGCTCGTGCTCGTTTATCGCAAGGACATGTTCGCGGACGCCGGGCTTGATCCGAACCGTCCTCCACAAACCTGGGATGAACTATACGAGTACGCCACGATCTTGACGCGGAAAAACGTGGTTGTGAAATCCGGACCGATGCGCGGTCAGAAGGTCGATCAGGTGTATGGTTTCGGGATTGCAACGGGTCGTGATGCGGGATACCATTTTGCGAATTTTGTGTGGCAGAACGGCGGCGAGCTTGCCCGTCGGGAAGATGGTCGGTGGAAGTGCGTGTTTGACGAACGTGAAGGGGTTGACGCGCTCGAGTTTCTCCACAAGTTACGATGGGACAAGTTCGAGAAGGATGGAGAGACGTACGAGGGAGTCGCCTGTACCGGCGTGATTGATCCGCAGGGCACCTCAAAGAACCTGTTCATCCGGTTCAGCTCGAACGAGGTGGCGATGTTCATGGATACACCGACTCGCTGGCAGAACATCGAGTATGACGCCCCGCAGTTTGGGTTGACCTCGGCGAACGTCGGTCTCGCGCCTCTGCCCGCCGGTAAAGCGGGTCAAGCGCACATCCAGGTGGCTGTCTGCTGGGCGATTACCACCCAGAGCCGGGATCCGGAAACGCATCGGGCGGCGTGGGACTACATAACGTACCTCAATAGTGAAGATACGATGCGATATTTCGTGACAGCGAGCGTGGAAGCAGGACTTGGTATGAACATGAACCCCGCTTACCTGCTCCGGTTCGGGTTCCGCGAAGAATATGAAAACATTGATGAACAGTATCGCACCATCTCTGAGCGCATTCAGCCGTCAGTCCGGATGGAGCCGCCGATACCCGGCTGGCAGCATGTGAGCGAGGTCGA
>Ga0315291_10009639_pt1 | contig 11846 bp, 10 predicted proteins | sample YL17G12_20_MG_FD_203070 | JGI IMG/M metagenome (GOLD analysis project Ga0315291, IMG submission 203070) | Sediment microbial communities from Yellowstone Lake, YNP, Wyoming, USA - YL17G12_20 | ecosystem: Environmental > Aquatic > Freshwater > Lake > Sediment | place: USA: Wyoming | collected...
AACACTCTTCTCAGCACTTTGCCTACAAGAGTCAGTGGAAGCTCCGTTCGAAATTCCACTTCTCTAACGGCTTTGTAAGGTGCGACTTTGCTGTTGACGAACTCCTTGATCTCTTGCTCTGTTGCTGTCTTTCCTTCTTTCAGTACAACGAAGGCTTTCGGAATTTCACCTGCCACAGTGTCCAGTTTTCCTATGACTGCGCACATCTTGACTGACGGATGCTCGTACAGCACGTCTTCAATCTCTCTTGGATAGACGCTGTAGCCTTTGTACTTGATCAGGTCTTTTTTGCGGTCGGTTATGTAGAAGTATCCGTCAGCGTCCATTTTTCCAATGTCGCCGGTGTAGAGCCATCCGTTTCGAAGGACTAGGGCAGATTCTTCAGGCATTTTCCAGTATCCTTTCATGACTTGCGGTCCTTTGACGAGAAGTTCTCCGTCCTGGTCCACGCCCAAGTCGTTTTGTCCAGATTCCATGTCGACGATCTTGGCGTCAGTGTCGGGCCAGGGAAGACCTATGCTTCCCACCTTGACCGTTTTCATGGTCACGTCCAACGGGTTGCAGTGTGTCACCGGTGACGATTCTGTAAGTCCGTATCCTTCAACCAGAACACCCTTTGTCAGCTCCATCCATTTCTTCTGAACCTCAGGCGGAAGAGGTGCAGAGCCCGAGATGCAGAAACGAACAGATGAAACGCTGTATTTTTTGATTTCAGGACTGTTGAGGAGCATCGCGTACATTGTGGGTGCCCCGCAGAAAACGGTTACGCGATGATCCCGAATTGCCCTCAAAGTGCTCACGACATCAAAACGGGGCAGCATGACCATCTTTCCAGCCAAATAGATCGGCGCGTTCATGCCTGTCGTCATGCCGTATATGTGAAACAGCGGCAACACTGTTAGAAAGGTTTCTTCAGCCATTTTTCCCCTTAGCCACTCAGCGCACGCAACAGCGTTGGAAACCAAGTTCATGTGAGTTAACATGGCTCCCTTTGAAATGCCCGTCGTACCGCCCGTGTACTGTAGAGCAGCCAAATCTTCCCGCGGGCTGATTTCCACATAGGGCGGCTTTGCCTCGTGTTGGCTGAGTAGCTGCTTGAAGAAATGCAGATTTGGTCTACGACCGACCTTCTGTGAAGGGATCTTCCTCAGGAGTGTGCCCAGAAAAGCGGTAACGCTTGGCATATGATCCTTCAGCCGCGTAACGATTATCCTCTTTGTTCTGGTCCTATCTAGAACGTTCGCCAGCACCGGATAGAGCAGGTCGAGAACGACAACTGTTTCAGCCTCAGAATCTCTCAGTTGATGCTCGACTTCGCGTTCCTTGTACAGTGGACTTATGGCAGTCTCGATGGCTCCGATCTTCAACGTTCCATAATAGGCTATCACAAATTGCGGTATGTTCGGAAGAAAAAGAGCTACCTTGTCACCCTTTTTTACGCCCAAATCGTCAAGCGCGGCAGCGAATCTGTCTGAATCTTCGTCCAGTTCTTCGTAGGTCATCTCTTTGTGGAAGTAGACGGTGGCAGTGTCATGAGGGTAGGCCTGAGCAGACCTTCTCAAAAGGTCGGGCAATGGCACTTCAGGATAGTCAATATGCTGCCTGACACCTTCCGGCCAAGACTTGAACCATGGTTTTTCAGGAGCCTTAACCGGTTCCTCAATCTTTTTCTTTCTAGCTGGCATAAGTAGCCCTGTCTACAGGTTATAAGCGCGCGCGATATAGGTAACTTAATTGGCAATATAAACCTTTTGGTAACAAGCTTGCAAAAAAAGTTTATAAATCGAGTTACCTATCAGACTATTGAGACAAAATGGGAGAGATGACGGTTCTTTCGCGAGCTACCACAACAAGCAATTCGCTCAGAACGACTGTTCCATCAGGCATTGTCAAGCAATTCGGCCTGAAAGAAGGAACCAAGCTCAACTGGGAAATAAGAGCAGATAATGGAAAGCTCGCAATAGTCGTGAAGCCTATGGAGTAACGTCGCGCGCGCAAGCGACGGGGGCATGTTGACTACAAATGACAAGAAGGCTGCAAAGCTGAGAGACTGCGGGCGAGAGAGCAAGTATGTGCCTGACATGGTCGGGTACACGTCCCGGCTTAACACGGCGAACGCGGCGATCGGCCGAGTGCAACTCAGGCATCTCGACAAGTGGAACGACAGACGCCGAACAAATGCGGATGCGTGATATAGTGGCAGAAATAAGAAATGTCGTGCGCGTATCGAATAATTGTTGAAGAGGATTTGTTTGGACAGAGTTGAAGTTATTGGCGTTGAGGGCTTGCCGATCATAAAAACTGGGGACAGCATTGGCAGGCTTGTGGTTGAAGCAGCTAGCAAGCAGGGTACTCCGATTCATGATGGAGATGTTTTGGTGGTCACACACGTTTTTGTTTCTCGTGCTGAGGGAAACGTTGTCGATTTGAATAGTGTTGTACCATCCGAGTTTGCGAGATGCATTGCGGAGCAGTTGGGGAAGGATCCTGCTTTGGTAGAAGTTGTTTTGCGTGAGTCTAAGGGAATTAGTCGCATGCGGGATGGGATCCTGATAACTGAGACGAGGCATGGGTTCGTTTGTGCGAATTCTGGTGTTGATCGGTCGAACGTGTCGGGCGAAAATAACGTAGCGCTGCTGCCGAAAGATCCGGATACGTCGGCGCAAAAGATTAGAGCTGTAGTCAGGGAGTTGACGGGTTGCGATGTGGCTGTTATCGTTTCGGATACGCATGGGCGGCCGTTGAGGAATGGAGAAATCAACGTCGCTATTGGTGTTGCAGGTCTGAAGCCAATTCGGGATCGGCGCGGCGAGAAGGATTTGTTTGGGTACGTTTTGCGGGTCAAGCAGACGGCTGTGGCGGACGAGTTGGCTTCGGCTGCCGAGCTCGTGATAGGTCAAGCGAGCGAAGGAGTCCCTGTTGCGATAATCCGTGGATACAATTACTCGAAATCCGATAGTGCTCGGGCCATTGAGTTAGTGATGCCAAAGGAGAAAGATCTATACAGATAGTGCGCGCTCTCTTTCGATCAAGGATGGAGCACGTTTCCTTATCATTTCAAAGACGAGGTAGCCGCCGACGGCGCTAACCGCTCCCTGTGCTAGGTTGAACGCTCCGACAATCAAGACCCAAGTCATGAGAGCATCCTTATAGAGTGAGGGCAGCAGAAGTAAGCCCGTGTAGAGAAACACCAAGTTCACAATCGTCATTATCAGGACTCTCGAAGCCAAACCGATTGAGACTGAACCGGTTGTCCTGAGTCTTCCGAACAGTTTGAAGCCTGTTGCCATCCCCAAGATTGTTGATAATTCGGCCAGTCCTTTCATCGACGAACCAACTAAGTCGCCACTGCGGGTAAGGATGGCGACAAAGGCAACTGCTGATGTAAGAATTCCTGGAAAGAGTCCGAAGAGGAGAGCGCGCGCTAACGAAACCCGAATCAACGCCGGCTCCACCCTTTTTGACCTGACAACACTCGCTTTCTCAGTAAACTATACAAAAAGCCTCTCCGGATTCTCCATAAACGCCATAGACAGCGTACCCAACTCCGAGGGAAAATACTGGCTGTGGTGGAGCCATTCAAGTTACGGATGGACATTCGGCCAAGTCGCCTCTGACAAATATGTAATCGGACAGAACGAAACCGTCGCCTGGTACCGCGAAGCCTACTCCGCCAATCCCGAGCCTCCATCCTAACCAAAATCCGCTTGACACCCAACTCGGACCGCCCGATTGAAACATGCTGAAAAAGTAGGGGCTATCAATCATAACAAGTCGAAGCCCGTTATATTAACATGCCAGCGACCAAAAAAGGTGCCTGATCGATCGAAAGATCAGCTTCTTGTCTCGGCCAATGGTTGAGCATGAATATTTCATGTAAGGGTTTTCTTTGTGGCGGTGTGGGTTTCTCGTCTGGCTGTCCGATTATGATCATGGCTTGCGGTTCAAACGTTTTCGGTAGCCTCAGCACCTTTCTCACGGCGCTCTGGCAGAAGAGTGGAGTGCACAGCCAGCACGCTCCAAGTTCACGATCATAAGCTGTAAGTATCAGGGTTTGTATGTATGCAGCAACGCTCTGTACCGCCATCAAGTATTCCGCTTTCTGTCTTCGAACGTCTGAAAATTTGCGCACGTCGCTTGCGTCTAGACATGCGATTATGACGACAGGGCTGTTTGTGATCCTGTTCCAGGTTCTGAGTTTCACCATGGCTTCAGCTTCTTCTCGGGCAACTCCGTCCTTAAGCATATCTGAGAGCCAGACTCGGCCCATCTCCACTGCTAATCTCCCTTTCACTTGGTCGTCATCGATCACGACCAGACGCCATGGTTGCGCGTTGTGGGCCGACGGCGCCCACCGAGCCAGATCCAAAATCGAACGGATGACTGCACGGGGGACATTCTGAGGCTTGAATTTTCTAATGCTTCTTCGAGACGTTATGACCTTGGTCAGTTCCAAATTAACGCCCTCATAATGAGCTTTACGTGAGTGGCGCTTTTAAGAGTCGAGGTGAGCGCTATGCTTATGAGGTCAGAACCGAGCTTACAGGTGATCGCTTATGGGACTTGTGGTGGCTCTCGCCGGTGGAGTCGGCGCTGCCAAACTGCTGAGAGGACTCGTTCAGATCGTTCCTCCTGACGATCTTCTGATTGTTGGCAACACGGGGGATGATCTGGAGCTTTACGGTCTTCACATAAGCCCAGACTTGGACATCGTTATGTACACTCTGGCGGGCATCGTGGACGAAACCAAGGGGTGGGGCGTTGCTGATGACACGTTCCACTGCTTGGACATGTTGAAGAGGCTCGGGCTAGAAACATGGTTTAGACTCGGCGACCGGGATCTAGCAGCGCAAGTTGCCAGAACCCAGATGCTTGGGAAGGGCATGACGCTTTCTCAGACCACGGCGGAGCTGTGCAAGATGCTGCATGTGAAGGCTAGACTGGTTCCGATGAGTGATGATCCTGTTAGGACGAAGGTTCTGGCGGGTCAGTTGCGCTTGGAATTTCAGGAGTACTTCGTTAAGAGAGGGACGAAGGATGTTGTCACTGGCGTGGTCTACGAGGGATGTGAAAAGGCGAGACCAGCGCCGGAAATCCTTGAAGCGATTGAAGGAGCTAAGCGTATAGTCCTCTGTCCGAGCAATCCTGTCTTGAGCGTGTCGCCTATGCTTTCAATTCCGGGTTTTAGGGACGGGTTAAGGCTGACCAATGCGTGTGTCGTAGGCATGAGTCCGATTGTGGGCGGCAGGGCGCCGAAGGGGCCGGCAGACAATGTTATGGCAAGTTTGGGGTTTGAGGCGTCAGCTTACGGCGTTGCCAAATTCTACGAGGATTTTCTTGATCACTTAATCATTGACAACGTAGATGAACGACACAGAACTCGTATAGAAGCTCTCGGTGTGAAGGTCACTGTAACGGACGCCGTTATGAGGAGCGTTGAAGATTCCCTTCGCCTAGCCAAGGTTATGATGGACGTTTAAAGTTGGCTTGTCTTCATTGGGATGTTAACCTTAACTGGTTCGATACTTTGGGCGCGTTCCTCCACAGATCGACCGATGATGTCGATTTCTTGCCAGACTCAAACGAATGGTTTTTGTTGGCGTTCCATTCCAGAATAGCGAGAGTGAACCTGTGTGAACTTGATATCAAAGTTCGACCCTTGGCATTCCACACTTTGCACATGTCCACCTAAACTCACGTTTAACCCTTATACTGGCTGCGACCACGCGTGCGTCTACTGCTACGCTTCAAGTTACATCCCGAAATTCTCCAACTGCAGACCCAAAAAAGACCTGATTCAAAGACTCAGAAAAGAAGCTGCCAAACTGAGGGGTGAAATACTGTCCATATCCAACTCTTCAGATCCCTATCCGAATCTCGAAGCCAAGACAGAGTTAATGCGGAATTGCCTAGAAATCCTGACCCGGCAAAACTGCAAAGTTCAGATAATCACAAAATCCAACCTTGTAATCAGAGACATTGACCTCCTGCAAAAAATTCCGTCAATGGTCTCTTTAACAATCACAACGAACGACGACAATACCGCAAAACTCATCGAACCACACGCTCCACCTCCCTCGGAACGTTTGAAAACCGTCGAGACCCTTGTTGGTAAAGACATACCGACATCTGTGCGCATTGATCCAATAATCCCATTCGTAAACGACACCCCAGAAAACCTGATCAAGACCATCGCCTTAACAGGCATCAAGCACATCACAGCTTCAACATACAAAATCAGACCGGACAACTGGAGAAGATTTAGCACTGCAATGCCGAAAATCGCAGAAAAATTGAAACCTCTCTATTTTGAGAAAGGAGAAAAGATGGCTGGCTACCTTTACCTGCCAAAAGACTTGAGATCCAAACTCATGGAAGCAGTGGGGTCGTTGGCCGAGAAATACAATATCAAATACGGCACCTGCAGAGAAGGCCTAAGTCATTTAAACACAACAACATGCGACGGCTCATGGTTGCTGAACGAACAACCTCATCGACTCTAGGCTAAACATCCTCTACGCGTCCTTTTTACCACACAGGGCACAACAAGCAAGAGGTTAAGTCCATTTCTCCAATATAACCAACCATTAACAAGGCACATGACAAGATCCTCAAGAATCTCAAATCCATCCACTTTTCCATTCGATCGATTGAAATAATTCATTCTAACTGTCATATGAATAGATCTTTTTCTCTAGGTCTTGTGAGTTCGGTTGCCTTAGCGCGCGCGCTTTCAGCCTTTGGATAGTTGTATCCTCGAATTATAGCTACGGGGATTCCTTCATTTGCCTGCCTTATGACCAACTCTGCTAGCGCGTGCTATATCCAAACAGGTCTTTCTCACCTCTCCTGTCTCTTGTCGGCTTGATCCCGGCAACCCCTATAGCCACGTTTATTTCTCCCATCCTTAATGGTCGCCCGTGAGTGTCAGAAACCAAGGCCGCAACATCACAGCCAGTAAGCCTCCTGACTTCCCGCCTAATAGATTCAGCAGAACTGTCCGGGTCTTTTGGCAGCAGAACAACGTTTGGCGCGCGCAGGTGGAACACTTTTAAGAAAGCAGTTGGACGTTTCCTATTCTTGTACGTGCCAAATACTTTTCTGCTCTTCTCTGGCACTCAGCGGCATGTTTCCTGCTTGTTGTCGCGCGCGCAACTGCTGATGTAAGAATTCCTGGAAAGAGTCCGAAGAGGAGAGCCGATATGATGACCGGTATTCCTGTGAAGTCAAATCTGAGGTAGGGAAGCAAAGGAAATGGTATTTTCAGATTTGAGTATTTCAGAGCATAGTCCAAGATCACAACCAATGCAGATAATGTTGCAGTGCCTGCCAAGGTTGTTGTGTTCCACTTCATCGAAATCAAAAAAGGGGTGTTGTTCTGGTGGATTTATAAGGTTTGCCACGTCTCAAGAAACAGAGATCTGCTTCTTCTTCTTAGACAGCCTACAGAGAAGCTTTATCGCATTAGGCTCTTCCTTCACATTTCTTGTCCTAATTGCTCCTGTTCTCTCAGCGCCCTCAAACAATTCTGATCCCCTTCTTGTGCGGATAATAACAAAGCTCCATCCATCCATTCCCAGTCCGCCAACTGACATATCAGCAAGTTCCGAGCTGAAGTCACTGCAATACCTACATGCGTCACGAGAGTATCGCTTTATCTCGGCAAGAGGAACTGAATGGATTCCCGAATCTGTCGCGACCAGCATTTTACCCTTTATATTCATATTTCTTATCAGCTTCAGCTTCAGGCCTAATGCTTCGTGTAAATGTCCTTCCATAAGTTTCTCGTAGACGAAGCATTCTGAGCACATTAGGCCGATTAGGTATTTTACAGAGGTGAAGAATTTCAAGCCAGCTTTCTGCGCTTTTCTCAGAGCTCGTATTTGACATGGTGTGCCAACGAATGCAAGGTCTGTTTTTTTCTGCGTGCTTGCATCTTCTAGTGCAAGGATATTAGGAGAATAGAAGTATCTGGTTCCAGCGCACTTGAGAATCTCCTCAGAAGTCGTGGCTAATCTCGGGTTTGGCAGGAATGGTTTTTCCTCGATTACTCCAGAAACGACCGCTGCATCAATGAGATCAGTTCTCAAAGCAAAAAGTAGTAATGCAGTGACAACACCACCGTTTTGAGAAAGTTCTCGTACTTTGTCATCGGTTGTTTGGGCGACGGACAATCTGCAGAAGGCTCCAAACTCATGGTCGACGTTTCCCTCCTCGCTGAAAGCCCGATCGTCCAATTCGATGCGAGGCTGATTGTAACTGGGACAAACCCTTGCGCATGTTCCACAATTCGTGCATTCTTTCACCAGCGTTGGAAGACCATCTTTGAACTCAATAGACCTGAGAGGGCAGGAAATAATACATGCGCCACAACCAACACATTTTCCAGTGTTGATGACATAGACACGCAGTGATTCTTCGAAATTGATCTTGTTCGGGGTTCCTTCTGCCAACATCAGAATAATAGTGACGAGTACTGCTAATAAACAAGTTGTCAAAGCGCGCTCGCGCGAGCGATTACAATGAAAACGACATTCCACATCCAAAGAATTATTATTCCATAACGAAGCTTTTGGGCGCGCGCTGCTAGTCCCGGCGGGTCCGCCACTATTTAGCGCGTGCGCGCTTGACAGAGCAATCTCGAGCTAGAGACCTTGCCTAAATCGCGGAATTATTTCCCGAGAGTACGTCTCCACAACTCGGCGCGGATCAGGCCCACTGTTGATGAGCAAGAAGTGTTTAGCCCCTGCCTTTGTGTATTCATCTATCTTGGTTATGCAATCTTCTGGAGTCCCAGCGACTGAGAATTCGATGGCTGCTTCCCTTGGGTTTAGTTCTCCGGACTTCAGAAACTTTTCTACCCACTCCGCATCCGGCGCGCGCGTTAGCCTTAATAGCGTGGAATGGCAGAAATTCAGTGTGCACGGCCTATGGCGAAGGAAGCACACATAACAAAATTTGATTCAAGGGAATTTGTTGCAGTAGATCCAAGTAAATGCAACGGCTGTGGCATTTGCGAGTACGTATGTTCGTTAGAAAAGTCTGAAGGTCAATGGAATCCGTTGACATCAAGGATACGTGTCCTCCGCTTGAATCCCTTACTCAATGTGGCAATGGCTTGCAGGTTCTGCAAAGATGCCCGCTGCGTGAGAGCCTGTCCAGAAAAGGCTCTAGTCCAATCTGGAGCAAACGGTGTCCTCATCGTAGATGAGCGTAAGTGCAAGGGCTGCGATTGGTGCGTCCAAGCATGCCCACATGGTGGAATTGCTCTTCACCCTGACAAGGGTTTTGTTGTTGCCTGTGATCTTTGTGGTGGAGAGCCAAAATGCATTGGATTTTGTCCAGAAGAGGCGTTAGAGCTTGTATCTGACGACGATGCCGCAGATGGAATGTGGAATGCAGCCATTGAAAAGCTACCATCCGAGATTGAAAGATTGGCCAACGTAGTTAGAAAAAGAGAATGGTCGCGCATATTAGCAGAAGCGGAAGAAAGAGCATTGAGAACTAGCGGGAAACTCGAAGAAATAAAAAGAAGAGAACACTCCGTCAAGAAAGGTTGATATTACCGCGCGCTACAGCAATGATACATTACACGTGAAAATCGAATTTGTACTTGGTCAACTCCAATTCGGATTGCATGACTAGCATCTCTTTCTGTGTTTCTCTGGAGATTGGGACTCCTTCCTTGGAACGTTGCTTAAACGCTGCGTATTCTTTTTCTCCAGCGATGTAGATGTGTCTCGCTTCAGGCATCTTCTTTGAATTTGCCAATTCTCGAAGCAGATTGCCAACAGATTTCTTGAATGTGTCCGGATCTACGAATGCTTCAATGTTCACTACAATGAAGAAATGACCGATGTCGAAAGGCACGTCTTTTCCATTCCTGACCCCTCGACATGCCTTCAGAAAAGAAGACCGCTGCAAAACCGAAGACATTATTTCAACGAAAGTCGCGTAGTTGTAACCTTTGTATCCCGCCAGATCCTCACCGACACCGCCCAATGGCGTTAGGGCTGCCGCATCTTCAGCAAGCCCAGATAAGGTTTTCTTCGGGTCGATTTCCGGTTCTCCGTTGATGTCGATGACCCAGCCCGGAATCAGCTTCTTGTTTAAACGTGCATAAGTTTCGATCTTTCCGCGTTGAATTGTTGAGGTTGCTTGATCTGCGCACCAAGGAAATTTCCAATCGGTTGGTACGGCAATAGTAAACGGATTGGTTCCGAGCATGGGCTCCGTTCCCCATGTCGGAGCAATGGCGGGGCGAGCATTGGTTCCGCATATGCCAATCATGCCTTCTTCAACTGCCATCAATGCATAATAACCCGCGATTCCGAAATGATTGGAGTGCCCCACGGCGACCATGCTGATTCCAACGTTCTTTGCCTTTTTTATCGCAAGTTCCATTGCTCTTTTCGCAGCAACATGGCCAATCCCGTTATTGGCGTTAATAACAGCGACGCCTGGAGTTTCACGTTCAATAGTCAGTTTCGTGGTCGGAAGTTGTTGTCCTTTTTTGATACGGTCATAATACATCTTCAATCGTGCAATTCCATGCGAATCGATCCCGCGCTTGTCCGATGCGATCAAGACGTCAGCAACTATTTTGGAATCATTTTTCGGAACACCGACTCCAACCATCACATCGTAGATGAAATTCTCGAGTGTTTCCAAGCTCAAGTATGCAAACTCGTCAGTGTGGACCACGAGGTTCACCGAAACTGCAGGTTGCTAGTTCAGGTATAAAAACTCAGGGGCCACTAGCGCGCGCTGGGGCACTAAAACGAAGGAAGTCGATTCCCAACTGTTGGTAGAGGACTAGTGAAGCGAGCGGCTCAATTGTGAAGAGAAAAAATTCAAGCATTCGCTCCTGTCTTGTTCAGTGTCAGAGCCCATTTTGAAGCCCTCTTGACAGCTTCAATCCAGTTTCCGTAAAGTTTCTGGCGCAATCTAGCTTCCATTTGTGGTTTGAAAATTCTGTCTATTTTCAGATGCCCAGCAATCTCGGTTGTATTCTTCCAGTATCTCGTCGCTAGTCCTGCAAGATAGCCAGCCCCTAGTGATGTAGTCTCAAGGAGTGAAGGTCTCACGATCTCGATATTCAGAATGTCGGCCTGGAATTGCATTAGGAAATCGTTTGCAGATGCGCCCCCGTCAACTCTCAAATTTTCTATTTTCCGGCCGAAGTCAGCCTTCACACACTCTATGACATCTCTCGTCTGATAGGCTATTGCCTCAAGGGCAGCGCGTACTATGTGTTCTCTCGATGTTCCACGCGTGATCCCAATTATCAATCCACGAGAATACTGATCCCAATGGGGAGCGCCAAGTCCTGTGAATGCTGGAACAAAGTAAACGCCCCCTGTATTGGTTACCTTTTTTGCCATAGCCTCTGTCTCTTGTGGAAAGGAAATGATGTTCATTTCATCTCTCAGCCACTGAATCGCGGCGCCTGTTATGAAAACACTACCTTCAAAGGCATAATTCGCCTTATTTTGTTCCAAGCTGTAGGCCACTGTTGTTAGAAGCCCATGCTTTGACAATCTCGCCTTGACTCCAATGTTTACTAAAACGAAGTTGCCAGTGCCATAGGTGCACTTTGCCATCCGCGGGGCGAAACATGCCTGACCAAATAGAGCTGCCTGCTGGTCTCCAGCGTCACCACAGATTTCCACCGAAGTCCCGAGAATGCCAGTCTCCATTTGTCCGTATGAGTCCTTGTTGCTCGATGGCTTAGGAACGGGCAGAATTTCTTCGGGTACTTTCATTATTTCCAGTAGCTCGTCGTCCCATTTCAATTTGTGAATATTGAACAGCATAGTCCTCGACGCGTTTGTGTAATCTGTTGT
>Ga0315291_10009641_pt1 | contig 11845 bp, 8 predicted proteins | sample YL17G12_20_MG_FD_203070 | JGI IMG/M metagenome (GOLD analysis project Ga0315291, IMG submission 203070) | Sediment microbial communities from Yellowstone Lake, YNP, Wyoming, USA - YL17G12_20 | ecosystem: Environmental > Aquatic > Freshwater > Lake > Sediment | place: USA: Wyoming | collected...
TGCCCAATTTCGCAGAATAAATTCTTTTTCATGCGGGTTGATTGCAGCCAGAGTCAGGGCTTCAGCAAGAACATCAAGACCTTTCCGTGGATTAGGTAAATAGGGTACCACCATCCTCACAATAGCAGGCCGTTTCTGGCTGCTAGTAAGCTCGGAAATAATCCTATCTAACATTTCATACTCACCAGGGAGATCATCGTCAGACCTCTTTTTTCCCTCATGAGTCACTGATCTCGTTTTCGAAGAAATACCTGTTTCTTCGTCATTCATATCTTTAATATGCTTTGCTACGGTGGTAGGCGAAAGACGTAGTTTCGCCGCAATTAATCGTATCGATAATCCTTCCTCGAATCGTAATTTTCGTATTTTTTTAATAACTTTAGGTTTTAATACCATGGTAGATTTTTAAAACGTGGTAGGCTTTATAATTTGCCCTAAAATTTTTACCATTGTGTACTCCTTATGTATCTGGTAACAAAATGTTACAATTTCTGGTACAATTACGAATACATTGCCCTAAACGTTTTTAATTAACATTTTTATTCCAGTGCTTTCAACAACAATTTTCCTTTCTCAGTTAAATGATAGATTTTTTTCCTTTCCTTTTCTTCAGCATCTATCAGTTCAGCATCCCGTAATTCCTTCAGATGCTGGTAGATGAAAGTCAAAGGCAATCCAAGATTATGAGACAGCGCATAACCATGATTTGGATTATGGTTTATTTCTTCTAAAATTTTTATCTTAGTTTTACTTATTATGCTCATTAACTGAAAACCAAAAGGAGATGCCATATCCCAGTCAAAACAATTATAATAGATTTTTCTATTATAGATATGGTGGTGTACTATGAAAAGAAAAAAAATATTTTTAATATCATTAATGATATTGATGCTAGGAGCAAATATATCCTCCGCCCAGTTGTTTGAAAAGTTAGAGATAACTGCTCCAGAAAACGCTACAGTCGGCAAAGAGATAACCATAACAGTTACCTATAATGAAGAGAGAATAGGAGATGCTGAGGTATACATAAACACAAACAATGTTGGTAAAACAGATAGCAACGGAGAGAAAAAATATACTTTTCCCGCAGCTGGGGTTTATACTATTACCGCAACAAAAACAGGATATAGAATGTCCAATCCACATACTATTATCATTGAGAAACCATTATTGATTATAAGTTTAAACCCGTTGATACCAAAAGTCGGGGAAGAAGTTACCATTACTGTAAAAGCCGATCTGTTACCTATAGCTGGTGCAACAGTATCATTAAAAGAGGATGTTATAGGAGGGGTATATAGTAGTATTGGATTTACAGATAGCAATGGCCAGATAACTTATCCTTTCAACAAAAGTAGTTCTTTTCTTTTAAAAGCAGAAAAAGAAAATTACACTACTTCGGTTCCAAAAACAGTAATGGTTACAGATAAAGAGTTGTTGGAGAAAGTCACTGTTCAAGGAGCAGTATTTTCCGTTCCTGATTCTTTGGAAAGCGATTTTTCAAACTACAAAGATCTTCCTTTGCAAATGCCTTATTCCTCTTTATTAGCTGTTACAGATAGATTCTTCCTTGTTTTTTCCGATACAAAGATTGAAAAAGGCCTTGCCACTGTAGAAGGATTACAGAGCCCTAGTATAAATTGGAAGGGAATGGAGATTTCGGTTTTACGCGCCACAAACATTCAAGTGGAAAAAGAGGGAGTAGAGGTTACTATTGATGAGATAAAGCATGATCCAGATGAATATGCGTTAGATCTGGTTAAAATAAATGCAACCATTAGACAAGTTTCATTTCTGTTTGATCCCCGGGATGGAGGCAACAGGATACCTGTAACTGTTGGGCGAGTTGTAAAGGATCCAGTTGGTTCTATGGATTTTAGAGATCTACCAGAAAAAATCTATAAATTTGAAAGAAACCGTAGTCGGGAATATCTGGAGCAAGTGTTAAATCTCTCTGACGAGGGTTTAGAATTTTTTGATTTTGAAACAAAATACTGGGTAGATGGTAATGCTACAATTAACGCTATAGTGTTATATACCAGTGTTGTAAAAGAGTTTGTTGCTATAGTAGCTGGAGATGAAATCAGGGATTTAGTTATCCCCGTAGGGGAACGGGTGTTATTGTATAATGTTGATACCAGTTTGGAATGTGTTAATGTTTCTATTAAGGAAATCAAGGATGATCCAGATAAATACATGGGAAGTGTGGTTACTTTGTATGGTTCTGATATTGGTGTGAATGTTAGTGTTCAGGAGACTTTGAAGGAGACTCAGGAGATATATTTACCTGTGGATGTAGTTTTACATGGGTTTATTAGTTGGTGCAGTCCACCGCCTACGGTTGGTGAAATCAAGAACGGGATTCTTTTAACCATGGGTGCTTCATCTCATTATCAAGATAGTATGGTTGAATTGGTGAATGATGCATTAAAAATTATAAAATATATTGGAAAGATTGTGTCTGCTAAAGAGGTTAATGAAAGTTTGAATGGTACTATGTTGATCCTATATGACACGGAACTGGTGAGAGAGATTCCTGTGGAGGAGATAGTTGCTGAGATGAAGGAAAGAATCCAGGAAAAACTATTGACAGTTAAATACATCCTTCTGAGAAAAAACCTTAGCATCGTTGATATACCAGTAATTCCCGCAAACAAAGTTACATGTGTGGAGATAGATCAGGTAGATATTGAGAATATCTCTGTAATTCTTAGAAATAGAGTGGAGGATGCTGTTGTTTCTGTTGTAAAATTGGAAGAAAAACCTTCAACGATATCTGTTAATGTGAATGGTGAAGTGTATTCCTATCTTGAGATCAACGCAGAGAATATCAGTGATGAAGATGTAAAAAATGTAACTATTGAGTTCAAGGTCAATAAATCATGGATTATAGAAGCAAATGTTGATGAGAAATCAGTTAGATTATCTAGGTACTCCAATGGCAGCTGGACTATTTTATCCACTAGTATTGTGAGAGAAACCTCGACTGAGATATATTATTCAGCAGAATCACCGAGTCTTTCAATATATGCGATAACTGGTGAAAAAGTAGAAGAAAAAGTGGGAAAGGGGACGCCAGGCTTTGAACTTGTCTTAGCTGTTGTAGCAATAGCATTAATTTTATTTTGGAAACGAAAAAGAATGAGCTAAAAATCACTGTATTACGTTCTCAGATTCTAGGATGACGATCCAGTAATCAATATCGTTTTTAAAAATTATAAGGAGTTTCCTCCTCATATCCTCCTGGAAGTCATTGAAAGTACTCCTGTTGCAACAGGGGAAAACACATATCCGTAGTGATATGTGAAGTTACTTCTGTTGAATCAATACTTGATAGTTTTAGTTATCTGGTTATTGATTTGATATTGAAACTCGCATCAGGTAATCATGATTAGAGTATTTTTCATTTTTACAGGAGAAAAAAAAATAATAATCATACAAAATGATGGGTTTTTCAGTTTATTAATTTCACATTAAAAGAGTTAATATATAATATAGATGAATATAGATGATTTAAAAAATGGGAGAAAAATGACAACAGATAACCCTGATTCAAGGGTAGGTTTTAATGAAGTCGAAAAATATCCTCCATTGATAAAGGATCTGAAAACAACTTACTTCTAGATAAAAGAAGAATCACCAACACGATTTATACCGATTTTTTTAACCATTATTTATGCCCTGAAAGAGATCTTTCCAGGTCAATTTATTCGTAGGTTTATCAGTAAGAAATTAAAAAATTATACGAGAAGAACAGATGCTTGGATTGTAGAAATATGGGTTATTATCTTTTTAATTATTGCCTATATATCGGTATTTATTGTATCTGGAGCAAAAATTGATTTATACACTTGGATTATCTTAATATTTGCAATATATCGTATCATCGAAATAGTAACTTATCAATTATATGCTGTCCTATTGGGTTCTAAACTTGCAGAAAAAGAAGATATTCATCGTTTAAGAGGAATCAGAAGAATGATTATTCTACTTCTTTTAAATTATTTTGAAATTATTGCTTGGTTTGCTGTTTTCTATAGAATTTACTTCCAGAATTTTAACCAAAATGGCGTCAATTTAAATTCATTCTCTGGAGTTATATATAATAGTATAATTACAATGGCTACAGTAGGTTACGGTGATATAACACCTATCAATTATGTTGGAATGTTTATTGTCTCGATACAAATTCTTATTGGAATTTTTATAACTCTAATAGTAACTATCCAGATTTATTGCTTCTATAGGTAAATATCGAGAAATGAAATAAGATATATTATGAAAATCTATTTTAGCATATCATGTGATATTCTATTTTAATGAATGCAAAAATAGATCGTGAAAATATCAGAACTATAGAAGAATTAATAATAGATATATTATACGAAAATCGGGAACTTAATTTTACTTATGACGGGCTAAAAATCGAAGTTGAAAAAAAATATAAAAAATTGCATAACGCGAATTTAGATATCAGTGATTTTAGAAATGTATTAAAAAAAATATGCAACGAAAATTTTATTGGTTCTCGTAAAGCTGTTTTTCCCATTCCAAGGGATGTACCACCTGACGTATGGACTGGAGAACAAGAAGAAATCGAAATTTTTTATTTACGAGAAAAAGGAATCGCTAGAGTTCTTGAAAATGAACTCAGAGAAAAGAATATTCGACTATCTAATCATGAAAAGATGTTAACCGAAATTGTAGGACGAGTAGAAGAACAAGCACGGGATGTTGAAAATACGAAAAAAGAATTTTTTTACTTAAAGAAGTATATGGATAACAAATTTAATGAAGTCAAAAAAATTAGAAACGAATTTGAACAAGTTAGGAAAGAGTTCTATACGAAAATATTAGAAATTTTCGGGATTTTCGTAGCCATTTTTAGTTTTATTATTGTTGGTTTTGCTCAGGTGCCATCTCTCGTTAAAGCAGAAAACGATTGGCTAAAGAATCTTTCAAATGCATCAGCTATTTTTCTTCCGTTAACTTTTGTATTAATACTTCTTTTAATTTGCATTGAAATAATTAATCGGAGCATGATAAAAAAATAAAAGAAAAAGTAATAATTATTAACAATTACTCTTTCAATATCTGCTCTCATCTGTTGCTATGTCGGTCTGTTATAGATCATTGTTGCTTTGAAGTCTTAGTTATTAGCGTAAAGAATCTTAGAGGTGTTATCCAATTCTTGTTTTGAAAAATATAATGGACAAGAAAAAATCTAATTAGTATATTGTGATTCAAATTTCTTTAATTCTTCTAATAAAAATGAGAATAACTCAATTCCAATGTTATATAATAATTGGAAATATTTTCTATCAGTGAACATTTTATGCCCACCTTCCCCGTGTAACATTTCTACATATGCATTCAATAGTTCGTCTTCTCTATTGGAAAGATTCAATTTATTTTTTAAATATTTCCGCATATCTTTAATTTGAGTGTTATTTTCTTGGTGTGGTATTTTTTCGCCTAATATAAAACTAATTTTTTTAGCAATAAGAGTAAAAAGTTGTCTTGAAAATTCCCGCATACCATTAATAACTCCACTGTTAATTGCTCCTAAATCTGGTAATTTCAGTGCTTTATCAATTTGATCAAGAAATTCAAGCAATTCATTTGGAAAACCAAACATCCTTATTTTATTAATAACTTCTTTTTTATCATCTTGAATTTGCTCTTCAATTCCTTTTAATTCTTCTTTTAATTTTAAAAAATTAATTTGAATAATTACATTGTTTAAAGCATTAAAATTTTCATTAAATAATTGAAATTTAATAATATCTTTTAAATCATTTAAAGATTTAAAATTAAATAGATAAGGTTCATAGTAGACAAATTCAATAATATCTTTAACAAAATAATCTATAAATTTGTTAGGCCTATTTTCTTGTGATTTTTTAATAGCATCTATTCCCTCTTCTAACATATTATTACTAATTAAAAAATAAAATGCAATAGACGCGGAATCATAATAATTCTGATCGCTAAAATCAATAATATAAGGAAGTTCTTTAATACTATCATTACCGATGATTATTTCGATTAATTTTGCTATAAAAATTTCTTTTAATTTCGTATCGTTTTCTATTTTATCATATAATTTAGATAAAATTTCGAATGTTTCCCATCTAATTGTAAATTGATAATTTAAATTAACTTTTTTTATTTTTATATCTTCGATTACTTGTTTTAATTCGTTAATTCTTTGTTCATATTCTTCAGTTTTTACGATGGTATTAGTTTTATCTGTAATTTTTGTTGCAATTTTTGTATATTTTGATATATAATCATAATAAAATTTATGCTTATTCTTCAAATTAAATTGTTCTGTTTGAAAAATTGTATCAATTTTTGATAATAATTCTTTCTCATTCATGATATTCTCGTAATACTGTGTTATTTTTTAATAATGACTATAATCTTTTTATCACTTCGTTTCACTTGCAAATACTCTCTCAATATCTGCTCCCATCTGCTGTTGGTTTGTTCAAATCATTTTACAAATGATGATAGATTAGAACTAGCATCAAAGAATCATGATTAGAGACTAGAGGGGGTTCATATGGAGAAAAAACAAGTTATAATCCTACAAAATGATGAGTTTTTCGATTGGAGATTTATTCAATTATGAGGTGAAATTGATCATTTTATATTATTTATCCTTCGTATTTTCAGAGGATTTCTTCTTTTTAATTTGTTCTAATAATTTATATGATGGTGATAATTTTTGTAATCTTTTAAGTGCTTCCTGATTTTCAATTATTGGTTTTAAAAGACGTTTTTGGGATTCCTGATAAGCAGTTAAAGATTTTAGAATTTTATTTTGTTGTTCTTGTTGATCTATTAGCGGTTTTAAAAAACGCTTATATCTATCTTGCTGGTCAATTATAGGTTTATTAATAATTTCCTGTTGATATGGTTTGTAGAAATGTTCAATGCGATTACGATATGCTTTTAACATTTTTTCACGTTGTTCTTCTTGATAACTTTTAAATAAATTTGATTCAATCGAAATAAATTTTTCTTCTTCAACATCTTCATTAGTAATTTTAATATTCGGGAATTTATCTTTAATGAAACTAGAAACTAATTCATGATAATATATTACTCCATTCTTTTTTTTCTTCCATTCTTTTTTTAAAAAGGGTGAAAACTCCGATGGTTCTATAACAGATTTATAATCCTTGTCTCCACCAATAAAATATAAATCAGATTTATCTGGCAAAGTAGCAAAAAGTAACTCCCAATTAATGACATCACCATATGATCCTCTCTTTCCAGGGGGATTACCTCTATCAAATCTAATTTTTGCTTTATTCAAGATATCTATAGAAACTGGGATAACATCAGTAATTTCAAAAATTTCGTATATTAACTTATCTGCAGGTAATGATTGATTTTTAATTTGTTCCTTCATTTTTTTATGTAATTTTTTTGAAATTTTATTAAGCTCTTCGACATGCCGTTTTATATCTTTTATTTCATCTATATCATGAGTAGAAAGCGAACCTCCAACATTGGGGACTAAATCTTCAATGTATCTTAATGCCTCCGATAATTTAGTTTCTCTATTTCTGTTAAATTCATCAACGACCTGTTCTGTTAGTAAGAGTTGGATATTTTTGCTCTTTATTAAATCGACAAGACTTTTTAATTTATTTAGATGTTCACTTGTAAAACTATAGAAATTCAGAAATACATTTGTATCTATGAATACATTTAACATTCTCAATAAAGATATTATTTTAAGGTAATAAATGTATTGCTTATCCTAAGAATAACAAAGATGTTTTCTTTGTTTTTATCTCTTCTTATATTTATTACCATTGCCTCTGATTTTATTTATTGTTTTTTAAAATATTCTCTTACCATCTCATCTGAAACATGATCATATTGCAGCGTTGTCTCTATTTTACTATGTCGTGCTTTTCGTTGGATGATTTTTGGGTTTACATGTTTATTAAAGTCGCATGTTATTGATGATAGTTTGATGATGTATGGTGCTACGTATTTTGTTATTCCTGTTTTTTGTGCGATTAGTTTTGTTTGTTTTTTGATAAAACCTCCGAATGGTTGTGGTGCTTTTCCTTTGTATGTTCCATGTGGGATTACAACAAGATAGTCCCCATATTCTGATAATGGTTCTCGGTATGGCAGGTAATTCTTGATTGCTTCTACAAGCCGTGGACTGAGAATGATGTAGTTGTTCCCTGTGTTGGTGTCATCAAGATAAAATGTTGGTTGTCAAGATCCATGTTGCTGATTTTGAGAATGCTGAATTCACTTGGTCGCAGGAGTCCATCTATCTGAAAAAGTGCAATCATGTACCACAGTGGATTTTCTTGGCTTGCCTCAAGATACTCATTGAGTTCCGATTCACTCAGCACAATCTTGTTGCTGTGTTCCTGACCGGGCACAGGGAGTTTAAGATCGGTTCTTTCCAGCCATTTTGTGAAATGATTCGCAGACATGACTCGACGTGCGTTACCGTTTTTCTTGAAGGTGCGAAGGAGGTATCCTCTCCACTTCAGCACGTCATCTTTTGAAATATCTTTTAGTGGTTTGTTTATCCATCTGAGAAAGAGTCTGACGTAATAATAGTAGTTCAGTATCGTGGTTTTCTTTCGATAATTGAGATCGAGATACTGACGATATTTTTCCAAGAAATCTCTGGATTCTTTATCCAGGTTAATGCTGATATCTCGCTTTATTGTGGGTTGTTCTATTACCTCAGAAAAAGTGCCTTTGGATTGTTCTTCCAGCTCTACCAGCCTCAATTGTACAAAATTATTTCTACTAATTTCTCCATGTGTCTCATTTGGGATCATAATACCACCCGTATTATGGTCTCAGATTACTGGATGCTCTAAACACCCGGTAATTACTACCATTTTATATGGAGAAAAGTAAGGATTTTCCTTCCTTGTAAACTCTTGGAGAAAATGACTGAAACTATTATCTTTTTTTGATTAGATTGTCCCAAAACCCTGATTTTATAAAGAGAAATTTAAATTATACTTTATGTATCATTTTTGTAGTGTGGTAGTTTGTTACGAGGAATTTCAAATATTGATTCTATCTTCTGTCTCTCCACATAATTAATTTTTCGAGTAGCACAATAATTCACAATTTGAAATTTCATTATTTTTTTTGCTATTTCAGAGAATTTTTTATCTTTAAACTTCTTAGAAATATTATCGATCTGAAAATTATTAGTGTATGTCATTAATATACCATGTTTTATTAAAAATGAGGCAGGTGTATTTTCATCATCGCATATGGGACTAATTATCCCCTTTACAAGTTTATCTGAACCTAGTGAATGAACTGTTTTGTATATTAAACCATAAATGAAAAACATGTTAACATTCCAAAAAATTTCCCTTGAAATTTTTTTAAGTTCATCTTTATCAGGTTTTTTTCCTTTTTCTGAAATATATTTATCTAACCTTTCGGAAATGAAATCTATTATATCTTGTTGTTGATCTTTATCTTGAATATATTTAAAAAAAGAATTCATTATCCTGAGATGAACTCTCATTGCTTCAATAAAAATATTTTTAAGATTATCTTTTTCCAAAGAACTATGTCTATTTTTTATAATTTGACCCATTACTTCGACAGTTCTTAGGCTCCTTCTAAACTCTTTAAAATCATCTATGTCGTTTTCGTCATGATTATCATTTTCTTTAATTTTTTCAACCATATCTTGAGTTTTTAATCTTTCTGCCCTTGCTTTTTCAGGAGTTATATACGGCGGTAAAACTGCATTTACAAGTATATCGGTTTGTTTATCAAAAAAATTTACTTCGCTTTTACTTAATGTTGAAGGTTTAAATTTTTTAAATAACTTAGTCGCCTCACCTAAGATTTGATTTAAGATAAAGGTATTTTTAGAATGATGAATCATAAAAATTGCTATATATGCATTTTCATTTTTGTGAAGATTGTTGACAATGTTGGTAAGTAATTTCCTATTTTCCTCTTGATGTTCCGATAGATACTTTGCAACAAAAAAATAGTAGATATATGAATAATGAAATGATATATTATCAAAATTGTCGAAGGAAATAAGCTTCGTGTTATATAATTTTTTTAATAATTTTTCTTCCTTTATTGGAAAATTATACTTTTTTTTATAAATATTCATAAAAAAATCATATTCATCTTTAGAAAGACTAAGCTTTTTTTCTTTGAATAGATAAAATGCAAATTCTGTTAAAAAATTTATATATGTGTCTATCTCATCATTTTTTACCCCCTGCTTTCTTAGAAATAGATATATCAATGCTTGGTAACAATAACCTTGTGATGTAATCTCTTGATCTAATGGCTTTTGAAAGGTTTCATAAGTGGTCATTACTGATAAAATAAAAAAAGGGTACGAAGGCATAATGCCACTACCAATAATTTTTCCAAGTAAAATATTTACTAATTCAACTCTTTGGTCAATATTGTGATAAATTTGATTTTCGCTATTATCTTTATTATCTATAATATCAGTTAATTTTGTCCATTTTTCTATTAACGCATATCTCAAGCTTGGTTTAAACTCATTTAATTTATAGTGTGTAAACTTCTTTCTAATATTCTCATCTTTTATATTAAGACTGTAAATATCATCAACAAAAACGATCAAATAATAATATTTTGACAAGGTCTGAATATATTTTTCTTTATTTTTTATCAAATGAAAATCGTCAATAATTGGAATTATCCTTTGTTTATCAATTTCATTTTTTGAAAAATTCTCATATTGTTCAATGAGTTTTTTTATTATTTTATTTTCAATATTTCCTTCAATTGGATTAGGCTTATTTGAAATATAAACTGGTACGAAGTTTTTACTACGTAATTCCATAAACAATTTTTTAGCTAAAGTTGTTTTTCCAGACTGATCTTCTCCTGCAATAAGGATTTTTGTATTCTTATTAAAATTTTCAATAATTTTCTCTGAACTTTCAATTTTTTCAAATTCCATTAAGTCATTAAATTTTGACAATTCCGGATAAATAAAAATATCTTCCAAATAAATAGATTCTTTTTCAGAACTTGCTTTTGTTAATAATTCTACATCTTTCAAAAAATCTAAAAATTCTTTTTTTATTATGAGATCTTTTATTTTATTTACCTTCTTTACTACTTTTTTTAATCCATCACATACATTACACCAAGCATCATCAGTTGTTTTTGGGAAATTTAAAACTGGAACCCCGTCTGTAGGTAAGGCTTCTACAGTATTAAGATCTTCATACTCTTTCCACATACAGCTTGATAAAATAATTGGAACAACAACAATGCCCTTTTTTTTCTTTAAATCGAAAGCATTATCTTTTTCTTTTTTGCAATTGGGGGAATCTATAAAGTTTTTAGAGATTATTAAACAGATGATATCTGCATCATCTAAGTTATTATCTATTTCATTTCTCCAATTTTCTCCCGCGATTATTTTTCTATCGTACCAATCATCAATTAATTTATTATCTTTTAATGGAGTAATATGTTTTTGGAAATCGCTAATATCTTTTTCATCAATATGTGAATAGCTAATAAATATTTTTAAAGGATGATCTTCACTCTTTGTATTCATAATAGGGAATATACTTCTTATTTAGTAATTTTTCCTTTGGATTATTAATGAAATTTCGATTTTTAATGTTTAAAGGAGATTATTTTTCTTATAACGTTGACCTTGTTGTGAGGCGAAAAATCCGCATTATTTTCTAGATACTAATCAAAAAGTATGATTGTACAATCGTTTTTCTCCATATGAATGATCAAAACACTCTAATCATAGGTTAATGATTAATAAAAACTGAATCCAGTATTTGATCATAGG
>Ga0315291_10009642_pt1 | contig 11844 bp, 2 predicted proteins | sample YL17G12_20_MG_FD_203070 | JGI IMG/M metagenome (GOLD analysis project Ga0315291, IMG submission 203070) | Sediment microbial communities from Yellowstone Lake, YNP, Wyoming, USA - YL17G12_20 | ecosystem: Environmental > Aquatic > Freshwater > Lake > Sediment | place: USA: Wyoming | collected...
GGACTTGGTCATCTCGCTTGGGCCTGAAGGCGCCCAGCTTCCCCCTGATCCCAAGGATGTTGCGATGCCCTTGGATCCAACGGTTCCCGGCGACATGGCGCGGGACACGCGGTTTCTGTACGACAGCCCCGTGCCCATCCAAACCGGCGTGGATCCGAAGGACATAGAACCGCATCGTGTCGCAGTGGTTCGTGGAAAGGTCACCACACGGGATGGCGGCCCGTTGCCCGGCGTTGCCGTGACCATCCTCAACCACCCCGAATTCGGCGGGACGCTGACGCGCCAGGACGGCATGTTCGATATGGCCGTGAACGGTGGTGGCGAACTAACCATGAGCTTGGAGAAGGACGGCTATCTCCCATCGCACCGTAGCCTCGATGTCCCATGGCGCGACTACATCTGGATGCCGGATGTGGTCATGATTGTGGCCGACCCGGTGGTGACAACGATTGATTTTTCGGAGCCGATGCAAGTGGCGCGGGGCAGCGTCGTCACAGACGGCGATGGCTCCCGGCAGGCGACCATTCTGTTTCCGCAAGGGGCCAAGGCTCGCATGGTCTCGAAGAGCGGGCAGAAGTCCGCCCTCGACCGGTTGAGCGTGCGCCTCACCGAATATACCTCGGGCGCGACCTGGCAGAAAGCGATGCCGGCGGATCTGCCGGATTACTGCGGCTACACGTATTGCTTTGAAGCCACGGCGGACGAAGCCGTCAAAGCCGGCGCCACGAGTGTCGAATTCGTCGAACCCGTCCTGATGTATGTTGAGAACTTCGTGGGGTTCCCGGTGGGATCCATCGTTCCGACCGGACTTTATGACCGCACGAAGGGCGTGTGGGAGACTTCGGAGGATGGCCGCGTCATCAAAGTGATGAGTGAATCGGGCGGCATGGCCGATATTGATATAGACGGCGACGACGTGGCGGACGACAGCGCCGAATTATCGGGGTTGGGCTTCTCCGACGCCGAGCGGCAGCGCGTGGCCGAATTGTACGAACCGGGCCAGACCCTGTGGCGGTCTCGGCTGCGCCATTTCAGCCCGTGTGACCCGAATTGGCCGTTGATGCCGGACGATGCGGACTGGCCGCTTCCCTCTGGCCGCCACCCCACGATATTCGATTGGTTCAACGGGCGCATGTGCCGCAAGGGCGGGTCCATCCTGGATTTTCAGAACCAGACGCTCGGCCAGGCGCTGCCCATCGTCGGGACCGAGTTCACGCTGAACTACTGGACCTCCCGCGTGCCGACCCCACGTGATTACACGGTTGAAATTCCGATCAGCGAAGCCACAATACCGGACAGCGTGGCGCGCATGAAACTCCGGGTGAGTGTCGCGGGCCAGGAGTTCGCCGCGAACTTCGCGCCTGCTCCGAATCTGAGCTACACCTTCGTATGGGACGGTCTGGACGGATACGAGCGTCCCGTACAGGGACGCGCACGCGTCACAGTCAACGTCGGCTACGAGTACGTAGCCGAATATGTGACCTGGATGAATCCAAGCTTCGGTACCGGCTCTTTTGGACGGATGGTGGCGGCGACAAGCGGCACGCGGATGTTGGTGCCTGCACGCAATCCCGGCGTGTTTGAGAGCACCGTCACGGCCTGGGCCACGTGGAAAGGCGATATCGGGCCGTGGGACGCAAAGGGCCAGGAGTTGGGCGGATGGTCCGTGGACGTCCTGCACACGTATGACCGAGATCGTCAGGTTCTTGTCAAGGGAGATGGAGATCTCATCGAGGCAAAGAGCTTGCAAGACGCCGTAACCACGTTGGCGGGAGGGGGTGATATTCATCCGGATACCGTGGATAGCCTGCCGGCCATGGACGCTTCCTTGCGGGCAGTCGTCGATCTGAAATGTAGCCCCGACGGCAGTATTTTTCTTCTTGAGGCGTACTACCGAGACTACCTGAATGAGCGGGATAGGGGGAGTTGGGTGCTCAAGATCACGCCGGACGGCACCCTGCGCCGCATTGCAGGGTCGGGGGGATTCGGGTACAGCGGAGACGGCGGCCCGGCGCTCGATGCCGACATGAAGAGCCCTAATTGCATGGCCTTGGGTCCGGACGGCAGCATCTACATCAGCGACTGGGAGAACTATCGCATACGCCGGGTGAGCCCCAGCGGCATCATCACGACCGTCGCTGGAACGGGAGATTGGACGGGATCGGTACCCGCCGGGGCCGACGGCGACCTCGCCATTGAAACCCCCATAAACGGAGCCCAGGCGATGGCTGTGGGTCCCGATGGAACGCTGTATTTTTGTGAAAGGGATTCCACCGGAGCGGCCGCCCACGTAATCCGCAGCATCACGCCGGATGGCCGTATTGCCAAAGTCACAGGAGGGTCGCGGAACGGCTTCGCCGGGGACGGCAGCCCGGCGGCGGACGCGCGGTATGGGATGATTGAGGATATTGCCCTGCATCCCGATGGCTCGCTCTACATCGCGGATAGGCTAAACAACCGGCTACGCCGCGTCCGCTCAGACGGGATAGTGGAAACGGTAGCGGGCACCGGATCGGACGAAGACTATACGGAAACTGCGGCGGCCACAGACGCGCCACTTTACCAGCCTATGGGCTTGGCACTCGGACCTGGGGGAAAGGTCCTGGTGTATCACCCTGGGGGCGGCGGGCGGCCATGGCGCGTCACGCAGGTCTCCCCGGGCGGAAGCATCTTGCGCGCAGCGGGACGCGTCTCGGGTTGGCCCTCGGGCTGTAGCGACGAGGGGACACCGGCGCGCAATTGGTGTATAGGCCTCCGCGAGTTGGACGGGATGGCTTGCGCACCGGATGGGGCTATCTACATCGCCCTCGCGCCCCAGGGTCTTTTCGGTGCGTTCCACGTCAAGAAGATCTCACCCGCGTTGCCCGGGTATAGCACGGGGGAGTTCTTTGTACCGGATCCCGCAGGGAGCGTGCTATATCATTTTGACGCCCTCGGCCGTCACTACCGAACGTTGGATACGATGCTCGGGACGGTCCTGTACGAGTTTGAATACGACGCGTTCGGGCGAGTAGTTGGCATCACGGACGGCGACGGCAATCGTACGGTCGTCGAACGCGATGGCCGGGGTACCGGCCGCGCCATTGTCGGGCCCTATGGCCATCGCACCGAGCTGGCCGTTCGTGACGGCTACCTGGAGGAATTGACCGACCCGGCCGGCTCGACGTACGCGATGACCTATGAAGCGGGCCTCATGAAGACCTTCACGGACCCCGAAGGCGCCCTCACCAGTTTCTCGTACGACGAGGACGGTTACCTGGCGGAAGAAGCAGATCCCTCCGGGGGATCCACGATGTTCAGCCGCTGGCAGGATAGCGGCCGCTGCATCGTTACGCGTACCAGCGGCCTCGGCGAGGTTTGGACCTACGACGTGAACCGGCTCGAGTCCGGCATCATTGAAACGTGCACTACGGAACCGGGCGGCGGCAATATGAATGCGGTGTTGGACCCCGCCGGCCTGACGACCATCACGTACCCGGACGGCAGCGCCGTCTCGCAGCAAACCAAGCCCGACCCGCGTTTCGGCATGGGCGTCCCCATACTCGATACCGAGACTCTCACGACACCGCTCGGGGTAGCAGTCACTACGAGCCTAACGCGGAGTACGGTACTGGCGGACCCGCTCGATGTGCTCAGCCTTCTGACGCAGGACGACACGCTCAACGTGAATGGAAGCTTGGTGTACACGAACTTCTCCGCCGAGGACAGTGAGTATTCGGTGACGACGCCTGCGGGCCGCCGAGTCACTTACCTCTATGACGAACAAGGACGATTGGTCGAAGAGTCGTTCCCTTCGTCCGGCGTTACCCCCATTCAGTACGAGTACGACGACCGTGGACGGCTTGCCCGGCTGATCCAAGGCAGCCAGCAATGGAGCTTCGGACTGGACGATCGGGGACGGCTTGCCACGTTCGATGACGCCGCGGGCCGCCGGGTGACCTATGAGTACGACAATGCGGACCGGCAGACTCGCCTCGTCCTGCCCAGTGGCCGGGCCTACGGTTTCGCTTACAACTGGAACGGCGACCTGGTGCAACTGACCATGCCCAACGGCATGCTTCACCACTTCGCGAGAACTCCAGCGGGGTCGTTCTTCACCTACCACATGCCGGACGGACGCATGTATACCACGCTCTACAACATCGACCAGCAACGCGAGTCCGTGACCCTGCCCATGGACGACACCGAGAGCTTCACGTATGACGCTTCGGGTAACATTCAGACCATCTCGTATCCGGAGGCGACGGTTCAGTTTGCGTATAGCGGCACTTCGTCTTCGTGCTGTATCTGCGGTGATGGCCAGATGACGATCACACGGACGCCGGTCTCGGGCGCGGCGCAGGCCCTCGAACTGGCGTACGACGGCCACTTGCTTATCGGAACCAACTTCAGCGGCGCCGCCAGCGCCCGATATGCGTTTACGTACGACCGGGACTACAACCCGGTGTCTATTGCGCTCGAGGGGGCTGATGCCACGGGCATGGCCTTCAACAACGATGGCGAGCTCACCACCTACGGACCGTTCACTTTCAGGCGCAACGGGCCCGTGGGCAGCGTGGATCGGATTAGTGACAGCTTGCTGGCCCTAAACTACACCTACGATACCTACGGACGCGTCGCCTCGCGCAACCATATCGTCAATGGGGTGAACGTGTACGCGCTGTCATTGAATTACGATCTGGCGGACAACCTCCTCAGCAAGACCGAAACGAAGGCCGGCCTTGCGGAGACGATTCGGTACACCTATAACGCCGATGGCGAGTTGCGCACGGTGACCCGCAACAGCGCTGCCGCCGAGGAGTACGATTACGACCTCAATCGGAACCGCTCGAGTGGGAGCCGGAACGGCGGCGACGCCGAGACCGCCACCTACGATAGCCTGGATCGCTTGACGAGCCGCGGCGCCGTGACCTATCAGTTCAATGACAACGGCTGCCTGGTCTCGCGCGGCGCCGATACGTTCACGTACAGCGCGCGCGGCGAGTTGCTGCAAGTGCAGATCAGCGGGGGCAAGACCATCACGTATACGTACGATGGGCTTGGCCGGCTCGTTGCCCGAACGGACGGTACCGGGACGCGCCAATACCTGTATGATGGAATGGGGTCCATTTTTCTCGTTACCGAGTCCCGGGATGCAGCGGGCGAACTGACGCGCTTCTACTACGACGACTACGGCCTCCTGTATGCGATGCGCCAAGGCGCGGCATGGTTCTATGTCGCATGCGACCAGATGGGCACGCCGCAGGTCGTGGCCGATGCCACCGGCGCCGTCGTCAAGCAGATGGCGTGGGACAGCTACGGCAACGTGCTCAGCGACAGCAACCCGGCGATGTTCATGCCGATCGGGTTTGCCGGCGGTATCGTGGATCCCGACGTTGGGCTGATTCGGTTCGGTCTCCGCGATTACGAACCTGCGTCCGGACGCTGGACCACACGCGACCCCGCCCTGTTCCAAGGGGGGAGCAACCTGTACGCGTATGCGTTCAATGATCCCGTCAACCGACGCGACCCCACGGGTCTGTTCTGCATATCCTACGGCGGGTACGCCCGTCTGGGGATGGAATTCGGCCTGTGCGTTACCGGCGACGGCATGTCGATATGCAGCGAGGCCGGCTTCGGCGCAGGTGGCGGCATTTCGGTTGACCCATTCGGCGGCTTGGCGGCTGAGGAACTCTTCCTCAACGCGGAAGTGACGGCCAGCGTGGGTGTCGCGTCAGGCGGATACGCCGGACACTGGGGCACCTGCGGTTCCAACCACGGTCCCCGGTGTCAACTGGGAGCCGTCAACTTCTGCGAGCGCAAGGCGAACCTCGACAGCGGCAACTTCAACCGAACGGCCTCGGAGGCCTTGCGGCGCGACTACCGGCATACGCGCGGATCTTTCAGACAGATCGGCCAGCATATCAGGGACCGCAATCTGCGCGGTCTGTTCGGTTCCCGAAGGGGCGCGATCCGAGCGCAAGCGAAACTCACCGGCGGCGCCTGCGGGCAGGTCCTCTGGTAGACGGTTTGCGGTGTGGCCCTCAGTATAGCGCCCACGGGTTTGCGGGCGCGGGTGGGCAGTTCAGTGAGTGCGGACCAACGGGCGAAATCCGCTGCTCGATCGGGACGTTCAACCCCTGCCTGTGCCTCCCGAGAAATCGTACTTGTTGGCTGATAATGACTTGTGAAGATCGGTGTTGTTCCAGGCATTCGTCGGATTCCATGACTATTTGCCAGCCTTGCCCCCCTACGAACGCTCTTCCAGCGCACCGTGTGCGAGTGCAACAGAGGTTGTGCGCAACCTCCGCCTTGGTAGCAGAGTGCCAGCTACCAGTAACGGGTTGAAGCGAACACTGCGGAATGAAGCGCGGATGTCACTGCACAACAGTTCCTGGGAAAACGAGCACGCTGGCGGTGCGACGAGGAATTGACAGGCTCCCACCCTGGGTGTACAGTGAGGGAAGAGGGTGGTTCAACCGACATCTGCGGGAGGGTATCGCCATGACAAGGGGGAGCATCGTTAGGCTGGCGGGGATGCTTGTCCTGCTTGCCGCAGGTCTTGAAGGCTGCAATAAAACGGGTTCGCTGCAGGTGAACCTGTTACCTCCGGACGCGGTTGACGCGGGATCGCAGTGGCGCGTCGATGGCGGGGCGTGGGAGAACAGCGGCGTCACCGTCGCCAATCTGTCCGAGGGAACGCACCCGGTAACGTTCAAGGGGATCTTGGGTTGGATTGCGCCCGAGGCACAGGACGCGCTGATTGCTGCAAACCAGACGCGGGTTATTACTGCTGACTATGTTCTGAGTGGTGAAGGTGAAGGCGAAGGTGAGGGCGAAGGTGAGGGCGAAGGCGAAGGTTCCCCCTGGCAGAATCCGGACAATCTGTTTGACGCCAACGGGGATGGCTCCGTCAGGCCCGCGGACACATGGACGGTCATCAACGACATCAATACCAACGGCTCGCGGGCTCTTCCAAATCCTCCCGTGTCCCCGCCGCCACCGCCACCGTATCTCGACGCGAATGGCGACGGGTTTGTGTCTCCGATAGACGTGCTGCTCATTATCAACTATCTGAACACGCCCCCGAAAGGCAGCAAGGCGGCCAATGCAGTGCAGTTCCGGGTTGCCATTCGGGATTCGGGCGGGAATGAACTATCCACGGTCACTCAGGGGGAAGACTTTTGGGTGGAGGTTTCCGTTGAGAACACGGCTCCAGGCGCGGAGGCGGTGTTTGCGGCGTATTTGGATCTGAGTTTCGATATAACGCTCGTGGCCCCGGAGCCGCAGTTGGAGTATGGGCCGGAGTTTCCCAACGGACACACGGGGACCTGGCAAGTCGGGGAGGTCACCGGCCATATCGACGAGGCGGGCGCGTTTGACGGAATGATTTTCCTGAGTCCCGGCGCGTATGTGCTGTTCCGATTCGCGTGCACGGCAATGAATCCGGGGCAGGCCGTATTTGCGGCGGAGCCGGCGGATACTTTCCCGGCGAGCGACGTGCTGGTTTTCGGATTGGATCAACCCGTGAGTGTGGATGCGATCCAATACGGCAGCGTCACGCTCACAATCCAACCCGGTGGCGAAGGCGAGGGCGAAGGTGAAGGCGAGGGTGAGGGTGAAGGAGAAGGTGAGGGCGAAGGGGAAACCATTATGCTTCCCGGGAACATGCCTCTTGTGATGGTGTGGATTCCGGAGGGATCATTCATGATGGGCCGCCAGAATGCGGACGAACTGCACAGCTCTGACAATGAAGATCCCCAGCACCAGGTGACGTTCGCGCATGGGTTCTGGTTGGGCAAGAACGAGTTGACCAAGGGGCAGTGGCAGGCGGTGATGGAAACGACGCCATGGGCGGAGCAGGACGATGTGCTCGATGACGTGGACAGTCCGGCGGTATACGTAAACTGGGACGATGCGCAGGCGTTCATCGCGGCGCTGAACGCTCTCACGGGCCAGATATTCCGGTTGCCTTCGGAGGCGGAGTGGGAGTATGCGGCCCGCGCGGAGACGACCACACGATTCTACTGGGGCGACGACCTGGACTACACGCAGATCGGCGACTATGCATGGCACTGGGGCAACGCCTATAACGTGCTCGAGCGATACGCCCACGTGGCCGGCCTGAAACTGCCGAACGCCTGGGGCTTGTACGATATGAGCGGAAACGTGTGGGAATGGTGCCAGGATTGGTATCACCACAACTACTCCGGCGCGCCGGCCGATGGCAGTGCGTGGGAGTCTCCCGTTGATCCGTACTCGTACCGCATGTTGCGGGGCGGCTGTTACGCCAACTACGATACATACTGCCGCTCAGCGCGACGCTACCCGTTCTGGTCGTTTGCAGACGCCACTTTCGGCTTCCGCCTCGCGCGGAGTCTCACTATTGGCGTCCCCGATGTTGTGGGTATGACGCAGGCGGAAGCGGCGTCGGCGATTGCGAGTGCGGGCCTGACGGTAGGCGTGGCGACGGAGCAACAGAGCGACACCGTGCCCGCCGGGGATGTGGTCAGCCAGGACCCGGCGGCGGGGGCGAGCGTTGCGCCGGAAACGGCGGTTGATTTGGTGGTGTCCCTCGGGCCGGAACCGGTGGTCACCGAGACCATCCTCCTTCCCGGCGACGTGCCGTTGGTGATGGTGTGGATCCGGCCGGGGACCTTCATGATGGGCCGGTACCCGGACGAGCAGGACAGCGACGACGATGAAGACCCGCAGCATGAGGTTACGCTGGCACAGGGGTTCTGGATGGGACAATACGAACTGACCAAAGCGCAGTGGACGGCGGTGATGGGGACAACGCCGTGGTCTGAGTGCTACTACGTAACCAACGATCCGGACAGTGCGGCGGTGGGTGCAAGCTGGGACGATACGCAAGCCTTCGTCACGGCGCTGAACACCTGCACCGGGCAGACCTTCCGGCTGCCTTCCGAGGCGGAGTGGGAATACGCGTGCCGGGCGGGGACAACGACGCGCTTCTACTGGGGCGATGACCCTGGGTACAGGGCCATCAACGATTACGCATGGTGGGATGGCAATCACTGGGCCGGTGAGGAATACGCTAAGGTGGTGGGCCTGAAGCTGCCGAACGCGTGGGGGTTGTACGACATGAGTGGTAATGCATGGGAATATGTTCAGGATGCGTATCACTACGACTACAGAGGCGCGCCCGCGGACGGCAGCGTCTGGGAGTCGCCTGAGAAGCGGGACTTCGTGTTACGGGGCGGTGGCTGGATAGTCAGCTTCCGCTGCAGTAGCATTTGGCGGTCAGCGGACCGCCACCCCATCGGCTACTGGCACTCGTGGTTTGACTACATCGGGTTCCGCCTCGCCAGGTGATTGGCGCTTGCCCACTTTGTCTCTTTGTCACTTGTTAGAAGCGGAGTGCGGCACAGGCCCGAGAGGACAGCCCGCCGCCGGCACGGGCCGGTGAGTTTAACCGGGGACAGTTACCCTTTATTTGACCTGAAGCCGGGTATTGTGTTATTATCTGAGTTATGGCTCGCTTTGCACGCATCGTTATGCCTGTGACGCCCTGCCACATTACGCAGCGGGGCAACAATCAGCAGGACGTGTTCTTTGTGGATGATGACCGGGGGGTCTATCTGGAACTACTCCGGAAGTCGGCGCAGCAGTTCGGTCTCGCGGTGCATGGCTATTGCCTAATGGCGAACCATGTGCACTTGGTGGCCGCGCGGGGGTCATGCGGCTCCGGGCCGGCAAGATACATGAAGAATGGTTTGCCACGGTCGCGCCCGCGCAAAAACGCGATGGCGCCGTCAGCCAATTGCCTGCCCGGAATTCCCTCCCGCCGCACGAGTTCGTCGGCGTCTTTTTCGGGAGCGTTCGGTTTGTACCTGGGCCGGACATAATGGCTCTAGGCGAACAACGCCCGCACCTCCTGATCGGTATTGCCTCTCTTGCCCAGATGAAACGTGAGGTAACCCCCATCATTCATGGATGTGGGAAAATTCGGGAAACCCTTGGGCAAGCCTCGGACAGAAAACCACGAGCGCCCCCGGAGTGTCATCATGCGGCTAGGCGCGCAGACCGCCGCGCTGAAGCCGCCCATACAATAAGCGTTTGTGAACACGACGCCATTGTGCGCCAACTCGTCCAGATGCGGCGTTTGGATGTGCGGATTGCCGAGCGCGTTGATTGTGTCCTCCCGTTGGTCGTCGGTAAGGATGAACAACACGTTGGGCCGTTTGGACTTTGCGGCGGCGTGAGCGCGCCTGCGCCTGCTGCCAGCCGCGCCGAGCGTGGCCGCACTGAATCCCAAAGTTCTTAGGAAGCCACGGCGATTCGTTTGATCCATGTTGAGACTCTCCCATTCCGGCGTTGTCATGAGGATACTACTTTTCGGCGAGCTTGGTAACCTTCCCAACGATCCGGCTGGTTCGTTTTCGCGTCTCGAGCATTGTACACTCGTCTCCGGCGGACGTGGGGAAGGGTGGGGCACGTTTCGTGTGCATCAGGCGTTGAAAGGAGGGGCCATGACGCAAAGCAGACGGGAGTTTCTTGCGCAGGCGGCATTTGCGGCAGCCGCAGCGCCGTTGGCGGGGTCAGGCGGATGCGCGAGCGTTCATTCTCATCAAGCAGCGCGGCGGCCCAATGTCGTGTTGATCGTCACGGACGACCAGGGCTACGGGGACTTCCACTGTCACGGCAACGACTCGATTCACACGACGAACCTCGATCGGCTCCACGACGAAAGCATCCGGTTCACGCAATGCTACGTCAGTCCCGTTTGCTCCCCGACGCGCTCCAGCCTCATGACGGGCCGGTACAACTATCGCACAGGGATTGTAGACACGTTTCAAGGGCGGTCCATGATGTATCCCGACGAGGTGACCATCGCGGAGGCGCTTTCCAGGCACGGGTATCACACGGCGATCTTCGGCAAGTGGCACTTGGGCGACAATTATCCGATGCGTCCGATAGACCAGGGATTCCAGGAGGCGCTGGTCCATAAGGGAGGCGGCCTTTGCCAGCCGTCCGAGCCGGCCAACAACAGCTACTTCGACCCCATCCTCCAACACAACGGCGTGTCTGAGAAACGTACGGGCTATTGTTCGGACATCTTCGGCAGCGGAGCGATCGAGTTCATCAGGCAGCACGCCGCGGATCCGTTCTTTGTCTATCTGGCGTTCAACGCGCCTCATGCGCCCCTGCTGGTCAATGATGCGTACAGCGATCCGTATCGGGCCATGGGCCTGGATGAGAACACCGCCAAGACCTACGGTATGATCACCAATCTGGACGAGAACGTCGGCCAGCTCTTGGACACACTGCGGGAGCTCCGGCTCGCCGAGAACACGCTGGTGGTCTTCTTGACGGACAACGGCTCGGCGATGGCGGAGGGAAAGCGGCGGTATGACGCAGGCCTTCGAGGCGCCAAGGGCACAGTCTACGATGGCGGGATCCACGTCCCGTGTTTCATGCGTTGGCCGGGAACCTTGCATCGAGGCCGAGAGATAGACCGGGTTGTCGCCCACATCGATCTGTTCCCGACGTTACTGGAGGCGTGTCGTGTGCCGGTACCGCACGGCGTGCGTCTGGATGGACGAAGCCTGATGCCCCTCCTTGTCAGCGAGAACACGGCTTGGCCTGATCGGACGCTGTGCTTCCAATGGCACCGTGGCGATGCGCCCGAGTTGTACCGAAACTGCGCTGTACGGTCCCAGCGGTACAAGCTGGTAAACGGGAAAGAGCTTTATGACATGGCCGTGGACCCGGCGGAGAAGAACGATGTCGCAGCGGAGCACACGGACGTCGTCGCGGAGATGCGTAGGGCTTACGAGGAGTGGTTTCGCGACGTGAGCAGTACGCGTGGATACGATCCTCCGCGGATTCATCTCGGTACGC
>Ga0315291_10009643_pt1 | contig 11843 bp, 11 predicted proteins | sample YL17G12_20_MG_FD_203070 | JGI IMG/M metagenome (GOLD analysis project Ga0315291, IMG submission 203070) | Sediment microbial communities from Yellowstone Lake, YNP, Wyoming, USA - YL17G12_20 | ecosystem: Environmental > Aquatic > Freshwater > Lake > Sediment | place: USA: Wyoming | collected...
ATCTGCCTTTGCACGAGGCCAGGCGGCCTAGTGACTCTCTGTTGGCTTCCCACGATGCCGACTCTGGTACTGGTCACCTTCGATCAGGAGAATGAGCAGGAAGTCACTCAGAGACATTGTCCAGAGTCGTTGGGGGCGGGATGTTCGCCCCTGGGTTCCCTCCCCTACCCCTTCAGCCCCAGATGGTCACAGGGCATGCCCCTCGGCATCCAAACCGAGGTCGGGCTGGTATAATGCTGGGGGGGGCAAACCAGTGTCTCTGTTTGAGTTCATCAAGGGACTCTTTGGCGCATCACAGGAAAGGCGTTCAGAGCAGAGCTCTAGTTCTGCTCAAGCGGCAGAGCCGGCCACGATCTCCGAGGCATCGACCCAATCACTGAAGGCAGCAGATGTTGGATCGACGTGCCCTTACTGCGCTCATGCGTTGGCAAAGAGGCCGTTGCGAAAGAAGAAATGTCCCAGTTGTGGGAACCATATCTATGTGAGATCGACGCCAACGGGTGGGAAGAAGATACTTGTGACGGAACACGAAGCAGCCAGGATCGACGACCAGTGGCAACGTCACCACCACATGAATCTGCTCGATAGCGATCCCGATTACAGACGTGAATACGAGCATATCAAAGCGCAGTTGACGGTCGAGAGTGGGAAGGAGCCTTCAGCAGGGGAGATCCGTTGGGTTTTGGCCAGTGAGCACCTGGTTCAATGTGTCAGAGATGGGGACTGGGGGATATACCGGGACACGAAGGTGGAGATGGCCCAGCAACTAGAAGGAGAGCAGAAACTGAAACAGGCATTAGGGACATACCTTGAAGTGTGCTACCTTGATGTAAATGGCCCGTGCAACAGGGGGGCGAAGCCTTTCGACCCGAGTCAAGCAGTCATAGCGCCCGGCATCGCCAGGAAAGTGAGAGAGCTAAGCCGGGGTCTCGGTCTGCAGCCGGATGAAGTCAAGCGTCTGTTTGCTGAAGCGGCCGAGATTTATCACAACGGTCTTCCTGTAGACTCAGCCAAAGCTTGGGGTCAAGTACATTTGGACCTGATAGTGGCTCACCCGGATGACCCCACGCCTCATGGGAGTTCAGCCCATCCTCCCTTGACCCGGGAGCCCTAGACGGTCACAGGGGTGTCCACAAGGTTCTACCAGTGTGGTATTAGCCCGAACGAGTCGCGACAACTGTGTCCATACCATCTTGGTCGCCGAACAACATGAGTGTGCTCGGCCAGTGCCACCCAAGTCCTGAGGGACAGGTCAAGGGCAATCCTTCAATAAAGGCAGCCAACATGATGACCACCTATAGCCGGAGCCGAGCCCAACTGTTCATCGCCAAGACAGCTGACTTGTCTCATCGGATCCGAAGACGTACACTGACACTAGGTCAGCTAGAGACTGGCGGGGATTCGCTGTGAGATTCATGAGCAGAAGAACGTGCCTCACAATTGCGATCACTTGCTTTGCGATGCTGGCTGCAGCCCTTCTGATTGCTCATAATTCGCCCGCCACCGGATATGAGCTTTCTATCTACGCTTCCACCCCAGTCTTGGTGTGGGTATTCCTCGTCCTGGCATGCGCCGGTGGCGTGTTTCTGATCCTTCATGAAGTCATTACAGAACCCTCGGAAAGAAGCCACATCTGGCTTATCGGCTTCTTTATCCTCCTGCTGGCCCATGTGTCCCTCCTATACATCCCCTACGTGCGGGGGTATGCGAGTTGGCTGGGGGACAACCTCAGCCATTGGGGACTCATCAAGGATCTCGTCAGTACGGGACACTTCTCGGAAGATAATCCTTACCCCGTTACCCATGTATTGCTAGCGCAGGTGATGTCAGTCACAGGATTGCCGCCCAGTACAGTTGCGAATCTGAGCACCTGCTTCCTGTCTGTCGGTTTTGTACTGTCAACGTACTTGCTGGCGACGGCAGTACTTCCGCACAAAGGCCAGCACTTGCTGGCGGCGGCCATGGCGGCCGCCGTTATGCCCTTTGTGGGTTATCACGTTCTTCTTATGCCCAACGGCTGGTCCATCCTGCTGTTCCCACTTCTGCTATTTGCGGTCTTCAAATGTGACAGTTGGGCTTACCTGGTCCTGGCGCTCGTTTTGGTCGTGCTATATCCGTTCTTCCATCCCTTGTCGTCGCTCATGGCTGCGGTGGCGCTGGTCGCTGTTGTCCTGCTGAGGTTCGGAGTTCGCTACGTTCTTCTGAGCGCCAGGAGAACCGGTAATAGGGCTGCGCCTGGGCCGATCCTCACTCTGGCCGGTATCGAGTTGGCGATCTTGCTTCCCTGGGTGATGTCCTTCCAGAGGTTCCATGCCAACGTACGTTTGTTATGGGAGAGCCTAACTACCGGCGGGGGCGTTGACGTAATAGGAGGCATGGGGGAATCACTGGACAAAGTAGATGTCCATGGTATTGGGTTCCTGCTTCTTCTGATCAAGATGTACGGGGCCAGCCTGATCCTCATTGGGACCGCCGCGATCGGCGGTCTTCTGCTGATCAAGCGGCTCAGATCCGATGCGTCGGATGCCAAATACCTGGGGCTGGTCAGCTTGCTTATCTTGATGCTTCTATTCGGCAGTCTCTATCTCCTCTATTACGTTGGGGCACCGGGACTCTATAGCATCGGTGGAGAACGGCTACTCTCCTACACTCTCATCCCGACCGTTGTGCTGTCTGGTTTTTTTCTGTACCACCTGGTCGCGCGATTCGGTCACGGTCTGCGCGTGGCGGCCGCCGTCTTATGCACGATCATGCTGGCTGCGGTTCTCTCGATGCTGACGCTCTATGATTCGCCGTATAGGTTGCGTCCCAACCTCCAGATTACGCAGATGGACATGGCCGGAATGGGATGGCTTGTTGACACCAAGGACAGAAGTCTTGGGACAACGTACATCTTGATCAATGCGGATCGATTCGCCGATGCGCTTCTGGGCGGAAATGAGGCCAGCCAGAGGGAAGACATCAGTTCGCATGCTCCCGTGATTGCCGACCACTTCGGTTACAGTGACTTTGGGACGCTGGGCGAGCAGTATTCTCAGGACACCTACGCGGCCATAACTGCCGTTGACAGTATGGTCTATGATACGGTGTGGAAAGACGTGGGCCGGTTTAGCCAGGTTGACTTTGCGCATTTGCAGGAAGACAGCACTGTAATGAAGCTCTATGCCAATGGGGAGTTAGACGTCTATCTGATACGTGGCGTGGGCGCAGCCGGGTCTCCGGGTGATCGGGAATGAGGGTGAGCGAGGGCCGCAAGCCAGGCATATGCCGGCTGGTCTTCGAGTTCCTTCCTTGGACTACGGGCGGATTGGTTGTTCATACGATCGAACTGGCGCATGCCATCAATCCGTATTGTAGTGCGCAGCACTTCCTGGTCCCAGACGATGGCTCCGACACCCAGCGGCTTGATGCCAGCTTCGGGTTCCGGGTCACGAGAGTGCCATACCTACGCTTCTCTCGACTCCAGCGATTCAAAGAGAAGTGGTGCCGATGGTTACCGGTTCGACCGCTAGTCGTGATGTCATTTGGCCTCTCAGCCACACCCAAGATCATCACGCTGGCCAGAGAAGGCAAGATCGACATCATCCATGCTCACGGCATCACCAACAGCATTGCGGCTGTGTTGGCGGGGAGGTTGGTCAGAAAGCCAGTCGTCTTGATGCTGCACGGCAGCCTGGAAGCCTACTCCAAACAGTCAGGGGGATGGGAGAGGTTGGTGGCGACACTGTTCAAGCCGGATCACGTTCTGGTGCTCGATGATGGGTCCGTTGCACCCGCGAAGTTTGCCAGATTGTATGGCTCGGCAAGAGTGACCATAGTAAGGCACGCCATCAACACCCACGTCTTCTCTCCCAAGGCGGCGAATGAGTCTCTAAGACGTGAGCTCGGGTTGAACGGGGAATTCGTGTGTTTTGCCGCCCAAAGTCTGAGTCCAGTCAAGGGAGTTGACTATACCGTTCGTGGTTTCGGCGAATTTTTGAAGAGGTGCGGGGCGCCGCCGGCCCTCTTGCTTATTGCCGGTGAAGGACCCATGAAGTCCCTGCTTTCCCGCCTGGTTTCGGATGCCGGATTAGATGAGCGAGTGCGTTTTCTCGGGGTGATTTCCAACGAACGCATACCGGATTACATGTCGATAAGTGACGTATTCCTAGCTACGAGTCCCTACAGCAATGTGAATCGCTCGGTTCAAGAGGCGATGGCGTGCGGCAAATGCGTACTCACAGTTGATAGTGGCGGCACAGCCACCCTGATTGAACATATGAAGAACGGCGTGCTGGCCCGGGCTGCGGACCCTCAGGACATCGCCGAGAAGCTTCGGATAGTGTATCACGATGCAGAACTAAGAGCGCGCATAGGTGCCAACGCCCGCAAGTTCATAGTGGATAACCGCAGTTGGGAGAAGAGGGTTGAAATTGAGTTGGGCGTTTACAGAGACTTGCTTGAACGCAGGCCTTCACCTTGCCCGCGAAGAAAAGCGAGGAACGAGTCACATCATCGATGAGAGCGGCGCGTTGCAGCCAGAATCGCACTTTTCGCACTTGTAGCCAGCTTCATGTAGCTCTTCAAGTCTTCCCCCTTCACCACAATGGTATCAAACCAGCTATTGCCTGACATTCTGGTGAAGACAACCAGCGTTACAACGGCAGTCACGGTGTAAGATACCGTCGAGGCGAATGCGGCCCCGGACATGCCCCACCTGGGTATGAGCAACCAGTTCAGGGAGGCGTTTACCGCCAGCGACACAGCTGCAGCGATCGTGTTTATCAGGGGCTTTCCACGTCCGGCAATCTCGTTGCCCAGCACCTTGTAGACGGACAACGACACTACGCCGGGGAGCAATATCCATAAGGGCCTAACGGAAGGCAGAAAGTCAGATCCGTAGAGCAGCAGGATCACGTAGCGGCCCAGGAGGAAGACGGCCAGAGCTTCCAGAAGGGTGATCAGGAGGGTGTTGCGGCAGATTCTGGGTGTGGTCTGGTTCGCCTCATCAGTGCTGAGACCTATGGTCCGGGCAAAGATCATGGTGCCGACCGTCGATGGGAAGTACCACAGCGCCTCCGCCAGCATGACGGCAATAGAGTAGTAGCCCACCTCGCCCAGATCCATGAAGTACGCCAACATCAGCATGTCCAGACGGTAGTTGAAGAACTGGATGATGTTACCCAGATGGCCCTGCATGCCATACCTGACCGAGTCGAGGAAGAGGCGGGGATGAAAAGACCAGGTTATCTTGGTTTCTCTGAGCACCAGCAGAAGGGACAACACGGCGCTGATGCCCACATGGACGGTAGCGGTCAAGACAACGCCCAGTACCCCACCATTCAGCCCCAGGACGACCGCTACGAGCACCAGGCTCAGCAAGCCGGGGACGACCTGCATCACATTGTAGGCCCGAATCCTCTTCTGGCCGAGAAGACTATGGTTAAAGTAGGTACGCAGAAGGTCGAGAGGCACTATGGGAAGCGCCGCCACCAGCCATTTCCACTCGACCTCGCGAAGGAAATAGGGGTGATATGCGAAGTAGTAGGCCGCAAAGCCCCCGGCCAGCGCAGTGCCCACCACCAGCCCCGAAATCGTCGAGTTGGAAACCAGTTCCGACCAGCCGGCTTTCTTGCTGCCTCCGAAGTAGGCGTTGGCGATCCCCAGGCCCAAGTTGCCCGCAAAACCCAACATGGTGGGAATCAGCAGGAGCAGGGAGTAACCGCCCTTTCCCTCGGGCCCGAGTACCCTGGCCACGAGAATGGTGGATATCAACGCCAGGATGACGCCGAGAATGGTGGCGGAGAAGGTTATAATTGTGTCTCTGACAAATCGCAAGCGTGGCTCCGTATTAAGAACTCAAAGGACGATTCCAGTTCAAGGCCAGCGGAGAGGCATTGTTCGCGGCGGCGAATACTGGCCATGATTACAGCGTTAGATACTCTATTCCCCCGCTGCCGAGGTTCTTCTGGGCAAACAACCCCGGGATATCCACGAGCACTGGCGCGGGTCCCATGAGCGCGCGCATCTGGGGCTTGCCTAGAGATCTGAAACTACTGTGGGCGGCCGTGACTACTACAGCGTCGAACTTGATCGCTCCCTTAAGTGACGGCAAGCATTTCACGGCAAAGTACCTCTCGATGTCTCCGGCTTCCAGCAGCGGATCGTGGCCGTAGACTTCCACCCCGTACTCCTGCAGTTCCTTCACCATCTCTCTGACTGGCGTCTCCCTGGTGTCGGGTACGTTCTCCTTGTAAGTGAGACCCATGACCAGCACCTTCGATCCCTGAATAACCTTTCCCGCTCTGTTCAGCGCCTTGATGACCATCACTGCCACATGAGCAGCCATATTATCATTGATGGAACGTCCCGCGGAAATGACCTGCGGGTGATAGCCCAATACATTGGCTTTGTAGATCAGATAGTATGGGTCCACTGGAATGCAGTGTCCGCCAACGAGGCCGGGACGATAGGCATGGAAATTCCATTTGGTGGAGGCTGCCGCCAGCACATCCCTGGTGCTGACCCCAATCTTTTCGAAGATCATGCTCAGCTCGTTCATGAGAGCAATGTTTAGGTCGCGCTGCACGTTCTCAATTACCTTGGCTGCCTCGGCGGTCTTGATGTCGGGCGCCTGGTGCACATCCCTTGCCACTTTGCCGTACAGCCCGGCGAGCAACTCGGTGGTCTCGGCGTCCATGCCGGAAACGACCTTGGTGATACGGTCGATGGTGTGCTCCGTATCGCCGGGGTTGATGCGCTCCGGAGAGTAGCCGACCTTGAAATCGGTGCCACACACGAGTCCGGACTCCTGCTCCAGAATGGGCTTCACTACATCTTCGGTAACGCCAGGATAGACGGTGGACTCCAGGACAACAACGCAGCCGCGCTTCATGTGGCTGCCGATTGTGCGAGCCGCGCCTTCTACGAAAGACAGGTCCGGCTGCTTCGATTTGGTGACGGGCGTGGGAACGCATATGATGGCGAAATCGGCCTCGGCAATGCGGGCGGGGTCATCGGTCACCATTAATCCTTTTGGGGCTTTCTGCCGCAATTGCCTGACCTTGGCGCTGTTGATTTCAAACCCGATCACGGGCAGCGTGCGGGAGAAGGCCTCGGCCAGCGGATAGCCGACGTAGCCCAGCCCGACCACGCAGATCATCGCAGCGTCCAAGTCCTTGAGCTTCAATATGGCAGTCCGCGAGGCAACCTTTCGTTTCATTCAGTCCCTCCATTGGGATGTGATTTGCATCAGATCTCGTCTTGCCCTTGCCTCTCCCGCCGATGGAGAGGGTGTTGGCCGCTCATGCCCCATCTCCCCGCAGCATTTCTGCCAGTCCCGACCGGATATCGTGGCGGGGGGCGTAGCCAAACGATCTGGCTCTGGAGATGTCGGCCAGGCTGTGCTTGATATCGCCTGGGCGCTCGGCAGCATAAACGGGCGCGACGGCCGAGCCCATGAGATCGGTGACCAGACGCGCCAGCTCGTTGAGTGTTATCCGGTTGCCGGTGGCTACATTGAAGACGCCGCAGGCATCGCTTTCGGCGGCCAGGATGTTGGCGGCTACGGCATCGCCCACGAAGGTGAAGTCCCTGGTCTGGAGCCCGTCGCCGTAGATCACCGGCGGCTGTCCGGACTTGATGCGGCTGACGAACTTGGGGATGACCGCGGCATAGGGCGACTCGGGGTCCTGGCGGGGGCCGTAGACATTGAAATAGCGCAGGCTCACCGTGGGCAGTCCGTAGACCTGCCGGAAGACCTGGCAGTAGTTTTCGCCGGCCAGCTTCGCTACAGCGTAGGGCGAAAGCGGGTTGGGCGTCATGTCCTCGCGCTTGGGCAGTACCGGTGTGTCGCCGTAGACCGATGACGACGAGGAGTAGACCACCTTCTTCACGCCGCAGTCGCGGGCGGTCAGGAGCACCTTCAGTGTGCCGGTGGCGTTCGCCTCGTGCGACGAGAGTGGATCGTCAATGCTGCGAGGCACGCTGGGGATGGCGGCCTGGTGAAAGACGAACTCGGCTCCCTGAAAGGCCTCTTTGAGCAGAGGAAGATCGGTGATGCTGCCTTTGATGAAGTCCGCTTTCCCCCCATTGATCAACGACTGGATGTTGGCCAGCTTGCCCGTCAAGAGATTATCGACGATGGTAACACGGTAGCCTCCCCTGACCAGTTCTTGGGCCAGATGAGAGCCTATGAAGCCGGCCCCTCCGGTGACTGCCGCCCTCTTCATGCGCCTGCTTGATCTCGAGTCATGATACGCGTCTCAATGAAAGCATCGTCAGTTCCAGCCAATTATAGCTCGTGCGGGAGCGTGCCACAAGCAGCAGGGATTCTCCTGTATTACCGCCTGCGCGGGAATACAGCAGGTTAGGCCGCGCAGCAGGATACCCTCACCCTTCGAAGAGAGACGGCCGGAGCCTGCTCCGGACTTGACACGAGGCGTGGGTGCATCGAATACAGGTTGAGTAACCAGCACCCTCAAGTTCGCTATCCCTTCATCAACATGCACAACCTGATGGGTTACACTCGTGTCATGGATGAGGTGTGCCAATCTGTCGCTGCATCCAGGTTGGGCGGGACACTGGCGAAAGGCATCCCCTCTGGCCTGGCTTAGACTTGGGAAGGGGACTATCCGAGCACAAAGCCGAGAGAGCCCGACTGGTAGCTGAACCGAGCGAGGTCGCTGAATGCCGCCTGGGCCGTCTCCGGGTCTTTCAAAGGTACCTCACCCAGCACGGGGGTAGCTAGAACGAGAGATATGACCAGCCATATTACAGCATGTGCAAGTAGCTTTCTCGTGATGTTGAGACTCCCTATCGTTACCTGCCTGAGATGATATGCGCGGCTTTCAGGATCACAATGACGACGATACCACTGAATAGCATACAGCCGATGATGTCAAGGGCCATCCTGGTTCTAGGATTAAAACGGACGCAGAGCAGCGTGACGCCAAGGTAGACGATGGCGTTTGCGGTGAAATAGACATCAAGACTCCCCTGCCCTCCGAAGGCCAGCAATGTGTTGACCAATCCGGCTGCTACTGTCAGGTACAATACGTATCGGTTATAGATCCTCAAGGCAGAACCTCGAGTGTGATATGGCTTTCCCCACGGCTGCAGCTTTCTTTTCCGATTCTCACCGGTTTCCCCAAGGCCTCACTGCAGATTGCCGCCACTATGGAGGCAATTGGACTGCCCAGACAGCGGTAATACCATGTTTCTTCGTAACGTATCCTGGCTCCTCTCACTAGCACGTCGACCCGGGCGTCAGACAAGCTCACCGTGACCGAGTCTGCCAGGTCCAGCATGCCGATCAGGATGTATGAAGCTGCACTTTCGATCTCTTCAGGAGTCGGCCCGGGAGCAGTCTTCAGAAGTTCGCTACTCATGCTGCCTGGAGTGGTAACGGCAATGGCCATGTCGTGCGGCGCAGCGCCGTATCTCACAATCAATCGTCCCGGAATCTTGGCCTGGATGAGATTGCTATCCCCGTCCTCCAACGGTATTATGGCTTGGGGATGGCCATCTCCCATCGATGACGGCAGATACAGGGCTTTGTTCTTGAGCCCGAGCCCCCCAAGCAGCGCCGCCGTGTTTTCCATCCCGGTCTTGAGCAGTATTTGGCACGCTTCTGGTGAGATATAGGGTCGGTAATTCGGCAGTGCGATACAAACAATGCCGATGACAATGGTAGATATGGCAATGGCGGTCAGTGGCACCGACTCCACGACAAGATATGCCCCGGGAGCGAACCAAGCCCCTGCTACGCATAACACGATTCCCAACAATCGATACGGGTTTTTCATCGTGCTGTTAGAACCTCCATTGTGTTAATGGCCGGCCAAGTGTATATCGACCATAGCCTGAGTGTCAATCGAATGTAATTGGACCGACGCTGTGGACTGTCGTCGAGAGTGCCATGGCCAAACCGACGGCGAACGCGCCACTGGTGAGCTCATCGAGGCCAACAGAACCATAGCTGCTCAGTTTCCTAGCTGAGAGCAGAAGCCTCCCGAGAGAGACTTCGAGTTGCGGACTCAGCGCGTTTCTCCATTCATGAAGCCCTTCACTCGAGTTCTTCACTCCACCGGCATACGTACACAAGCTTGGGCTGCATGGGTCGCTCTAACGTCTCAACAGATAATGTCCAACCCACTACGGTGTCTTGCTGGACAACCTGAAGCTCACGAAGTGGGCTCACGCTGCAAAAGGAAAGTCGGCATGTTGTGGTGCTCACCATCATGCCCTTCAGGCCACCCCCACCCATGATTCAATCCCGCCTCAAGCATGTTCGCGCTTCTCCTTTCAGGATTGCATACTCATTCCTCTTCACAGAGCTGAGCCGCCTCCCAAGAACGGAGACAGTGTTAGTGTCGATTTGACAGCCCTGGGATCCGCCACCTAGACTTGGATCCGCACCTCATGGGCAGAACAAAGCTCGTTTGGCCGCCGGGGGACGCAGTACCAAGGTTGTAGGTCAGGTACACGTGATAGTGTTTCTTCGACGTCTGCTAAGGCCAGAGTTGGCCGTGGCGGCCTCCTCTTTCATCTTGCCAGACCTCGTGGACAAGCCACTTTGGGCACTGGGGGTATTCACTGATGGCAGGAACATAGGCCACACTCTGTTCACCACGTTCTTGGTCGCACTCGCGTTCTCCCTGAAGAAGAGAGTGTATGGTTTGGTCGCCGTCTGCGGCGGGATGGCACATCTGCTTTCAGACCGGAGTGCACTAGTTCCCTGGTTCTACCCCTTCAAGACATACGACTTCCCGAGCGAAGATTGGCACGGGATACTCACTTTGCGGAACCTATCGTGGACACTGTTTGAGATGGCTCTCGTGGCCATTGTGGTCTCTGTAGCCGTCCTCCTCATCTCCACTCTCTCTTCGTGGGTCAGAGAGCGACGCATACCGGGGGCAACAGGTGCGTATCAATCCGGCGGCTCCGCAGACAAGGAACAGTAGGCCGTTCAGCAAAGACGGCCGTCGACTATCCCCTACGGGAAACACTGGTCACCTTGGGTACAAGATCTGCAATCTCTCGGGTTCCCAGGGTCTGTCTTGCCTGCTATCCCTGTTTCGCTTCTCGGTCAGCCTCCTGTGCCGGATCACAAGGACGAAAACCGCCAACACTACAACCAGCACCGCTGCCACAGTTTGCCCGTACAAGATTCTGGCGTTTGTCTGCATGAAACATGTCTCGCCCCAGACTGCAAAGCCAACTGAACACACGACGCCATGGCCGTGGATGACCAGCAGTTGAGCGGCCAACACAACAACTCTGAGTCTCAGTCGTCCGCCAAAGAGTAGCCAGCTACTCCTACGGACAACCTGGGCCTGACTCGGCTATGGATCCTGTCTGTCTCTGAAGTCCCCATACCCTCTCGGTGGCTTCGGAAGAGTATCCCGCACCATGGCGCTGGTGAGCCACACACCTGCACCGACGATGACACCGACGCTCAGCAGCCACAATACGATGCCCGATCCTTGCGGCCCATCAGCCGAAGAACCTCCTACAGCGGGCGAAAGACTACCGGGAGCGTTCTCTACTCTTGCAGTCGACGGACCAACAGTGGGACTCTCGGTTGGCGCCTCAACCGTGGGTATGACCGCGGGAGACGTCCCTTGCGCTGGTTCCGAAGCGGCTGGTGCTGGGATAGTTGGCACTGGCGTGGGCGGTTCTGGCTGCACGTCCGGAGACTGATCGAGAACGTTCACCGTGATGACGGTTCCCTCTGGAGCCGCGGGTGTCACCGGTGTTTGGTTAGCAGTAATGGCACTGGCAATCACCACGCTTAGAGAAGGCGACCACGCCGAAAGACTCCCTTCGGAATCCGTCGCTCTCACCGTCACGGCATATGTGCC
>Ga0315291_10009644_pt1 | contig 11843 bp, 12 predicted proteins | sample YL17G12_20_MG_FD_203070 | JGI IMG/M metagenome (GOLD analysis project Ga0315291, IMG submission 203070) | Sediment microbial communities from Yellowstone Lake, YNP, Wyoming, USA - YL17G12_20 | ecosystem: Environmental > Aquatic > Freshwater > Lake > Sediment | place: USA: Wyoming | collected...
TGTTGACCATCCATCGCCGCCTGCCTGCGAGTCGGTGCGGCGCAGTATGCTGAAGACCATGCGATAATGCGTGGGACCAACCAGAAGCGTCGGAGAATGAAAAATGCCCAAAGTCTTGCTCATCAGTGGGAGTCCCAAGGCAGAGGGGAATACGGCCCAGCTCATCAAAGAGTGCGCTCGCGTCATCGAAGAGCGTGGCGTCCAGACGGAGATTGTCTCACTGTGCGACAAGAAGATTGAATCATGTACCGCGTGCGGCAAGTGTTCCGAGCTGGGTTATTGCAGCCTGGAAGACGGCCTGAATGAGATCATGCAGAAGCTCCGCGAATCCCAGGGCTTCATCGTTGGCTCTCCCGTGTACTTCGGGACAGCACGGGGGGACGTGATGGCCGCTTTGCAGCGAATCGGCTACGTTTCCCGCAAGACAGACGATTTCCTGTCGGGGAAGGTGGGTGGAGCTATTGCCGTGGCGCGCCGCGGTGGCCACACGTTCACCTTACAGGAAATGCTCATGTTCTTCCTCATCAACGACATGATCGTCCCCGGCTCGACCTATTGGAACATGGTGTTTGGCAGGCTCCCCGGTGAGGTCTGGCAAGACAAGGAAGGCATCGAGACCATCCGGCACTTTGCCGCCAACGTGGCGGAACTGGTTAAGAAACTGCACGGGGGTAAGCAGGAGCAGGCGTAGGCTGTTGGCGAAGGAAGGATAGGGGCCGCGAATGCTAGTCCTGGCATTTGATACCACGAGCGAGCACGGTGGCGCGGCGTTGTGGCGTGACTGTGATTGTTTGGCCTCGGCCAGGAGCGACAGTGCCGCAGGCTACTCGGTCACTCTCTTCCAGATGGTGGACCGCCTGTTCGAGGAAGTGAGGAGACAGCAGGCCGGATCTCGGCTGAGCCTCCACGACGTCGATCTCTTCGCGGTTGCCAATGGCCCCGGTTCTTTCACGGGGATTCGCACCGGCTTGGCAGCAGCGCAGGCCTGGGCTAAGGTCTTTGGCCGTCCGGTGGCCGCAGTTTCGGTTCTCGAAGCCATGGTGGAGGAAGCCCAACCGGAGACCGACTGGGCGTTGCCCATCCTCGACGCGCGTCGAGGTGAATTCTTCCTGGGGAGCTTTCGGCAAGCTACGGCTGGGGGCGGTAATCCCTTCGTCGCGCAGGGCGATGGGTTGCTCTTGAAACCCGAGGATCTGGGGCCGTTCTTCGAGGAGCGTCTCCGCGCCGGCACTGCGGTCACCTGCATAGTGCGGGAGTACGATCGCCCGGCCCATGCCCTCCGCGACAGCCTTCCAAAATCGCTGCGCTGGACAGACGTTCACGGCACCTTGCTTCACGCGATTGCGCACTTGGGGCTGGAAGCTCATCGCCAAGGAAGAGTACAATCCCCCGCCGAACTGGACGCGTACTACATCCGCCGGTCAGACGCGGAGCTTAAGTTGAGAGAGTGACAGGAAACAAAGATTAGTCAGCAGCAAGCAGAAGCCAGGAGGCAAAGGCCACAAATCCAGCATCCGACAGCCGACTTCCGCCTCCTGACTTCAGAAGAATGATCGCTGCACGCTGGTTGCTGGAAACAACGCGACCATGAGAGTCAGATTGTTCGCGAAGGATGACCTGCACGCTATTCTCGGCCTCCAGGAGAAGTGTCCCGAAGCTGCGCGCTGGACAAAAGGTGACTATGAGCGTCTGGCCGAAGATGCCGGAGGGAAGATTCTGGTTGCAGAACTGGAGACCATGGACCCGCCCAAGCTCCTAGGCTTCGCCGCCTTCCACCGGATTCTAGACGAGGTAGAGCTCAGGAACATGTCCGTCGATCCAGAGCATCGGGAGCAGGGCATCGGCAAGGCTTTGCTTGAAGACGCCCGTGACCGCCTCCTCAAGGTGGGGGCCAAGCGGGTGTTCCTGGAGGTCCGCGCCTCGAACAAGCTTGCGCTATCACTTTATTACTCTGTCGGCTTTGCACTGCATTCACTCCGCAAGGGATACTACCGGGACCCTGACGAAGATGCTTACGTGCTTGCCCTGGAACTCTACCCGCCCACTGTCCTTTCCCCCTTATAGGAGCTCCCGATTTGGTGCGCCTTGCATACTGGTTCGTGTAATCCTTTCCGGTGCGGTGACACACGTAAAGCTTAGTGGTGTCCGACTTCAAAGCTAATCCTAGGAAAAATCACGCGGTTAGCCATGAATCGAGTTGTCGCACTTCTTGGTCCCTTCCGTGCGTGAAGTCAGTTTGAAAGCGACCTTAGAAGGAGGTTCAAAGCAGAATGAAGAAGTTGTTGACAGTGCTGTGCACTCTGGCGGTGGCGTTCTCGTTGGCGATGCCGGTCTTCGCCAAGCGCGGAAGCCGTCTACAAACGCGCAATTCAGTTGCTCGACAAGCCCGGGTCAGCATTGAACCTCTCCCTTCTCCGTGTACTGTCGCAGTACCGCATGTTTTTGCGCAGGGCGAATCGCGAAGCCGAGGCAAAACAGATTGAAGCCCGCATCGAAGAAACTACAAGGAAGCTCACCCAACCAGACCCAAACCCTTGACTATACGGCTCTCTGCGCCTGCACCGCTTTTGCTTGAACGCCACGAGGCGGTGTGCTAGCCTGACAGTTGCGCCATCTCAGCCAGGGAGGTGCCACACCCGTGAGCAGCCCTACCGAGGCCATCCGGGAGCAGTTGATGGCCAACAGCGAAGAATATCAGCGCCTCCGCCAGGAACATGCCCGCTACGTAGCTCAGCTTGAACAACTTGCCGCCAGGCATTACCTTACCGAGCAGGAACAAATGGAAGAAGTCCGGCTGAAAAAGCTGAAGCTGCGGGTTAAGGACCAGATGGAAACGCTGGTCCAGAAGGCTCGCGTCGCCTGAGCGAGAGCGTTGGATCCCTTCGGACATAGGGTGCGGCTGGTTGCCCGAAATGACCAGGGACGGCAACCGGAGTGGGGGAGTGCAAATAGGCACCTGGCGCGGCCGCTTGTCCGAGTTGAGAAGTAGCGACCCATGGTAAAGGAGGGTTACTGGTACGGGCTGCCGTTGGTGCTGGCCGCGGGCGGTCTAATCGGGTTTAAGCTTTACGTCCTGGCTGCGTTCTTCCTGCTTGTCGCATTCCTCGTTCTTAACTTCTTTCGTGACCCTGACCGCAAGATTCCCGCTGAGCCGGAAGCCGTGGTTTCACCGGCGGACGGCCGTGTGGTCCAAGTAGTGGAAGAGAGTTTTGAAGAGCGGCCCGTGCGCCGCGTCAGCATTTTCATGTCTCCTTTTGATGTGCACGTGAACCGTTCACCCATTGCCGGAACCGTGCGGCAGGTCTCCTATCACCGGGGCTCTTTCCGCGTCGCCTCTCAGGCTTGCGCTTCCGTGGAGAACGAGCAGAACGTCTTCACGATCGAGGGAGACCAGGGTGTCATCGTGGTCAAGCAGATCGCCGGATTGCTGGCCCGGCGCATAGTCTTTTGGAAGCGACCGGGCGACACGCTCCAGCGCGGGGAGCGCGTAGGATTGATCAAGTTCGGCTCACGCGTGGACGTCCTTTTGGATCCTGAGGTTGAATTGCAGGTGAAAGTGGGCGACCATATCCAGGCAGGGAGCAGCATCCTTGGATTTACCCGGCCCAAGACCTAAGCTCGCTAAGCGCGGCCCCTTCCGGCGCGGCATCTATATCCTGCCGAGCCTGTTCACGGTGGGGACGCTTGTCTGTGGTTATTTCGCCATCCTCTCTACCCTCGAGGGAAGGCAGATGCTGGCTGCGGGGATCGGCGCCGGGCTGAGCTCGGGGGCGTTCGACAACGCGGCCAAAGCGATTGGCTGGGCGATTCTTTTCGACGGGTTAGACGGCCGCATCGCTCGCCTCACCAACTCCACCTCGGACTTTGGCCGTGAGTTCGATTCCCTGGCCGACGTGATTACCTTCGGTGTGGCCCCGGCGTTCCTGGCATACGCCTGGGGCATCCGGGGGATTGAGGTAGTCTACGGCACGCAACTGGTCCAGCACCTTTGGCAGGTCGGCCGGATTGTGACCTTCGCTTACGTCATTTGCGGCGCGTCACGCTTGGCCCGCTTCAACATCGACAGCGTGAAACCCTCCGGGGACCGCCGCTACTTTGTGGGACTGCCCATCCCGGCGGCGGCCGGCGTAGTGGCTGCCCTGGTTCATTGGGCGAAGTACCCTGTGAACGACTGGGTCTTTGGCGCGATTTGGTTGGGGATTGTTGGCCTCCTGGCTCCCTTAATGGTCAGTCGGGTACGATATTACAGCTTCAAGGCTGTGGATCTGCGCCGTCGCCGGCCCTACGTCGCCATCATTGTTCTGGGGCTGATCGTCTGGGCCATCTGGCGCTTTTCAGAACATGTCCTGTTGACGATGGCGCTCGCCTATGCCTTTTCCGGCCCCATCTCCCGCCTCACGTCCAGGTTCCGACCGCATCCTCCCGCGCCGGAAGAGGTGCATGCCGCATGAAACAGGGTTGTCGAGTCGGCATTGCTGGCGCTTCCTCGCTCCTGGGCCAAGAACTCCTGAGGGTGCTCAAGGAGCGCGAGTTTCCTGTGTCCCGTCTGCTCACGTTCGAGGCCGACGAGGAAGAACCTGACCTGCCGGTCGTTGACCTCAGCGAACACCTCGAAGCCGTTGCCGCGGACGAAAAAGTGCCGGCCACGGAGCTGGATTTCATCTTCCTGGCCGCTCGCCATGGACAGACGCCGCCGTCGCTCCGTCCCGCGCTGGAAGCCGTCAGGGTCGGCGCCACCACGACGGGGCAGGCTCCGCACTGCGTGGTGATCGACTTGGTCGAGGCCCTCGGCGAATCTTCAGGTGGGGTTCCGCACACGGTGATGAGTGTTCCGTTTCTCGAACGGACTGCGCGGAGTGCCGAAGCGTCGCCGCCTTCCGGAGTTCTCATCTCTGCGCACCCGGCGGCCATTGCTCTCAGCGGTTTGCTATTGCGCTTGGCGGCTCGCTTCCCCCTGAAAGGCGCAGTTGCACAGGTTTTCTTCCCCGCCTCGGAGATGGGCGCGCAGGGGATTGAAGAATTGCAGAAACAGACCGTGAACCTGCTTAGTTTTCAGAAAGTCCCCCAGAGCGTTTTTGGGACCCAACTGGCCTTCAATCTTGTGGCGCAACTGGGAGGCAAACACTCGGCTGAGCTCACCGCTGTCGAAAACAACATTCGCAGACAGCTAAGACAGTACCTGGCGAACCGTGTGCCCTTGCCCGCTTTGCGGGTCTATCAGGTGCCCGTGTTTTACTCTCTGGCCATCTCGCTCTATGTCGAGACAGCCCAACCGGTGGCGCCCGAGGCGCTCAGCGCAGCCCTGGCGGGAGAACACATCCGGGTGCGGCGACGCAGCGAGCCAGCTCCCTCACAGGTCGAGGCCGTAGGCTCCAGTGACATCCTCGTGGACACCATCGCTCCGGATCCTGATCACCCCACCGGCATCTGGATCTGGGCGGCAGTGGACAACATCCGGCTGGCAGCCGTCAATGCCGTGGAGATCGCCGAAAGTGTTCGAGGCCGACTGCACCCGTAGAAGCCCTATGCGGCAACTCCAATCCTCGTTCCTTCATACTTGCCCTTTGATTCTTGCCTCTTGCCTTTTGATTTCCTCACTCGCCTGCGGCTATCACGTGGCCGGCCGCGGCGATCGCTTGCCTCCGGACGTCAAGACTCTGGCCGTCCCTATCTTCGCGAACGAGACGCCAAGGTTTCGCATCGAGCAACGTGTTTCGGCAGCCATCACACGCGAACTCATCGAACGAAGCCGGTTCCGCGTCACACCCGACCCGGCGCGGGCCGATGCCGTTCTGCGCGGGACCATCAAGGAGGTGCGCACGGGCGTTGTCGCCTTCGACCTCTCGACAGGCCGTGCCACCACCCTGCAGGTCCAGGTGCTCGCCCATGTTGACCTGGTGGACCAGCACACCAAGAAGGTGCTGTTTACGAACCACAACTACGTCTTCCGGGAGCAGTATCAGATCAGCCAGACTACCTCCGCGCTGTTCGAGGAGCAGGACCCGGCACTCGACCGCCTCTCGCGCGATCTCGCCCGCACTCTGGTCACGGAAATCCTGGAAAATTTCTAGCGCAGGGACCATGCGGCTTTCAACTTCCGACTCCTGACTTACATCTTGGCCTCCAGCCGAACCCTTACAATTCTTCTCGAATCCAAGTACACTCGGGCGGATGGTTCCCACGGAGTTCATCTCGCTTCTGGGCAAAGGGAAACCGGGGCCGGCTTATTTCTTCCGTGGGTCGGACCGTTTTCTGCACGAGGAATGTCGCGCCGCCATTGTGGCTTCCCTGCCCCGCGACCTGCGGGAGTGGTGCTTGGCGGAGATTGAGTATCAGCCGGGGCGGCTGGCGCGCGAGCTCGAAGGTGCCAGTCAAATGCCCATGCTGGGCGGGCACAGTTTCCTGGTGTTTTCAGACCCAGAGGATTTCAAGCACGCTTCCGACCCTGACTATGACGCCCTCCAGGCTTACCTCGATCGCCCGTCATCGTTCGCGACTGTGGTGTTTGTAGCGGCCGAGCCCGACCGGCGACGGCGGTTCATCCAGTTGCTGGAGAAGAAGACCCAGGTGGTGGAGATGCTGCCGCTGTCAGGGCGCGAGGCCGTCACGTGGTTGAGGGGGCACCTCCAGAAGGCCGGGGTCGAGATCGACCCGGAACTCGCCCAGGAGATTGTGACTAGATTCGAGACCACTCCCGACGCACCGGACGAAGCGAAGCGGCCGGGCGTGAACCTCCTCTGGCTGCGCACCGAACTGGAGAAGCTCCTGACGGCAAAATCTGGAGCAAAGCGTCTGGAACGGGCCGACCTCGACCTGATGGTTGTCTTCCGCGAGGAACACGAAATCGGGAAGCTGCTCGCGGCGGTTGCCGAACGGCAGTTCGGCGAGGCCCTCGCCCAACTCCGGAGCTTGCTCGCCAGCAAAGAGCCGGAGACGCTGCTTCTTTGGTATATCGGGGATCTTTTCCGACAGGCGCTGAAGAGCGGCTCCCAGCCCCAGTACGCGCGGGCCGGCTGGGGCCGGCGGGCCAATCCCTTCTCCACGTTCGAAATTGCCCCGCGCGCGGCCCGCAACTATTCCCGTCAGGAACTAGCCCAGGCCCTGCGACTGGTCCGCCGGGCCGACCTCGGAATCAAGTCCTCCTGGAAGGATTCTCGAATCTTGCTCGAATTTCTGATTTGGCAGATTATCGCCGGCAAGACGGCAGAGAGGTTAACGGATTCCGAGATTCCCGCGCCAGCCGCCGAAGTGTGAAGAGAGCCCTCACACGTTCACTCTCAGCGATCCGTAGAGACGGCCCCGCGGACTGTCAGGCGGGGTAGACACGCCGGCGGTGCGCCTCCACTCTGGGTGGTGAGAGCTAAGGGCTGAATGCTGACAGCTTTTCGTCACGAAAGTGCGTTGAAACGCACGGTCAGCCGAGACTTGTACCGCGCGGCCGTGTTGGGATGGAGAATCCCTTTATGGGTCGAGTGGTCGATCAAGGCCAAGGTCGGCTTCAGCAGAACCTGGGCGGCGGCCTTGTCCTTGGCCTCGAGGGCGGCGCGCAACTGCCGGAGCTGATGCCGGAGGCGGGTGCGGTGCGTCCGACTGAGTGCCGTGCGGGTGCGGGTCTGCTTGATGCGTTTCAGAGCGGACTTGTGACTTGCCACAGAATCTCCTTTTAGACAGAATGCCAACATCCAATTTAACAAATGCCCTCCGAAGCGTCAACGGTGAAGCGCTATTGGAACGGCCTGCTCATATCGTATCCCCCTGTGAAGCTGAAGCATTTGGGGGAGGAGAGGAAGCAGATGGCGGCCTTTGTGCCGGTCTCTCCCTCCATTGGCCCGGCGATTGCTCTCCGGCGCGCACTTCTAGCGGCACTAAGGACTGACGCCGGTGTGGCACAGCGAAGAAGGCGTTCCTAACTCAGGCCAACGATGTATACTCGCCACCGTTGGGAGGCCATAATGGAAATCCCAGTCAAGGGGGAATTATGAGGAGGGCTGTTGTGGCCTGGATAGGGGTACTAGTTCTGGCTCAGGCGCTGCCGGGCGCCGCCGGGCCCCGGACTGCCGGCACGTACTCGATTGTCGGTTTCGATCCGGTGACGGGGGACTTAGGAGTCGCGGTGCAGTCGCGTTTTCTAGCTGTCGGCGTGGTTGTTCCGTTCGCCAAAGCGGGCGTGGGAGCGATCGCAAGCCAATGTTATCAGAATGCCAGTTATGGTCCGCGGGGCTTTGAACTGCTGGAGAAAGGTCTGAGCCCTGAGGAAGTCGTAGCCGAGCTTATCCGCTCCGACCCGGAACGCGACACTCGACAGGTGGGAGTGGTGGATGCCCACGGGCGTTCGTTCTCTTTTACGGGGAAGAATTGCCCCGAATGGAAGGGCGGGCGCTTCGGGCCGAACTACGCGATCCAAGGCGACATCGTGGCCGGTGAGGCCGTCGTGGTCAATATGGAAAAAGCCTTTGTCAATACAGTGGGATCGCTCGCGGACCGACTCCTCGCCGCCCTCGATGCGGGGGAAGCGGCGGGTGGAGACAGGCGGGGCAAGCAATCGGCGGCCTTATTGGTTGAGCGTATTAAGGGCGGCATGAGCGGCTACACTGATCGGTTTATCGATATTCGGGTGGATGACCACCCGGACCCGCTAACGGAACTCAAGCGAATTTACGGACTCTGGGAGCGGAACTACCTCCCTTGGCCCCGCCTGAAAACCGCGGAGAACTTTGCGCAGGCCGGAAACGCCGAGGCGGCGCGAGTCGAACGCGAGCGCGCGCGTGCCCCGCTTGAGCGGGACATACGTGCGAATCCGAACGATGCCGACGCGCTGAGCAGTCTTGCATGGATCCTGACTGAGTCCAACCTCGACCTCGACCGCGCTGTCGAGCTTGCCGAGCGCGCCGTAAAGCTGGCGCCGGGTGAAGACGATTACCGCCTCACACTCGCCGAGGCTTACTTCCGCAAAGGGAACGTTGCCAAGGCCATCGAAATCGAAGCTGAGCTCGTCCGGAAGAATCCCGGGGTGACGTACTACGTTGAATTGCTGGAGCGCTTCAAAGCCGCCCGGAAGCCTTAGGGAGCGTGGCCGGCACAGATCATCTGGACTTCGCGAAGTGTCCGAACAGGTTCCTGCCCCCACTTACAGACTCGGAGAGAGCATCCAAGCCTGGCGCGGACAGCGCGGGTGGCGCAGATATCGCGTCGTGTCCGATGTCTGCGGTCATGGGGAAAATCCTAGTTTACACGCAGCGTTGCCGTGGTGTTATGGGTCACCGTCCCGGCGGTTGCTGTCAAGGTTCAGGGTGTAGGTTCCGGCAGGTGTTCCACCGGGCGTAACGGGTGCAATCCCGCCACCGAGCCCCGCTGCGCAGAATCCATAAAATGCCTTCCAACACCTTTCGGTCGTTGGCCGGGGCCCGGCCATGCGGGCCATGCTGCCAGACACCTTCTTTACAAAGCCCACGCCCACGCACCATAATGACTTCGCGAATCCGTCACGCCCATGAGCGAGTTCTCCACGCCCCTGATGCGCCAGTACAGCGCCATCAAAGAGCGCCATCCCAACGCTCTGCTGTTTTTCCGGCTGGGCGATTTCTACGAACTCTTCTTTGAAGACGCGATTGTCGCGGCCAAGGAACTCCAAATCACTTTGACCTCCCGCAACAAGGAAAAGGGTCAACCCATCCCGATGTGCGGCGTTCCCTACCACGCCGCGGAGGGTTACATCGCCAAGCTGATCCGCAAGGGCTTCCGCGTGGCGGTCTGTGATCAGATAGAGGACCCGCGCTTCGCCCAGAAGCTGGTGAAGCGCGAGGTCACCCGTGTGGTGACGCCCGGCACCGCCGTGGACGCCCAGCTCCTCGAGCCGCGGGAAAACAATTACCTGGCCGCGGCTGTGGAAAGAGACGGTTCGATGGGGCTGGCGTTCGCCGACCTCTCGACCGGCGATTTCCGCGCCACGGAGTTCTTGGGGAGCGAAGCGCGCGCCCGGTTTCAAGAGGAGCTCGAGCGCATGCGCCCGCGCGAGCTTCTCCTGCCCAGCGCTGCCCGCCCGGAGGCGTCCTCCTGGGCGCCTTCATTGGAAATTTCAAATTTGAAATCTGGAATCTCGGGCGTGACCGAGACCCGCTTGGATGACTGGGTCTTTAACGAGGAATACGGCGAGCGCCAGTTGCGCGACCATTTGCGCGTGGCGACGCTGGCCGGGTATGGGCTGGAACATCATCCGCTGGCCGTAGCGGCTGCGGGCGCCATCCTCCACTATGTGCGCGAAACGCAGCGCGGCTCGCTTCCCCAATTCGACGGCATCCGCTTCTATGAGCAGCAGGATTCTCTGGTCCTCGACCCCACCACCCTGCGCAACCTGGAGCTGCTCGAGCCGGCGTTTGGTGGCCCCCGGGACTCGACGTTGCTCGCCACGCTGGACCAGTGCGTCACCTCGCTGGGCGCGCGGCTCCTCAAGAGCTGGCTGCTGCGGCCTTCCATTGAGCGCCCGGAAATCGAAGCTCGCTGGGAAGCGGTGCGGGAGTTGGCCCAAAACACCATCGCGCGGGAAGAGTTACGCAGGGTGCTGGGCAACATCCTGGACCTCGAGCGCCTGCTCAGCAAGGTGCGGTTGGAGACCGCCAACGCTCGCGACCTGCTGGCCCTCAAGCAGTCCCTGCGTCATCTGCCTCTCGTCCGCCAGTACCTCGGCCATCTCCAGGCGCCGCGGCTGGTCGAGCTCTACGCGAGCCTGGATGAATTGCGCGACGTGCACGAGTGCCTCGAGAGGTCCATCCATCCCGAGCCGCCCGTGCTGCTGACCGAAGGCAACCTCATCCGGTCCGGCTACCATGCCGAACTCGACGCACTGCGCGGCTTGAGCCAGAACAGCAAGCAGTTGCTCGCGCAGATCGAATCCCGCGAACGCGAGCGCACTCGTATCGCCTCGCTCAAGGTGCGCTTCAACAATGTCTTCGGCTACTACATCGAAGTGTCAAAACCCAACCTGTCCCTGGTGCCGGCCGACTACGAGCGCAAGCAGACCCTGGTCAACGCCGAGCGTTTCACCATCCCCGAACTGAAGGACCTGGAAGCCAAGATCCTCGACGCCGAAGAGAGAATGCAGGTGCTGGAGCGGGAGCTCTTCGTCGAGATCCGGCACCAGGTGGCGACTGAGGCGCCGCGCGTCCGTCGCAGTGCGCAGGTGTTGGCCGAACTCGATGTCCTGGCGTGTTTCGCCTGGCTGGCCGTGGAGCGCAACTACCACCGGCCGGAACTCTCTGATGACGGAGAATTCCTCATCGTCCAGGGGCGCCATCCGGTGATCGAGCGCGTGTGCGAGGCCGAGCAGGGTGGGAGGTTCATTCCCAACGATCTGTTTCTGAACCTGACGACGGACCGCCTCCTTCTCATCACCGGCCCCAACATGGGCGGAAAATCAACGTACCTGCGTCAGGCCGCCCTGATCGCCTTGATGGGACAGATGGGCAGTTACGTCCCCGCCGAGCGCGTCAAGCTCCCCATTTTTGACCGCATCTTCACCCGCATCGGCGCTTCGGATAACCTGGCGCTGGGCCGTTCCACCTTCATGGTGGAAATGACTGAGGCCGCCAGCATCCTCAACACTGCGACGCCGCGGAGCTTGGTGCTGCTGGACGAGGTCGGGCGTGGCACGGCTACGTTCGACGGGCTGGCTATCGCCTGGGCCGTGGTGGAGCACCTGCAAACCCATTCCCAGGCGCGGACCCTCTTCGCCACGCATTATCACGAGTTGACTGAACTGGCAGACCTCCTGCCCGGCGTGCGCAACTATCATGTCTCGGTCAAGGAATCCGGTTCCAACATCGTTTTCTTGCGTAAGGTCGAGCCGG
>Ga0315291_10009647_pt1 | contig 11842 bp, 4 predicted proteins | sample YL17G12_20_MG_FD_203070 | JGI IMG/M metagenome (GOLD analysis project Ga0315291, IMG submission 203070) | Sediment microbial communities from Yellowstone Lake, YNP, Wyoming, USA - YL17G12_20 | ecosystem: Environmental > Aquatic > Freshwater > Lake > Sediment | place: USA: Wyoming | collected...
TTGGGATGAGGACTATAAGATGGTGCATCATTTATCTGAAACAATGGCTAATGCTCCTCTTCTTAATGAAGAATGGCATAAGTATGAAAACAACCCGCTATTAACACCTACAGGTACAAATACAGATGCTTCATTTCCAAATATCATTATTGTAAATGGGACTTATCATATGTATTATGATGAACGAGATACTAGTGGTTTTTATAGGATTTATCATGCAACCAGTCCTGATGGGCTGAATTGGACAAAAGATACAGCAAATAATCCTGTGAAAGACCTTGGAAATGATTATTGGAATGATAGTATATTATTTGTTGGTGATGTATGGATCGAAGATGGTATCTGGTATATGGTTTACACGGGTAGAGGTGGAGGAACAGATGTTTTTGTAAATACTGGTGAAGCAATAGGGCTTGCAACTTCTACTGATGGAATAAACTGGACTGACAGTCCATATAATCCTATACTAGAGGGTAGTGAATCATGGGAAGGGAATTGTCTTGAAGTTTGGGGTGTTATTAAGGTTAATGATACCTATTACCTGGAGTATGAATCTCAGGATCAACCATGGATGGATAGGCAAATTGGTATAGCCTGGTCAACTGATCTTGTTAATTGGACTAAAGACCCATTGAATCCTATATGGTCAGGATACCGGCATAACGGGTGCTGGTTCAAACGAGGAGAATATTATTATCATCTTGTGTCTCATAATGAGGATTTTAGCAATAGTGAGATAGAGCTTTGGAGGGATACAGAACCCACATTCCATAATGATAGTCGGGAGCTGATAAGAATAGTCATTAGACCTGGTATTAACTCATGGGATGATCATATTCTTGATGGTCCTCAAGTTATAACAAATGATATTTATAGTGACTCATTTCCAAATGATGAACTTTGGTGTACATATTCATCTGACGGTGGTGGTGGTATACCTGGTAATTGGCTGATGGGATACACAATTGAAACTGATATAGATACAGCGGTCATGCCATATAATGATACAACAAGTGAGAACAATTGGATAAATGATTCCACATCTAATGGAAACAATGGGTCATTTATTGGAAACCCGGTAAACACTTCAGGGATGATAGATGGAGCTGTTGATCTTCTTAAAAATAATTACAATGGTTTTAACTGTGGAAATGATAGTTCGTTAGATTTTAGTAATTTCACATTAGAGATGTGGGCGAAACTCCCAGATGCGGATAGTAGTGGTCCAGCGGGAAACGGGTGGATGTGTACCATTGAAAAAGGAGAAGCATCCGGACGTTATGGCATTTGGACAAAATATGGACAACCAGTGGTCAACATCAATGGTAACTTGTTATATGCTAAATCATCAGATATAATGAACGATTACGTTTGGAAACATATAGTTGGAACGTTTGACGGAACAACAACAAGAATATATATCAACGGCGTGGAGAGTAGCCACACTACAGGAATGAGTCTTTCACCGAGTGATACAGCAGGTGATGATTTACTTATTGGTCAGAGTTCTGTTACTGGTAATGTTGCCTGGTGGGAGGGTTGTTTAGATGAGGTACGTGTGTCAAATTCTGCTCGGAGTGCTGGGTGGATTACCACATGTTATAACAATCAATATAACCCTGAGACATTCTACAACATTGGACTAGAAGAAGAATTAACACTGACCACATGGAATGTCACACTAAATATAAATGGACCTGACAACTTCGACGACTACATAATATTCGGTGAAGCATTAAATGCTTCTGACGAGCAGGATAACTGGGATGTACCGAAGCCTGGTACACCACCGGCTCCATATGTTTATGCATGGTTTGATTCTAACTTAAGTGAACCTTATAATAAACTTTGGATAGATTACCGGAATTATCCTGATATTCAGAAAACTTGGGATTTGTATGTTTTGTGGGAGGATTCTAGTCCTGCTAATTTGACGTTGAGTTGGGATTCTGCTAGTTTATCTGGTTGTGAGTATGATGTTGTTTTGTTGAGGGATGTTGTTGCTGAGGTTGAGGTTGATATGTTTGGATTTTCTAATTATACTTATTTGGCTTCTTCTTTTGTAGTTCATCATTTTGAGATTGTTTGTTCTTTGGTTCCTGAGGTGTTTAATTATTCTGTTTCTTTGTTGTATAAGTGGAATCTTGTTTCTTTGCCAGTGAATAAGTCTGTTGATAAGGTTGATGTTGTGGTTGAGTATCTTGGTGTGAATTATTCTTGGGATGACGCTGTTTCTGGTGGTGTTTTGATTGGTTTTGTTTATGGTTGGAATGCTTCTTTTCAGAATTATGTGATTGTTGATGTGTTTGAGCCTGGTTGTGGTTATTGGTTGTATGCTTATGGTAATTGTTCGTTGTGGGTTTCTTCTAATGTTAGTTTTGATGATGATTTTATTTCGGTTTTGTCGATTGAGTGGAATCTTGTTGGTTTGCCGTTTGATGAGTTGGTTGCGGTTGAGAATTTGACTGTTTGGTATAATGGTAGTTTGTATTCTTGGGATGAGGCTGTTTCTGGTGGTATTTTGGTTGGTTTTGTTTATGGTTGGAATGCTTCTGTTCAGAATTATGTGACTGTTGATGTGTTTGAGCCTGGTTTTGGTTTTTGGTTGTATGCTTATTATGATTGTGTTTTGAAAAGGGAGGTAAATTAAAAATAAAAAATATAAATAGACGAATTAAAATTTGTCGATTTAAAGGTGTTTAGTATACACCTTTATTTAAATTTAAACGGGAGGAAGATATATTATGAGAAAAAAAAGTAGTAAAAAGATTGTAGAGGCAGCTGTTTCTGTTGTTATAGCAACTAGTTTAATTATGAGTTGTTTTGTAACTGGTTCATTTGGTAATACATTAGGTAAGGGAACAAGTTTAATAATTCGTAGTTTTGTAACTAACTCATTTGGCGATCAATTAGGTAATGGGCCATCGATAACAAATATAAATGAAAATCCTGATCCCCAAAAAATCAATGGATATGTAAATATATCCTGTAATGTTAATGATCCTGATGGTGTAGATGAAGTATTTTTAAATATCAAGGATCCAAATAACAATGTACAAAACTTTTCAATAAAAGAAAATAAAACTGGGAATATCTATTATTGCAATCAAACATATAATATTGCTGGGCAGTATAAATATTTCATTTGGGCTAATGATACAAATGGTGATGCTACTACTTCCTCAATACGTAGTTTTTCTATAGTCCGTTGGAATGTAGTTTTAAATGTTAAAGAATCAGGTGGTAAAAATGACACTGCAATTTTTGGTGAAGTAGATGATGCATCTGATGGTAAAGATAATTATGATGTTCCAAAGCCACCGTCACCTGGACATCCATATATCCGTTCATGGTTTGAAGCTGGATTAACTCCACCTTATAATGAACTTTGGGCAGATTACAGAGACTATCCTGATACACTTGAGAGTTGGAATCTTTATATTAAAACAAATATCACACCACCATCGATTGGAGATACTAATGTCACTATATCATGGAATACTGATGATATAAACAGTAGTGAATATGGTCTTATTGAATTATGGAATGAAAGCGGATTTATTAAGAATATGAAAATTAATAATAATTTTAGTTTTAATGCTAGTTTTGATACACTTTATCATTTTATTATCAAATGTTACACTGGTCCTTATTCTTTGACATTAACTAAGAGTGGTACTGGGCAGGCTTATGGGACAATTGAGGTTAATCGGTCTGGTCCGTATTATTATGGTGATGTTGTTACTATTTGGGCGAATGTTTCTGCTGGTGCTACTTTTGATGGTTTTTCAGGTAGTCTTTCTGGGACTGATACACCACAGGGGTTGACTTTTAATGGTGATGAAAGTGTGGATGCAGCGTTTACGCTTATATCTTATAGTTTGACATTAACTAAGAGTGGTACTGGCGATGGAACTGTTGAGGCTAGTCCTGCACCTCCTTATTATTATGATACTGTTGTTACTTTGTGGGCTAATGCTTCTGTTGGATCAACGTTTACTGTTTGGAGTGGTGATTTGACTGGTTCTGATTCACCTGATACTGTTACTATGGATGGTCCTAAGAGTGTGGATGCTGAGTTTACGCAAGGTTATGGAATACATCTAAATTCGAATTGGAATCTCATCTCAATACCATTTAATGAATCTATCAATAAAACAGATATCGTTGTATCTTATGGTGGAACAAATTACAGTTGGAATGCAGCAGGAAGTATAGTTCTTAACTTTATCTACGGTTGGAATAGAACAAATCAAAACTACGAAACCATAGATATTCTAGATCCAGGTTATGGATACTGGGTATGGGCATACTATGATTGTGAACTTTTAGTTTCTGGTAACATAACTAGTGATGGCAATATTACAGCCCTTAAACAAAAATGGAATATCATTGGATTACCCTACAATACATCCGTTGCTAAAGAAAACCTCATCATAAATTATTCTGGTGCAGATTACACATGGCAACAAGCAACCACAGGTCCTGATCCGATAATACTAGGATTTATCTATGGTTGGGGCAGAAACACCCAGAATTACATACTATCTGATGATTTAGACCCAGGCTATGGATATTGGATGTATGCATACCATGACTGCACATTGAAAAAATAAAGAAAATAAAAAAAACCACAGTACTATAACATACAAGGTGAAAAACAGTGAAAAGTAAATATAGAGTGAATAACAGGTCATTTAATAAAATATTAAAATTGACTATTATACTACTACTTGTTACAAGCTCTATATTTACACTCTTTAATTTATTTTTTATAAATTATACAACAGCTTCTGATAACAACACAGAATGGCAGGTGACATTAAATATCACTGAATCCAATGGAACAAAAGATACCGTAGTTTTTGGTGAAAAAAATGATGCATCCAATGGTAAAGATCAATACGATATGCCAAAACCTCCAGCTCCACAAATACCATATATAAGAGCTTGGTTCAATACAGATTTAGAAGAACCATATAATACTCTATGGGGGGATTACAGAGTCTTATCAGAAGATTATAAAGCTTGGAATCTAACTGTGATATGGGTTTCTGACAATAGTTCAACAACAAATATTACTATTTCTTGGGAAGTATCTGAAGTGTTAGCAAGTGGATACAATTCAGTTAATTTATATACTCCTGATATTTTAGACATGAAGGTGAATAGTAATTATCAATTTTCGTCTTCAAATACTGAGCCACATAACTTCCAAATTATTCTTCAGAACAAAGCATCAAATGAAACATCAGATACAAACAATATATCTTCTACACTTTTACTAGGTTTTATTATTGTTATTATTATCATAATAATAATCGCTGTATACCTAAAGAAAAGAAAATGAGAATATCTTAATAAGTTTAAATTAGATTTTATTTAAACAGTTAAATTAACAAATAAAATATTAATTCTAGCTTATGCAACTCATAATATAATTATATTAAGTCTGGATTTATGGTAGATTAGCATGAAAATTATAGCTGAACATAATAATCATTCAAATCTGTTTAAAAAATTAATTGTGTTTTGTGTAATTTTATTATTTATATTAGTATTTTTTAAATCTACTAATCTTCCTAACACAGCAAATTCCTCAAGTATCTTAGAATGGAGTGTTACTCTAGATTTTAATGAGCCTGGTGGTGCAAGTGCTAATGTTATTTTTGGTGAGGCATCTGATGCATCTGACGGTCAAGATAATTATGATATGCCATTACCCCCCGCACCATTTCCATCATATATCAATACTTGGTTTGACGCAAATTTAACTGAACCATATAATAAACTTTTAACAGATATACGTAAGTACCCTGATGACTATAAAATATGGAATTTGTATGTTCAATGGATTCCATCTGATTATACTTCTCCAACTGATATAACAATTTCTTGGAATAACTCTGATGTGTATAATAGTGAGTACGATTATATGGTTTTATATGATTTTGACAATTCTATTGTTGTTGCAGATATGTTTATTATCAACAGTTATGATTTTAATTCTTTGGCAAATATTCGGCATCATTTCCAGGTTATTTGCAATTCTAACACACCTTCTGTAAATAATCCACCATATACTCCAAGTAATCCATCTCCGTTAAATCAGTCAACAGAAGTAAATATTTTAACCAATCTTAACTGGGTAGGTGGAGATCCTGATCAAAATGATATTGTAACCTATGATGTTTACTTTGGTACCACAAGTAATCCACAGAAGGTTGTTAATAATCAATCTAGTACAATTTATAACCCTGTTACTTTAAACTATAATACAAAATATTACTGGAAAATAATAGCTTGGGATGATAAAGGAAGTTTGACTGAAGGACCTTTATGGTATTTTACAACAGAAACACAACCACCTCCTCAGAGTAACAATCCTCCTATTGCTGATGCTAAAGGTCCATACCAAGGTTACATAAACCAAACCATTACCTTTGATGCTTCAAAAAGTTATGATACTGATGGCATAATAGAATATTACAGATGGGATTTTACAAACAATGATATATGGGACACAGAATGGATAGAGGCAGAAACTATAACCTATGTATATTCAAGTACTGGAAAGTATAATGTTTCCCTTGAAGTTAAAGATAATCAAGGAGCAACAAGCATAGATACTTCAATGGTAACAATACTTAATATTGAAGAAGATAAGGTTCCACCTGTTGCTAAGGCAAATGGTCCATACACAGGTCTTGTAAATCAAAATATAACTTTTGATGCAACTGGTAGTTACGATATAGATGGAACAATAACTAAATATATTTGGAATTTCGGCGATGGAACAACAAGTAGTAGTAAAAACCCAATACATGCTTATAAAAATAATGGAACATACATAGTAACTCTTGAAGTCACGGATAATAATGGTTTAACAGATAAAGATGAAACAACTGCTTACATATTTACTACCGATTCAGATCAAGATGGTTGGGGTGACGATGAAGAAAATAAATACGGTACAAACCCCAATAACCCTTCAGACTATCCTTTTGACACAGATAATGATCACATACCAGATTCTGAGGATAATGACGATGATAATGATGGTCTACTTGATGTTTTGGAAGAAAAACTTGGTTCTGATCCTAAAAACAAATCTGATGTAAAAAATATTAGTATAAATGGTATAACACACTTTCTTATTGACACTGATAACGATGGTAAAGTAGACTTATTTTACAATTCAACTAGTGGAAAAACAACCACTATTTATTATATGAATAAAAATCAATATCTAATAGACGAAAATGCAGATGGCAAATGGGATTACATTTACAACCCAGCTGGTGCACTTTCAAAATACGCAAAGGAAGAATCAAACACGGCTTCAGAGTTACCATTAATTATATATCCAGTATTAATTATATTTATATTAGTAATAATAATCATAATATTAAAAATGGTTTTCACTAAAAAATCATAAAAATTTTAGCTATATAAAAATTAATTTAGATGATATTAAAAGATATCCATTCTGTAAGGTTGTTGAATAAGGATAGTTAAGTATACGAATTTCATTTTTCCTCATTCTTAATATCTTAATAAACTTTTTTTTTCAGGCAATCGTGATTGTCAACTTTATTTTGTATCAATCTATCATCTATTGAAATCCTAAAGTTTACAACCAATTCTGATAAACAGTTAAAACTATACGTTATTATGGTGTTTATAGTCGTAGTATTAAGATGAAATTAATAATTATGGGGCTTGGGATATAGCTCAGATGAAACACATTAAATTCGAAGAATCCTGGTCGCCTATTTGTCCTTTTTCTGGGTTATATTTATTAAACTATATCTTATACCAAAAAGGGCAGATATTTAGAGGGAGGACAAATAATATGCAAAATAATATGCTGAGGAAATGTGTGATTATAGGAATAATATTGTTATTTTTTTGGATATACCCGTACCAAAACTGTACATTGTGCTACCCATCGGATAGAGCAATCAATAATGGATTAGGATATCTTGCTTCAGCTACTGAGTTCAATCAAATAAGTCTAGATCTACAATTTCGAGATGTTATCTGGGATGTAACTCTTTCATTTATTGAACCGAATGGTGCAAATGATAATGTTATATTTGGTGAAGCACCTGAAGCTAATGATGGCCCACCAGCTGATAGTTACGATGAACCAAAACCCCCATCACCACCCACCCCATATATTAGAGTGTGGTTTAATGATAATCTTCCTGAACCTTATAACTTATTAAGTAAAGATTACCGGCATCATCCTGATACTAGTAAGCAATGGAATCTTTCTGTACAGTGGGTACCATCAGATTATGTAACACCTACAACTGTTACAATTTCATGGAATACAACTGAGGTGGATAATAGTGAATATAACATTGTAAAACTATGTAATAGTACCGGAAGTCAATTGAAAAACATGGTCACTGAAAGTAATTATTCATTTACTTGTCCTGCTATGACCCCTCAAATTTTTTATATAATATGCCAAACTAACAATACTGCTCCTGATAGACCTGAAAAACCTTCAGGTCAAATACAAGGAAATATAAATGTTGAGTATACTTATTCAAGTAGAACTATTGATACAGATGGAAACCAGATCTATTATTGGTTTGATTGGGGTGATGGAAAAAATAGTGATTGGATAGGACCTTATGATTCTGGTGCAACAGCAAGTGCAAAATACACATGGACTGAAAAAGGGGCATATCAAATCAAGGTAAAAGCAAAAGATACTTCTAATGCTGAAAGTGATTGGTCAGATCCATTAACAATGACAGTCGATAATACACGTCCAACAGTAAAAATAATAAAACCTGTTAAGGGACTATACCTCAAAGATAAAATGATTAGACCATTTTTCATACGTAAATCTCTTATAGTTGGAAGAATAACCATAGAGGTTTTAGCAACAGATGATGAAACTGGTATAGATAGAGTAGAATTCTATGCTGGACTTTTTGGAAATAAGTTGTTAGGAAATGATACAGGGGCACCATATATCTTTATCTTGAAAAGAGACCGAATAAGATTTATCCATATACATATTCTAAAAGTCGTTGCATATGATAAGGTTGGGAATCATGCATCTGATTTCATTATAGTTAGAAAAATAGTTTAAAAGTCAATTAAATTTTTTTCCTTTTTTTAAAATGAAATCAATTTAATTTTTTTTCTAATAAATAACTGTGTTAATTAGTAAAATTAGCCCGGCAAGATCCGACGAGTCCAACAGGAAAATTTTTCAGATTTCGTACTTATTTTGGCTTAATCTAAATTTTAAGATTGATTTTTCTCTAATAAAATTTTACTTTTTTTATTATCTAAATACATACTATACATTTTTTTAAAAAATCCATATACTTTATTAGGTACAAGCCAAATTTATAATGTTCTCGTATTAACTTATCCTATATTACAAAAAATTTTAAACATATGAAATATATAATTTTAATAATACCAATATATCTTATAGGCTTGTAAGAAACATTTAAAGAAAAATAATATGTAAATATTAGGGAGAAAAAATAGTTTTTTTACTTTTCGAACCACTCATGTATTATAGTAGATTCTTTTTTTGAGTGTTTTCGATTAATACTAACTTATGTGCTATCTCTAACTTGATTATTATGCAACTTTTGTTTGGATTAAAAACTTGTAGTACAATATCCGATAAAGAAAGCAGTGAAATATTCCTTGTTTTGAAGTCTGTTTATCTCATATGTTTTTCTCTTGAGACCACTTGTATCGATTGTTTTAGCATCAAATTTTCATTTAAACAGTAATACTCTCATACCTTCTTTAAACCAACTTCAAATAACTGTATTTTATACACTTCTATGTCAGCACTTTTTTGGTTCCCTGAAAGATCAGAAGCAACTACTTCTATTTTGTAAATGTCGAAAAATGTTAGTTCATTCCAACTCCATATATAAGGTGGTTCTGAAATCGTTGCTCTTAATACATCATTAATATAAATCTTCACCCAATTTATACCAATATTATCTGTTGCATTTACCTTAATATCTGTCTTACCTATAATTAGTGTAGATGTAGCAGGAAGAATGTGTAATCTGTACTGAGTGCCAAACAAAAATATATAAATAAATCCTAGCTGTGGTGTTATGATGTTAACTGTAGGCGGTTCTATATCCTCCTTTATAGTTGTAAAACTGTAGGTTTCATTAGTCCAACCAAGACCATCAGAAGCATTAACACTCCACCAATAAGTTTTATTAAAATCTAAAAAGTCATAATTTTGCTGATAAGATCCATTAGGAACAGAAACATTAGTTCCAATGGTTTGCCAACTACCTGAAGTATTAGTCATAAAAGTAATATTCATCAAATCACTATCACGATCACTAACAGAAATACTTAATACAACATCACCAGCAACGACTCCTGTTGCACCATTACTCGGTAAAGGATTTGACAAAACAGGTAGATAATTATCAGGACGTGTAGTAAAACCATAGGTTTCATTAACCCAATTTCCAATTCCATCGTTTACTTCGACACGCCATTCGTATGTTGTTAGGTAGGATGAAAAATTCATATTTATTTGATTATATGTTCCGTTAAAGACATTATAATTGGTTCCAAATACATCCCATGATCCTGTGTTGTTCCATTTCCATGTTATATTCATCTGATTGCCTGATGAATGGTTAACATTTATACTCATAATTGGATTTAATTCAACATCAATTGCTCCATCTGCCGGATAAGGATCAGAAACGATAATCTCAGATTGCATCTCTTCATTACCAACCGAAATAAATGACGATGGGTCATTTGTTGTGTTATATGATGCACTTTCCCAGCTAATATTGCGAGCAATATTTGAGATGCGAACCTCATCAATGATACCATCTGAATAATACTTAGTTCCGTTCCAAAGTAACGCACCAATAACAAAAATAGGACCATTTGCCGTAGTAGCAGGAATAATACCAGTAAAACTCATTGTCGTATTCAATCCATTAATAACTATTTTTAACCTACCAGGATTACTTGCTTCACTTCCATTATAAATCATAGATATATGCTTCCAATCAGTTCCAGCAATAGATGCACTACCATAGGTTGATGCGTTATTACGAACAGCGAAATAACCAACACCATCACCCCAAATATCAAGATTAATACCTGTAGTACTATCAGCTATCTTTCCTAAAATAACATTTGATGCAGATATTCTTCGTTTCATCCATGCTTCCATCGTAAAAGTCGAAACTGAATCTATCTGGGTTATATCTCCGCAATCAAAATAATCAGTACCATCGAAAGTAACTGCGTTTCCAATCTTCCCCGTAGTACCATATGTTGGAGAACTAATAGCTGTTCCATCATAATTATAACTTGTCGAATCATACACCGTACCTGATGTCTCACTTAAATGCCATACACCAACATAATTGCTATCCCAAACACTAGTTGGATTCTGCTGATTACTACAATCACTATTACCATAATACATCCAAATCATTGTATCAACTGTATTACTAAGGCTTGTTGCGTTCACCCAGCAGATCAATTCCCCTGTTGTTCCATTAAATGTCTCTATTTCATGGTTAAGTTGAGTATTATCACTATCCATAACAAATGCAATATCGTCACCATCAGACTGAGCATGAGCAACAAGATCAGAATCCGATGCTAGGTTTATGAGTACAGGGAAATTAGAAAGGGTTGAGTCAACCTGTGAAGAATTTATCGTAATTAATTTTCTATAACTCCAATCATTATTCCACCAATCACCATTTAATCTCCCAGTCGCTTTAACCTGATTTATCTGAAAAACAAATATTGCAGAAGTCACAAGTATAATACTTACCAAAAATAT
>Ga0315291_10009648_pt1 | contig 11842 bp, 9 predicted proteins | sample YL17G12_20_MG_FD_203070 | JGI IMG/M metagenome (GOLD analysis project Ga0315291, IMG submission 203070) | Sediment microbial communities from Yellowstone Lake, YNP, Wyoming, USA - YL17G12_20 | ecosystem: Environmental > Aquatic > Freshwater > Lake > Sediment | place: USA: Wyoming | collected...
GAGAACCTGGCAGGCATTCGTGTGGTGAAGGCGTTTGTCCGTGAGGATACCCAGAAAAATGTGTTCGGGCAGGCGAACCAGGAATACATCGGGAGAAATTTATCGCTGGCGCGCATTGCAGCGGGATTTTTCCCCGGGATGCACCTCCTTGCCGGTATGGGCATCCTCATCCTTCTGTGGCTGGGCGGACGTCTTGCCATTAAGGGACATCTGACACTGGGAGAGCTCACCACACTCACCATGCTCCATATGAAACTCTTCTGGCCCATGTTCACATTTGGCTGGCTCATCAGCCTGTATCAGCGCGGCGCCGCTTCCATGAAGAGAATCTACGATATTATCAAGGTGACGCCGGATGTGCGCGACACTGACATGACTGATTTTTCCATCACCGCTATCAGGGGCGATATTCGCATAAACAATCTGACCTTCTCCTATGCAGGCGGCGAGGAACCGGTGCTGAAGGATGTTTCCGTCCACGTCCCAGCCGGCGCCACTCTTGGCATTGTTGGTCCTGTAGGTTGTGGCAAGTCCACTCTTATCCGTCTCCTCGTGAGGCTTTATAATCCGCCGCCGGAGATGGTCTTGATTGACGGTGTGGATGTGCGCCGTATCCCTCTCCAGACCCTGCGCAAACACATCGGTTTTGTCTTTCAGGAGTCCTTCCTCTTCTCGGACACGATTCACAATAACATCGCCTTTGGCGTGGTATCGGCAACAAGAGAGGAGGTCATTGAGGTGGCAAAGAAGGTGCGCCTGCACGAGGAGATTCTCTCCTTTCCCCAGGGATATGAGACAATGCTGGGCGAGAGGGGCATCAATCTCTCCGGCGGGCAGAAACAGCGACTCGCCCTTGCCCGCGCCCTTGTTCGGAACCCACACATCCTGATACTCGATGACACCCTTTCCGCAGTTGACACGGAGACGGAATCCGCCATTCTGTCCGTCCTCCAGAGGGAGATGCAGGTGCGCACCTCCCTTGTAATCTCCCATCGTATCTCATCGGTCATGAGGGCAGACGAAATCATTTTTCTGGAGAACGGGCGTATAGTGGAGCGCGGCACACATGAAGGGCTTGTCGCCCTCGGTGGGCACTATGCATCCATCTATGAAAAGCAGCGTCTTGAAGAGGAAATTTCAGGGTTTGAAAATAATGAGAACGGGCGCGGTGAAAAGGAAATTTCTCCCGGCATAAACGGGCGCAATAAACAAACGACGCAGGATTAATCCTCATCAATAATGACCCGCCGCCCAATGACACGCAGGCGGCCAGAGGTGGCAAGGTCGAGCGCCCTCGGAAACAGGCGATGCTCATATTCGAGGATGCGCTCGGACAGCGTTTCCTCGGTGTCGTCAGTCAGGACAGGAACCACCGCCTGCAAAATTATGGGTCCCGTGTCCACATCGCCATCGACAAAATGAACGGTGCATCCGCTGACCTTCACACCGTGGTCGAGCGCCTGTTTCTGGGCGTGGAGACCGGGGAAGGCGGGGAGTAACGCCGGATGAATGTTGATGATGCGGTTGGGATATGCGTCAATCAGGACACGGCTCAGGAGTCGCATGAAACCCGCAAGCACAATGAAGTCGATATTGTTGTCCCGCAGGACCTCCAGCACTGCGGCGTCATACCCCTCACGTTTTTTGCGATAGGGTTTGGGGTCAACAAAGACTGTTTTGACGCCGAATTTTTGCGCCTTTTCAAGGGCGGGGGCATCCGCACTGTCTGAGAGGACAAGCGCAATCTCTGCATTGAGAAGACCGCCCGCCTCCTTCACCCTCAAAATCGCCTCCATGTTGGAACCGCGTCCTGAAACCAGTATCGCCACACGCATCATCATCCCCTCCTCTTTGCCGAGAAATCACCAGCGCGGGAAAGGTATATCTTGCAGAATATCAGGAAAAAACTCAACCCAAGGATTGTCAGACAGTAAATCAGCGGCGCCACATGCATGGTCAGACGCCAGTCAAGGTCGATACCGGCGAGGAATGCTGTTGGCGCTTCAAGAAGAAGTGCAACGAAAACCCATCTCCGCCATGAAGTAATGAGCGCCAGAAGGATTCCCAGAAGATAACCGGCGAATAAAACACGGCTTCCGGCGAATAGTCCGCCCCTGACATGGCTTCGGAAAAAGATGCGCCACATGCCCCGCAGGGTGACCCTGACAACCTCAGGCACGGTGTGAAGCCCGAAGATGTAATGAAATGTGCTGGTAGGTTCACCGGCGTAAGGATTTTGTCTAACCTCTTCCACACCGGGGAATCCGGGGCGACCGGCAAATTCACGGTTGCGGTAAAAACTGGCGTGGATGTTGGAGGAGTAAAGCGGGTCGCCCGCGTATTGTTCATTGAAGACAAGATGCGGTTCAATCATGATCAGGGGCAGGAAAATCGCTGTGATATATACAATGGGTTGAACCTTACGCCTTATGCAGAATATAAGCGTGAGGGGAATGGCAAAGCTCAGCGACGTGACCTGTGTGAGAGAGAGAATGCCTGTAACCAATCCGACTTTGAAGCCGCCCCATATCTTCTTTCCGCGCAAACCATCCAGCGCCGCCAGAAATGCGAGGACGCACAGGAGATATATCTCCATGCGCAGACCCCGCGCGCTCATGAATATAAAATAGGGGTTGACGGCGCAGGCGAATGCGGCGCCCAGCGCAACAGGTGCGCTGAACCATCTTCTCGCTATATAAGCGGTTGCAGGTATCACGGCAACGGAAAGAAGGAATGTCAGAAGGCGGAGTGTGGCGTCATTCTCCGGCGCAATCCAGAATGCCAATCTCAGAATCCAGATGAAAAAGGGTTCGCGGACATATGGCACAGTGGCTGTTGCAGTTTCAAAGAGACCGCCGCCCCTTCGGGCGATGTCCAGATATCCCGCGGCATCGGGGTCGAGAACCTGACCCGCACTCACAATAAGACCTGACCACCGGAGGCATCCCCCAAGAACCATAAAGCTTGCGACATAAAGGAGAAAGGTACCTGCGGGAACTTTCTCAAAATATTTCCGGCTGATGAGGACGACCACAAGGATGGTTGCGACAACAAAAAATGCCTCCCATATCCATGGCGAGGTGTAAATGCTCAGCCAGGGCAGAAGGGTTGAAAGGGCTATAATGCTCAATGCCGCCGCCCCATCCGCTGACTTCCATCTCCGGTGGATATAAACCATCAGTGGAATCAAAAATATGATGATAAGCGGGGGGAAAATAATGAGCAATCGGGCAACCGGCGAGTAAATATACCTTTCCATGCGGCTCAGGATAATTACGGGCGAGACGGCGCTTACTGACTCGGCGGTTATCTCAAGGGTGTCAATTCCCTTATCTGAACCTCCGTAAAAGACCCTGATTTTACCATCAAGCGGAACATTCCTCTTTTTTCCCCCATTGAGCGAGACATGGAAAGCGGCGCCACTTGATTTCGTCATCACCGTCTGCAGGTGGAATGTGGTGAGGGCATGGGTGTCTCTTGGAAGGCGCAGAATCAGTCGTCCCCTGCCGCCGGGCGGAAGGGCGAATTTGTTTTCACCAAATACCCAATCCCCTTCCACCGTATGCCCGAGACTGCGCAGCCCGGGCGCATCAAGCGCCAGAAATCCCCCCGCCCTCAGCACAAATGGTTTCTCGCCGTTAAGGAGTATATACATTGAGGTAAGGGCAAGCGCCAGCGGGATAATAACGGAGACAAGATAAAGGATGGGAAATGTCAGGAATTTCCCGGTCTGTATCTGGGGTGTGGTCTGTTTCACGCTGAACTTCCGCTAAGCAATCATTATCGCGCCCGCGCGCAACTTGTTTAACTGATTCACAGGAGGGATGTAAGCGTCAAGCATTTTAAAAATTCAGTATTCAAAAAATTTCCCGATGATGGGCATGTGTGAAATATGGTTTCGCCTTGACGGGGCGATTCTCCATTCATAGCATCCGTTACTCTTATACAGGAGATGCAAGGCGGAGCAAGTCATGATTGGCGGCATTCCTGCGCTTATAAAGGTCCTTTTAATCTTCACACTTGTTCTTGTGCTGAACAGGTTGTGGCTCCATCTTGGTCTCGCCCTGATTCTGGGCACAATGGCAATGGGTCTCATGTTCGGTCATGGAGCGACCGGCTCACTTCTCATTATCTTGAGAGGGGTCAGCGACAGTGAATGCATCCTGCTTATCGTTGCCATATATAACATCCTTACACTCACGCAGCTTATGAGCCGGACGGGGCAGATGCAGAGGATGATTACCAGTGTGCGGGCACTGGCGCCCTCGCGCCGGTTAGCGCTGGCAATATTGCCTGCCATGCTCGGTTTTTTATCCATGCCGGGTGGTGCGGCGGTCTCTGCGCCAATGGTGGAGGCGGCGGATGAGGAGAAATCCCTCGACCCCGCCCAGAAGACGGCGATTAATTACTGGTTCCGCCATGCATGGGAGTTCTGGTGGCCCCTTTATCCGGGGACGCTTCTTGCTTATGAGATGTCGGGGTTGACGGCATGGCAATTCGCCACCGTTCAGATGCCTTTATCACTTTTTTCCCTTATCTTCGGGGCTATCTTTCTCCTGTTGCCACTCAGGCTCGGACCAAGGAAGGCGCACCCGACAGGGAAAATATCCAACCTTGTCCTCTCAATGTTCCCCATTATCCTCCTTATGGGAGTGTGGGTGGTGGCGGGGGCAATCACAAGCCGTTTTACACGCTCAAATTATCCACCGCTCCTACTGGGAATCTGGGTGGCAATGACATGGGTTCATTTCATGGGCGGTGCGGATAAAAAGACCTGGTTAGATATTCTGAAAAACAAAAAAACCCTCCTCATCCTTGTTGTCGTGGCGGGAGTGAAGGTCTTCTCCATGATGCTGGGGACACCTGTGCCGGGCGGTGAAAAAATTGTGGACCTGGTGGGGAGAAATCTTAAGACTCTTCACATCCCCGAGCTGTTAATCGTCATGCTTATCCCTTTTATATCCGGAATTGTCACAGGACTGGGGGTGGGATTTGTGGGGTCAAGTTTTCCAATAGTGTTATCACTGGCTGCCAAAAATCCCGCCGTCACGCATATCATGTCTTATGTGGTTCTCGGCTACGGGTTTGGATATATAGGGATGATGCTATCGCCGGTGCATGTATGTTTCGTTCTGTCCAACGAGTATTTCAACACATCCACAATACGCGCTTACAAAAAAATATGGTTGCCCTCCATGGGGATTCTTTGCGCCGCCGGACTTCTCAGTTACATTGCCTCGCACTTCGGATAATGCATAATGAAATTTTTTTGAGAAATTTATCTTGTCTTTCGTCATGGATTGTCACCATACATATTAAGTTTTTCATATAACATCCGACCCTGAAATTTTGGAGTGCTCTCTCTAACGGTTCACTTATGAACACACCTTATTATCTTGATAAGCTTGGCTTTTCCCATCCTCTGCAGGATAAAATCGGCCTCACCATCTTTTATATCCTTTTGCTGACCATATTGCGGCTGTTAATAGGCGGTTTGATTAACAGACGCATCAAGGATGTAAAGAAACATTATTACTGGGCGCGCACCTCCACCTACGGGACATCCCTCCTTGGCTTGATTCTCATCATCTCCGTCTGGCTCAAGAGCATGTCCTCCCTTGCCACATATCTGGGTCTTGTCACCGCCGGTCTGGCATTGGCATTGCGTGACATCATCGCCAACTTTGCCGGATGGATTTTTATCATCCTGAGACAGCCGTTCCGCATGGGCGACCGCATACAAATCGGCAACTTCAAAGGCGATATCATAGACATCAACATCCTGCAGTTCAGTATCCTTGAAATCGGGAACTGGGTGGACGCCGACCAGAGCACAGGGCGCATCATTGACATCCCCAACGGGATGGTCCTCACCCAGCCCATCGCCAATTATACGAAAGGTTTTGAATACATCTGGGATGAGATTCCAGTCCTTATCACGTTTGAAAGTAACTGGAAGAAGGCGAAGGAACTCCTCAACACCATTGCGCTGGAGAAGGCGGAGAAACTATCACAGGACGCCGAGAATCAGATTCGCGCCTCCGTCCAGAAATATATGATTTTCTACAAACATCTCACACCCACAGTTTATACCGATGTGAAAGACTCCTGTGTCCGTCTTACTATCCGCTATCTCACAAAAACCCGAAACCGTCGCATCATGGTTCAGACTATCTGGGAGGCAATCCTGGAAGCCTTTGCAAAGGAACCGGATATCGCCCTCGCCAACGTTAAACAGCCCACTCCTGATAACACTAAATAAGGCAAAAAAGCCTTGCGACCACATGAAGGGGGTCAGGGATGACGATGTGTCCATTAATCAAAGCCACTCAAGGCATTACACCAACAGGCAATGCGCCGTCCTGAATAATTGCGCATGAGGTGGGACTTATCTTGCGGGGGTGTTTTGAAGCTACGGTGGGGACATCTTGTTACCGATGTAAGCCTGTCTTGCCCGCGTAAGTTGATATTTTGCCTCAATAACCTTGATATTTTTTTCGCCAAGAATCCTTACACGGATTTCAACAGCCCTTTCTGCGAGTTTAATGGAGGATTCATAATCCTTTTCATCCCATTTGCGGGCAGCCTCCTTGAGGAGGCGGTCGGCAGTGGCAAGTTCATCTCCCTGTGGCTCAGCGGTGGAGGGCGTGAGTGTTGGCACGGATGGGACACCTGAAAGATTATGGTTGGAAGGCGTGAATGCCGACCTCTTCCCCGCCGTCAGGACAAGAAACAGGAAACCGCCTGCCATGAGAAAAAGTATGCCGAATATGCGGGAGGCAAGAGGCTGGCGTTTTTCCGGAAAGAGCTGGACGAAAAAACTGGCGATTCGCAGAAAGCTGATGCGACTCCCCTGTATAATGGTGCCGGGGAAGAAAATGCAAACAAGTCCCAGAAGCACACAAAGGGCGGCGAGGAATCCCATGAAAAAATCATCCTGTGAGCCTGCGATGGATGATAAAAGAATTTCCACCCTTTTCCCCTTTCATGAAATCACACAAGGAATTTATAAAGCGTCCTTTTTTTCAAGCAAAATCTGGGGGGCGTCTAATAAAATGATTCACCTGAGGCGGATATGCGTGGGGACTCCATCAGCGCCGTATATTCATCTATCAAATGGCAAAATATGTTTCACCAACTGCCGGGTTCAAAAAGTGATTGCAAAATTGAGGGTTAAAAAATTATAATCAGGATTGAATGAATGTTAGAGTAAAAGTTTGGCGCAAATTTTTTAAAGGAATAATCTAATGTCGCAACTGTGGGGGCTTCTGCGGATAATTAATCTGATAGACATGCTTGACATCCTTGTGATGACCTTCATTTTTTATTTTACCCTTTCACTATTAAAGGGGACACGGTCATCAGTGGCGCTTCGTGGCTGGGTCTCCCTGATTCTTATCTCATTCGGAGGATATATCATTGCCAAATCCCTCCGTTTAACCGGCGTGGCATATATCTTTGGCAACTTCTGGATAATTATCGTGCTTGTCTTCCTGATTGTTTTTCAAAATGATTTCAAAAAGGCGTTGACAGACCTGGGACAGATGCGCCTTTTCCGCGCCATCTTCATGCAGAGCGGGGAATATATTGAGGAATTGCTAAAGGCAGTGGAAGTGATGTCTACGCGCAAGGTGGGGGGGTTGATAGCGATTGAGCGCCGTAATCCTCTCCAGGTCTATGTTGCCACGGGGACAGTTGTGGATGGGTCAGTCACGGCGGAACTCATCCGCACCGTCTTCACCAACCTGACTCCCCTGCATGACGGCGCCCTTATTATCAGGAATGGACGCATCGAAGCGGCGGGCTGTATCCTGCCGCTCACAGATAGTCCCGACCTGAGCCGGGAACTTGGAACGCGCCACCGCGCCGCCGTTGGACTGAGTGAAGAGACGGACGCCGTGGTCATCGTCATCTCCGAGGAGACGGGCACTATCTCCCTTGCAGTGGAGGGGAAACTCCACCGTGCCCTGACACCGGACAATCTGCACGAGCAACTGACTCAACTTCTCCATATTGCACCTGAGGAAAGGGAAAAACATGCCGAGGCCTAAACTCTCATCGGAAATTGCCCTCTTCATCACCTCCTTTTTTATAGCCATGATTATCTGGATTGTTGCCAAGCAGAATGATTTCGAAAACCAGACCGTCTCAGCCCATGTGACAGCAGTGGACGTGCCGGAGAATATTGAAACCCAGATTACACCCCCCAACGTTAACATCTCCGTCCAGTATCCAAAAACCTATGCCCATCTTATAATACCCGACGCCTTTGCCATTGAACTCAAAGGAATTGATGAGAATTTCGCAGGCATCGATAGTTTCAAGCCAACGCCTATGAACATAAGCCTGCGCAATGTTGTGATGCACAACCTGCCGGATTCGGTGCGCCCGACGGCGCTGGCACAGGATTTCGTCAACATCAATGCCCGCATATTGACGGAAAAGGCTCGCATCGTTGTTCAGAAGACGGGCAATCCGGCGCAGGGTTTCCGTTTAATCGTTGACCCACCGCCCGTCCAGCCCGCGGAAATCCTCCTCACCGGTCCCCAAAAAAACCTCGCCAAAGCCAAAAAACAGGGCGAGGAATTCATCTCCCTTCAAACCGAGGTGGTCAATATCGAAGGGAAAAATGACAATTACTTTGAGACAGTCGATGTTCCCCTGCCGGAAGGGTTGAAATACGTCCAGGAAGACAGGATGCGCATTCAGGTCCTGGAGAAACTCAGCGTCCAGGTGCATGTGGTCATCGGAGAAAAGGAGATAAAGAAGACGTTTCCTGATGTGCCGATTGTGATAAAAACCTTCTCCAAAAATCTCAAGGCACAGTATTCACCCCTGACGGCAAGTGTGACGGTGGAGGCGTCAAAAAGCATGCTTCAGGGACTCAGCGCCGATTCCTTCATCTTCATCCCCCGCCAGCCGCTTGAAGAGACGCCTGATTATACGGCGGACATCGCTATCGATGCCAGATTCTCCGATAATATACCCAGGGCGGTGCGGGAAAAGGTCAGCATCGTCTCCTGGCAACCGGAGGTTATCCGGATAAAGATTATCCCCGTTTCAGAGGGGACAGTGGGGAAAACGGATGGGACATCCCGTCCCAAATCCCCTTGAAAATCAATCCACTTATGGAGATGCAAAACCATGACTGTCCTATGCGTCAATATTGACCATGTGGCAACACTCAGGGAGGCAAGAAAAATTTCGGAGCCTGACCCCGTGGCGGCGGCGCTCATCTGTGAGCTGGCAGGGGCGGCGGGCATCACACTCCATGTCAGAGAGGACCGCCGTCATGCCAAGGAGCGCGACCTTGAACTCCTGATGCGGCTCGCAAAAACTCGCATCAACCTTGAAATGGCGGCAGCCGAGACTATGCTCCCAATTGCGCTGAAATATCGCCCACATCAGGTAACGCTTGTGCCGGAACGGCGCGAGGAGGTGACAACGGAAGGCGGACTGGATGTGGCGGGGAATCTGGCGCGGATTGAATCAGTAACAAATGCCCTGCAGGACGCTGGCATCCGCGTCAGCCTCTTTATCGCCCCTGATGAAAATCAGATTGCCGCCGCGGCGGAAACCGGCGCGGAATTCATCGAGCTTCACACGGGCTGTTATTGCAATGCAAAGGATGAGGAGACGCTCAGGCATGAACTGGAGAGTCTGGCGCGCGGCGCACGCATTGCTCAGGAGCTGGGACTGAGGGTGAATGCCGGACACGGACTCAATTACCGCAATGTCCGCCCTGTGGCGCTGATTGAGGGGATGGAGGATTTGAACATCGGGCACAGCATCATTGCCCATGCCGTCTTTGTGGGGCTCGAACGCGCCGTCAAGGAGATGCTTGCCCTGATTCGCTGAAATCAATTAACCTTTACAATTTTTTTCCAGAGATGTTTCATCTGCAACTGTTGCATGAGTTTCTTGCGGCTTTCCTCATAGCATTTCTGATATTTTTCAGCCCTGAGATTTCTGGCAATATAGCTCCGTTTCTTTCCAAGGGGAAGTTTTGGGAGCGCCCGCTTATCATCGAGTCGGAAAAAAAACGCCCCCTCTCTGCCCCAGAATACGCTTGTCAATTCCCCGTGTTTCATCTTCAGCAATTCTTCATCCGCTTTTGCGAAATCGCTGCCATTGACCCATTCTCCTGTAGAAAGGATTCTTAATCCTTTGGAAGAATAGGTTTTTGTTATCTCATCTTCTCCCTTGCCGTCTAATAAATTGCGCCGCATTTCCTCAACCACCCTGATTGCCCGTTCCCTGTTTCTTATGGGCGATTCCTTTTTCCCCGAGACGGGAATAAGGAATTTAGTCAATTTCCATTGTCCCTGTTCATTCATCTCCGAAGGATGGGTGTTATAGTATTCAAGTATCTCGGATTCGGTGGGTTCAAAATCATGCTGACGGGTTTGGAAAAAGTAGCTCCGCGCCATATTGCGCTCCGTGAGAATTCTTTTAATAATTTCGCAATCGTCGCATTTAAATCCTTGTGACTGGGCGTATAGACTTATCGCCTCTATTTCATTCCTGGCTTCTTTATATGCCTCCCTCGCTTTTTGTATCTGGGTTTTAATGAACTCTTCCCTTGTGTATGCCAGGAGCCGTTTTTGAATCTCTGGAGAATGGGATAACTCATCTTTATCTATCTTCTTTTCCGGGACAATGGAGTGGATATAAACAATGTAATAACCGTTATGCAACAATGTTACAGGCGAAAGTTTTTTTTCGGGCGTGGAAAAGACAAGGTCGATAAACTTTCTATTGAAGGTGGAATCCTTGGAAACAAGACCGATATATCCGCCATCAGCGGCACTGGCAGCTTCCGAATATTTAAGCGCCGCATCTTTAAATGTAAGCCTGTCCCCGATAACATCCTCGCGCACCTGCGATAACTTCTGGAAGAGTTCATCCCTCTGAGAAAGGGTCATGGTATCGGTGGTCATCTGGAAGATGTAGCTGACCTCCCTCATTTCGGGGTGCTCGAAGTCCTTCCGATGCTTTTCAAAAACGTCGAATAATTCAGTCTGCGTCAACGTGGTTATACTGTCTGAAAGACCAGCCATCCAATTGTCCGAAACACATTTATTGAAGACGCTGGTGATATTCGCAACCTGTTCCTCCTTCAGATGAAAATCATCAGCGCGGGCGATTTTAGAATATTCCCTGTCCCATATCATATCCTCGACCGCGCCTGTTATCACCGATTCCAGTTCGTTTTCTTCTCCCTTGTCCTGAGTCAGATTGTATGCTTTTAACGGGTTCTGAACCTGATAACCCAGATATTTTAGATAAAGGTTCAATTCCAGTTCTGTGACATTCCCATTCTGGTAGCGGGCGATGATATGGGTGTCCTGTTCAGTCGCTCCAGAATAAATCAAACCGACCCATGCGATAATTAATGTAATGAGGCTGAATACGGAGAATCTGGCATGGCTCATTTTAATATTTCCTTCCTGGCGTAACTGGGAACAAAAAAGCGACCACGAAAATGTTAATTATTTTCATGGTCGCTGATGTCAAACCAATAATCTTCTATTAATAGAGGTTCCAATCCTGGACGCCGGTTGCCGGCAGATTCCATCCGGAGATGGAGTTGTTCGTAAGGAGGACGAAAACTTTTCTGCCAGTGGCATTAATAGAGACATCGCCCGTTCCATTTTGATTGTTCTTCATTCCTCCGGCATATTCAATAGAGCCAGTTCTGTAGAGATGGGCAGCACCGGTGGCATCATAGAATGTGCAATAAACATTAGTGGCTCCATCGGCGTTATTATTACCTGGACCAAAGGCAACGACGATCTCGGTACCTATTTGCTTCACGTTGAAGGGTCCGCTGCCGATCTCT
>Ga0315291_10009649_pt1 | contig 11841 bp, 15 predicted proteins | sample YL17G12_20_MG_FD_203070 | JGI IMG/M metagenome (GOLD analysis project Ga0315291, IMG submission 203070) | Sediment microbial communities from Yellowstone Lake, YNP, Wyoming, USA - YL17G12_20 | ecosystem: Environmental > Aquatic > Freshwater > Lake > Sediment | place: USA: Wyoming | collected...
AGCCAGTAAGCTTTCGTCCTGTCAGAAAAATATCCCGATGCGAGACGGATCGCATAGCCAAGCAGTTCGCCTGCTCCGGCAACGACTCCCACAACCGTGGCACTCAAGCCCAGCGTCTGCAGATAATGCCCGTTTACGCTTCTCGCAGCCTCATATATCAGATCTCCCAGCAGGCTTATAATCCCGAAGATGACGATAATCCTGACAGCCTTTTTACCTCCGTCGTCAAGCCTGCTGTAATAACGGCCGAAGATCTTCATCACCTATGTAAAATTTGATGCACGTTTTTATATTGCACCACCCGCTTGGCAAGCAGGTGTATGGGCACCGATTTATAAGACAGCCGTTTAATATATTTTTGAACGTAATTATGGAAGAGATATATCTGGACATATTCAAGCTTTTTCTTGCCATTGTCATAGGCTCGGTAATAGGATATGAAAGGGAGAAGAAGGACAAGCCCGTTGGCGTAAGAACACTCTCCCTTGTCTGCGCAGGGTCTGCCTTCGTCACCATGCTTGCGCTGAAATACTTCCCTTTTGACACCGGCAGGGTTATCGCGGGCATAATAACGGGGATAGGATTCCTGGGGGCCGGCGCGATAATAACGGAAGGCTCCGGCGCCAAGGTCAGGGGTATGACGACGGCCGCTTCCATATGGGCCATATCCATAGCCGGCATAGCGATAGGTCTTGGCGAGGTAGTCCTGACAGCCGTTTTCACGGTTGTCGTTTATGCGATTCTGGTGCTTAGCAGGCTGCTGTCGACGGCGCAGGAAAAGATTCTGAAAAAGTTATGAACGACCATCTATTTCCAATACTATACATCCGGGAAGCGAAAACTTTATAAGGGGTCAATCCCATATATTGTATTTGTGAGTTTAAAAGGACACAATATATTGTGTTTTAGGGATCAAGCATGAAGTGCCCCTACTGCCTCAATGCCAAGTCAAAGGTTATCGACAAGAGGGATATTCCGGAACTCGATACGACCAGGCGGAGGCGTGAATGTCTCAAGTGTGGTAAAAGATATACGACCTATGAAAGACTGGAATCCTCCAGGATGACGATAATAAAGAAGGACGGGAGGAGGGAGAGCTTCGACAGGGAGAAGCTGCTCGCCGGCCTGCTCCGGGCCTGTGAAAAGAGGCCAATACCGAGGGAAATAGTAGAGAAGCTGGTAAGCGAGATTGAAGCCGAGATGAGGCACCACCATGAAAGGGAAATCCCAAGCAAGAAGCTCGGCGAAATGGTCATGGAAAAGCTGAAGGAACTGGACAAGGTCGCTTACATAAGGTTCGCATCGGTGTACAGGGAGTTCACCGATCTGAAGTCGTTCGAGGACGAGCTGAAGATGCTCAGGAAGACCCTCGAGTCAAAATCAAAAAGAAGATCAAGAAGAATAAGGAAGGTGTCCGGATGAGAAGTACGAAAATTCAGAACATAAGGAAAAGGGACGGGAGGATAGTTCCCTTCGACAAGGATAAGATAACCAATGCCATCTGGGCAGCCGTGCAGGCTGTCGGCGGCAAGGACAGGCAGAAGGCAGAGGCCCTTTCAGTCCAGGCCATGAAGGAGCTTGAGAGGAAGTATGACTCCGGGAGCACGCCATCCGTGGAGCATGTGCAGGACATAGTTGAGAAGGTTCTTATAGAGGGCGGGCACGCAAAGACAGCCAAGGCGTATATTCTTTACAGGGAGCAGCACAAAAACATCAGGGAGGTTACGAAGCTTCTAAGGGACATAACCATAGTTGATGATTATCTTGCTGAGGAGGACTGGAGGGTCCGTGAGAACAGCAACATGACCTACTCGCTGCAGGGCCTTAACGTTCACATAACCCACAAGGTCATAAGCAATTACTGGCTGAACAGCATATACCCCAGGGAGATAAGGGACGCCCACGTAAACGGCGACTTCCACCTGCATGACCTTGGTACACTTGGCCCCTACTGCGTCGGCTGGGATCTCGAAGACCTGATGAAGGTCGGGTTCAGGGGCGTCAGGGGCAAGATAGAGAGCAACGCCCCCAGGCATTTCGACGTCGCCCTCATGCAGATAGTCAACTTCATGTACACGCTTCAGGGCGAGGCGGCTGGCGCCCAGGCGCTGTCCAACTTCGACAGCATTCTTGCGCCGTTCATATACTACGACAAGCTGAGCTACAAGGAGGTCAAGCAGTCCGTGCAGAAATTCCTTTTCAACATGAATGTCCCCACGAGGGTCGGGTTCCAGACACCTTTCACGAACATAACCATGGACCTGACCGTGCCGGAGTTCATGCGCAACAGCCCCGCCATAGTCGGCGGCAAGGCAATGGACAAGAACTACGGGGACTTCCAGAAGGAGATGGACATGCTGAACCGGGCATTCGCAGAGATCATGCTCGCAGGCGACGCAACGGGAAGGCCGTTCACCTTCCCCATACCCACTTACAACATAACGAAGGATTTCCCATGGGAGAAAACCGAGCTGAAACCTCTATGGGAGATGACTGCGAAGTACGGTATTCCATACTTCGCCAACTTCATCAACTCTGACATGAATCCCGACGATGTCAGGAGCATGTGCTGCAGGCTGAGGCTCGACAAGAGGGAGCTCCAGAAGAGAGGCGGAGGCCTTTTCGGCTCGAACCCGCTTACGGGCTCCGTCGGCGTCGTGACGCTGAACCTGCCGAGGATAGCCCATGAGTCAAAGAGCGAGCAGGACCTTTTTGACGTGCTGGAGAGGAAGATGGAGCTTGCCAAGGAGAGCCTCATCATAAAGAGGCAGGTCCTTGAGAAGTTCACTGAGAGGGGACTTTACCCATACAGCAGGTTCTACCTCAGGGGCGTCAAGAAGGCCTCAGGCCGCTACTGGAAGAACCACTTCTCGACCATAGGCATAGTCGGGATGAACGACGCGCTGCTCAACTTCTCGGGGCATGACATAGCCAGCCCGGAAGGCATGGCCTTCGCCATAAAGATTCTTGACTTCATGAGGAATAAGCTGGTTGAGTTCCAGGAGGAGACAGGCGACATCTTCAATCTGGAGGCAACGCCGGGCGAGGGGGCCAGCTACAGGCTCGCGAAGATAGACAGCAGGCTCTGCCCAAAAATAAAGGCATACAACCAGCAGCTGTACAGCGGGAAGAAGACCGAGCCTTACTACACCAACAGCACGCAACTACCCGTGGGCTTTACCGACGACATATTCACCGCACTGCAGATGCAGGACCCGCTGCAGACTAGGTACACCGGCGGGACCGTCCTGCACGGTTTCATAGGGGAGAAGATGCCGAGCCCGCAGGCGACCATGACGCTGGTGAAGACCATAGCCGAAAATTTCCGGCTGCCATATTTCACCCTGACGCCGACCTTCAGCATATGCGAGAGCCACGGCTACATTGCCGGCGAGAAGCAGAAGTGTCCGACTTGCGGCGCTTCGTGCGAGATATGGTCCAGATCCGTTGGGTACCTGAGGCCGGTGGAGCAGTGGAACGTGGGTAAGCAGGAAGAGTTCAAGGACAGGAAGACCTACGACAGGCAGCTGAAGGTCCAGACGATGCCCAAAAGCCCGGCCAAATCCGGCTGAAACTCCGGCCCGGGAAAAGATTATTAACCACAGAATCTTATATTTGGTATGTCCAAAAGGCCGGATAAGACAGAGTACTACCTCAACATCGCCAAGGAGGTCAGCCGGCGCTCTACGTGCCTCCGCCGGCGCTTTGGCGCAGTCATTCTCAGAGACGACCAGATAATATCCACCGGATACGCGGGCGCCCCCAGGGGCGTTCCCAACTGCATAGACATAGGGAAATGTCCGAGGGAGGAGGCGAACATCCCCCCCGGACAGAGGTATGAGCTCTGCAGGAGCGTCCATGCGGAGGCCAATGCCATAATAAACGCTGCCAGGGCTGGCGTCAGCGTGCTCGGCGGGGCCATGTACCTTTACGGCGAAAACGCCAAGGACGGCAGCATAGCCGAGGCCAAGCCATGCAAGATGTGCAAGAGGATGGTAATAAACGCCGGCATAAAGAAGGTCGTGGTGAAGACACCTGACGGCAAGAAGGCGTTCAGCGTGGACGACTGGGTCGCCAACGACAACGGCCTTTTCGGAAAGGAAGACCTGGAAGGCTACTGATTCACGCAGTTTCCGCTTCACTTCGGATAGTGCATGCAGGTCTGGAGTGTTATGATGATTTTCAAGGGCTGGCAGAAAACCTCGCTTATAGAGTATCCGGGAAAGATATCCACCGTTCTTTTCACAGGAGGCTGCAACTTCCGCTGCCCGTTCTGCTACAACAGGGACCTGGTTCTTAACCCCGGAAAGCTGCCTGACATACCTGAAAAGGACGTAATGGACTTTCTGAATGAGAAGAGGAATCTCTATCAGGCTGTTATGGTCACGGGCGGGGAGCCGACGATGCAGAAGGACCTGCCTGATTTCTTCGCAAAGGTCAAGGGACTGGGGCTGCTCGCAGGCCTGGAAACCAACGGGACGAATCCCGGTGCGCTGAAGGAAATCCTGGATAAGAGGATATTGGATTTCATAGCCATGGATGTCAAGGCGCCGCTTTTCTGGGAAAAGTACAGCAGGGCTGCAGGACTTAAAGATAACAAACTGTTTGAAAATGTAAAAAACAGCGTAAAAATAATCACAGGCTCGGAGATAGATTATGAGTTCAGGACAACCATCGTGCCCGGGCTGCATAAGGAGAAAGACATATCCGACATAGCCCTGCAGCTTAAGGGCGCCAGGAAGCTGGTGCTGCAGCAGTTCATCCCGAATAATACGCTTGACGGGGATCTCGCCAAAGTCGAACCCTATCCGGCTGAAGCGCTTTTCAGGATGAAGGAGCTGGCCGGGAAGTACGTGAAGCATGTTGAAATCAGGAACGTGTGACCAGTATGCAGGCAATGGAAATCAAAAAAGAAATGCCAGTCGTCAGCGGTGAAGATATAGAAGACCTACTGCTTTCTCTGGACGCCATAATAGCAGAAATTGAAGGGCTGACAGGAGAAAATCTGCGCATTTATGATGAAGATGATGAAGACGAAGAAGATGAGGAATACGGGGCCAGGACGCTTGGCGAGGAGGTCAGGAAGTACCAGAGGGAGTTCCACAGGTATGCGGAAATTATCACCGGGGAGCTGGCGAGGCTCGGTTATGTTATCGAAACGTCCGGAAATGACACAAAGCATGCAGATGCTGTGAGAATAATGGAACCATCTGCACAGCAGAATGCAGAATCAGAGCAGCAGGAGAAAAACCCGTTCGAAAGGGGGCACAAATGGGGCTGCGGCTGCGCCGGCTGCTCATCCTTCAGGGGCAATTTCTACTCATCCGGCACGTCGTTCGAGGAACTTAACGTGCCCGAGACCGTCAGCAGAAACGAGGCCGGGAGGCAGGTGGCTGGCTACACGAGCAAGCGAAAGGAAGACCCGTCCGAGTACCCGTGCGGAGGCAAGCTGAGAGGCATGTTTTCAGGCGGCTTCCCGGGCGGCGCCCTGAACATTACGCTTGAGGGGCTTGACAGGCGGCCGGGCATAATGAGATACCTGGCTATCTGACCTTATTTCTTTAGAAACGAAAAAGAAACGACTGCTACTTCTTCACGGGGCATACAGGAAGCACGGTTCTTCCATGGGCCTCATTTATGACCTCTGCCATGGCCAGGTATATGGCAGAAAGGCCGCATATTACGCCCTCGTAGCCCGCGACCGTCTTCAATGCTGCTGAGCCTGTGAATTCTGAAGCCGCCAGCAGAAGGAACAGTATGATGAGAGAGCCGAATAGGAACTGCAGTGCCCTGTTGGCCTTCAGCGTGCCGAAGAACATTAAGAATGTGAACAGGCCCCACATGAGCAGGTACCAGCCCATGGCCACCGGAGACGACGCCTGTGCCACTCCCATGGCGGGCATCACCATAAGGAATACCAGCGAAAGCCAGAACATGCCGTAGGATGTGAAAGCGGTCATCCCGAAGGTGTTGCTGTTCCTGAATTCCAGGATGCCTGCTATTATCTGGGCTATTCCTCCGTAGAATATGCCCATGGCCAGTATCATAGACCCCAGCGCGAAGAAGCCTGCGTTGTGCAGGTTGAGCAGGACGGTCGTCATTCCGAATCCCATCAGGCCCAGAGGGGCCGGGTTTGCCTTCTTTTCCATGACTATCACTTTACAACCGGGAATAAGATAATATGCAAACCCGATATAAATTTGTTTCCCCAAGCGAGCAGTTTCAGCGCCAGTCTGACGGGACACGTTTAGTGTGCATTTATACGAACATAACAGTATAATCGTTATTATATGTCCATACAAACCCGGCTGAAATTTTTTGTCCGGAACAAACAAACGTGACCGAGCCTGTGGCGAGGGTGGTCGTATCAAAAACAGGAAAATGGGCGTTAATTTTTTATATGTTTATACAATATAATTGATGCGCTGAGACACAGCGGGATTTCATGGCTGATTAAGCCTTTTTCCTCTTCTTATCCTTCTTTATCTCATCCTTGAGCTTGGGCAGCTTTATCACGAAGCTGCATTTCGAGCACTTTATGCTGAACGGCTTGATCCACGCCTGCTCTTTGTGCTCGCTCATGCTGCACTCGGGGCATACATAATCCACTTCTGCCGTATCCGAGCCCTGCTTTACGAGGACCCGTATCTTCCCCTTAGCTTCGCCTGCCTTGTTTACAGCTGACCTGTTGGTTACGTACCTGTATTGGCCCATAACTTGTTTTGTCTGTCGTTACTTAAAAACTTTCAGAAAAGAGTGCCTGCGAAGAATGCAAGCAGCCCCAGCAGCATCCCGATTTTTAGCAGCCTGCTTACCAGGCTGTAGTTCCTCCGGCTTATCAGGGCAAAAGATGAGTAGATGAAGACGGCATCTGTGGGTACCAGTATGATAAGGTAGCTGAGTCCCATCAGGCCCCAGACGTAGGGCAGTATTGATGCAAGCACGGCCAGCCAGATGCTGAATGAGGCTATGAGGACCGCATAGATGGTCTTATACCTCAGCTTTATGCCACCCTTGCTTACCCTGAACCTGTCTGCGATGGAGCTCTTTATCTTTGCGCCCGCCTTTATCAGGAATGACCTCGAGTCACCCTCTATGTCTTCCAGGTCCTTGACTATCTCTCTGGAGAGGGTTGCCAGCGCGGCCAGAGATGCCAGCAGCAGCGGCAGGAGCAGGTCCCCGGCGGCGGCCCCGCCGAAAAGGAACGTGGACCCGACGAGATAGGCGACGGCCATGTTCCCTACCAGCACCTTGTCCTGCATGCTGAATGAGTATGCCACAAGGATCAGCGAGTTTAGAATGGCGAGCCCAAGGCAGACCCAGTTGAGCTGCAATGCCAGAAGGATGCCTGAAACAAAAAGAACCGCGGCGAAGGCCAGAGCCTGTTTTCCTGATATGCGGCCGCCCGGTATTGGCCTCTTGGGCCGGTTTATCTTGTCAGTTTCCACGTCAAAGTAATCGTTTGTGGCGTTTCCGGCCCCTGTTATAAGGCCCGCGGCAAGCGCGGCAATAAGCAGCGGTATCGTTACCGTGTGAGCTACCAGAAATCCGCCAACCAGCACGCCAAGTCCGGCCATGGCGCAGTTTGCTGGCCTGAGCAGCTCCACCAGCGAAAACATGGTGATGCCTCACGCCTTCTGCTCTTTGTGCTTTGGTCTGAGTTGCTTTGCCTTGCATTTCCTGCATTTGACCTTCTTCGACCTGACCTTTATGAGATCAGAGCGAAGACTCGCGCCGCATTTCATGCATATGAAAACGCCCGTGAAGAGCCTGTTCTCGGCCTCCGGGAATCTTTGTTTTGCCATTTGAATCACTTCTTAATTTCTTTGGGCGCGGGTTTTTAAATAAATTCGAGCATACGTGCTGGTTAAAGCTGGAATGCGACAAGAGAGTGGAATGCCTTCAGTGACGCCTGGGTTTCCAGGGCTATCTTCCTCGGGTCCATTGAAGTTATCATGATGTTTGAGTGCTCGAAGCCCGTGGAGCCCATGTTCATCTTCATCCTGACGAGCATGAACATGTTATTGTTTATGAGCGTGCCGAAGAGCCTGGGTTCACCGATGAGCGCGTCCTCATCGACGATTACCTCCACGCCGGGCCGGCTGTTATCCTCGGGCTTCATATCCTCCGCATCCGTGATGAAATGCGGGAGCTGCAGGGATTTCAGAAATGCGGTGAGCTCCTTTTTTACCTTCTTCGGCTCGTCGGTGAATATTATGAAGCCGCCCGGGTAGGCAAGCCTTATGCCATACTCATATTCGCTCACCAGAAAACTGAACACGCTTTTTGAAGATACGACTTTCAGGTTCGCATCGACGAAGTCCTGGGGGTTCTTCTCCATATACTCGTTCCACAGCCTGCAGTAGTGGGATCTGCAGCCTGGCGGCCTGTAGCTGAAGACCAGGCACTCGTTCCTGAGAAAACCCCTGAAAAATTTTTTGTTGATGATGTTGCCGTTTATATCGACCTTGGCTTTCCTGTAAAGCTTAAGGTGCATCTTCCTGTCCTGCTTTATGCCCCTTTCCACAAGGCCCAGGTCCGCATAGCACTCGTCCCTGCCCTTGGCGCAGCAGTAGTCCCTCCTGAAGTCGAAAATGGTATAACAGCGCCTGCACGTCCTGTTCATATGCTTTTCGAAGGTCTCGACATGCATGATAATAATAAAGACGTGGAAAATTAAATATGAGCCCTGTAAATCCGCTGGACAGGTCGGTCTTGCTGATAGACAAGCCTGGCGGGATGACATCCTTTGAGGTCGTTGAAAAGGTGTCCTGTCTGCTCGGGGTCGGGAAGGCAGGCCACGCAGGCACCCTGGACCCCAACGCCACCGGCGTCATGGTCATCGCTCTTGGCGAGGCCAGGAAGGCCATGCCCGTGCTCATGGGCCTGGACAAGGAGTACGTGGGGGTAATGAGGCTGCATGGGGACGTCGAAACCAGGCAGCTCAAAAAAGCAGTGCTGTCGTTTACAGGCGAAATAACCCAGGTGCCTCCTGTGAAGTCGAGGGTGGCGAGGAAGCCCAGGAAAAGGCACGTACGTGAGATAGAGATACTTGAAATTAAAGGAAGGGACGTCACGTTCAGGGTAGTTTGTGAGGCAGGGACGTACATAAGGAAACTGGCCCATGACATCGGCGAGAAGCTCGGAACCGGCGCCCAGCTCACTGAACTGAGGAGAACCAAGGTCGGCCCGTTTGTAATAAAAGAATGCTTAAGCATGAATCTGCTTGAGAGTAAAAAATCAGAATCGATCAAACTTCTCATTCCTCTGGAAAAGGCCCTAGACAGAATCGGCCTGCCGAAAATCACCATAAAGGACGAGTACGAGGCAAAAATCAGGAACGGCTCGCCTGTGAGGAAGGAGTTTGTGAACAGCATTGACAAGCATGCCAGAGAGGGTGACTACGTCGGTATCTTCAGTGAAAATAAAAAAATTATCGCACTGGGAAAATTCCTGAGCAAAAGCCAGGCGTGCGCAAGCACTGAAAGGGTCTTTAATCTCTGAACAGGCTGGCGATTGGTTTTAAAAGCAGCACCAATAAAATTAATAGAGATGCCGGGGTGGCGGAACCTGGCTAAACGCAGCCACCATCAGCATGTGTGACTGCGGGCCAACGCGCCAGACTTGAGACCAGGTATTAAGATTGGGCTCTGCCCAAAATGATTTAATGGCTTGACTCCGATCAAACCCTTCCCCATGGGAGGGGCGGCGGATATGAGGAGTAAGATATCTGGTGGGCGAAAAGCCGGAGCGGTGAGAAGCGTCGTGCAAATCCGCTCAGGTGCTCGCATGCCCATGCAGGTTCAAAAAACCGTTAGCCCATCTGACAGTTACATTGTAACTTCAGGGGGAATCAGGAAGAACTTGAAACTGAAGGGGGATGTGCCCCCTGCGGTTTAGGAATCCTGCCCCCGGCGTCTTATTTTTAAATTTTTCCATGCTATTAAGAATATGGCCAGCCCGGTTTTCAGGGATTACGGAAACAACCTCGAGCTGATAAAGCAGCAGCCGGAAGGCAGTGATGCGCACAGCTTAACCGGGAAGATTGCATACAGGGTTGCGATAATCGACGGTCTGGTTTTCAAATCACACGGCCCGCTTGCCGATTGGTCGAAGGCCCAGCAGACCCTTGCCTTCTGGACTTCAGAGGGACAGAAATGGGCCTGCGGGATGGAAATACCCGGCAGCATGCATTCGTATCTTGAGGGAAGGGCGTACGCACATTATCTTGCTAGGCAAAGGGGCGGGATGGGTGGAGACCAGGAGACTGACTGGCGCAGGGCCCTGGATTCTGTCGGTGAAGAAGTTATCCATGATGTGTACGGGAGGCTCGGGGTCGGGCTGCCCGGAAGGATAAAATTACCGGCTTCTACCGGATAAATTTTCAGTAAGCATCCGAAAATATAAGGAATACTAGAGAATTAGTTTTATGGCAAATATCATAATAGACCCGATAGTAACCGTGATAAACTCGACATACCTCTTTTTCGTGGACATGAGGAGTTCCCTGCTTTTCCTTGACGCTCCTGGAACATACATTGTCTGGATGGTCATAGGCTTCATGATGGTGCCTTTCTACGTGAAGAGCGTCTACTACCAGTTCGCAAACCCGCACGGCTACTACTCGATGCCGCTTATGAGAAAGGTCATAATGGGCGCCATATTCCTGACCGCCTGGGCAGTCCTTGGCTACGCCAACCTCGCCAGGTTCCTCCATTAGATATAAATTAATATAGCAGACAACCAAGTTACTGATATGGGCCTGTAGTCTAGCGGTTATACTTGCAGCCTTTCCGGCTGCGAAGGGCTATGACGCTGCTCTCACACAGCAGAGGTCCCCAGTTCGAAGCCCGCTTTTTCCGGGAGCTCCCGAATAAATCGGAGCAATCGCGTCCCCAAAAATCAGGCGCGCAAAAAGGGAAAGAGTGGGAGAATTTCTGGGCGGGCCCATATTCTATTTATATGAAGCCTGTCAGCAGAAAGCCGGAAATGGCTATGATTAACAGTATGGCCCAGACTCTTTTGTCGACTTTAAGAAGCTTCTCTCCATCCAGGCCGCCGAACGGGAGCAGGTTGAAGATGGCGAGCCAGGCGTTTATCATGGCCATGTAGGAGAGGATCTGCAGGGATGTGTAGTAGAAGAGCGCGAGCGAAACCGTCATCAGAATCAGGTTGAAGGTTATGCCTGCCATGCTGATGTTCCTCAGCTCCTTCTTCCTGGGCCTTTTCATGAGGCGGCCGGTGAAGTAGACAGCGCCGGGAGCAGCGAAGACAAACATCCCGTTGGTTGCGATTGTAATCAGCAGAGCCATCACCAGCCCCTGCGGCCACATCCTGTACTCGGACCAGAAGCCGTGCCTGATGGCCATGAACTTGTGGGAGAGCTCGTGCCCCATGAAGGCCACACCAACCGCAATCAGTGAAGTAAGCAGGAAAGCCGGGTTTGTAGTGAATTCCGGGTAGGCGAAAACTGCGCAGAGCACCAGAAGTGAGATTGTTATATCCCTTATCTCTATCATGCTGAAAAGAGGCATGTTATCAGGCCAACAGAGAATAGTATTCCTTGGTACTTAAATATTTTAAATTTTTTGGATAACCTACAGAAAAGCCAAGTAATGTTTCATACCACGCAGCTAAATTGCATATTGCTTATAGTTTCGCTTTTAGGGCATTTCGTTGAGGAGAACGACCCCGCTCTGGGGCGGCACGGCAACTTCACTGACGGGCTCGTAGCTCAGGCTGCCGCCGAACGTGCCATCAGTCTGCACGACGCCGCCCCCCGAAGGCACGACCAGATAGTAGGTCTTGTCCAGATGATAGTTAACAGGGCTAGTGCTCGGG
>Ga0315291_10009651_pt1 | contig 11837 bp, 9 predicted proteins | sample YL17G12_20_MG_FD_203070 | JGI IMG/M metagenome (GOLD analysis project Ga0315291, IMG submission 203070) | Sediment microbial communities from Yellowstone Lake, YNP, Wyoming, USA - YL17G12_20 | ecosystem: Environmental > Aquatic > Freshwater > Lake > Sediment | place: USA: Wyoming | collected...
TGCAGGACATCCACTTGGTCGACAAGCTGGCCCACTTCGACCGCGAACGCATCCCCGAGCGTGTGGTGCACGCCAAGGGGGCGGGCGCCCATGGCTACTTTGAGGTCACCCACGACGTAACCCAGTACACTAAGGCCAAATTCTTGTCCAAGGTGGGCAAGCGTACCGAGGTCTTCGCGCGCTTCTCCACAGTGGGCGGCGAGAAGGGCTCGGCCGACGCCGAGCGCGATCCCCGCGGGTTCGCAGTGAAATTCTACACGGAGGAGGGGAACTACGATCTCGTCGGAAACAACACGCCGGTCTTCTTCATCAGGGACCCTCTGAAGTTCCCCGATTTCATCCACACCCAGAAGCGAGACCCGGCCACCAACCTCAAGGACCCGGACATGTTCTGGGACTTCCTATCCCTTACGCCGGAGTCCATCCACCAGGTCACCATCCTCTTCTCCGATCGCGGTACGCCCAAGACCTACCGCCACATGCACGGCTTCAGCGGACATACCTTCAAGTGGTACAACGAGAAGGGCGAGCACTTCTGGGTGAAGATCCACTTCAGAACCGAGCAGGGCATCCAGAATCTGACCCGGCAAGAGGCGGAACGTATGAAGGGTGTGGACCCCGACCATGCCACTCGCGATCTGTTCCAGGCGATCGAGCGGGGCGAGCACCCGGCCTGGAAGGTCTACGTGCAGATCCTGACTCCTGAGCAGGTGGACAACTACCGCTTCGATTCCTTCGATATCACCAAGGTCTGGTTGCACGGCGACGCCCCGCTGAACCCGCTGGGCCGCATGGTCCTCAACCGCAACCCGGAAAACTACTTCGCTGAGGTGGAACAGGCCGCTTTCTCCCCTGGCAACCTCGTGCCCGGGGTAGCTGCCTCGCCGGACAAGATGCTGCAGGGGCGCCTTTTCAGCTATCACGACACCCATCGCCACCGCCTGGGGCCCAACTACCAACTGCTGCCTGTGAACTCGGCCAAGGCCGTCCCGGTGAACAACTACCAGCGCGACGGGTTCATGCGCTTTGACTCCAACGGCGGCGGCAGCCCCAACTACTACCCCAACAGTTTCGGTGGCCCCGTACCCGAGCCACAGGCGGCCGAGCCGGCCTTCGAGGTCTCGGGGAAGGCTGCGCGCCAGCAGTATACTCACCCCAACGACGATTTCGCGCAGCCTGGGGCTCTGTATCGTAAGGTGATGACGGACCAGGATCGGGAGCACCTGGTCGGCAACATCGTGGGCCACCTGGGCGGTGCGCAGAAGCGCATCCAGTTGCGCCAGACAGCCCTTTTCTACAAGGCCGACCCCGAGTATGGTACACGCGTGGCCGAGGGGCTCGGGCTGGACGTGAAGGAGGCCGAACGGTTGGCGAACATCTCCCATGAGGAACGGGCCAAGGCTACGGCGAAATGAGCCTGGCAGCCTGTGCGGAGAGCGCGCGGCGCCAACGCTACGTATTCGTTCCGCCGTCTGGGACGACGGAAGGAGGCGCCGAATGAGCATTCTCTTCAGTGCCGACGAGATTCTCCAAGTAGCGGAGCAGATCGAGAGGAACGGGGCTCGGTTCTATCGGCGGGCGTCGCAGGGATTTACCGACGCGCGCGCCCGCCAGCTATTGCTCGACCTCGCCAGCATGGAAGACGGGCACCAAGAAACCTTCGCTGCTATGAGGGCGGATCTGGCGCGGCAAGAACGGGAGCCGACGGTTCCTGACCCTTACGGCGAAGCGATTCTGTATGTCCGGGGGATGGCGGACGGCCATGTCTTCGATGTGAGGAAGGATTCGTCCGAACGGCTGACGGGGAAGGAAACGATGGAGGACATTCTCAACACGGCTATCGGGCTCGAAAAGGACTCCATCGTGTTCTACTTGGGAATAAAGGAGATAGTCCCGAAAAGGCTGAGCAAGCAAAGAATCGACGACATCATCAAGGAGGAAATGGGCCACATTGCCGTCCTGAGCAGGGAACTGGCGGCCTTGAAGGGATAAGGGATAGCAGCATGGACGCAGCCAAGGAGACCCGAACCGAGCGTGACTCCATGGGGCCAGTGCAGGTCCCGCTGGAGGCCTACTACGGCGCGTCCACGATGCGCGCTGTCCTCAACTTTCCCATCAGCGGATTGCGCTTCCCGCGGCGGTTCATTCGCGCCCTGGGGCTCATCAAGCGCAGCGCGGCCGAGGCAAACGCAGAGCTTGGCCTTCTCGAGCCGCGGCTCGCCGAAGCTATCGCTCGCGCCGCCGAGGAGGTCGCCGAGGGGCGCCTCGATGGCCAGTTTGTGGTCGACATCTTCCAGACGGGCTCAGGGACTTCCACGAACATGAATGCCAACGAGGTGATCGCCAACAGGGCGGCGGAGCTTCTGGGAGGCCAGCGAGGGTCGAAGCTGGTGCATCCGAACGATCACGTCAACCTTGGGCAGTCGTCCAACGATGTCATCCCCACGTCCATCCACCTATCGGCGCTTTTGGCCATCCGCGAGGAGCTTGTGCCGGTGCTGGGCGCGTTGCAGGCGTCGCTGGCGGCCAAGGCGCAGGATTTCTGGCCGGTGGTCAAGACCGGTCGCACGCACCTCCAGGATGCCACGCCCATCCGCCTGGGCCAGGAGTTTCTGGGCTATGCCGGGCAGGTGGAGCGGGCCCTCCGGCGGCTGGAAAGGGCGGCGACGGAGCTGGAGGAGGTTGCCCTGGGCGGCACCGCGGTGGGCACCGGCCTTAACACCCACCCTCTGTTTGCGGCGCGGGTATGCGAGCGCCTGTCGGCGGCCACCGGCCTGACGGTCCGCGAGACCGATAACCACTTCCAGGCCCAGAGCAGCCTCGATGCGGTCGTTGGGTGTAGCGGGGCGTTGAGAGCGGCCGCCATCGCCCTGCTCAAGGTCGCCAACGACGTCTGCTGGCTGGCCTCGGGCCCACGCGCCGGTCTCGGCGAGCTGTCCCTGCCGGAGGTTCAGCCGGGAAGCTCCATCATGCCTGGAAAGGTCAATCCAGTCATTCCCGAGGCGCTCATCCAGGTCTGCGCCCAGGTGATAGGGAACGATACGACGGTGGCCCTCGCCGGCCAGCGCAGCTTCTTCGAGCTGAACACGATGATGCCCGTCGCCGCCTACAACCTTCTCCAGTCCATCGAGCTGCTGGCAGCCGGAGCCAGGAACTTCGCCGAGCGCTGTGTGGACGGCCTCCAGGCCAGGGAGAGGGGGCCGGAGCTGGTGGAGAAGGGGCTTGGCATAGCAACGGGGCTGGCTCCGACTATCGGCTACGACGCGGCGGCGGAGATAGCCAAGGAGGCGGCAGCCAGCGGGCGCACCATTCGGGAGGTGGCACAGGAGCGCACGGGGCTATCGGACGAGGACCTGCGGCGCGCCCTCGACCCCACCTCGATGACGGAGCCCGGGCTGCGGAAGAAGGAAGACTAGGGTGGCAGCCCCCCGCGGCCGGGAGCAGGCAGAGCCCTCGTCTACTTACAGGTCTCTCTTCATCAGGTAGAAATCGATCTTCTCGTAGTCCGACCGCTGGAGCTCCTCGACCTGCTCCTGGGTCAGGGGCGGCGGCACTATTACCTTCTCTCCGGGACGCCAGTCAGCCGGCGTAGCGACGTGGTGCTGATAGGTGGTCTGCAGGGCATCGACCAGGCGCAGGATCTCATCGGTGCTCCTGCCGGTCTGCAAGGGATAGTAGACCAAGGCCTGAATGAACCCCTCGGGGTCGATGACGAACAGTGCCCGCACGGGGGCGGTGGTGCTGGCTTCCGGCTGGATCATCCCGAATTTGTTGGCAACTTTCATGTCGACGTCGGCTATGACGGGGAATGGTATCTTGACCCCCAGCTTCTCCTCGATATTCCTCAGCCAGGCGAGGTGGGAATGGATACTGTCGACGCTCAGGCCGACCAGCTTCACATTGCGCTTGGCGAATTCCTCGGCTAGTCGAGCGAGGGCGACGAACTCGGTGGTGCAGACGGGCGTGAAGTCACCGGGATGGGAGAAGAGAACCACCCACTGGCCTTTGAGGTCACTCATGCTGAGGGGACCATGTGTTGTCAGTGCCTGGAAATCCGGCGCCCGCTCACCGATCCTGGGCATGCCCGCTGTCTCAACTCTCTCTTCCTCTCCTGTCACTTCCGTTCCTCCTTCCTGTAGCTAAGACCATGCGGCCCAACCAGACTGGCAGCCCGTCCGGATATATTCTCGCTTGACAACTTCTCCTTGGGCAAGCTAGTATGCGGTCACTCTACTGACTCCTGAGCTCCCAGAAGTTGCAGCGATGCGTTGCCCCTACTGTAATGCCGACAACCCGGCTGGTTCAACTCACTGCATCTGGTGCGGCCGAAGCCTGACCGAGCCCTCTGTCGAAGGCACGGTCACCCTGCTGTTCACGGACATCGAAGGCTGGACCAGCCTCGCCCAGCGACTGGGAGACCAGCGCGCGCACAGGGTTTTGCGGGATCACGATCGCATTCTCAGGGAGCGCGTCGTTCGTCACGGCGGCCATGCGGTCAAGCACATGGGCGACAGCCTCATGGCGGTCTTCCCCAGCGTCACCAGGGCCCTGCACTGCGCCGTGGATATCCAGAAGGCCTTCGCTGATTATAGCCAGAAGCACCCGGAGACCCCCATCAAGGTGAGAATTGGCCTCAACAGTGGCGAGTCGATCCAGGATGGAAGCGACTACTTCGGCAAGGCTGTCACCATGGCCGCTCGCATTGCTGACAAGGCACGGGGTGGCCAGATCCTGGTGTCCAAGGTGGTGCACGACCTCGTCGGCTCAGTGGCAGAGGTAGAGTTCAAGAACGTCGGCAGCAGGAAGCTCAAGGGCATACCCGGCAGCCAGCGGCTGTACGAGGTGGTGTGGTGAGTTATCCCTTGGGGCGGCAACCGCACAGGGCTACAGGTTTGCTTAGCGCCCGCCGGATTCGCTGGCCATCTCGTCCACCTCGGCGGCACCCTTCGCCAGGAACTTGTCCTCGTCGGCCGTCAGGATGCTAATCAGGCGGGCGAATTCGCCGGCATGGACTCGCTCTTCGTTGGCGATATCAATGAGGACCTTCTTGGCCAGGGGGTGATCGGTGGCCTCGGCGTGGGCCAGATAGAGGTGAACCGCCTCGTGCTCGGCGCAGAGGTCCTGGCGGATGGCTCGAATCAGCTCTTCGAGGGTGAGCTTGCGAGCGGGCACCATACCACTGAAAGGATTGAGGAACTCGGGCATCTTCCCACCTCCTCTGATCGTTGTTTGTAAGACTCCTACGCCAGGCGGCTTTCCACGGCCTCCCGCTTGATGTTCTTGAAGAACGCCTCGATGTAGTCAGCTCGCTTCAGGCCGTAGTCCAGCATGAAAGCGTGCTCGAAGACGTCCATAATCAGGATAGGACGGCAGCCCGCCAGATGGCCGGTCTCGTGCTCGTTGATCCACTGGTTGATCAGCCTTCCCGTCCGGTCGTCCTGGTAGAGTATGGCCCAGCCGATTCCCCGCATGGTGCCGGTGCCCTTGAAATCGGCCTCCCAGGCTTCGTAGCTGCCGAAGTCCCGGGCGAGCCTGTCGCGCAGCTTGGCCGATTGGCCCAGGTCTCCCTTGCCGCCCAGGTTCTCGAAGTAGTACTCGTGCAGCCGCATGCCGTCGAACTCGAAGCCCATCCTTCGCTTCAGTTCAGCGTATTCGGGCGTGCCGATCTTCCCCTCCTTGGGCATCTGGCCGAGAAGGTCGAGCAGCTTGTTGGTGTTGGTGACGTAGCCTTGATAGAGGGTGAAGTGGTTCCGCAGCAGCGTCTCGCTGAAGCCCTCCATCCCTATCAGGTGGGTGTAGTCCTTCGCCTCGTAGGCCATGGTCCAGTCCTCCTCTCCCTCTCATGTCCTAGCTAGCTTGGCGGCGATAGTAGCTACGTGACGGCCCTGGAAACGGGCAATCGCCAGCTCGTTCTCGCTGGGCATGCGGCTGCCATCCGGCCCAGTGATCGTCGACGCGCCATAGGGACTGCCACCGCTGATCTCATCCATAGTCGCCTGCCGCGCCTCCGAGTACGGCACCCCGACGATGACCATCCCAAGGTGCAAGAGCGTGGTATGGAAGCTTGTGATCGTGGTCTCCTGACCGCCGTGCTGGGTGCCGGTGGAGCTGAACACGCTTCCGGCTTTGCCGATAAGGGCGCCCTTGGCCCAGAGTCCACCTGTTTGGTCCAGGAAGTTGCGCATCTGGGAGCACATGTTGCCGAAACGGGTCGGGGTGCCGAAGATCACCGCATCGGCATCAGCGAGATCGGCCAACTTGGCGATCGGGATGTGGGCAAAGGCGGCCCGAGCCTTCTTCGCGCCGGATTTCTCCAGAATCGCCTCAGGCACCAGCTCTGCAACCTGCAGAAGCTCCACCTCAGCGCCCTCCACCTCGCGGGCACCCTCCGCCACCGCCTCGGCCAGGCGATAGGTGTGGCCATACATGCTGTAGAAGATGACCTTCACTTTCATCGCCATTTCCTCCGGAGGAGCGATCCTCGCCGTCAGCGTTGTGGGCGTGCTTTTGATGTGAACGCCAAGATACTAGCACAGCGGCGGGCGCTGTCAACATCAGCGGGGGTCGGGATTGGGTTGGCGGGCAAAGGGGGGAGGACGGAGCCTCCGTCCTCCCCCCGGCTCAGATGCCCCTGGTAATTGGGCGCGTCTCTATTGGGCGAGGGTCAAGATCGCCTGCATGCTGCTCAGGCTCAACAGGGTGTTGACGTCCGTGCCGCGCCCCGGGAAGTATACCAACCACCCGTTGTTGGTGCGGTCGAGCGAGTAGGCGGCGACGATAGTGACGCCTGGGCAGGTGGCCAGGGCCTCAGCGGGCGTCTTCCCGGTCGGGCCGTTCCACACCGATAGTGCCCACTTCCCTGACAGTGGGCAGTTGAGGAGCGCGCCCGGAGGGGGCGTTGGCGTCGGGGTTGGCGTTGGGGTTGGCGTTGGGGTGACCGTTGGTGTGGGGGTCCGCGTCGGGCTGGCCGTAGGCGTTGGAGTAGGGGTGGGCGTGGGAGTGGGTGTGGGCGTGGGCGTGGGGGTTGGTGACGGCGGAACGCCGCTGCAGTCCATGCCGACCGCGACCAGACCGTATGGCGGGGTGTAGTCCTTGTCGAAAATGGGGTCCTCGTCTATGCCGGTATCGCCGTCGGAGTCCACGCCCGGATCCCAGTCGCCGGCTGGGTCGTAGATCTCGGCGGGCGGGTTGTTCCTCACGTGCACAGTGTCCAGACCGAGAGAGTAGATGCCGGGGGCGGCGCCCGCATTCACCTTTAAGGTGTAGCGGCCCAGCACGCCCTCGGTGTAGGGTGGGTTGCCCTCGGCCGCGGCCACGACCGCATCGGTCACCGAGGCCGCGTAGCTGCCGTCGCTGTCCGGCACGGCGTCGCTGCTATCGACTGGAGTGCTGCCGGCGGCAGCGGCGATGAGCACGACGCCCTGGGTCGTGTGGTTCTTGTCGATGATCTGCATGGGAGCGACGGTAATGGGATAGGTGAGCTTGTACTCATAGTTGCCGAGGTTCTTGGTGGGGGGGATCCCCTTTAGAAACACATTGATCTCCCCCGTGCCGCCGGCGTTGATACGCACACACCGGTCAATGGTGCCAAGCGAGGTCGCCGTGTTGCCGGAGCTGTTCATATCGATTCCGACGGTGGTGGTAACGGCCGCAGCCGCCTCGTGGCTGCCGACCAGCCACAGGGCCATCGCCGCCGCCGCCAGAACTGCCAGGGCCAGGACGACCACTCCGCCCTGCCTAAAGGGCAATCGTTTCATAACTCTAACCTCCTACCACTACAAGGACCAAAAGGAGAAGTTGAACATGCGATAGCTCGATCTTACGCCAAACGATTGGAATGTCAATAGCGGGAGGCCCGATGACGATATCCGAGCGAATGTTGACCTCCCTAGCTAGGCAGCACATAGATCGCCACCAGAGAGTAGTGCAGGCTGCTGCCGAGGATCACGACGGCGGGGAATCAGGTGCTCTTTCAGGTATGTGCTGAGATTGCCCCTGAAGGCGTGACAGCTGGCCAATCAAACCTTGGTCAGCAGGGCTTCCGCCATCTCCACATGCTTGGGCATGCCGATGCGGCGGTACATGGCGATGGCTTCCGTGAGGAGCCGGAAGGCCTTGTCGCGATCCCCCGGCCCGTCGCGGTCGATGAGCATGCGGGCGTACCAGCGCCGTACCTCCGGCTGCTGGATGACGTGGGGTATCTCATGGGCCTGGTGCAGGGCCGTCTCGTAGTGCTCCTCCGCCTTTTCCCAGTGCCCGCCTGCGGACGCCGCCATGCCGGCCATGGTCTGGAGCAGTCCGACGCCGAAGTCAATCAGGAGGGCGCGGGTATCGACGGCTTCCTCGAGCAGGGGGTACAGCTTCGCTGCCTCCTCCCGTTCATTGAGGACGGCTAGCCCTTCGACCGTCGTGAAGAGCGTCGTCCAGGCGCCCATCGTGTTGGCCTGGCCGGGGCGCGGCAGGTTCTGCCGCTCCTGCTCCAGCATAGCGAGGGCCTCACTGCTGTCACCGGCGTAGGCCTTAAACAGAAAGAGGTGCCCTGGGGCGGCCCCCGCGTAGAAGGTCGCCAGCTCCAGCTTAACCGCCTCCTGGAAGTCTTGCAGCGCTTCCTCCCACTGGCCTCCCCAGAAATGCCCCAGGCCGAGGAACATGTAAAGGTTGGAGACCCAGCCAAACCCTATGCTCCGACCGAGCTCAAGGTCATCCCGCGCAAACTCCTGCCAGGCGTCGATGTCTCCCGTGAGCATCAATTCCCGGAATGCACGAAGAACCCGAGCGATCACGAGGGCGAACAGGTGGCCCAGGCGGGTGGCCAGGGGCTCGAGCTCTTGGCCGATCTTGGCTGCCTCGTCCAGGCGGCCGAGCATTAGCAGGGACCACTGCGTGGCCCACAATGCGTCGGCCAAGTTCCAGAGGTCGCCAGCCGAGCGCAGCAGCTCCGCCGCCCGCATGCCAGCATCGACTGCTTCGCGGTGTTGTATGTGGGTATAGTAGTGGCGGGCCTTCTGGTCGAGGATCTCCCCGAGCAGGCGTTGCTCGCCCACCTCCTCGGCCATGGCCAGGGACTGGGCAAGCATGCTGCTGCCGGCGGCGTACTGGCCGCTCAAGGTGAGAACGCGACCCACGTTGCCCAGCAGGCGACAGCGCTCGACGCTCACCCGCTCGCCCAGGGCGGCGAGGCCGCGGTTGCAGATCTCTATGGACTCCTCGAGACGCGCGCCCCACCCTAATTGGTAACACATGTCCATACACAGGCGTCCCACACGTTCGGCCTGGCCCAGCTCCTCGTAAATGTCCAGCGCCTGCCGCCAGTCGGCCAGCGCTTCCTCCCAGCGGCCCAGGCTGCGCAGGGCCAGCCCCCGCTTATGCAGCAGGTCAGCCCGCCCTGGCCGGTCATCGGTGGGGTGCAGGGAGAGCGCGTTCTCGTAGTGGCGCAGGGCGTCCTCGAATGCCGCTGCCCCAAAGGCTCGCTCTCCGGCCAGCACCAGGTAGTGGGCGGCCTTCTTCGGCTCGGCGGCTGTCCCGGCTTGGTACAGATGATAGGCTAGGTCGCCGGCGTACTCCTCAAGGGCCCGGGCGTAAACCCGCTCCATCGCCTCGGCCACCCGCAGGTGCAGCCGCTGCCGTCGGGGCAGGGAGAGCCCGCTGAGCAGCGTCTGGCGGATCAACTCGTGGGCGAAGGTGAAGCGCGCTTCGGGCCCGCCGGAAACTGAGGCGATCAAGTGCGCCCGCTCCGCCTCGTCAAGGGCATCCAACAGGGCATCGGCATCCAACTCACCCAGCGTCTCCAGCACCTCGAAGCTGAAGCCGCGACCGATGACGGCGGCCGTCGTCAGCACGCGGTGGCATTCCTGGCACACCCTCTCCAGCCGCTGACCGATGACCAGACGGATGCCCCGCGGCACCTCCAGCTCGCCGATGCTGAGGCCGGAGTGCCAGCGTCCCTGGGCGTCAAACAGCTTGCCCTCCTCGGCCAGGTGCTTAAACACCTCCTCCACGAAGAAGGGATTGCCCTCCGTCTCTCTGTAGACGGCTTTCACCAGCGAGGCCGGCGGCTCCTGGCCGCTGAGCGCCCGCAGCATCGCCGCCACTTCGGCCTCGGGGAGCCGCTTCAGGGCCAGGTCATGGGCCAGACGCTGGCGTGTGAGCTCTTGCAGGGCCCTGGCCAGGGGACGGGCCACGTCCAGCTCCACGTCGCGGTAGGTGCCCACGATGAGCATCGGCACCTCAGGGAGCCGCTGGGCAATGTGCTGGAGCAGAAGCAGGGTAGCGTCGTCGCCCCAGTGCAAGTCCACCCACACCAGAAAAAGGGGCTGCACGCGGGCCGCCCGCTCCAGGTACTCCTGAACGCTGTTGAACAGATAGCGGCGCTCCTGCTCCGGCGGCAGCTCCAGGGGCGGCGGGATGTCGGGGAAGAGGCGGCGCAGCTCGGGCATCAACTTGGCTACCTCCGGCGCCGCATCGCCCAGGGCCTCCCGAAAAGCCTCTCGCGGAACGATGCGAGCCGTAGCCTCCAGTATCTCCACGAAGGGGATGTAGGGCAGCGTGCCCTCCATCTCGTTGCAGTGGCCAGTCAGGGCCAGCAGGCCCCGCTGGCGGGCCTCTGCCGCCAGCTCCTCCGCCAGACGGGTCTTGCCGACGCCGGGCTCGCCGCCGATCATGACCAGGGCGCCCTGACCGCGGACGGTCTGGTCGAGGCAGCGCCGCAGCTCGGCCCGCTCCGCCTCCCGGCCGACGAAGGGCGTCCGCTCCAGAAGAGCCGGGGCCGCTGACGTCTCCTCCTGCCAGACCACCTCGAAGAGCCGCCAGCGCTCTGGGAAGCCCTTCAGCCGGAAGCGGCCGCGGTCGACCAGCTCGACATCCTTGGCCCGGCCCATGACGCCCCGCACGGTTTCGGACACCAGGATCTGGCCGCCCTTAGCCTTGGCAGCGATTCGGGCGGCGGCGTTCACGGCCTCGCCGAACAGGTCTGCTTCCTCCTGGATCACCTCGCCCGTGTTCAGGCCGATGCGCACCCGCACCTGCTGGTCGGGGTGCTGGCGGTTGTGCTGCTCGAGGGCCCGCTGAATGCCGACGGCGCAGGCCACAGCCTTTCGCGCCGAGGCAAAGGCCACCATGAAGCCGTCGCCCAGGGACTTGACCTCGTGGCCGCTGTGCTCCTCCACCTGCTGACGCACCAGCTCCCGCTGGGCGCGTAGGATCTCCTGCGCGGCTTCATCGCCCCGACGGGTGGTCAGATCGGTGGAGCCCACGACGTCCGTAAAGAGGACAGTAACGGTGCCTTCTGGAAGCGCTTGCGCCACGGCAGCCAGTCCCTCCCCTGAACCCTGTCGATTATTTCCCATTCGCAAGAAATAGTCAAATGCCGGTGGGGCCAGGCAGAATGTGTCACCCTACCCTCGCCACGTTGACAACGCCGCCAACTTCGCGCACTATTGGGTTGCTCCAAGACGTAGGGATCGGGGGCGAACCACGATGCTTTGTCCGTCGTGCGGCCTCGAGAACCGTGAGGATGCCACATTCTGCCTCAAGTGTGGCGGACGGTTTGCCGTAACCTGTCCTAGCTGCCAGAGGGAACTTCCACCTGAGGCGGAGTTCTGCGACAAGTGCGGCGGTTCCCTTGCCGAAGTCGCACCGTCGCCGCCTACGCCTACCCCCACCGTCCCCACCTCCTTCGCCGCCGGCCGCTACCAGGTCAAGCGATTCCTGGGCGAGGGCGGCCGCAAGCGGGTCTACCTGGCCCACGATACCAGGCTCGACCGCGACGTGGCCTTCTCCCTGATCAAGACCGAGGGCCTGGACGCATCCGGCCTGGCCCGCGTCCGCCGTGAGGCCCA
>Ga0315291_10009654_pt1 | contig 11835 bp, 10 predicted proteins | sample YL17G12_20_MG_FD_203070 | JGI IMG/M metagenome (GOLD analysis project Ga0315291, IMG submission 203070) | Sediment microbial communities from Yellowstone Lake, YNP, Wyoming, USA - YL17G12_20 | ecosystem: Environmental > Aquatic > Freshwater > Lake > Sediment | place: USA: Wyoming | collected...
GTCGGCTCGCAATTGCCGGACCTCACCTCGGAGTTGGGCATTGGTTTGCTCCAACCCCAGCACGTGGCTGCGAAGCAGGTCGATCTGCAGCGCCAGTTGGGATATCGTGACATCCTTGTCTGCCATAAACGAGGATATACCGCCTTACCCAGATTCGCGCTACTCCAAAATCATCGCTTCAAAAGATTCTTTCGCGGCATCTCGTGAACGGATACCCGCCGACATAGAGAGCGTGCGACGCCTGCAGAACCGAACCGGGTCCGGTCACATCCACAGAACCTGCGCCGCCCAGATCCGCGCCGATTCTGCCCTCTTCACTGGTCACAAGCCCACCCTCTGCAACGGTCAGCCAGCCCTCGCCCTGGTATCCGACATCCAGGATACCTACGTTCTCCCAGGTGGAGCCCGGTCCGGTGACCAGACCCGAGCCGAAGCCGCCGGAACGTACGCCGAGAATCGTATGGTCAGCCGATACGCCGCCGCTGTCCGTGACGAGCACGCTTCCCTCACCGTATTCGCCGACATCGAGATTGAACGCCACCAGGCGCGAGCCGGTACCAGTGACCGTGACTGTGCCCGTACCGCCCGAGGCGGCGGCAACGAAAGTGCTGAGACTCTCAAGACGTGCACCGTTGGAGATTACCATACGGGCGTCGCCGGCTCTACCGATCTCCAGCCGCCCCAGGTTGCGCCAGAGCGAATTCTCTTCGGCTATGGTCACGAGGGCGCTGCTGCCGGCCTCCTGAGCCATCGTAGCGGTCATTGTCGAAACCAGTCCGCCCGCGGAAATGCCCATGCTGGCATTTCCGCGCGAGCCGATGACCAGGTCCTGCTCAATCTCCAGCCTGGAATCCTGTCCTCCTACCGTAATAAGGCCCTCGCTATCCGGCTCTGCCGCCACCACGGCATTTGTGGCGGCAACCGTTCCGCCGTCGCTGACCACCAAGTCGCCGCGTCCGGACGTGCCGACCTGCAAATCGGAGTGATTCTCCCACAAGGAGCCAGCACCATCGACACTGACTACGCCGTTGCTCGTGTCATAGTAACCCACGTAGCCCATTTCGCTGATCACGCGGCCACCGCCGCCAATGTGGAGAGTGCCGCTGCCCGATTGGCCAACGTAGAGGTAGCCGCCCAGCCCGAGGTTGGGATCGGGCAGAATCTCCCACGTGGAATCCGGCCCAGTGACGAAGACTGTGCCCGCTCCCGTCGGTTCCGTCCCCAGCATCCCCGCACGGCTGATCACGCGTCCGCCCTCCTGGACAGTTATGCTGCCCACGCCCGCGGCACCCACGTGGAGTTCCGCGCTGTTATCCCATAGCGAGCCGGGACCTCTGACCTGCACGGTACCGTTGCCATCTTCCTTCCAACCCACGTAGGCGTTGGCGTCGGTCACCTGGCCGCCGCCCGAGATAGACATGCTTGCCTCGCCGCGCGAGCCAAGAACCAGATCGTGCTCGACCTCCAAAACAGAGTTTGGCCCCTCTACGGTGACAACGCCCGTACTGTCCGGTTCCACCGCCAGCGTTACGTCCCGGGTGGCAACCCTTCCGCCATTGCTGATCCACAGCTCGCCGTGTCCGGCCCGGCCGACCTGCAGCGCGGAGTGGTTCTCCCACAGCGAGCCGGGACTATCGACGATGACCTCGCCGCTGCCGGTGGTATCGTAGCCCAGGGAGGCAGTCTCGCTGATGACATGACCGCCGCTGCCCATCGTCAGAACGCCCCGGCCCGCCAAGCCGACATAAAGGTCGCCACCAAGCCCGCTGTTAGGATCCGGCAGATTCTCCCACACCGAATTTGGCCCGGTGACGAAGACAATGCCATCGCCCGTCGCCTCCGTGCCTATGACTCCCGTGCGGCTGGTCACGCGCCCGCCCTCCTCGATATACACGGTTCCGCTACCCGCGTCACCCACATGCAACTCGGCGCTATTAGCCCAGAGCGAGCCGGGACCTCTGACCTGCACGGTACCGTAGCCATCTTCCATCCAGCCCACGTAAGCGTTAGCGTCGGTCACCTGAGCGCCCGCCTCGATGTTCAGCCCGCCGTTGTAGCCGTAGCCATGCCCCACAATGAGGTAACGGTCAATCTGCCACAGCGAGCCGGAGCCCGTGATGGCGGCCGGGTCGCTGACGTGCGCCCATTCGCTTTCCACGCGGCCGCCGTTGGAGACGAGCAATTCCCCGTCTCCATACCCACCCACATAGAGCCCTCCGTCAATCCGCCAGAGGGAGCCGGGATCGGTCACGGTGGCGCTGCCGCGGCTGTTGCCGAGGCGCCAATTGCCAATATCGGCCAAGCCCGAGCTCGTCACAGCACCCCCGTCGGAAATCAACAGCGTGCCGGTGCCGCCGAAACCTACGTGAATCTCGCCGGTGTTCTCCCAGGCCGAGTTCGCGCCGGTCACGGTGAGATTGCCGACGCCATCCTGCCAATAGCCCAGCCGGAGCATGCCGCCATCCGCCGTCACTCGCGCACCGTTGGAGATGGTAACGTTACCGGTTCCGTGCCTCCCTATCGTGGCGAGAATGCGGGTCACGGATGCGGAGTCTCCGTCAGTAGTGAGGTCACCCAAAACATGCACCTCTTCGCTCGGGGTGCCCAGCCACGTCGTGCCGGGTCCGGTGACGACGAGATTGCCGACACTGCCCGCCTCGCTGCCCACAAAGATTCCACCGGCGACCAGGCTGGCCCCATCGGAGACCGTCAACGTGCCGTTGCCCAGGTCGCCCAGGTAAAGGCCGGACTCCCAGCGTGAGCCGACGCCTGTCACCTGGACACTGGCGGTGCTCCCAATACCTGCCGCCACGTGAGCCTCCGGGCCGACGACTTGACTACCGTCGGAGATCGCCATACTCGCATCCGCACTGACACCGATAACCAGCTCGCCCGGCAGAACCCACGGGTCGGAGCTGTCATAGGCCGGAGTCACGTCGCCGACCACGGCGATCCCCGCCAGCGCCGGTTGTTGCACCATCCCCCGGCAAGGACGAGGATGGGAAGGATTGTGAGCGCAAACCTACTGCTTCTTGTTGTGGCACAGCACATGGCTTTTCCCCCTTGTCGCATCTCATTTTTGTTGGAACGGGCCACCCAACTACATGCTTTTCCGAATGTTAACTGTCACTCTACCATATTCCCGTCACTGGGTCAAGCAACATCCGCCGATCAAGCGGGGCAAATCCAGAGTCACCTGGCTGATTCATGTCATTGCGAGGAGCACAGCGACGAAGCAATCTCAATTCCCGGCACGGGAGATTGCTTCGCTGCGCTCGCAATGACGTGCGGGCGGTGCTATCAAACGACTTTGCGTTTGTCTTCACTGATCAGGGGACCGCGGGTGCGAAGGCATTTTACAGGCCCAGCGCTCCCATGCACCGGAGTCGGTGCCGCAGGGGCGACCGAGACCCCAGCCACCGCCATTCGCGTTTGGATACCCGACCCGCAGTTGCCCGAGCTATCGGCCGGGAGCGGGCCGCTGAAAATTGGCTTTGTTTTGGCGTGCTCTCCTTTCGCAATGTTTTCTCATAACCTGTTTTCTGCACAGACGTTAGGGCTCATCTTGGGTACCCGGAAATTGGCTTTGTTTTGCACGAATCTTCACCACGGAGACACAGAGGCCCCACGCCGACACCCGGGCGAGCGAGGAGCAATGAATCCGCAGGTTTCGCAGATTCAGGCAAATTCGATCCCTCAGAATCTGTGAAATCTGCTCAATCTGTGGATAATCTCTGGGCTCTCTGTGTCTCCGTGGTGAATTCTGCGCCTTCCGCCGGTCGGCCCGGATTTGTGCTTCCCCGTCCATAACCAGAACCCCTCTGAATTTACTATTTACTATTTTCTCTTCACTATTCGCTAATCTGTAGTTGCGTACATATCATACATGCGTCACAATTGGGCGTCAAGCAAAATCCAGACAATGCCGGGCTCTGGGTGCGGCGACGAATTTGTGGCAGGCTCAATGCTGGTCGGCTGTGCGGATCGTTCGAAAAGGACTCTTGGCCTTTGTTTGTCATTTCGACCAAGGCCGAAGGCCGCGCGGAGAAATCTGGCCGCGAATGGGCGCTACGGCAGACTCGTAGCCAGATGTCTCGACTCCGCTGCGCTTCGCTCGACATGACAAACAGCGCCGGATTCCCTCCGAATGCCGGCGCGGGCCCAAAGGGAGTACGCTCTCCACCGCCACTTTTTGTCGTGCACCCCAGGCTTTGTGTGCGACCAACTCTTGTGCCCCTTGTAGGTCGTGCGTCCCCGCACGACTTCTTCAGGCGAGCGGGGACGCTCGCCCTACCGCGCGAGACTCTGCACCTGCCAATCCGAGCCACAAGAGTCAGTCGCACACGGACCTCCGGGGGACAATCCGGGCGGCTCTTATGAGGCTGGCAACAGGACGTGATGCAACTTAGACTAAGAGGGCTGCCCGAGACGTTTCTACGAGTGGACAGCCGGTTGTTGGAGTTTGGCGGTTCTGGTCGATGATTGAGGACAAGGTACTGGTTTGGCGGTTCAATCGCGGAGAGCCGGCGGCATTGTGCCGGATCTATGAGAAGTACCGCGATGGGTTACTGAAGGTGGCCGCGGCCCTGCTGAATGACCGCAGCGGCATCGAGGATGTGCTCCACGACGTCTTCGTGGACTTCGCCCAGACGACGGGCCGGTTTCACCTTCGAGGCAGCCTCAAGGGCTATTTGGCAATCTGCGTGGCCAACCGGGCCCGTGACATGAATCGCACGAGGCAACGGCGTGCCGCCGTGAGCCTGGATGAAAGCAATGCGTACCCGGCCGGCGCGGATGGTCCGGAGCACGAAGCCATAAGCCGCGAGCTGACCGCAAAGCTCGACGAGGCGATGGCCCAGTTGCCCGAGGAGCAGCGTGAGACGATCATCCTGCATCTGCAAGGCAAGCTGCCGTTTCGGGAAATCGCCAGACTCCGGGAGATCTCCATCAACACGGCCCTGAGCCGCTACCGGTACGGGCTGGAGAAATTACGTTCCACGTTGAACGGCGGGTAAAACAATGAGCCAGTCAAAGAGCACCAGACGCCTCGTAAAAAGATATTTGGATAACTTACAGGTCCGGCGCCGCACGGAGATGGATCGCCGCATCCTCCAGGACTCGACCAAAGCCATGGCAGAGGCCAGCAGGAAAAGCGCTGCTCCGGCGCGGGCTCGGATCAGGAGAGCGATCATGACTTACAAAACCAGAAGAATTGCCGCCCTTGTGGCATTAACCCTGTTGCTGGCAGGCGCCTTCCATCTCGGCACAGGCTCCGTGGCCTTCAGCCAGGTCGGACACGCGGTCAGTTCAACACTCGTACGACTTCAAGAGTTGATTATGGAAATAAGAACGGGAGAACCCACAGCCCAGGCGCCGTTGCCGGGCGCAGCGTCCGATGGCACGGACGAGCAGGCGCCGGACCCCAACCTCAGAGCGGTCACGTGCGCCGCCCGTTTCTTCACGATTCCCACGAACGAGCAGGCCGTGTGGCAATTCCTCAAGGACCAGGGCATCGAACTGATCCAAGCATCAGCCGACCCGGAGACATACTACGCGACACTCCGGCAGGAACAGGCCGAGCAGGTCGAGGATGCTTTGACTATCAGAGCTTTGGCCGCACCTCGCGTTATCGTAGCGGAGGGCCAACAGGGGATGATCGCCACCGACATCTTCGCACTGGCCTGGCTGCCCACGGTCTCGAGCGACGGCACGCGGATTGAGTCCACCTTTTCTTTCCACGATGGACACAATGGCGTCGAAATCCCGAACGTCAGCATCGAAGAAGGCGGGGTCGTTCTGATCCGAGTCAGGGGGATCGCCACCACAGGGGAGAATATCCTGATCTTGCTCAAAGTAGATTACGAATAGAATCCGGCCGAAGACGCCGTACGGGCCTGGGAGTCGGGTGAAAGTAAGAGGATTCGCTGTACGGTCCATACCGTCCGCGACATGACGACAATGATGACGCGACTTGGGGTGCCGTCAGAAATGCAGAAGGCCGCGGGTCCTGGTGGACCCGCGGCCAACGTACTCCTGCGTGCCCCACCCTCCTTCTTTCCGACCCCGGTCCTGCGGGACCGAAGTCACTCATAGCCCCCCTCGGCGAGGTAAAGATTGTCGGTCATTGTGCTTCGACTGCGCCTGGGCTTGCTGGATCTTTTCGCGAATCAGCTTGGCGGCTTCCTTCGCGGCCTCCTTGCTGAAATCCATGCACTTGTGCACGCCCGAACTGACCGATCTGGCCAATTCCTCTGATTGCAGCGTCGCGCGTGCCCGGGCTACTTGCAGCGACTCATGTGACTTGTGCTCCGGCGACGGTGCCAGGCAGTAGATCGCTGTCAGGAAGCCTGCCGCATATATGACCAACAGAAAGACAAGCTTCGTTCTCCAGCCCATGGCGCGGTCCTACCCTTCTTTCGAAGGACCCCATCGGTCGGCCCTCCAAGGCTTCTACGATGTTCCTTACTAAATGCATACAATAGAAAATCGCATATGCCAAAAGGACAAGTTACGGCAGCGCGACAATCCCGCGATTTTTGCGTCGGTATTCTCAGGGCAAGCTGACGTCGAGAATGGCGCGCAGGGTCCCGCAGACAATGGCGACCTCGTCTTCGGTGAGACGATTGTGGAACGGCAAGGCAATGGTCCGCTGACTCACAGACTCTGCCGTGGGGAAATCACCCCGGCTATATCCATATCTCTGGGCGATGAATGGCTGTAGATGTACCGGCGGGAAGTAGTTGCCCACCTGGATGCCCTGGCGGCTCATCTCCTGAAGGACTCTGTCCCGCTGCGGGAGTCCGAATTCCTGCGCCAGCCGCACGACGAAGACGAACCAACTGATCTCACATCCATCCACCTCTCTCGGCACGATGAGCCGATCCTCCTCCGCGAGCATCTCCTGATACCAGGTTGCGACCCGGCGTCGCATTGCCTTGATTTCGTCGATGCGCGACAGTTGGACGAGTCCGAGCGCGCAATTGATATCGCTGAGACGATAGTTGTAGCCCAGCCGCTCGTGCGCCAGCCAGCCGGCCCCCGCCCCGCGACCCTGGTTGCGAAGCGAAAGGCAAGCATCCGCGAGGTCGTCGCGATCCGTCACGACCATGCCGCCCTCGCCCGTCGTGATCTGCTTATTGGGATAGAACCCGAAAACGCCGACCGTGCCGAACGTTCCGGCTTTCCGGCCCCGCAACGCCGAACCCAGCGCCTCACAGCTATCCTCGACCACCGGCAGATGGTGGCGTTCCGCCACGTCGCAGATTCGGTCAAAGGCCGCAAGATTCCCGAAAATCTCGACGGGGAGAATCGCCCTCGTGCGCTCCGTGATGGCGGCCTCGATTCGCCGGGGGTCCATGTTCAGGCTCGTGCCGTCGATATCGACAAAGACCGGCCGGGCACCGGTCATCATAATCGTCGTCGCCGAGGCGATGAATGTGAAGGGTGTGGTGATCACCTCGTCCCCGGGACCGATCCCCAGCGCCAGCAGGCTCAGGAACAGGCCGCTCGTGCCACTGTTGACCGCCACGGCCCGCCTGCGGCCCAGATATGCAGCAAAGGCCCCCTCGAACTGGCCCAGCGTCGGCCCCAGCGACAGGTACGGAGTACGAAGCACTTCGACCACACGCTCGATCTCCCGCTCCGTGATATCAGGCCGGGACAGCGGTATCCGCATGGTAATCTCCTTATCACAATTCCGGCACGACGACCCGGGAGAACATTGTAAATCGTGCCCGTCGCAAGAGGAACACTTTTCGCCGGGCAGCGCGACATCAGAATCCTTGCGCGCACTCCGACAGCGACTCCCCTACGATGCCTCCCCACGGAAATCCGTCGCGCACTTGACAACAGGAGCAACCTCTTCCTGGAGTACCGCCCGGATTTATGGGACCTGCCGCCATAAGCGGGCCGACCGGCCGGCGGGCTGGCGGGAATTCTGCGGCGGCCGTTAAATGCCCGCTTCCTTTGAGCCGAAGAACAATACGACACAAGTGTATTGACACAGGAATCGTGCTATGGCAAAAGGCAAGAATGTGCTGACAACCGGCGACGTGGCGAGAATCTGCAACGTCGCGCCGCGAACGGTTTCCAAATGGTTTGATTCCGGCCAGCTCAAGGGCTATCGCATCCCCGGCAGCAAGGACCGGCGCATCCCCCTGAACGAGCTCATCCGCTTCATGCGGGCCAACAACATGCCGACGGAGAGTCTGCCGGTCGGCAAGATCAGAATCCTGGTCGTGGACGGCAGCGAGTCGGCGACGCCCGACCTGATGAACGCTCTGACGGCCCGAGCCGGCTACGATGTCCAGCTCGCCCGCAGCGGCTTCGAGGCCGGCGCCTTCATGCAGAAGTTCGCGCCCCACGTCGTCCTGATCAATCTGCTGACCAACGGCATCGACGCGCACGCCCTGTGCAAAAGCATCCGGGCCAGCGAGGATTTCGCGACAGTCAAAGTCCTCGCGCTGGCGAACCACCTGAGCAGCCAGGAGTCAGCCGCCCTGCTCCAGAGAGGCTACGACGGCTACGTCTCGAACCCCGCCGACGCCGCCGAAGTCATTGGAAGAATCGAAGAAGCCACCGCGATCATCTATTGAGCAAGGACTGACGGCCTGTGGCTCGGTGAGTGGCCTGAATCAATAGTCTTTGTACTTTCGCAGCCATTGGGGCCAATCGGAGGGGGCCACGCCGCCCGCTTTGGTCCAGGGACCATTGACGTTGTACTCACGGTGCCATCTCAGCGTCCAGAGTTCCTTGAGCCCCACGTGACGGACCGACCAATCTGCAAAGGCGAAATTCGTCCAGCCGCTGTGCCGGTCGATGCAGAACTGATTCATCTCGCCGGCAGTTCCCTTGTCGCCCCAGCCAAAATCAAGTGGGAACTGGACCGGGACATCCGTCTGTTGAGGCCAGGCGTCGTGCCACGTCGAATCCCCGAAGATGGGGACCTGGTTGGCGTTCTTGACGTTCTGTGTACACTTCCAGAACCACTGAACGAGCCGCCCGCCACTACGATCCTTAAGCATGTAGTCGGTCCAGTTACTGGTGCCATAACTACCGGCGAAGTCCCACTCGGCCCCTTCGCCCGAAGCCGGGTAGCGATTGGCAAGCATCAGGTGGTAGGCCTTGAATGTGCCCCAATCATTGGCGCCCAGCACGATCCGAGTGGCCGTGGGACAAAAACGCATCTCGTCGTCTTTGTAATAGGGGCGCAGGGCATTGATCCACAAGCCATACGTGTTCGGCCGTCCCGCATTCTGGGAGTGGTGGTCGTAGCCCCAACCTTCGTTGAAGAACCCGTTGTTATCATCGGTGTACAGCTTGTATATCAGCCCCCAACTCCTCAACCTGGAGATACACGCGACGGACTGGGCCTGCTTTTTGACGTGGGCCAAGGCCGGCATCAAAATGGACATCAGCAGCGCGATGATCGCGATGACCACCAGAAGCTCGATCAGGGTAAAAGCGCTGCGTCTGGTCATGATGATACCCCTTCGTGTGACCCGGTTGACGAGCAGCCACGGTCTGCTCAGCCGTCTCATACATTCTACCAGACGGGAGCCGGTGTCGCAAAGTCATCCGTCGGATGGAGAGGCTACTTTCGCTTCTCCTGCAACATGTGGTCCTGGAGCCGGATCAGGGTCTTGGCACTGACCGTTCGCGCGGACAGATCCCCCAAGATGACGCCGTATCTCTCCTCGGATATTTTCCAGTGCATGACGATGGCATATTGATCGTTGAGATTGACATGGTCGCCATGGTACACCACTTCCCGACCCTGCGCGATCAGGTCATCCCGAAAGCGGGCCAGATTGCCGAGGACCTGGGCGTTGCAGGCGCTTTCGCCGCGCAGCGTGTATTCCAGAAACAGCTTGCTGTCCTCGTACATCTGCGCGCCGACCGTGTCGCGGCCGCCGAAGAAGCTGCCGATCACGAGCAAGGCAAGAATAATGGCCGCGGCCGCCGCCACCCGGCTGATCCGCAGGTCCACGATAATGTTGATCGTGTCCATTCGATGAGCAATCAGCCGGTGGGGTATCCGATTCTTGATCTCCTGGCACAGCACCGGCCGGGCACGCTCGATGCCGCGCTCGGCCAACGCCTTCAAAAGATCTTCAATTCTGGGGATTCCCATATTTATTCCGTGCCTCCCGATCTCTCGGAAACGAGGCAGAGCCGCTGCGTTCTACTCGTTCGCCACTTCCTTTCGCAAGGCTTCCAGAGCACGATTCAGGCGGCTCTTGAGCGTTCCCTGGCGGATGCCCGCCGCCTCCGCCGCCTCGGCGATGGTCAACTGCTCCATATAATGGAGCACGATCGCCTCCTTGAGTTTCCAGGGCAGGCGCGCGACCGCCTGCTGTACATGGTCATACTGCTCCCGCTCTCCGGCCCGCAGGGAGCCTTCCACCCCGCCCTCCGGCGGCTCAATATCGTCCAGACAGACCGTTTCCTTGTCTTTCAGTCTGCGCCGGTGCAGCCGGGACACGTTGCCCGCAATGCGAAAGAGCCAGCCGTTCAAGGCCTTGCCGTCCCGCAGTTGGCCGATGTGATACCAGGCCCGCAGGAACGTCTCCTGCGTCAAATCCTCGCTGATCTGCCGGTCGTGGCCTACGGCACGCATAAACAGGTAAATTCGCTCATAGTAGAGATCCACGAACTCTTCCGCCGCCGTCCGTTCGCCCTGTCTGAGCCGACCCGCCAGCAACGCATGGTCCTCAACCGACATGCGACCTCCCTGCTCGACGGCGGCCTGTTTGCTGATCAGATGCGCCGAGTTGTCGTTCTGTTCGGTTGCCTGGGCGTTTTTCTGCATTTTCTCCACCCCAACGGGTTATCACCAGTATATACAAACCAGCCGTTCGACTCAAGATGAGAATGCCGCAAGGCCTATGGGACCCGCCGTGGCAGGCCGCCGGCCGCTTGAACCAAAAGCCCGTGCGCCCCATATAGATTGAATTGCCCAGTAGTCGAACGAGGCTACACTAAGTCAAAACATGATTCAAATCAGAGAGGATTGACATGAGATTGTATCTGGTCCAGCACGGCAAAGCCCTGCCGGAGGAACAGGACCCGCAACGGCCTCTGGCGCCCGAAGGCCGGCAGGAGGCTGAGAAAGTGGCCCATTTCCTCAAGCCGCTGGGCTTGACGGTGGCTCGGGTCTGGCACAGTGGCAAGGCCCGGGCCTGGCAGACAGCCCAGATCTATGCCGAAGTCCTGACCGTCGGGCAGGAATTGACGGCCCGCGACGGGCTCAATCCGAACGATGACGTCGCTCCGTTGCGAGACGAATTGGCCATTGCCGCAGAGGATACCATGCTCGTCGGCCACATGCCCTTTGTTGACAAGTTGGCAGCGCTGCTGTTGACAGGCCGGGAATCCCCGTCGGTTATCGCTTTCAAAAACGCCGGCGTCGTGTGCCTCGGCCGAACGGAAGACAGCCGCTGGCAGGTAGAATGGATTATAACACCCGATCTGCTTCCTTAGCCGGTTTTCTGGCGTAATCGGTTTGCGTCTGTTCCGTATCATGGCCCGGTACCGCCCCTGCTGCCAGGCTTGCCAGTGCTTTGAGATCAGCCACCGCTCCACCCGTGACAAGATAGGCGGCCCGCCAGTACGCTCTCGCAAACGGTATGACGTGCTGCATTGATTTGCTCGAAGGAAGCACCGTCAAACAAGTTGGCAACGTCCCAAGTTCTTGAGATTTCTGCTCGCCGGGTGGCAGCGGCAAGCGCCCAGGCTGTGTCACATCACAGTTGTCTGGGCTATTATCTTGTTCTGGGCCAGAGGCATCGGAGAGCCGGCCCCCAACTCCCCCTCGGTTGGACGCACGCCCCTACG
>Ga0315291_10009658_pt1 | contig 11833 bp, 9 predicted proteins | sample YL17G12_20_MG_FD_203070 | JGI IMG/M metagenome (GOLD analysis project Ga0315291, IMG submission 203070) | Sediment microbial communities from Yellowstone Lake, YNP, Wyoming, USA - YL17G12_20 | ecosystem: Environmental > Aquatic > Freshwater > Lake > Sediment | place: USA: Wyoming | collected...
GCCGGGCCTGACACCAGCCACGGCATGGTGCGCACCGAAGTAACCTGTTCGCGCTGCGCCGCGCACCTGGGGCACCTGTTTCCCGACGGCCCGGCGCCCACCCACGCCCGCTACTGCGTCAACTCCGCCTCCCTGAAGCTGAAGAAGAGAGAATAGAACGCCCGGTCCCCACTGCAGTATCTCAGAAATGGCGCTACAGAGGCAGAAAGCGGAAGGCGGAAGGCGGAAGGCGGCAGACGCCAGGTTTTGCTGCCTTCCGCTTTCCGCCTTCTGCCTTCGCCATTGTCAACCTATTTCTGAGACATAACACTACATGGCGCGCCGGTCGGGGAGGTCGAAGGGGTCGCCGGGCGCGAGAATGAGAAACTTCCTGCCCTCGTGCTCCCAGCCATCGTAGATGCGCACCTTCCCTTCGCCGATCACTTCCAGGCGGCGGCCGCTGACCACAATCGCGGTCGCTTCATCCAGTCCGATGCCCAGCAGGCCGGGGTGGGCCTCGATGACGGAGATAAGGTCGCTTTCCCGCCCGCGGGCATTGACGTGCTGATCGATGGCCGAGTTCTTGAGCAGGCCGAAGCCTTCTTCGTGCCCTTTGGCCATCATGATGGAGTTCCCTTCCGGAGCGCCGCGCACCAGATAGGAACCCTGGATGGTGGCGCCCGCCGAGCTTCCCCCAACCACCCCGCCGCGGCCCAGCAGCGCCTCGATTTCACGTTGCGTGCGAGTGTGCAGGTAGGCATCGACCAGGCGCCATTGCCGGCCGCCGCTGAACCAGACTGCCGAGGCGGCGCGCAGCGGGGTGACAAAACCGTCCGAGTCCGCCACCTTCCGGTCACGGGTGTGCAGGACGGTGATATGGGTGACGCCGAATTGTTTACTGAACTGCTGGCGCGCGCGCTCCGGATCAACCGGGTCTTCGGCAGCCGTGGGGATCACCACGAAGCGGGCATCCGTGCCGCCGGCCAGGGCCAGGAAACGCCTCACGATGTCGGGGCCGATCCTGCCGCCGCCGACGGCCACCAGCGAGCCTTTCGCCGGGCCTTCGGAAAGCTGCGCGGGCAGGCCGCAGGGAAGGCACACCAGCAGCAACAGCCAGATCAAGCGGCTCCAACGTCGCGGCCTCATCCCCGTTCTCACCACACCTCCATCCTGGCGTAGTGTTTCAGAAATGGCGCTACAGAAGCGGAAGGCGGAAGGCGGCAGACGCCCGTTTTTGCTGCCTTCCGCTTTCCGCTTTCCGCCTTCCGCCTTCGCCCTTGTCAACCTATTTCTGAGACATAACACTGGCGGCCCGGTGGCTGAGTTGCAGGCCGGCGGTGGTGGTGTAGTACTTGGCCAGCATGTTGGCGCTTTCCCAGGCCGGCAGCGATTTCGGTTCCTGCATGTAGTGCAGGAAGCGCTCGGTCACCTGCGCGAAATGGGCTTCGTGGCCCACACGATACTTGTCCGGGATGGTGACCCGGATCCCCTGCCCGGCGTCCTCGGTGGCCACGCCCGCCCAGTCCCGCTGCCAGGCCTGCACCTTGTTGTTCAGCGCGGCCGAGACTGCGGCCTTGTCGGCGGGAGTGTTGGGCACGACGTACAGTTCCGGACGGTTCGTTTTCTCGCCTTTCTGGCGGACTTCAATGCGGGCCTTGCTGCCGCGATACACGGCCAGGTGCGTATCGCCGCCGCCGGCCGGCGCTTCGTAGTTCCACAGCACGTCCAGCTTGACGTGCGTTCCGCGAACCGTGTAGGCGACCTGCGTGTTACAGAAATACTGCAACCGGTCGTCCTTCACGTCGTCCCGCAGGAATGCGGGGAAGTCCTTCTCGCCGGTGACCCGTTGGAACTCGGCGCGGGTCATGACCGTGGGCCAGCGCCTGGCCGCCAGGATCCGGACGTCCTTGCGGTAGTCCAGCAGCGTCCGCGGATACAGCGTCCAGGTCACCAGGTCCACCAGGTGGGTGCCGACGTCGGTCAGGCCCTCGCCCTGCTGCAGCACGTCGAAAAACCAGGCGGGACGCAGGTTCGGCGCGCCGGCCACCATCTTCATCAGGTGGTGGATGCTCTCCATGTACACCCCCGGTTCCTGCTCGCTTCCCGGCAGTTGGTTCCCGTACACGGCCGCATCGTTCACCAGGTCTTTTTGCAGCATGGAGGTGATCTCATGGCGCTCGGTCATGATGTCGTAGGCCACCAGCCCCTTGGTGGTGGCCGTAGCCAGCGCCGATTCCAGCTTCGGCAGGTCTTCGGCGCGAATCACCCACGGTTTGTCGGAGAGCACATTGAGGCCGGCCTCGACCGAGGCTTTGATGCGCTCGATCTTGCCGCGGTTTCGCCCGGAGAGAACCACGACGTTGCCCGGGCGCTCCTTCAGCATGCGTTCCAGGAAATCCGGCCCCGTATGTACGTCCAATTGCCAGGATGTGGGGCTGTCCGGGCGGGTATTGAAGCGAATGATGCGGTTCAAGTGCTCGAGCAGGTCGGGACCGAGCGGCGCGTATACCGTCACGGTCTTCGAGACACCGGGATACATCTCCTTTTGGACCAGGGAGGCGTGGAAGTGGCCCGGATCCAGCGTCATCAGCCGGACCGTGGCCCGGCCGTCGCCGGGCGACTTCTGGGCCAACGCCAGGATGAGGGGAAACAGCGCCAGCACGGCGGCGATCAGAATGGTTCGAAGCATAACTAGATTTCTATGCCAGGCCGGGCGGAAGGTCAAGAGTGCCGGGGCGGGCCTGCGGCCTTCAGCGCCGCCAGATGAGCAGGCCGGTGCCGAGCTGGATGCTTGTCTCCACGGCGCGCAGGGCGGCTTCTTTGCCGACGCTGCCAGGGACGAACAGGATATCGTTGGGGCCGAGCGTGGTATCCGGATCCTGCCCGCGCATGACCCGGCTCAGGTCGATCTTTCGCTCGATCCGGGTGCCGTCCTCGTTCAAGTGGATGATCACGGCGTTTTTCCGGCTGGCGGCTTTGCTGGTTCCTCCCGCCAGGGCCAGCGCCTGAACGGCGGAGAGATTGTCGAAGTCGGTCAAGGGGAACGCACCCGGCCGGACGACGTTACCGGCAACGTAGATGTTGCCGGCCAAGGTCACTTTCACGGAATCGCCCGGGTAAACCCAGACATTCCACTTTGAATCGCCGCTCTGCAGCAACCCCTTGATGGGCACCTCGATCACCTGCTGCTGATCCGGCGTGCCGACCGCTCCGCTGGGAACCGGCGCTGCCGATCCGGCGCCTTCGGCGCGCGCGGCTTTTCTTACCACCTGGATGGTCCGCCCCGGCGTGCGGATAGTCTCGGAGAAACCGCCCGCCATGGCCAGCACTTCCAGCAGCGTCTTCTGGGTCTGGATGTAGTAAATGTTTGGGGTGCGGACCGCGCCGAGCACCGAGATGGGATCGGACCTGTACTCTCTGACGAAAACCGTGACCTGCGGGTCCTTCATGTACTTCTGCCGCAACAGCTCCGTCAGCACTCGTTCGGTCTCCAGCGCGCTCAGCCCCCTGACCCGCACCACTCCAAGCAGCGGCAGCGAAATCTCGCCGCTGGCAGAGACCCGCACCGACCGGCTCAATTCCGTGACTTCGAAGACGCTAATCTCCAACAGATCCTCGGGGCCAATCCTGTAATCCGGGTAGGACCGGGACGCGTTGTCGCGCTCCGCGAGGCCCGCTCCCTTGAGGCGCTCGTTGAATTCGCGGATGGCCGGACGTACTTGCGGCGGCGCAAGCTGCTGTGGCGGCGGCGGCTGTTGCGCCCAGGCAAACGGCAGGCCGGCACCCAGGACCAGGACAAAAAGTGTGCGTATGGACGGCATGGCCACTCCGGACAGAGGGGAAAGTAGAATTCTATGCCGCCTGCTGCCTCTGGCGCAAGCTGAAAGCGGCCCAGCGGCCCGGCCCTGGCCTTAGTACGTTCGTACCTGGCTCCTCGGCAGGGGCTCGCGGATTGCGGATTTCAAACGCCTGTGCTCGAGATCAGCAATCCGCAATCCGAGATTCTCCCTCCTGTAAAACTACCTGCGCGACAGAACACTGGTTCCGCCGCATTCAGCGCGTGCCACTGAACACTCATCTTTTGGTGATGGGCTTGAACCCTTCCCGCTCCAACCGGGCCTTCATTTCCTCGGCTTCCACGGTCGAGGAGAATGGCCCGATCTGCACGCGAAACAGCCGGTCGGCGGGCGAAGTGGCCAGCGTGGCCGGGAATCCTTTCTTTTGCAGCAGCCCCAAGAGGTTCTCGGCATCTTCTTTCTTGCTCAGCGCGGCCACCTGCAGGCTGATGGATTCCCCACGCGCCATGCCGGGAGCCGCGGCCGAAGCCGGCGGGACCGGCCTGGCCTGAGTTTCCGCGGCCGGCTCGGGTTTGGAGGCCGCCCTGCCAGGCGCGGCCGGCGCCTTCTCTTCAGCGGCCGGGGTGGTCTCCGGCGCTTTCTGCGCCGAGTCGGAAGCCGCGGCGGACGCCGGTGGCTCGGCCAGGCCGGAGGCCGGCGCGATCGCGCTCTTCTTGCCGCCCGCCGAACCCGCAGTCTCCACCGGTGGGATGTACCCCATGGTGTTCTTGCCCACGATGTATCCCAGCCCGAAAAACACCCCGCAAAGCACCACCACCACGAAAAAGATGGTCAAGACCTGGCGGTTTTCCAGGACCAGTTCGTATTGGCCGTCCGCAGCTTTTTGCACCATGGCTGGTATTCTACTCCGAATACGCCGGGAAGACCCCCCGGCTCCGTTTACCATTTTGGCCTTTTTTCAGTTTTCTGGGTTACAATAGCCAGGAATACAGTCCTGGAGGTTATTGTGCCCTTCCGTCTCGGCATTCCCGAGTTGCTGGTCATCCTCGGCATCGCGGTGTTGATATTCGGCGGCAAGAAAATCCCGGAGCTCGGCAAGGGTCTGGGTGAGGGGATCCGGAATTTCAAAGCGTCGCTGCACCACAGCGAGGAAGAGAAGAAGACCACTCAAGAGTAGTCGGCGCGCTGGCCGGCCCGCTTGCCAGGAGCGGGACAGCAGTGTGGGTAGGAAGGGGAAACTGCCCGGCCATCCCCTCTCGAGGCTCTCTTTCCCAACGGTCCAACAATCGCCGCCGTCCCCGGCTCAGCCCTGCGTCCACGGCGGGTAGGGGCGCCGCCCGCCTCTCGATCCCAAATCTTTTGAACCCTGGACCGGACTCCGCTTCCCAGGGTTGAATTGCAGCATGCTATGATTGTGGCTTCCGATGGCCGGGAAACGCGGCAGTTTCATTACCTTCGAAGGCATCGACGGCTGCGGCAAGACGACGCAACTGGAGATGCTGGCCGAGCGGCTGCGCGCTCTGAACATGCCGGTGACCAGGGCGCGCGAACCGGGCGGCACGGCGGTGGGCGACGCCATCCGGAGCATCCTGCTCGATTCCGCCACGGTTCGGCTGGCGCCGGTGGCCGAGGTGCTTCTGTACTTCGCTTCCCGCGCGCAGAACGTGGACGAAATCATCGCACCGGCCCTGGAATCCGGCCGGGTAGTTCTGTGCGACCGTTTCGTGGATGCCTCCGCGGCCTATCAGGGCGCCGGCCGGGGACTGGGCTGGGAGCTGATCGAGAATCTGGAGCGGATCGCCTGCCGCGGCGTGAAGCCCCATCTCACCTTCATCCTTGACATCGAGCCGGCCACCAGCATCAGCCGCGCCCTGGAGCGCAACCGCGATGCCGCGGGCGCCGGCGCCGCCGATGAGAGCCGCTTCGAGCGCGAAAGCCTGGAGTTCTTCAGCCGGGTGCGCGGCGCCTACCTGGAAATCGCGGCCCGCGAGCCGGGCCGCGTCGTGGTGATCGACGGCGAGAGGTCGCGCCAGGCGGTGCAGGAAGACGTATGGCGCCACGTGCGGCGCCTGCTGGAAATCAGTTAAGAGTTATGAATTGTGGCTGCGGGATCTGCCAACTCTTGACTCTTAACTTCAAATGGGCTGGGAACAATACATCGGGAATGCGGGGGTGGTGGAGGCGCTGCGGCGCATGCTGCGGGCCGGGCGGCTGCCGCACAGCCTGGCCTTCACCGGGCCGGCCGGCGTCGGCAAGTACACGCTGGCCATCATGCTGGCGCGCGCGGTGAATTGCGAGGACGAGCAGGCGCGCCAACAAGCCGATTTTTGCGGCCGCTGTTCGAACTGCCGCGCCATTGCCGGACTGCAATCCTACGAGGAGCACCCCGAGTTCGGCCCGCTGCTGGCCGAGCGCCCGCGCCTCTCCCTGGAGGAACGGCGCGACAACCCGCTGGTGCTCAGCACGCACCCGGACGTGTTCGTGTTCCCGCCGGACGGCAAGACCCGCCAGATTTCGATCCACCAGGTGCGGCGGCTGGCCGCTCTGGCGCAGTACCGGCCGTCGCGCGCCAGACAACGGGTGTTCATCCTGGATGAAGCGGACCGCACCGACGAGGTGGCGGCCAACGCCATGCTCAAGATCCTGGAGGAGCCCCCGCCGGCCACCCTGCTGATTCTGACCGCCGTCTCCTACTTTCAACTGCTCCCCACCATCCGCTCTCGCGCCATTCCGCTGCACCTGGGGCCGCTGGCCAGCGAGGAAGTGGAGCGGCTGCTGGAGCCGCTGCCCTGGAGCCAGGAAGAAAAGCGGCTGGCGGCGCGGCTGGCGGAAGGCAGTCCCGGCGCGGCCCGCCGCCTGGACCTGGAAGAATCGCGCCGCCGGCGCGGCGAACTGCTGGCGCTGCTGCGCGGCGGCATCGAGCGCCGGGATTTCTCCGGCCTGTTCAGCCGCACCCAGGCCCTGGCCCAGACCCGTGAAGAATCCCTTGAAAATTTGCTCGCTCTCCTCTATAGTCTGCTGCACGACATCCTGTACCTGGTGGTGAGCCGGGAAACCGGCGCGCCGAGCCATCCGTTGCGGAACCTGGATCTCGAGGAAGAACTGAGCGGGATCGCGCGCCAGGTGGATTGGGAGTGGCTGGTCCGGGCCGCGAGTCGGCTGGACAAGCTGGATGGCCTGCTCCGCCGCAATATCAACAAGCAGGTGGCACTTGAGGCACTGGCCATGTCGTTAGAGTCCGTTCGGGAGCAGTGACCAGCGATGCGTGACAAGTGACGAACAGGGCGCCTTGGGGAACCTTGGTTTTGCTTGCTCGTCACTCGGCACTTGTCACTCATCACTTCTTCTGGCCGATGCCGCGGAGACGGGGTGCACGTGCGGCATCCCCCTTGCGCCCCGCTCGATGCTGTGTTAGTTTAGCCGTAAGCAGCCTCCAATTTACCGGGGAGCTTTGCGGCCGGGGCCCCAGTTTTTTATCTCCAGGCGTCAGCCTGAAAAAACAAGCGTACGAGCCAAAAAATGAGCAAGGAGATCATCGTGAACCGCAAACTGATCCGTCCGTCTTTGAACGAGATCAAAGAGCAAATGACGACGCGGCCTCCCCGCAAGAAGCCCGCGCCGCCGGAATCCACCAACGCCGAGAATTTTTACTACGTGAAGCAGATGCAGTCCCGGACGCCGATGGTGGTGGTGCTGCAGGACGGAGAGGAGATTCGCGGGGTCATCGAGTGGTACGACAAGAGCTGCATCAAGGTGAACCGCGTCCACGAGCCCAACCTGCTCCTGTACAAGCCCAACATAAAGTATATGTTCAAGGAGAACGAGGCCAGAGTCAGCACCGCGGGAGGCAGTCAGGGCTAAAGCGGAAGGCAGAAAGCAGAAGCCACCGCGATGGCTCTGCCGCTTTCCGCCTTCTGCTTTCCGCCTTCCGCCTTCTAGTTTCTTGGCCGCGCCCGGTGCTCGAGCCGGTGGCGGCGCCGCACTTCGGCCTGCTCGTACCGCCGCCGCCCGCTGATGCAATCACCAGGACGTTAGGAGACACCACCACCTTTAGCTTTATCCCGGCGGCTCAATTGGCCGCGGACAACGCCGTCACCTGCTAAAACAGGTGGAAAACAGGTAAAGCGGAGGTGTAGGTCCGTAATTGCCCATGGTTGTACCGCTGGCGTCTCGCCGGCCGGCCCCGGCTGCTGATTCCCCTTGGTCCGCCTGATTGTCAAAGATCGGCAACGGCGTCCCGGCGCCGTCCCTTAGCCCGAGAGGCTGCTATAGGCCATAGCCTCATCAATTCCCATTAGACATAGCGGTGCCGCGCTTGTCAAGCCCTTTTTTCGCTCGGGCTCGGCCAGAACGCCGGCGGGCAGGCGGGGTCGATGGCAACGGCGCCCAGGGCCAGCAGCGCGGAATTCTGGAGGCCGGGCAGCGTGAACAGCAGCTTGCCGAGCAGGCGGAGCCGCCGGCAGAACGCCTCGGTCTTGCTTCCCGGCGATGCGTGCGCCACGAAGACGGCGTCCGCAATAGCAGCGACGAAGTCATTGCGCTGGGCCGCGGTCCGGTTCGTCGGCCGGCGGACAGTTCCCGCAAAAGGCGAGAGCATCAGCATCCTTCCCTGCTGAATCGCGGAGCTCCATTGGCGTGGCAGCCGCATCGTGTCGATGCCGCGAGCCGGGCAAATGACAACGGGCTGGGTGCCGCGTAGCAGAAGGTCCAGGCACTCGCGCTCCATCGGCGAATGGAATCCGCTCACCACCGTCGTGCCCGATTCCCGCAGGTTTCGAGCGAGATCGTAGGTCTTCAGGATGAGATCGCCGGGGCACCGGGCCGAGCAGAACAGCGCGAGCAGCTTGTTTTCCAGAATCGCCACGTCTCCCCGCACGGCGATCACCGGAAGGGGCGAAGCGGCCAGACAGGCACGTAGCCGTTGCGGGTATGTCTCCCGGTTCGGCGATAAACGGATTGTTGGAGGTGACTGCAACATTCTCGAGCTCGGTGCACTCCGTTCATTCTCAAGCCCTGAGCACGCAGCGCCATTCTCATGCCGCGAGCAGAAAGCGCCGTAGGCGCGACTGAGAATAGCCCAGCACTTCAGTGCTGGGTATGCGGCAACGGAGGGGTTAAGTCCCGTAGGGACGACTGACATCTCGCGCCTTCAGCCGTCCCTACGGGACTTGCCGTTGCCCCTGCTCAATTCCCAGCACTGAAGTGCTGGGCTATTTTCGGTCGTCCCCTCCGGGGCCGAAAACGCGCAAACCACGGTTCATTCCTCGCATTCCTCCGCCTCCTGGCCCCTCCGGTACTTGATGTCGTAATTAATAATGAAATCCAGTTCCTCGTCGGTCAGCCCATAGTGCGGAGCGAGTGTTCGGTCGATCTCGTCGATGATCGATTTCGAACGACCTACGTGGTAGTTGACCTCCTCGACGCGGTTCCCGTCTGCCCGCGTGCGCACGCGTCGCTCGGCATGCCGCTCAAGGTCGGCGAGCAACTCGGGCGCTAGTTGGCGCAGACGTTGATTTCCGATGAGTGCGTCGGGAACCGGGACGATTTCTATGTCTCGCTTGGTCACGTGGTAGCAATCGGAAATCGCAATCCAAAGCCAATAGTAAAACGAGGACGAAAGGATACAGATGGCCGCATCTCCGAAACCAGCCTTGAGTCTGAGTTCCTTGTATTCGTTTGACAGCTTCTGGCGGAGGCACTTCCTGAAGTACCGCCCGCCGCTGTGATAGTAGACGGTGTCCCCGTCTGCCACCGCCCTCAGGCGGCTCAGTGAGCCGTATGCGCCGATCTTCCGGCGAATCTCGTAACCGCGGTCAGAACCAGTCTTGGGAATTGACGAACAATCCCCCAGGAAGTCACCTTTGGCGTATTCGAGGTTCGCGAACAGGCAACCGCGGCTTGCTTCGCTCCACCGATTGTAGTCGGTGGAGAATATCTTAGGCGCGCCTGCTGTGCCTCTTTTTTGGCCGACCACGATTGTCAGGTTCATGTCCGTGCCGACAAACAGCTTCCCGGGACGGACGGCATAGTGACTCAGGTGGAGAAAGAATCGGCTGCTCAGCAACTGCATAAGGGGCGACATGCGGGGCGTTGAGACCGCGCTTATTGGGACAATGACGCCCATACGGCCAGCTTCGTGCAGAAGGGCGGCAAACCGTTCCAAACAAACCGAATACAGATTCCCCGTCTCGGTTAGCGTCAAGCCTTTTATCGAGTACTGGTCAGCGACATCGGCCATCTCGACATAGGGCGGGTTGCCGATTATTACGTCGAACCCGCCAGCCTTCATGTTTCGGTAGAACTCCACAAACCAATGAAACGGAAAGTGGGACCTGAGCCACCCCCTGTACGCTGCCTCATCTGTGTCGTTGACGGCGTAGTCCCCTGCCAAATATCTGTTGAGTTCCGCGTCAAGTGCGGAAAGCCGATCGCGCAGGGCCTGCTTGTCTCCGGGTGTTATGAGTCCGCCAAACTCGGTCTGCTGCAAGCGGAATTGCGCGGACAGTCGGTCGACGTCCGCCGCCCTCTCCTCGATTCGTTCCATCGACTGGTCAAAATCCAGCTTGCTGGCGAGCGCCCACTTCACGTCGTCGTAGGTGGCGAAGCCGACCAGGGTATTGCCGGCACGGATGTTGAAGTCGATGTCGGGCAGCGGCTCGATGTCCTCGACGCGCTCGACCTGCGCCACCAGCTTCAAAAACAGGCGCAGCTTGCAGATCTCGACCGCCTCCTCCATGATGTCCACCCCGGACAGGTTGCCGATGATGATGGACTTCAGGATGAAGTACGTCCGGTTCGGATGGGCTTTCACTCGTTCCAGCAGCTTGCGGAAATCCGCGAACTTCTCCGGGCGGTGCTTCTGGCCCGAGCGGTCGAGGTCATCGACAAAGGCCTGCATGCGGTCGAGGCAGGCTTCATAAAGCGGTTCGAGCACCTTGAGCGCGGCGAATAGAAACGCGCCGGAGCCGCAGGTGGGATCGAGCACGCTTACCCGCTCGATGGCGTCATAGAAGGCGCGGACCAATTCCGGCCCCTCGCAGCTCTGAATCGCGTCCTGGGCGAACTGGCGGATGTCGAGATTCAGCGTGATCAGGTCGTTGATCGAGTGCACGTCGCCGTTGCGCGCCTTCGCGCGGATTTCGTGGCAGCGGCGGCGGCGGGCGACGTGCTCGCGCCAGGTCTCCGTGGGCAGGGCGAAATCGGGCGCGGCCGGCCGGTTCCAGCCCTCGCGTTTTGAAACCTCATCCAGGCCAGCGGCGATCTCATCCGGCAGGGACAGGTCCACACCCTTGCGCACCGCTTCGTAAATGTAGCGATCCGGTTCCTGGCGGAGCAGGCCCCAAACACCGCCATCGGGCCGGAAGGCGATGGCGCACTTCTTCTCGGCCGCGTCGAACAGGAAGGGGATGACGGTGTTCTGGGCGATGTAGCCGGTGATGTCCTCCTTGGTGTAATAGGCCCCCATCTGCTTTTGGTTGACGTATTTCTCGAAGATGTAGCCGAGAACATCAGGATTGATCTCGTTGTCGGCGGCCAGCGGCCGGTCGTCCAGGTGCCACTGATAGGCGTCGAAGAAGTCGAATAGCCTCTCAAAGGCGGCGTCCGCTATCCGGATCTCGGGATTGTCGCGTTCAAGCTGATGAACGTCGAACAGGCCGCCGTTCAAATAGGGGACCTTGCCCAGCAACTGGTCCAGGTCCGAATCCCGCTTTTGTTGCCCCAGGCCTTCGTGGAACAGCCGCAGAAGGAAGTGGCGGTAGAAGGAGAGGAACTTGTCCTTCCCCTTGCGCTCGCGCATCATGCGCAGCCGGCTGCGCAGGTAGGCGGTGTCTCCATCCAGAAAGCCCTTCTTCTCAATGAAGTAAACGAACATGAGCCGGTTCAGCATCAGCGAGGCGTACCACTCGCGGTCGGCTGCAACGGGGATGCCCTTGACGAAGCTGAGGAAGGCGGCATGCTCGGTCTTGAAGCGTTCGTAGAAGCGCTTGGTGACGCGGTCCTTGTCGAAGGCGTCGCGCAGCCGCACGGTGACGCCGGAAAGCGTGAGGCCCTCTTCG
>Ga0315291_10009662_pt1 | contig 11833 bp, 9 predicted proteins | sample YL17G12_20_MG_FD_203070 | JGI IMG/M metagenome (GOLD analysis project Ga0315291, IMG submission 203070) | Sediment microbial communities from Yellowstone Lake, YNP, Wyoming, USA - YL17G12_20 | ecosystem: Environmental > Aquatic > Freshwater > Lake > Sediment | place: USA: Wyoming | collected...
TACAGATTTGTAGGGGTTCGATTTATCGAACCCGGGCGCGATAAATCGCGCCCCTACATCACAACAATACTACATCTACCCTACCATAACTGACCCATTACATAGCGTGCAATAATTTTATTGAATACAATATATTAAATTTGATAAATTTGTTGTTTGAGTATTTTCATTTTACGACATCTCGGACACTTCCTCGCGCATGAGATTTAACTGGATTGACGCACTCGTCGCTGTCTTTGTCATCCGCGGAATGGTCATCGGCCACCGGCGGGGACTCTCCGGAGAACTGATTCGCTTCCTCGGTATCGTGTGCGCGCTCTATCTCTCTTTCAAGTTCTATGAGCCAGGCGCCGACCGGCTCATTCAGCGCATTTCCCTCGATCGGAACGTCGCCATCGGCCTCTCGTTCGCGGGGATCTTCCTCGCGGTGCTGCTCTTCTTTTACATGGTCAATCAGACGGTGCACCGTGCGACCCAGCTCCCCGCCATCGCCGCACTCGATAAGGCAGGCGGCACCATCATCGGCGGGGCAAAGGCGCTGCTCCTCGCCTGCGTGGCGCTGATACTCCTCGCGCTGGTACGGGTGGAGGCGATTTCGAATGCCGTCAGCCAGAACTCCTTCTTCGGGCCACTCGCCATATCCGCCGTCCCCGGGGCGTACAAATTTGCGGTGCGCGTGTACCCCCGGGTGCAATCCCTCCCGGCCACCGAGGTGATCGAAAAGCTGCCCGCGGTCAGGCAGCGGACAGAGCTGGATTTCTCCATCGGCTCACAGGGCGAACAGAAGAACACGGGAGGGGCGAACCGCGGCACACCAGGGGCCCAGAACCCCGCCCACAACAAAGGAAGGACCATATGAAGCTCGGCGCACTCTTTGAACGCGCCCTCGCTGAGGGGAAGAAAAACGATCCGCGCGGGCAGGCGCGCATCCGCCGCGAGGTCGAGGCGCTGCGCGAGGCCTATGCGGAGATGCCAGCACGAAGGAAGAAATCCTTCGACAGGGAGCGCTTTGACAATCCCTACGCCGACACGCGCATCCTCTTCGGGCAGCCCTCGACAGAGGTGAGGGGCCTGCTGGCCGGAATTGACATTGATGTCGGGGAGATCATGCTTGCCGAGCACCTCAGGGAACGGGGGAAGAAGATTGACCTGGTGCTCTCCCACCACCCCGTCGGGCGGGCGTACGCAGGTTTCTACAACGTCATGCACATGCAGGCCGACATCCTCAGCAGGTTCGGCGTCCCCATCAATGTCGCGGAATCTCTCCTCGAGGAGCGCATCCGGGAGGTCGAGCACAAGGTGATGCCGATAAACCACACCCGCACGGTGGATGCCGCCCGGCTGGTGAACATGCCGCTCGCCTGTGTGCACACACCCACTGACAACTGCGCCACCACATACCTCCAGCGACTCTTCGACCGGAAAAAGCCGGAGATTATCGGTGATATCATCGACCTCCTCCAGGAGATCCCCGAATACCAGAAGGCCATGGAAAACAATGCTCCGCCGAGGATTCTCTCCGGCAAGGAAGGGAGGCGCGCGGGGCGGATCTTTGTCGATATGACCGGCGGCACGGAGGGATCGGTGAAGATCCTCGAAAAGCTCGCTCAGGCGGGAGTGGGGACGCTCGTCGGCATGCACCTCAGCGAGAAGCACCTTGAGGAGGCGAAAAAACACAATCTCAATGTGGTCATCGCGGGCCACATCTCGAGCGACACACTCGGCCTCAACCTTCTCCTTGATGCCATCTGCACAAAGGAACGATTAGAGGTGATCACCTGCTCGGGCTTCACGCGGGTGAAGAGGAGTTAGCCCCCCACACCCGGGAGGACGCGGCACCGGCCGCACCCCCTGGCTGACCCGTGGATGTCACTGTGTCCGACCGGAGGGAGCCCCCGCGTGAACGCGGCGGCGCACCGCGCATGAGGTGTCAGAGAAACATGATACCGCAGCACATCGTGGAACAGGTGCAGTCGTCAAGCGACATTGTTGATGTCGTCTCCTCCTACATTCCGCTCAAGCGCGCGGGACGGAGCTTCAAGGCGTGCTGCCCCTTCCACAGCGAGAAAACCGCGTCATTCTTCGTGAGCCCGGAGAAGCAGATCTGGCACTGCTTCGGCTGCGGCGCGGGGGGGTCCGTGTTCAACTTCATCGCGCTCTATGAACGCGTGAGCTTTCCCGAGGCGGTGAGGCTCCTCGCAAAAAAGGCGGGTATCGCCGTTCCGGAGACGCGAGGGGCCGAGGGGCGCGAGGGCGAGAAGAAGGATGACCTGTACCGGCTCAATGAATTCGCGGCGCGCTGGTTCACGCATCAGCTCCAGGCGACCGCCGCGGGAAAACGGGTGCTCGCCTACCTCCACCGGAGGGGACTGAGTGACGAGCTCATCGAACGGTTCTCCCTCGGCTACGCGCCGGATTCATGGGAGGGGCTGTACACCGCGGCGCGCGGCAAGGGGCACCGCGAGGAGGTGCTCCTCACGCTCGGCCTCGCGATGCGCAAGGAAGGTGGAAATAGGATATTCGACCGGTTCCGCAACCGGCTCATGATCCCCATCGGTGACGTGAGCGGTCGCATCATCGCATTCAGCGGCCGCGTGCTGGATGAAGGCACCCCGAAGTATATGAACTCGCCCGAGTCGCTCCTCTTCAACAAGAGCAGGAGCCTGTACGGGCTCCACCACGCGAAGCGGGAGCTCATCGAGCGCGGCTTCTCCATCGTCGTGGAAGGGTACTTCGATCTCTTCGCCCTGCACGCCGCGGGGATCAGGAACGTGGTGGCATCGCAGGGAACGGCCTTTACCGCCGACCACGCGCGGATCCTCAAGCGCTACGCCCGCGAGGTGGTGATGAGCTTCGACGCCGACACCGCCGGGCAGAGCGCGGCCATGCGCAGCCTGGACGCGTTCCTGAACGAGGAGCTCAGGGTGCGTGTGCTGGTGCTCCCCCCCGCGCACGACCCCGACACCTTTGTCCGCGACAAGGGCGCGGCGGCATTTACCGATCTTGTCGGACGAGCGCCCGAATATTTTGACTTTTTGCTCGAACATCTCTGCCGCCGCCACGATCAGCGGAGCGAGGTCGGCAGGGCGCGGATCGCCTCGGAGTTTCTCGACGCCCTCGCGCAGGTGGGTGACGGCGTCCTGAGGGAGGCGTACCGGAAAAAGCTCTCCGAACGGATCGATATCGCGCAGGAGTTCATCATTGAAGAGATCAGGAAGAAGGGCCGTCGCCAGGGCCCGGCGCCCGGGAGCGCCGGAGAGACGAGTCGGGGAGCCCTGCGCCTGCCCGCCGGCGAGCGAGAGATCATGAAGCTCATGCTGGAGGATGAAAATATCATCAGGCAGGCAGCCCTGGAGCTCACCGCGGAGGATTTCCGACACGAGCAACTCCAGCGCATCGCGGCGAGGGTCTTCGCGCTACTGAGAGAGAACCAGTGGGCGGGCTGCACGCGCCTCCTCGCGAGTCTCGACGACGAGCACTGCGCGCGCGTGGTGAGCAGACTCATCTCGGAGGAAGACCCCGGCGGGGACCGCGCGCAAGTCGCGAGGGATTGTATCCGCTACCTCAAGAAACGCAACCTCAAGGAAGAGATCGGGAAGCTCATGAAGGAAATCAGCCGCAGGGAGCGAGAGGGCTCACCCGGGCGGGAGATCAGCGGGCTGCAGCGGCGACTCATGGAGAAAAAGGCCGAGCTGTTGAAGATCGGCTGAGCGCGCCCCACGCCACCCCTGCGGCGGGGTGAACAGACATCCACGCCGCGCGGGAGAAGGGCCAACGAGAGATTATGGTCAAGGCCGAGAGAAACCAGAAGATAAAAGAACTGATCAGGCAGGCGAACAATCAGGGCCACCTCACCTACGGCAACATCAACGACGCCCTCCCCGACAGCATCGTCTCCGCCGAAGAGATCGATTCGATCATCATGCTCCTGAGGGGCATGGATATCGAAATTGTCGACGACAAGGAGGCGGCGGTCAAGAAAGCCGGCGCGGCTGCCGCGGCAAAGGCTGAAAAAAAGGAACGTGCGCCGAGACTTGAGTTCATCGACGACCCCGTCAGGATGTACCTCAAGCAGATGGGGCAGGTGCCCCTCCTCACCCGCGAGCAGGAGGTTGAGATCTCAAAGAGGATTGAGAAGGCTGAGACACAGATCAAACACATCCTCTTCTCCCTCGGCTATGCCCCGAAGCTCGCGCTCGGGCTCGCAGAGCGAGTCTGCGCCGGGAGGGAGCGGTTCGACCGGGTGATCCAGGACAAGAAGGTCAAGAACAGAGACACCTACATCGTCGCGGCGAATAAGATCAGCGCGGAGCTCCAGAAAATCGATTCGCAGATGGCCAGGAACTACCTCCAGATCAGGAAGGCAAAACCTCAGAGCAGGCTCTCGCTGAAGCTCAGGCGCGAATTCCAGAAGATGCAGGACTCCATGGTGAACCTTGTCAAACAATTCTTCTTCAAGCAGAACGCGATAGAGGAGTTCATCGAGCCGATCGACAAGGAGGTCCACAGGATCCTTGAGCTCGAGCGCGAGACGGAGCGCCTGAAGAAGCGGAGGGGGAAGAGCGCGAAGAGGAGAATCTCTCAGATCCAGAAAAAGTTCACCGCGACAGAGCTCCAGGCGCGGACGCCGGTCGACAATCTCAAGAAGGAGGCTGAGAACCTCAAGGTCTGGGCCCACCGCGCCCACACCGCCAAGAGCGAGATGGTGGAGGCGAACCTGCGCCTCGTGATCTCTATCGCCAAGAAGTACACCAACCGCGGCCTCTCTTTCCTCGACCTGATCCAGGAAGGGAACATGGGGTTGATGAAGGCGGTGGACAAGTTCGAATACCGGCGGGGGTACAAGTTCTCCACCTACGCCACCTGGTGGATACGGCAGGCGATCACCCGCTCCATCGCGGATCAGGCGCGCACGATACGCATCCCCGTCCACATGATCGAAACAATCAACAAGCTCGTGCGCGCATCAAAGAAGCTCGTCCAGGAGTACGGCAAGGAGCCCTCCCCCGACGAGATCGCCGAGGAGATGGAGCTGCCGGTCGAGAAGGTGCGCGGGATCATGAAGATCGCCCAGCACCCGATATCGCTCCAGACGCCGATCGGTGACAGCAACGACAGCCACTTCGGGGACTTCATCGAGGACAAGGCGGCCGAGTCGCCCGCCATGGCGACCGGCTACACGCTCCTCAAGGAGCAGATCGAGAGCGTGCTGAAGACCCTCACGGCGCGCGAGCAGAAGGTGCTCACACTCCGCTTCGGCATCGGGGACGGTTCCCCCCGCACGCTCGAAGAAGTGGGCAGGGTCTTCAACGTCACACGCGAGCGCGTCCGGCAGATCGAGGCGAAAGCCCTCCGCAAGATGCGCCACCCCACGCGCAGCCGCAAGCTCCGCGGCTTCCTCGAGGCGGAGGAGCTGTAGTTACCTCATATTATTTACCGCGGATGAACGCGGATTCTCTTTAACGAGATTTGCTATCCTTATACTAACTACCGCACAATCAAGGAGGACGCCATGGTCAACGCACATATCTCCGGCTTTGGCGAGATCAGGAAAAAGATCGCCAAGTCAATCTCTCACACGATCCACACATTCACCCACACAAGCCGCCGGGGCGTTGAGGAGGCGCTCTCGCTCTTCGCGAGCGACAAAACGATCCACCCCGAATCGATGAAGGTCATCCTCGATTTCTACAAGCAGGGCGAGGCGGAACGGGAAGCGTTCTTCACCATGCTCGCGGCGCTGGATCCGCGAAAGGCCGATTACGTCCTCAACCAGATCTTCGCCGCCATGGATACCCCGGTATGGCTCATCCAGCTCCGCGCCGACCTCATTGCACTGGTCAAGAAGTGTGCCGCCTCGAAGCGGGAGGAGGGGACACTGAAATCCCTCAAGGAGCTCTCGCGCACCTTCAGCGACTACTTCTCGAGGATATTCAACTTTCAGTACCTGGTGACACGCTGCTGCAACACGCAGAACACATCCATCGCGCTCCTTAAATTCATCTCCGAAAAAGAGGGTGTCCATCCGACGGAGCACTGGTGGAATTTCGAGAACAGGCTGGACAGCCCCGACCACATCATCCTCTCCCTCGAGCACTTCAAAATGCCCTACGTCCCCCTCGTCTACATCGAGGTGGCACTCTCAAAGGGACTGATCCGCAAGATGTCCAGGATACTCGGCGATAAACGTCGGCCCCCCGACCTGCGCCATGCCGACACCGCAATTTTCTATTCTGTGAACACCACCTTTGCCGGCCTCGAGGGGATCGCTCTCGGTGCGAAGATAATCATCCGCGCGAGGGAATACATCCAAAAGCATTATCCCGGTATCCAGCACTTCGCCACACTGAGCCCGATCCCCCGATTCCGGGAGTACCTCGGCATGGTCCTCGCCGGCGGCACCCACAGTTTCTCTCTCACCATCCAGAAGATTGACACCAATAAGAAAGGTCGCTTCTTCTCGGACAGCGAGATACGCACTATCAAGGGTGAGCTTTCGAAAAAGGAGAAGGGTGCCGAAACGCCCTCAATCTCCGGCATGCTCAGGAAAGTACTCGGCGACGAGCAGTGGCACGCGAACCCGGTGCTGCGCGGGGCGATGGAGCACCCGCTGGCGGAGCTCACGAGATACTATCTCACCCGGGAGAAACGATTTGACCCCAGGACCAAGGGGCATACCACACACGCGTACGATCCGGTCGCAAACTTCCACCTCTCCAACGGAGCCTCGATCGGGAGCATCAACTACCTTGCGAACACCTCGGAGAGGGGCATGCGCGAATCATATGGTATGATGGCGAACTACTTCTACGAGGCCGAACACCAGGAGAGGAACAAGCTCGCCTACGCTTCAGGGAAGGTTGCCATCGAAACCTGAGGAACCGCACCCCTCACCCCCACCTTTCCCCCATCGGAGGGGGAGGAACATCCGCGATATACTCACTCACAGGGGAAGTAATTTACCTGCGCCTTCAATGTTCATAACATCACAGAGCCTACCTGCCGGCGGGCAGGGACACGGATAAAAGAAGGAGCACATGGAGAAAGCGAGGCAATTGTTTTGTCTGGACCGCCTACTCCTCTTTGGATTGCGGCTCGGTGGTGGAGGTGATCCGGTGGAGCCTTGCGCCGCTGATCCGCTGCTCAAAGCGCCCCGCCTGGGTGGTAAGGTCGATCGTGCAGGAGCCGTCCTCATGGACGACGCTGACGACGCCGACCCTCGTCTTCTCATTGCTCGCCCAGCTCACCAGATCACCCACCTTGATGTCGGTCACGTTCCAATCCTCCCCTCCGTGAATCACGCCCCGCGGGAACCCGAGTGCCGCATGTACCTCACTCACCAGCCGGGGCTGGCGCTCCCGCGGTGTGATATCGAACTGCGCCGAGGGGCGAACAACCGCACGAGCAGAAAGCGAGCGTGCCTTCTGCATCAAAGACACACTCGCTTTGGAACCCTCGGCAGCTCACGCCGCGCACCGGTGAAGCATCAGTGCTCTTCACGAGAATGCGACCTGTGGACCACACCCCCTCCCGGGGCCGCGTGACAGGTTCAAAAACCGGCTACTTTATGAGCGACTCTTCTGAAGCAGGCGCCGCAGAAATCACCGGCGTGACAGGCGCCGCCCCGGACTCGCTCGAAAATAATTTCGCGCCCGGCTCCACGACCTTCTCCTGCTCCGTGCTCTTGATCGGGTGATAATGGAAATAGCCGACACAGCCGCAAAGAATTGCCACTGCCAGCAGCGCTGCCACCACCATGGACCTTCTGCTGTTCATCTCTTCGTACCTCCTTTCACATATGCGCTGTCCAATATCCCACAGGATACACACGGATCATCACGGAATCCCTGGCTGACCCATGTCACCCTTTTGGTCCCCTGCTTTTTGCCGATTATTATAGCTCACCCCTCACCGCTGTCCACCAAATTTTAAACACACCAAATTTTAAACATTCACGTAATGGGACAGTTATATGGGGTAGCCGCAGATTTACGCGGATGAACGCTGATACACCTATATACAATCAGCGTGTATCTGCGTGTATCCGCGGCAAGAAACCCTGACCACTCAAACAATCCTTTCTATCTGCGGCAATTCATTGCTGGATTCACCCTGTAAGTGACCCATTACACATTCACCCCGACGAGCTTGAGCTTCTGCCGTGCGGCGATCCCGATCTTGCCACGGGGAGACTTCTTCACCAGATGCTTGAGCAGCCCGATGCCGAATTCCCTCTGCTCGAACAGCTTTTCGGCGAAATGAAAACCGATATGGTAGAGCTCGACCGGCCCGAGCGCCTTCTCGGCTCTCAGGCGCTTGGCCAGAGGGAAGTCGGCGCTCTTCATGAGCTCCGCGATGAGCTTCAGCGCCTCATCGTCTTTGCGCCGGAGCGGCGAGAGATCGGGTGGGCTGCCGCGCATCCTGACGACCGCGAGCTCGTACTTGAGCCCCTCGGTGAGCAGCGAATGATGGGACATCAGCCGCAACAGACCCTCTGCCTCCTTGAATTTTTTTGCCCCCTTCAGCCGCTTCGCGCGGTCGAGCACCCGCCCGACAAGAAAATCCGGATTGATGACCTTCAGCGCAGCCGCATATACCGAAAAGCGCTCGTCCCCCGACGCCCATAACTTCTCCATTCTGTCGAAGAGGTGGCGGGCCTCGCCTTTGCCCATCTGATCCTTCTGCGCCCTGAGGATGCTCACGAGCCTCATCCCCGCCTCATAGTCCTTTGCCGTCTCGAGCTCCTTGATGACGTGCGGATACGCGCGTGGGAGCCCCGCCAGTGCCTCCTGGGCGGCGCGGCGCTCCTCAAAATCGCTGGAATTGAGATGGGCGAGCAGCCGCTTGATGTTGTCCCGCGAATCATTTTTGCTCATCCGTGAGAGTATGAAACTCCGCACGGCGGGATGCGTGCTCCTCAGCCTCTCCTCCAGGAGGGGCAGGAGGTTCCTGGGGATTTCCAACCGCTGGAGGACCGTGAGCGCATTCCGCACGATGGCAGAGTAATCATCTCCCTCGAGCATGGGGATGATCGCCCTGGCCAGCACCGCGTTTCCCTTGGGGGGGATCTCCATTCGCGAGAGGGCACTGAGGGCCTGCTCTCTTACCGATCCCGGCTGATCGTGCTGTGCGTACCTGAGCACCCTGCTCACCGTAGACGGGTCGGCGATGTAGCCGAGCAGGATCACCCCCGAGGCCATTTTTTCCGCATTCGCTCCTGTCTTCGGGGATGCGAGGAAGGCGTTGATCTTTTTGAGCAGGGATTTCTTCTCGTGCCGGCCCATTGTGCCTATTGCTTCGCGAAGCGCCAGGCAGATGCACTTGCTCAGTTCCAGCCCATTAACCGCGATGCAGTCGATGAGAAAACGGCACGCGTCTTCAGTTCCTATGGTGCCGAGGATTCTCACCAGCAGTTTCTTGAGCTCCTGGTCGGCCCCCGCGAAAAGCCGCTTGGCCTCGGCAACGGCGGAGGGGCCCGTGGAAGCGATTATCCTGCTCGCCCGCTCTTGAATCTTGCCGCCCTCACGGAGGAGGGGGAAGAGATAGGGCAATGCCTCTTGTCCGGGGGTCCGCTCAAGCGTGGAGAGGATATAATTCTTTACGGTGAGGTTGGGGGTCGAGAGATGCCTCGCAAGATTGCGCCTGATCTCGCCGCTCTTGGGCCTCAGCTCGCCCAGCACACGCGCCGCGGCACACTGCAGTTCCACATCTTCGCTGTCGAGCAGGGCGCATACCTGTTTCAAGAGTCTATCCATGCGAACTCCTCACGGATGAAAGGCCACCCTGCACACCTGCACATCACGAGGGGGGAAGCCCGATCTGGCTATGGCCTGGCGCTCGCGTAGCCTCGCACAAGGCCTTTGGCGACATACTCTTTTTCCCACGCCGCGTCAGCGTAGCGGGCGTACTCTTCAGCATATTTCCTGAGGGGTTCCCTGAGCTCGGTGATGATGGTCTCCGCTCCCGGATGGGTAGGACGCGCGCCGTGCTCGCGCACCAGCTCCTCAAGGACCCAGGGGCAGTCGACGAGCATGCAGGGCCGAAGGAGATTGTCCGAATAGGGCTGCCGCGATTGGATGGCGCGGAAGAAGTCAGAGCGTAGTGCTTCCCGGAGGCTCTTTTCCTTTATATTGTCAACCGCGAAGTGGCAGAAGACGCATGGCTCGACATCGCCATTGGCATTGATGTGCACATACTGACGGCCGCCCGCGATGCAGCCGCCGACAAAGTAACCGTCATTCCAGAAATCTCCTATGAAGATCGGCGTGCTGTTCCGCAACTGATGGACGCGGCGACGAAACTCGTCTCGCTGCTTCGGCATCGGCATCAGCTCCATGGCGGGCTTTCGCCCGATGGGGATGTACTGGAAGTACCAGAGGACCATCGCCTTCTTCGCCACGAGCATGTCTACGAATTCGTCGCTACAGATCTCATTGATGTTGTCGCGGGTCTCGGTACACGAGGCGCCGAAGAGGACACCCGACTCGGCGAGGTAGTCCATCGCCTCCATGATCTTCTTGAACGAGCCGGGGCCGCGGCGCTCGTCCGTCCGCTTCTCCATGCCCTCGGTGCTGATCATCGGCGCGACGTTCCCGAGCTCCCCGAGCCTCCTCGCCGCCTCCCTGTCTATGAGTGTCCCATTGGTGTAGAGCTGGAAGTACACATCGTGGTGCTTCTCATAGATCCCCCATATGTCCTTCCGGGTAAAGATCTCTCCGCCGGAGAAGGTGATGAAGTAGATGCCGAGCTCCTTGGCTTCGCTGATAATCCGGTCGATGAGCTCAAAGGGGAGACCGAAATCCTGGACATACTCACCCGCGTAGCAGCCGTAACAGTTGAGGTTGCACCGCATCGTCGGGCTGATGACGAGGAGGAGCGGCGGGACAAATCCCTCCTGTTCATAGAGGTCATTTTCTCTCAGCGAGTTTCCTATCACCAAGGTGTTGAGCATCAAATTGTTTAGGAGCCGTTCGCGGGAGTTCGGTGACAGCCTCCCCATGATATCTCTCGCGAGCTGCACCGAGGGGTGCTTTTTCTGGAATACCGCGCGCAGGTAGCGGATGACCTCTTTGTCATCCTGGTTCTTCGTCAAGAACTCAGCGAGATAGGTCATCCGTATGAGGTTGTTGAGGGAAAATTTCGGGAGTTTGTTTGCGATCTCCTTCAGGGCCCGGCGCTGTGAGTAGTTGATTACTCTATTGACGATGCTCATGCTTCCACCTCCTCGACCTTTGAATATCACAAAGTTCGATCAGAGCAGAGTTACAGCTATCTCACACCCCGGCGCGTATCGCTTCTGTCTCTTCTATCAAGGGGTAGTATGTTAGCATCCTCGCTGGCCACCAGCAAGCATTCTTTACGATTTTGTTGCGCGAATGGTAACTATTCTCAGATATGGCACCGGTCTCAGTGGGATGCTGTCGGTGGGGTTCACTCATAGGGAGCCACAGCACGACTGCCCTCATGAGTCAGCGGGGGCCACGGGGGCATTCTGCGGTCATTCTAAAGCCGGCCCCCTGCGCAGGCTGATTAAAGAATTAGCCGCGGATGAACGCGGACAAAGCGTTAAGGAATCTGCGCAAATCAGCGGCTAGTCCTCTCAATGAAACGCTAATAATCTGCACGATCCGCCCAATCCGCCGTCGCGACTTTTAACCATTGAGGCTGCCGAAAATACTCCCCCGAGACCCACGGCTTAACCTGAATTATTCATGAATAAACAATTAAGGGCTCATGACGGATTATTGTGAAAGAAATGTATGAAAACAGGCTGCATAACATCTGTCAGACGCGCTGCATCTTGTTGGCCGGCTTGAGGTTGAGCCTTCAAGGG
>Ga0315291_10009664_pt1 | contig 11833 bp, 24 predicted proteins | sample YL17G12_20_MG_FD_203070 | JGI IMG/M metagenome (GOLD analysis project Ga0315291, IMG submission 203070) | Sediment microbial communities from Yellowstone Lake, YNP, Wyoming, USA - YL17G12_20 | ecosystem: Environmental > Aquatic > Freshwater > Lake > Sediment | place: USA: Wyoming | collected...
TATATGTTCCGTATGCAAACATAGCTAACCAAAATTCTTGACGAACTCTTCTTTTAATAGTATTCGTATTAGTATCATCAAAATATTCTACATCACTAGTAACTTCTAACAAATGTGTTCCACAATCGCATTTAATAAAAATCTTTTTTTCTTCTTCCATTTTTATATTATTTGAAATAATTTACTATTAAATTCAAAATGATCTCCACAACAATTTTGAGATCCATCATCATTTTCCATTTCACAAAACTTATCTTTTCCAATAAGTCTGTACTTGCAATAATCACATTTAAATTCGTGATAAACATACAGTTTACAATACTTTTGACATACATGTTTATTATCTTCATAAACACACGTTGTGCAATCTTTTGGAATTTTGATCATTTTATTTATATACTTTTAAATTAAGTGTGCCGCCGAAGGGACTCGAACCCCCACACCCAATGGGATCTGATCTACAGTCAGAAGAGCTAGCCAATTGCTCAACGTCGGCATAAATAATCGTTGTTTAGCTGGTACAACGATTAAAACCTTAAAAGATCTCTACCTAAGGTAGAGCACTAATAATTTTCAAAGAACTTTAAATACTTATATTAATTTTACATTAATTGCATTTTCGCCTTTGGGCCCAAGTTTTAATTCAAATTCAACTTGGTCGTTTTCGTTAATAGTATCTACACATCCTGTTACGTGCACAAAATACTCTTTTGTTGAATTGTTGTCTTTAATAAATCCAAATCCCTTCGAACTAAAAAATTTTACTGTTCCATTCAATTTTGTTGTTGTTTTTTCTTCATTCATTTTATTATAATTTATTTTAATTCACATAAACAATATATTTATGTTTGTCGAAGATGTCAGAATCGAACTGCTACTCAAAATCCCAAATTTTGTGTGTTTCCGGCATACACCACATCCTCGAAATACATGTTTTATTAGATTTAAGTTTCCTAAAAACATGCAAAATGCTGACTATTTGTTATATACTGCACAACATTTTATTGTCTGCAGGTGAAGAAACAAATACCTTCGTACTCCTGGAGAGACTCGAACTCTCACGACTGTTAGGTCACCAGATCTTAAGTCTGACGTGCATACCAATTCCACCACAGGAGCATTAAAAAATACAACCTTGTCTTATTCCTTTAACCCAATTGGGACACCTATTACCCTATGGGGTAAATTTATAGATGATGTATAAGTGGTCTATCAACAGCTTCTTGATAGGGCTGTATTATTGTACGGCTAGCCGGGTTCGAACCGTGCGAATACAGGATTGAAAGTCCTGCGAGTTAACCAACTTCTCCATAGCCGCAAATTTTTAAGTAGAGAAAAATAGGTAGCGTTCAGGACGGATTTGAACCGTAAGCAAACTTTTGCAGAGTTTTGTATAACCATTATACACGAAGTAACGCGTATCCATCACTACTACTTAAAAGTACCCAGAGAGGGAGTCGAACCCTCATGCCATGAAGGCACCAGTTCCTAAGACTGGCGAGTCTTAACCATTCCTCCATCTGGGCAAATAACATTATGTCAAAGAACTTTTGTGCGGCGAGAGGGCTTCGAACCCCCGACGACCAAGCCCTTCAAACTTGCGCTCTACCGAACTGAGCTACCACCGCATTTTAAAACTTGGCTCGTGATTTGAATCCGATTTAAGTGTTACTTACACACCAAGTATATTATTTTATTATACCAATTACATCTTGTCCTACAAATCTTCCAACTAATCTAAATTTTGTACCTATAGGTATATATTTTGACCATTCTTTAAGTCTTCTTTTAAATGCCCTAACTGAATAACAGTAACTAAATGTATTACTAACAATATCTTCTGACCAATTGGGATTTAATGTCCATTTTTTTAAAGTTTCATCCCACCAATAATTAGGTTGATTGTAATCTAATTGAACACACAGATATTGTTTAAAATATCGACGGTTTTTTACAGATGGTTTAAATTCTAATTTCATAATTCTCTATTTTATTGGTTGCCTATCCGGGACTCGAACCCAAACTACAACATTCAAAGTGTTGTGTGCTAAACCATTACACAAATAGGCAAAATTAAGTTGAGAAAATTAAAAAGAGTATTTTTCATCCACGAAGTAACTCTTTTATCACTACAACTTAGCTATTCTAATAGGCTTCGAACCTATAATCTCTTCATTCAGAGTGAAGTGTGTTTCCTATTACACCATAGAATAATAAATACTGTTACGCAGGGTTACTGATTTCATCATCTTTACTTCAGGTACTTCAAACCCTTTTTCCCATAGGGGTGTGCTTTACGCTCCTCACCACCGTTTGTTTAACGGATCGTTGATGAACCACAGCTGAGCTTATCGAGTTTTGTAACAGTAATTTTTATATTTTATCACATTCACAAGTTGTCCATCTAAGCCGCCCACAAGCTGAAATGGGTTCAGGTCCTTTGTTTACGTATTCTTCATATCTACGTATGCCATTTTCAGTTTCATTACAAATAGTCCTAATCGTTGAATCCTGACTAATTACAATAAGAGTATCCATATGTGTAAATTTTTCTACTACAATTTGACCATCATAAAAGAAAACTTTACAATCCCAACATTCTTTTTTCTGACATGAAAATAAAAACACAATAAACAAAAAAACAATAACTAATTTTTTCATATTAAATTGTATTAAAATTATAAAATGTAGACTCCAGTTAGATCAATTAATATGCAGCAATTGCCTTAATTATTCCGTCAGTTACCAACGTTTTACGAATTGTTTTCTGAACACATATCTACCTGTGTAATAGGCATAGCATTTACGGAAGCTGGTTTATCTACATTGTGAAATTAAATTACATTATTTCAAAGAACATTTGTTTTAAATATGTTAGAGACCACGTCCAGACTCGAACTGGAACTTAAAGTTTTGCAGACTTTCGCACTACCTTTATACTACACGGTCATATTTTTATTTATTATATGTACAAATATAACAAAAAATTTTGACAAATAAAAATATTTTAATAAAATAATTTCAAAGAACGATATAAAAATAAAGAACCCTCCACTTTTTATCTTTGGGAGGGTTCAGAAAGAGTATATATAAATGATATTATTCCATACTTAACTCTGATCCTCCGCTTTTATTATAACATAACGGTAGTTGCTCACTAAATTCTGGGAGTTGTTGTGAAAATGAAAAATATATATGGTTTAATATCATCCTCTAATATTCTTAATTTTTATATATATTATAACAAAATATTAAAAAAGTTTCACTTATTGCATAATAAATTAACTTTTTTATAAAAAAATTTAAAATTAGCGATTAAATACTTTTACTAAAAACAAAGCTTCTTGTCTTTGCATAAGTTCTTCATTTAATCTTTCAGTTAATTCATTTGCATTCACCACTTTATTCTTTTGTGCAGATTTAACATAATTATATATTAAATGTTTACAATTTTCAATTTGTTCTTCATTTTGGCATGAATTGATAATGTTTAAAATTTTTTTAACTGGTATCAATATATTATTTGTTTTCATAATCTTATTTTTTCAATTATTAGGAATTTTCCAAAATGCATTGATAAATTCCTTTTCATTTTTATATAAAGTTATGTCAATGTTTCTTTGTGCTATAAAATTAAACCATGCTTGTTCTAATTTATCTCCTTGTTTTAATTCTCCTGCTCTAAATTTACTCATTAAATTGTTAACATGTATCCAATTATTAACTATTTCTAAAATAGCTTCATTATGAATTATATATTCAGGATTTTGTTGTTTATTTTGTATATTTTGTTCTCCAAAAAATTCTTGAAAAAAATGTTGATTCGTGCTCATATTCTACCTAATTTTATATCATAAAGATAATAATCTCTTAACATTTGATCTAATTTATCTTCAGAAAAATTTTCAATATCTTCTCTTTTTAACTCTTTATATATACTTAATATTTTATCAATGTACACATCTTTTAAATTTTCGTTCATAATGTAGTCTCCGAGATATTCTCTCACTATTTTTTTCATTGTATGATCTTATTTTACTTTACAACTTTTTTCTTTTTTGTTTTACGTTTATGATCTGCTACTTTTTTGGCTAAAGTTTCAGGATTAGAATCTGCATCTATTGCTGTCCAAATTTCCCAGTGCATACCAAATTCTATAAAAGGATAATAAGTGTATCCTTGATCTCCCCACTCTGCACTCCAAGAATTTCTTATAATGAAACGATCTTTAAGATAACCACTGACGCAAAGTGCATGACCTCCCAACATTTGTTGCCCTGTATAATCAGGTTTCCAAAAATTCATTTTTTCAACATTATACACCGGAAAGGCAATGTAACAAGGACCATTAGCAAACAACGCTTTCTTTAAAGAATCTAATGTGTTTATTTGTGCGTATCCTTGTATTTTATATTTTGCTGCTTGTTGTCGAAGTTCATCAGTAATAGGTTTTGATGTCAAATAATTATAATCAGATTCTGGAACAATACCTATTTTATAAAGAATTTCCATTGTATCTCTTGGAAACATTCCAGAAGAACCTTGATTTGCTCGTAATTTATAAACAAACCATGGTGACATATGTTCTTTAAATTCAATATCTGTAAATTCTTGCCATTCTTTAAATGCAGCAGCTGTTTGTGCTGAACAAGTTCCTTCAGATCCTTGATCTCTAATAGATCTCATTTGATGTCTATAGTCCCATTCTTCAGGTAATTTTACGATATCAGGGTATATCGTTTCTAATAAATAATCTCTGGGATCAACTGGTGATTTCTGCAAATCAAATTTATATTGTGCCAAGTCTATCATATTCTATAAGTTATTTTATTTTATATATTCAAATAAAAAATCCTCAAAATAAATTTGAGGATTTTAAATATATTAAGTATTCTTTAAGTCTCGTTTTTCTTCTAAAGATATTGATAACATATCTGCTGCCATAATTAATCGTACTAGTGGATGATCTATAGCTTGATTAAATGCATAATAATGGGGGTTATTTGGAATTGCTACACTCGGTTCGGAGTGTGCCATATGCCATCGAATAGCCATTGCTTCAGGATCTGTTAACTTAATATATTTAGAAATTAAATATACACTTTTTTCTGCATGCCCATATGGAAATGCATCTTTAACTTTCCAACCATTATATTCTTTCCATTTTCCTTTATCATCTTTAGTCCATTTTTGCTCTTTTTTATAAATATTCACTTTACACAAATCATGAAATAGAGAACATATAACTACCGATTCTCTCAAATATTCATAATCTGGTTTATTTTTTACAATTAAATTAAAATTATGTAAAGCAAATTGTAAAACATATAAAGAGTGTTGTAAAAGACCATATTCATGATTTCCATGATATTCAGTTGATGCGGGGGCTGTAAGAAAATCAGTTTCAGATTTAATCCAAATATCTAATTCTGATATACCTTCTCTTGTAATATATGATAAGGCTTTATTATATTGTTCTAATATATTCATATTTTTATTCTGTAAAAAGTGAAACACTACTAACATGATAATCTGGATCATCATCATGTATAATTTTTGGCATTATTAATATCATTGGATCTACTTCTGTATAAATGTCTTTTTCTATTATAAGTTTTTGTGTATTGGTTAATCTGTCATCTTCTTTAAGATTTCTTAATATCATATAAGAAACATCTTTAATTTGTCCATCTATAAGTTTAAACGTATTAAATGTTGGTATTTCTTCTTCTAATATCAATCTAGCAATACAATAAATTTTATCTCCTTTAATTAGGACATACTGTCCATATTTTTGTCCTAATGTATAATTTAAAATATCTTTTGAAAAAACTCCACCCCTTCCACGACTCCATACTTTAAGTTGAATTCCTGTTATAGTAGGGGGAATAACTATTGTATGATGATTTTCAAAAATTGTTACCATAAAATTATCTATAACATTAGGTATAATTTCATCTATAACCAAATCTTTAATAGTATAATTAATTTCTTCAATTGAGCCCTTTTCATTATCTAATTGTTTTACCATATCTTTATTTTTTAGTATTAATAAATTTATATGCTGTAAATTCTATAATCATTTTTGCTGTTAAAAATTCTTGATCTTCTATCATTTTCTTAATTTGTCCAGACCAAGTACTGGGATCGACAATCATCCCAGGTTGTATAAGATATGCATAAACTTGTTTTAGATTTCCTTTTTGATAATTTTTAATAATATCTTTAACTCGAGGTTCTCTCATTTTCTTTTAAATTTTTTGCAATATTTCTTATACAATCTAATTCATATTTTTTTATTAGATAGTAATCGTTTAAATTCGGTAAGGTCCAATTTGATTCAAAATAACAACAACTAATACAAAAAGCTAAACCTTTTTTATCTTGCATGGTGCATCCATGACATCCTCCATGAAATAATATCATATTACCTTTGTTTTAATAGATTTTCAAAATGTTTTAATTCGTTAACCATTTCAGCATTATAAAATTCTAATGCATCTAACACAGTTTTTTTATCTAATTTATAAACTTTGCAATATTCATTAATTACATCGTTACTAATGTTCATTTTTCTTTCTTTAATTTCTTGTGTTTTTTTAACACCTTTAGTATACATCCATCCTGGAACATATTTATATTGTTTTCTGATAAAATTTTGCCAAAAGTCTACAACTGCAGATTGGTTAATTTTAATATGTTGTAATGCATTTGCTTGTAGTGGAAAATTTATAGCCATACGCCTGGACAACATATAATATTGTTTTCGTTTTTCTCCTGAAGTAATTGAAGAGTATTCTTTAGGGTTTGTAAACAGAATTTTTATAAAATCAAAAAGTTCCATTTCATTTATATACTTATAATTAAAAAAGTTTTATTTTATTTAAAATAAAGATGTTCCTTTTATTTTATCAATTTCTTTAAAAATACTTGCTTCATTATCATTTTTTCTTTCTTTAACATATCGAGTTCCCTCAAGTAAATTATACATATTTAGATTAGCATAATTTGTTCTTGGTTTTTCAAGATTTATGGTCTTAATTTCATGAAACTTTTCAATTATTGACGACGGAAAAAATACAGTATTCAAAACTACTAATTTTAATTGTCGTTCAACCCTTGTATCAATATCAAATGGTGGATTTTGTTTAGTTACAATTTTAATAGCTTCTAAAACTTTATCAGTGTTAGCATATACTTCTGTAGTTCCTACATTATTTCCTATTTTATGTTGTAGGTATTCATAAATTTTTTCAAATTTAGAATTAGTTATACGTACTTCAACTCCTTTATCATTTAACCATGTATAAATAGATGGAATATTATCACCATCATCACCACAAAAGATTTTACGAAGAGCTATCATTTCACCATCTACAACTTCTATTTTTGTTTTTTCCGCTGATATAATTTTTTTAAAATCTTCTTTATCAACATTTATAGAACCCTTCATATTAAAAATATCTACTACTTCTGTTTCATTTATCCAAGTTTGAAAATATTGTGGAACATAAAGTTTACGAGAAGCATTTTTTCCTTGCATAAAAGGATTAAAAACAGTGGAAAATACTATTTTATTATTGAACGGAAGAGTTTTAACTCTAACAAGTTGACGTAAATCTTCATCTCCCGATACTATAATAACATGTTGTGATTGATTATCAATTAATTCATGCGTCCAAAGCGAAACTGTATCATCGCCCTCTGCAGTAGGAATTTTAGTCACAATCATTCCATTATTTTCTAATATTTCAGAAAATTCAGTAAGTGCTGCATAAACATTATCCCAATTAATAAAAGTGGATTTAGTTCTTTGTGCTTTATATCCTTCATTTTCTTCAATTTTTATATCTCTACGCCAAGATTTATCATCAAGAGCAAATATTACACGAGCAGGATTAATTAATCTAATAATATATGCAACATCTGTTGCCATTTTTCTGATTAATTGATCTATCTCAAATTGAGAATCATAAGAATACTGTTTAGAACCATATCCCGAAGTTATATATAGAGATCTCCATGCAATATTGTTAAGATCAAAAATTAAATTTGTCATATAATTAGTTTATTTATAATATCTGTTGCTTTACCTGTTTGTTTTATACCTTCCATGAATAATGGAGTTTGTACAAAATGTTTACTTGATATCCATGTTCTTAAATCTAAATCATCTATAGCAACCCATGAATGTGGTTTTATTTTATCTACATGATCTAATATCTCTTTTGCTCTTACTTCTTCTAATAATTGAGTTGTTTTATATGGGTAAGTTGCAGTTACATCTATTGGTTTCTTTATAACTTTTTGCCATTCAAATATTTCTTGTAAACTTTTTAATGAATAGTGTTCTTTCCAATCAGAAGATATTATTATATCTGCATCAGTTTGTTGTAATATTTGATTTAATACATTAACAGCCTTTACATTAAAGCGATGTACATACCCCCATTCTGTAAGTTTAGGGTGTATTTCACTCCCTAGTGATAAAACACCATCAATATCAAGATAAAGAAATTTCAATTTAAATAATTTAATATATTCTCTGTTTATTATTAATCATATTATATAATTTAACATATAAACTTGGTGTTTCTAAATTTTCTACATATTTGTCTATAAGTTTTTCTATATCTTCATTTTTCATTTCGTAAAAAATATAAATTTCTAATGGATTTTTACGATCAATTCCTTCACTTTCTTTTAAAAATCTAAACCTATATCCGTGTGATGTAAGTTTAACAATTTTTTTCCTAAATAATTCTTCTTGTTCAAAATCGGGATTAGTTGTTTTCATAATTTTTATTTTTTAACGTAAAAATATGTTATGTTATCGAGTTCAGTTATATCTATAATTTTTAAATCATGATTATTTAATAATTTTATAACTTTTTTTCTACTTAAATAATAATTAGGTTTATCGTGTAATTTATTAATTAACCAATCTGTAATTTTTAATCTTTTTAATATATTGTCTTTATAAATTTTATTATCTCTAAAACACCCAATAAAATTAGAATTAGGAGAAAGAACATTTATAATATTTTTAAAAAATTTATCTATATCTGATATTTTATTCAATTCTTTACATTGAATTAAGGTTTTAATTTTTTTAATTTCATTAAAATCATAGTAATAATGATGTATAGAAGATAATACTAGAGTATTAAGATCTTTTTCTAAATTTAAAGTACTTAAATAATATAAAAAATTATAGTTATTTTCATTTATTAAAGTCTTAAAAATATTTTCATTCTGTTCTACTTGTTGTATTTTATCTTTTACTTTATTTGTATTTTCCATTTGTAAATATAATCAAAAAACATTTTAGAAAAAACCGTTACAATATAAAAAATTGTTAAAATGTATTTTTTATTTTTTTATAATTTAAATAATCACATTTTTCAACAAATCTATCATTCACCCAACTATCACTAAAAATACCAAACTCATTATGATGTTGTTCTAAATATACTATTTCTAACCATCTACGTTCATTGGTATAAAAATTTCCTGACATAGGAAATAATGCAAATCTTTTTACAATTCTCTTTGTCCCATGTTTAGGATAAACTTTTTCATAGAAATTTTAACTTTATTTACATATTTTTTAAAAATACATTAACTATTAATAATTAATTGTAGTTTATACACGCAGCTTAGCAGCGTGATCAACGGATCTATCACTAAAGTTCTTTGCGCCTGATGTTCAGCTACTGCTATTATTATTAAGGGTATTTTATCTATTTTGTTAGGTGCATTAGACTTAATATACTCTATAAAATCTTCACCAAGAGTGTTAAGTGCATTATCTATTATTGATGCATATTGTCCAACAATAAATTTATAATTTTCATATGGTTTATCTGGTTTACTTAAACATAGTTTATATAAATCTTCAAAATCAAAATTAATGTTAAAGTTCTTTTCATTAAGTTCTTTAATTTCTTGAAGATAAAAACTTTGAAGTTTATTCATAATTCGCCTCATATCAGGAAAATAATTACAAACAAACTTATGAAGAATTTCAGGTGTATAATTTATTTTTGTCGCATTTAAAATTAAAGTTATTCGTTTCTTATATTCTTCAATAAGATATTCTTCTTCTTCTTTATTTATTGCGTCAAAAGATATACAATTAAATCTTGAAGTTACTCCTACGGGTATTTTATTAATAAAATTTGTAGACGCTATAAATCTTGCCATGTTAGCGTATTTCTCAATAGGAACTTTCACTGCATCAAAAAATGCTGTGCTGGCTCCATCAAATTCATCTAATATAACACACTTAATTTTTTCTTTCCCTTCTTCTAATGACATAGTTGAACAAAATCTAGAGACTTTATTTCTAATTATATCTATGTTAGCTTCTTCTCGTGCATTTATATATAAATTTGTGTGATGTTTAGCTAAAATAAACAACGTTGAAGTTTTACCTGTTCCTGACGCACCAAATAATAATAAATTTTGAACTAATCCTCGAGATAATTCTTTTTTTATTCTATCTGGTACTATTAATGTTGAAAGATCATGAGGACGAAACTTTTCACTAAACAATTGTGTTACTACACTACTCATAGTTATAAATTTAAGTCTTATACGGACTTTTAATACATTAGTTTTAAAATAATAAGTTAATTTAACACTGTACTTCAACAGTATTTCCATTATCTAATTCAACTGTAGCAAGACAATTTTCATCCATTTTTATAAGTTTCCCTTCAAATGTTTCATTTTTAATGTTTTGCCACAATACTCTTTCACCTATATTAGATAGATAATCAAGATAATAAATTTTCTTTTTCATTTTTTCTTTTTTCATCATATTAAGTATTTTTCAAATTTAGTAATAGCTTTTTCTATTATTTTATCATGTGCAAAAACTCCCCAATCATATTCATTCTTTTTATATAATAATATATTATAAATTTTTTCCCATTTTACAATTTCTATTTCTTTATCTTTATAATTTTCTACTATAGGTAAATCTCTTGAAGAAAAATCAAAAATGAAAATATAATGATGTGATATATTTTGTCTAATTTCTTTTGGACTTGTTTTTGTATAAAATGGTTGAATATCATTAATATCATCTTTTTCTGCATTATTAAATATTAATCTATCATTATAATCAGGTATATAAAAACTGGTTTCTTGATATACTTCTCTGTATATGCTTTCAACTCCATTTTCGTCCCAATCAAAATAACCACAAGGCAAACACCATTTTTCTGGAAGATCTGGCATATTTTTAGATCTCTTTTCTATAAGAACATATATATCACTGTCATGTTTTGCAAATATAACACCCGTTGTACCCGATGAACGAGATTCCCATATTTCTTTACCATCTATTGTGTGTAAAGTGTTTTCTCTATTTTTGAATATAGGTATCATTTAAGATTTTCCACTAAAGTTTTACCCATATTCATCCACGTATTAGTCTCATCTGCCATAACAAAAAGTATTCCCATAATACTTAAAATTAATATAACAGTAAATAATATCCATATTAATAATAAAAAACCATTTACAAAATACTTCATTTTTTAGTTTTTAAAGATTATTAATAATACTTAAAATTTCTTCATATGCAGTAAGTTTTCCTTTAATAAAATTTTTAAGAAGTTTTTCATCATCAGCAAGATTTTCTAATTCTTTTCTCATTTCATTATTATATGAAATAACTGTATCAATTAAAGATCCCACTATTTCATCATTTTTTGAATCTTTAAAAGTTTTTTCAAAATCAATTTTAACTGCAATTGCATCAGCAACATCTTGTGGTTTAAAATTACTAGATGGATCAAGTTTACCTGCTAAAGCAGTTTGA
>Ga0315291_10009666_pt1 | contig 11832 bp, 7 predicted proteins | sample YL17G12_20_MG_FD_203070 | JGI IMG/M metagenome (GOLD analysis project Ga0315291, IMG submission 203070) | Sediment microbial communities from Yellowstone Lake, YNP, Wyoming, USA - YL17G12_20 | ecosystem: Environmental > Aquatic > Freshwater > Lake > Sediment | place: USA: Wyoming | collected...
GGCGGGGATCGAGAAGAGCTATGAGAGATTCCTGGCGGGCAGGGCGGGGGGGGAGGGTATCCAGGTCAATAACCGCGGCTACCTCGACAAGGTTCTCTACCGCCAGGAGGCCGAACAGGGGTGCGCGATCCATCTCGCGCTCGATTTAAAAACACAACAGGCGGCCGAGTCTGTGATGGGGGAAGGCGGGGGGGCGGTGGTGGCGCTCGACCCCCGCAACGGGGAGGTGCTCGCCATGGCGAGCGGGCCCGCCTATGATCCGAACGCCTTTGTCCCTCCCGTGGACAATGAGATCGTGCGCGATCTCATCTCTCGCGAGGACCACCCGCTCGTCAACAGGGCGACCCAGGGGCTCTACCCGCCTGGGTCAACGTTCAAGCCGATCGTCGCGCTCGCGGCGCTGGAGAGCGGAGCAGTTCAGAAGAACACCACGTTTGAGTGCACGGGCCTGTTCACCCTCGGCCGTCACCCCTATAGGTGCTGGCGTGAACGGGGGCATCGCCGGCTGAATATCGTGGATGCGCTGATGTTCTCCTGCAACGTATTTTTCTACAACACCGGGCTTCACGCCGGCCGGGATGCAATCGTGAGGATGGCGTGCGAATTCGGCGTGGACGAGCTGAGCGGGATCGATCTCCCCGGTGAAAAGGCCGGTGTGGTGCCCACCGATGACTGGCTCAAGGAGATGCGCATTGAGCGATGGAACCCGGGGGATACGGTGGTCATGGCCATCGGGCAGGGATACGTGCTGGTCACTCCGCTGCGGGAGGCGATGGTCATGGCGGCGATCGCAAACGGCGGCAGGATCTACATGCCCCGCGTGGTGAAACAGGTGGTCTCCCCTCTCGGGGATGTTGTCCAGCGTCAGGAATCCCGGCTCGTCAGGGAGATCCCGCTGCGGGAGAAGGACCTCACGCTGGTGAGGGAGGGGCTGGGGAAGGTGGTGAGCTCCAATTACGGGACCGGCCAGAAGGCCAGGCTGGAGGGTGTCGCGATTGCAGGAAAGACCGGCACGGTGCAGGTGGGGCCCGAGGGGAAGCGGAGAAACCATGCCTGGTTCATCGGCTACGCGCCATGCGACGACCCCCGGATCGTCGTCGCGGTGCTCCTGGAGGGCAGGGAGTCGGGCGGTTTCTTCGCCGCCCCGGCAGCCAAGAAGATCTTCGCCGCGTATTTCGGCGTGAATCCTGAAGAGAAACCGCGCGTCCCCGCGGGAAATGCCACGCCACCCCCTCAGGAGCGCCGCACATGATCGGTATTGCGTTGTTCAGGCACATCAATTGGAGCATCGTCGCGTGCGCGCTCGCCCTCGTGCTCCTGGGGCTCATGTTTATTTACAGCGGCTCCTACCAGCTCACGCCTGATGCGCGCACGAGCTACGTGCTCAGGCAGATCGCGTGGGCGGTGATCGGTATTGTCGTCGCTGCCTTTTTTGTGATGCTCGATTATCGAAAGCTGGCGACGCTCGCCTTTTTCATCTATGCCTTTTTCATCGCCCTGCTCATCGTCGTGCTCCTCACGTCTGATCCAAGGCGGGGGGCCCAGAGCTGGTTCTCCATAGGGGCGTTCGCCATCCAGCCCTCGGAGTTCGCCAAGGTGGCCCTCATCCTCGCGCTCGCGCGGTATCTTTCCCGGGGGGACGTCTCGCGGGGTTCCCCGTCGTACCTGGCCGGGGCGTTGCTGCTCGCCATCTTCCCCGTCCTGCTCATCCTCAAGCAGCCGGACCTGGGGAGCGCCATTGTGTTCATCCCGGTGCTCATCGCGATGCTCGTCGTGGCCAGGGTGAACTGGCTGTATCTCTTTTCCATAATAATTGCGGGGGTTCTCTCCATGCCCCTCGGATGGCTCCTCCTCAAGCCGTATCAGCAGACGCGGATCAGGGTGTTCCTCAATCCCCAGCTCGACCCGCTCAAATCGGGTTACAGCGCGATCCAGTCCTTGATCGCCGTGGGCTCGGGTGGGCTCTGGGGTCAGGGCTGGCTCCACGGCAGCCAGACGCACCTCCGCTTCCTTCCCGAGCGCCACACGGATTTCATCTTCTGTGTCCTGGGGGAGGAAGCGGGTTTCCTGGGATGCCTCCTCGTGCTGATCCTCTACGCGATCATCGCGTTCAACGGTCTCCGCATCGCCGAGCAGTCGCGGGATGAGTTCGGGAGGCTCGTCGCCGTGGGCGTGACGGTGCTCCTCGCGTCGCACGTCGCGATCAACATCGGGATGACGATAGGCCTCTTGCCGATCACCGGCCTCCCCCTGCCGCTGGTGAGCTACGGCGGCTCATCGCTCGTCAGCATGCTCATCAGCCTCGGCATTCTCCAGAGCATCTGCGCCCGCAGATACATCTTCTAATTACTGTTTTACCACGGAGCGCACGGAGAACACGGAGAAACTCAAGAGTTTAACCGCGGATTAGGAGGATTCGATTATTAATTCTCACCACGGATGGACACGCCTGCTGGCGGGCAGTGATACACACAGGATTATCCCTTGCTCGAGAAACTAGAAACCAGAAACTGTTGTTGCTGTTTTAATGTCCTCCGTGGTAAAACGTTATAGGTCGCTTGTATGGACGATATTAAAAGTATCCTGGAGCGGGAAATACTGCCACTGGTAGTGAAGCCGGGCCGCTACATCGGAGGCGAAGTGGGGGCGGTGGTCAAGCGGGATTCGGATGTGGATGTCCGGATCGCGCTCGCCTTCCCGGACGTCTACGAAATCGGCATGAGCCACCTGGGGCTCAAAATCCTGTATGCAATTGTCAATGACCGGGCGGGCATGGCCGCAGAGAGGGTTTTTGCCCCCTGGCCGGACATGGAGGCGAGGCTGAGGCAGCACGGGGTGCCGCTGTACAGCCTGGAGACATTCAGGCCGTTGAATCAGTTCGACCTGGTCGGCTTTTCACTCCAGCATGAGCTCACGTACACCAATATCCTCACCATGCTCGATCTCGGCGGCATCGCCCTCTTTTCGGGGGACCGCGGGAGCAGCGCCTTTCCCCTGGTGATTGCGGGCGGGCCTGGGGTGTATAACCCGGCCCCGATCGAGGATTTCATTGACCTGTTCGTCATAGGGGACGGTGAGGAGGCGGTGGTGGAGCTGATGCGGGCGGTCGGCGACTGGAAAAGACTGCATGCGGGAATGGAGGGGAAGAAAAGGGATCTGTTGCGGCATCTCGCGACGAGCATACGAGGGATTTACGTTCCGGAGCTGTACCATCGGGTTTATTCAACCGAGGGTACACTCCTTTCACACGAACCCCGCGAGGCTGGTTTCCCGTCACGTGTCGCACGGAGAGTTATTCCCCGCCTCGACTCGATTCGCTGGCTCCAGAAGATACCCGTGCCGAACATTGCGGTTGTCCATGACCGGCTCGCCCTGGAGGTGCGCCGAGGCTGCGGACAGGGATGTCGCTTCTGCCAGGCGGGAATGATTTACCGACCGGTGCGGGATGAGGCCGCTGATGATATTTATAGAACTGCACGGGCCGGCCTGGAGAGCACCGGCTACGAGGAGATCGCGCTCTGCGCCCTTTCCATCGGCGACTTTCCCGATGTGGGGCGTATCGCCGAGCAGATCGTGACGTGCGGGAGTTCCGGGCCGCTCTCGCTTTCGCTCCCCTCGCTTCGGCCCGATCAACTCTCCGATTCGCTCGCGAGGCAGCTCGCCCAGGGGCCCAGGACAGGAATCACGCTTGCGCCCGAGGCGGGAACCGAAGCGATGAGGCGCAGGATTAACAAGAAGGTTTCCATGGACGACCTCGTTCGTTTCGTCACCGATCTCAGGGGGAGGGGCTGGCGGATGGTGAAGCTCTATTTCATGATCGGTCTGCCCGGAGAAACCGAGGATGATCTCAGGGGGATTGTTGACGTGATACGGAAGGTGGCAGCGGTCGGACGGCAGTGGAAGGGGAAATGGGAGCTGAATGTGACCATCGCCTCGTTCATCCCGAAGGCGCACACCCCTTTCCAGTGGGAGCCGATGGAGGATACGGAACGTCTGCGCGGGAAGCAGGCGTTCCTGCGCCGGGAGGTGAGGGGAAAGAATATCAATCTCAAGTTCCACGATCTTGAGTCGAGTTTCCTGGAGGGGGTCTTTTCACGGGGGGATCAGAAACTCGGGGACGTCGTCGCCCGTGCATGGCGGCGGGGGTGCCGCTTTGATGGATGGAGAGAGACCTTTAATTATGGACTCTGGCGAGAGGCGTTCGAGAAGGCCGGGATAGACCCGCGCGCCTACGCCCTGCGGCGGTTCGCCGACGACGACTATTTGCCGTGGGAAATAATAGACACGGGGATACGCAGGAAATTCCTCCTGAACGAGAGGGAAAAAGCGGCTCGTGGGGAAGTTACGGCTGATTGCGTGACCGGCGGCTGTCAGGGATGCGGCGTCTGTATTTCCCTGGGAGTGAAACCGATTGTCAACGAAGCAAAAAAATAAGTAACCGCGGATTCTCCGGATTGAGCGGATTTTAATACACAAAGGCTGCATCCACGGATTTCACTGATTTTCACGGTGGTCAAGCTTTTTTTTGCCGCGGATACACGCAGATACACGCTGATTTTATATAGGTGTATCAGCGTTCATCCGCGTAAATCTGCGGCTACCCCCTATAACTATTCCCGCAGATAAAAAGGATTGTTTGAGTGGTCAAGGTTTCTTGCCGCGGATACACGCAGATACACGCTGATTTTATATAGGTGTATCAGCGTTCATCCGCGTAAATCTGCGGCTACCCCCTATGATGGGTATCCCATTACACCTAATCTTTCCAAAAAATCACCCTTAGCAACATCCCGATTTCGCGCAAATGCAGATGGGCGCTGCTTCCGCCCTTCCCTCAATCATTCCACTATATGAACTAAGTTGTGCGCATTCTTATCAATATGTCAAGCGAGCAGCGTTAGTTTGCATTTCTGCAAATATTGCCTTGACTTTGCGTGTCCTCGATGTTATATTACAGGTGAGCGAAGGCAGAAAAAGGCGGAAAAACATACAATGAAGAATGATGGCTGAGGAGATTCTCCATGGCTTTTAAAAAGGTGATTAAAAAGCTGGTCGGGGAGCTGCTGATAAGCGGCGGCGTTATTACCAAGTCGCAGCTCGAACAGGCGCTGGCCAGACAGAGAGAAACAAAAAAGCTGCTGGGGGAAACGCTTATTGAGATGGGTTTTGCGGGCGAAGAGGATGTTGCGGGGGTAGTCGCCGTTCAATACAGGATACCCTATTTACCGCTGAAGCAGTATGAGGTTGACCGGGAGCTACTCAGTCTCATCCCACAGGAAGTCGCGCGGCGGCACCGCTGTTTTCCTATAGATAAGGTGGGGAGCGTGCTGACCGTTGCCATGGAGAACCCGCTTGACGAAAGAGCGGTTGGGGAGATCGAAAATGAATCCCGATGCAAGGTGCTCTGCTATGTGTCCACCCCGAGTGAAATCCTCGCGGCCATTGACGAGCACTACGGCAAGTTGAAAAGAGAAGGAGTCAGAACTGCGGCGCGCGGAGGCGAGGGCGAGATAAAAGTCTTTCAACTGGAGAGCAATGGTCTCTCCAAGGAGTAGGCCGTGGTAAAATCACTCACCGAGGCACTGCCGGCAATACTCATCAAGGAAGGGTACATCCCTTCCGGGCAGATGCAGAAGGCCCTCGAGGAGCAGAAGGAAAAGGGGGGCAGCCTCGTTCATATCCTGGTGGAGAAGGGATACGTCGCGGAAAAAGCCTTGATGGCCTGCATCGCCGCACACCTGAACATCCCCTTTATCGACCTGGGCAAGTTTAAGCCCCCTCCAGAGGCCCTCGACCTAATTTCGCGACAGGTCGCCAGTTCCTATCAGGCGATACCGATTGCGAAGCGCCGCCTCACGCTGAGCCTGGCGATGGTTGATCCGCTCAATGTTCTGGCAATTGATGATATCAGGCTCATCACGGGGCTCGAGGTCCAGCCGATCGTCTGCTCGGCAAAGGATTTTTACGAGGCGCTCCACAACTACTACAGCTCCAAGGCCGATATGGAGCAGCTGCTCAAGGACGATGAGCAGGTCGAGGTTGAGGTGAAGGGGAAAACGGCCGAGCAGGAAATCAACATCGATGACCTGATCGAGCAAACGGGCGAGGTTTCCATTATCAAAATCGTCAACCTCATGCTCGTGCAGGCCATAAAGGACCGCGCGAGCGATATACACATCGAGCCCTTCGAGAAAGAGGTGCGGCTCCGCTACAGGGTTGACGGTGTCCTCCATGACTCGACTCCTCCGCCGAAGCGCATGCAGAACGCGATCATTTCGCGAATTAAAATCATGTCCAACCTGGATATCTCAGAGCGCCGGCTGCCCCAGGACGGGCGCTTCAGAATTAAGGCGCACGGACGAGAGGTCGACTTCCGCGTGTCCTCGCTCCCCACCAGCTTCGGTGAAAAGGTCGTGCTCAGGGTGCTCGATAAGAGCAGCCTCCAGAGCCTTGACCTGGACAAGCTCGGTTTCCACGCACAGGGGATGGATGAATTTATGAAGGCGATCTCCTCCCCCTACGGTATCATTCTCCTCACCGGGCCGACCGGGAGCGGAAAATCCACCACGCTCTACACCGCCCTGAGGGTGATCAACAAGCCGTCGATCAATATCGTCACCGTCGAGGATCCCGTGGAGTACCAGATGGAGGGAGTGAATCAGGTTTCGGTCAATGCCGAGATCGGCCTCACCTTCGCCGCAGGGCTGAGGTCCATTCTGCGGCAGGACCCTGATGTGATCATGGTGGGCGAGATCAGGGATCAGGAGACCGCCGATATCGCGATAAAGTCCGCGCTCACGGGTCACCTCGTGCTCTCCACGCTGCACACGAATGACGCCGCCAGTGCCATCACCAGGCTCGACGATATGGGGATCGAGCCCTTTCTTATTTCCTCATCGACGCTCCTCGTTGCAGCGCAGCGGCTGGTCAGGCGCATCTGCAAGAAATGCAAAAAAGAATTGGAGATACCCGAAGAGGCGCTCAAGATGGCCCAGGTGAAGTATGCGCAGAACGAGAAGCCCGTGCTCTATCACGGGACGGGATGCCCGGCATGCAAAAACACGGGCTACGCGGGGCGAATGGCCCTCATCGAGACAATCACCATTGACGATGACATCAGGAATCTCATCATGAAACGCACGACGGCGCGCCAGATCAAACTCACCGCGATCGAGAAGGGGATGAAGACCCTGCGGATGGTCGGGCTGGACCGGGTGAAGGAGGGGGCGACGACGCTTGAGGAAGTGATTCGGGTCACCGCCGCCGACTGAGAATCGGCGAGGGGAGAGACGGAGAAGAATAGAAGGAGACAGCACGATCACTCGCCGTCTCGCAGATTCGCCGTTTCCCCGACTCGCGTAGGGAGTTTAAAATGCCGACATTCAAGTATTTCGCGAAGGATCTGCAGGGGAACAATGTCACGGCCACGATGACCGCGGAGAGCGAGGGGTCGGTCATCAGCAGCCTGCGCAGGAGCGGATTGCTGCCCGTGCGGATTCTCCAGGAGAGAGATGCGCGCCACGCGCGCAGAATGCTTTTTTTTAAGAAGAAGGTGAAATCAGAGGCGGTCGTCATTTTCTGCAGGCAGCTCGCCACGATGATCGATGCGGGTCTCCCGCTCGTCCAGGGACTTGAGGCACTGGAGGAGCAGCAGGCCCAGAACAAGTTCTTCGAGGAGATTATCAGGACCGTCAAGGAAGATGTGGAGGGGGGAAAGAGTCTCTCGGACGCGCTCGAAAAGCATCCGAGAACGTTCAGCAACCTGATTATCAACCTCGTACGCGCGGGTGAGAACAGCGGAACGCTCGCCGAGATCATGGATCGCATCGCGAAATACCTTGAGTCCGCCCGCACGCTCCAGAAGAAAGTAAAGTCATCGATGATGTATCCGGTAGTCGTTTCGGTCATGGCGATACTCATCACCATCGTCCTCCTCGTGAAGGTGATCCCCGTTTTCGGGACGATCTACTCGAGCTTCGGCGCCGACCTCCCCCTCCCCACGAAGATGCTGCTCTGGGTCAGTGACCTGTTGAGAAAGTACCTCCCCCTCGTGGTCGCGGCCCTCGTGGGCCTCGGGCTGGGGGTGAGGGGATTCTACCGCACGGATAAAGGCCGGCTGAAGATCGATCATTTGAAGTTTCGCGTCCCGGTCTTCGGCGACCTGATCCGGAAGGTGGTCCTCTCCCGCTTCGCGAGGACACTCGCCACACTGGTGCGCAGCGGCGTGCCGATATTGCGCTCGTTGGACATCGTGGGAAAAACTGCGGGGAATTATGCGATGGAGCTCGCGGTCGTCAGGGCGGCTCAGAAGGTCAAAGAGGGGGAGAGCATCGCCTCTCCGCTGGAGGGAACGGGAATGTTCCCCCCCATGGTGGTGAGGATGATCTCCGTGGGGGAGAAGACCGGGAAGGTGGACACCATGCTGGAGAAGATCGCTGACTTCTACGATGAGCAGGTGAACACCACACTCGCGGGGCTCACCGCGCTCATCGAGCCGCTCCTCATCGCGTTTCTCGGCATCGTCGTGGGGACCATCGTGATCTGCATGTTCCTGCCGATCTTGAAGTTGTCGTCCATCATAAAGATTTAATGACGCGGGTGCACAGAATATGGCAAGGAAGTGGCTGAAAGGAGCGCGCGGGTTGAGACGCGCTTCCCGCTGCGTGCCGCGCGGGGTGCGGAATCTGGAATGCAGTGAGAGGGGGCTATGAGATTGCTGGGAGATCGCAGGGAGCTCGTGCGCAGGCTCAAGTGGTTCATGCTGGCGCGGCTCATCCTGATCTCCCTGCTCCTGGGGGTAAGCCCTTTTATATTCCGCCTTGGGGCGACGCCGTTTTTCTTTGTCATCGGCTTCCTCTATTGCGTCACCGTCATCTACAGCCTCCTCCTCAAAACATCCGTTCCCCTGAAAATCCAGGCCTACGGCCAGTTCTTCGTGGACAGCGCGATGGTGACCCTGCTCCTCAGCTTTACCGGCGGGGTTGACAGCAACTTCGTCCTCATCTATGTCCTCACCATCATCTTCGCGAGCCTCATCATTGGAGGGCAGGCGGGAGTGATGATCGCCGTCAGCTGCAGCACCATGTACGGCGCGATCGGTGTCCTCCAGTGCGTGGGTACGCTGCCGGAGGATTTGAGCAGGTCCATACCCCTGTCGGTTGACCCCTTCTATGTCGGCCTCATGATCCTTGTGAGGGCGACGATCTTCTGCATTCTCGGATACTTCGGCGATTACCTCGCGAACAGCCTGTACCGGCACCGGCTGGAACTGGACGACCTTAAAAAACTTAACGAGAAGATACTTGCGCAATTGAAGAGCGGCCTCATCACCACGGACGCGGGCGGGGAGATCATATTTGTCAACCCCGTCGCCGAGGAGATACTGGGGTACAGGAGGGGAGAGATGATGGGGAAAAGCTGGCACTACTTTCTGGGGCGCCACGTCGAAGATATCGACGACCGGTGGCTTGCCGAAGAGGCCAAATCATTCACGCGGTGCGAGATCAAGGTGCTGCGGAAGGACGGAAAGGAGATCCCGATCGGATTCACGGTGTCAAGCCTGGTGGACAGGGAGGGCACCGCCCTCGGCCTTCTCATACTCTTCAGGGATCTCACGAGTATCTATCGGATGGAGGAGCGCATGAGGAGGGCCGATCGATTCTCCGCGGCGGGGGCGATTCTCGCGAGCGTGGCGCACGAGGTGCGAACCCCCCTCGCGTCGATCAGGGGCGCGGTTGAGGTGCTCAAGGAGGATGCTCCTCTCCACGAGGGGCACACGAGGTTGATGGATGTGATCCTCAAAGAGTCAGACCGGCTCAACAGGATCGTGAGCGATTTTCTCAGCTACGGCGATGCGCGCAGGGAGACGCGGACACGGGAGGACATCAATAAACTCCTGGATGAAGTCCTCTCGCTGGTCAGGGAGGGGAGGAAGCCCCTGCCGGGGGTGCGCATCACTCGGGAGAACGGAGGCGGGCCGGTATACGCGCGCGTGGAGGCGTATAAGATCAAGCAGGTGTTCATCAATATCCTGGATAACGCGCTGGATGCGGTGCGGGGAGGGGGGAGCGTTTCGATCGCGCTGGAGCGCGCCGAGCTGCGGCCCGCGGAGGATGCCGTGGCGCGGATAAAATTCGCCGACACGGGGGAGGGGATGAGCGCGGAGAGGATGGCGCATCTGTTCGAGCCATTTTATAGCACCAAGGAGAGCGGTACCGGCATAGGACTATTTCTCGCGGAGAGGATTGTGCGGAATCACGGCGGGCAGCTCGAAGCGGAGAGCAGGGAGGGCGGAGGAACTGTGTTCACGGTCACGTTGCCCTGCGAGCCCGAAGATACCCCTCCGGTGAGGTGATTGCCATGGCAAAGATACTTGTCATCGATGATGAGCAAAGTCTCCTCGAGGTGCTTCAGGCCGCGATGGTCAAGGAGGGGTATGAGGTGACGACCACCACGAAGCCGGATGAGGCGATCCGTATTCTCCACGACGACCATGTAGATGCCATCATCACCGATCTCAAGATGACCCCCATTGACGGCCTTCAGGTGCTCCAGGAGGCGAAGAAGCTGGACAACGATATCGTGGTGATCATGATCACCGCCTTCGGGTCGATCGAGACCGCCGTGGAGGCGATGAAGAACGGGGCCTACGATTACGTGATCAAGCCGTTCCAGATGGATGAGATCAGAATGACGCTCAGGCGCGCGCTCGCCCACAGGAATCTCGTGAAGGAGAACTTCAGCCTCAAGCGCGAGCTCGCCGGCCTGTATCGGTTCGAGAACATTGTGGGGGCGAGCGAGGTGATGCACAAGCTCTTCCGCAAGATGGAGAAGCTCAGCGACACGGACAGCACCGTGCTCATCTATGGCGAGAGCGGCACCGGGAAGGAGCTCGTTGCCCGGGCGCTCCACTACAACAGCGCACGGAGAGATAAGCCCTTTGTGGCGGTGAGCTGCAGCGCCCTGCCCGAGACACTGCTCGAATCCGAGCTCTTCGGCCATGTGAAGGGGTCATTCACCGGGGCGATCGCGAACAAGGAGGGGCTCTTCAAGGTCGCCGATAGGGGCAGCATATTCCTTGACGAGGTCGGCAGCACGAGCCCCGCGATTCAATCGAGCCTCCTCCGGGTGCTCCAGGAGATGGAGATCAGGCCTGTCGGAGCAACCAGGAATATCAAAGTGGATGTGCGCGTCATCTCGGCTTCGAATGAGCGGCTCGAGGACAAGATAAAACAGGGGACGTTCCGGGAGGACCTCTATTACCGGCTGAGCGTGATCCCCCTCGACATCCCGCCGCTCCGCGAGCGGCGCGAGGACATCCCCCTGCTCGTGGATCACTTCATGCGCCGGGCGCTCGCGAAGCGCGGGAGCACGATCGATGTGAAGATGAGCTCGGAGGTGCTGGACATGCTCATGAGCTACGACTGGCCCGGGAACGTGCGCGAGCTGGAGAATGCGATCGAGAGGATTGTCGCACTGAGCGATGGGGGGCTGATCCAGATCGAGCAGTTGCCGGAGAAAATCCTGGTGCCTCAGGAGATCCTCTCGGTGACACAGACGAAAAACCTCAAGGCATTTGTTCTTGAAAAGGAGCGGGTGCACATCCAGAGGATATTGAGAGAAACGGAGGGCGACAAGAAGAAGGCTGCGCGTCTCCTTGGCATTGACCTCGCGACGCTCTACCGCAAGATAGACAGGTGCAGGCCCCCACAGGCATAATCTGAATTATTGGCTCATGACGTTTTTTTGTGAGCCCAGGCCCATGGTTGGAACTCGCCCATCCATGGGGTACAGGTTTGGATGATCTTCAGTTTCATATACTCCTTATCACGG
>Ga0315291_10009668_pt1 | contig 11830 bp, 11 predicted proteins | sample YL17G12_20_MG_FD_203070 | JGI IMG/M metagenome (GOLD analysis project Ga0315291, IMG submission 203070) | Sediment microbial communities from Yellowstone Lake, YNP, Wyoming, USA - YL17G12_20 | ecosystem: Environmental > Aquatic > Freshwater > Lake > Sediment | place: USA: Wyoming | collected...
CTGGTGTTCCGCAAGTCCCAGAAGTGCGAATGACCGACGTGGTGATCAGAAGGGCTGCTCCCACCGTCTCAAGAGAAGACAGCGTTCGACGAGGAGGTCCTGCACTTGGCACTTGCCATCCGCTCCGTCGAAGTGGACCCGGAAGACTCGCTCTTCCCCGTCCATTACGTGCGCGGCTATGCTTCGCCGCCCGGGGCGCTTCCCGACAGCCCGGAATTCGGCGTTCGCCATCATCCGAAGGAGTTGCAGCGGTATTTCGATGAGAGCATACTCAATGGCATTCTCCAACGACACCGCCCTTATCATCAGCATCCTGTCGTATCCGGCAATGTGATCCAGGGCATGGCCCACCAGAGCCGCGGCATTCCACTCACCAGTTTCCGTTGTACACAACTTGGTGATGCTGATCCTGTCCTTCCTTGTCCCTTTACCTGTCTCGCTCTTTATCGACAGGCGAACTCCGCCGACAAGCAGGTCGTGCCAGGGACTGTTGGGGGTCGTGGGAATGACCTCCACCGTCTCCCACCCCGACTTGAGAAAGGCCTGTTCAACCAGGGCCTCAAAGAACACCCCCTGCGGGGGAAGGCGCGGATAGATGCTGTGGTGCCGAGAGACAAGCTCCTGGACAGCCGAGAGAAAATCGCTGTTGAAGAGCTCTGGGGGCATCTCCCTATGTATCGGCCTTTCTGCCGATGCGGAACAGGGAATTGGCAAACCCAGGCCTTCCCGGGGGTGTCCTGGGGAAAATGAAAGAGCGCATGACCCATGACTACCGACCTGGAATGCTTCCGCGCGACCGTCGAGCACCGGCGCCCGGGGCGCGTACTGTTCTACGCCTCGTTCACGTCCGACCTGGAACGCCGGGTCATCGAGCACACCGGAACCAAGGACTACCGCACCCACTACGGGATGCTCCAGACCCGGGGCGTCGGCCTGCGCCGCCCGGAGAACCAGCCCCCCATCGACTACTCCCGCTACTGGGACGGGCAGAAGCTGCCCGAGGGCACGACGTTCGACGGCTACGGCGTGGCGATGGTCCCCAGCGGGTTCTACCACTTCTGGGGCTACGTCTCTCCGCTGCGCAACGCCGCGAGCCTGTCGGAGATCGAGAACTACCCGATGGACGACCTGACCATGTGGGGCGCTTCCCACATGGCCGACGAGGTGGCCAAGGCGCACGCGGCCGGTCGTGTCGCCGTCGGGTGGATCGGGCACATGTACGAGACCGCCTGGCAGATCCGCGGGTACGAGCAGTTCCTCATCGACACGATCGAGCGCCCCTCCTGGGCGGAGGCGATGCTGGAGAAGCTCTTCCGGCAGAACATGGTCAAGGCCGTCGCGGCGGCCAGGGCCGGGGTGGACATGATCCACTGCGGTGACGACGTGGCCAACCAGAAGGCGATGACGTTCTCGCCGGACGTCTGGCGAAGGATGATGCTCTCGCGCTGGCGGAAGGTCTGGTCGGCCGTCAAGGAGATCAGCCCCGCAACGATGGTCTGGTATCACAGCGACGGCAACGTCGCGCAGATCGTCGGCGACCTGATCGACGCGGGCGTGGACATCCTGAACCCGGTCCAGCCGGAGTGTCTCGACGGCGACGCTTTGCACGGGCGCTACGGAAGCCGCCTCACGTTCGACGGGTGCATCGGCACGCAGAGCACGATGCCCTGGGGCACGTCCGACGACGTGCGGCGGCGGGTGAAGGAGGTCATCGACAAGTACGGCCGAGACGGGGGGCTGATCGTCTCACCCACGCACGTCCTGGAGCCGGAGGTGCCCCTGGCGAACATCGACGCCCTTTGCGCCGCGTGCAGAGAGTACGGGACGTTGGCGTAGGGCTTGGACGTGCCGTTCGTGCACACAGGGACCCGCGTGCGGCCCGGACCGGCCCGTCCGGGCGGACAGGACAAACGACGCCGCACGGCCTGCCCCGGTCGATTTCACGCGCGGCGACGGCGCAGCAGGGGCAGGCCCCCAAGGGCCGGTGCCCTCGGGTTCAGCCCTCAGGTCAGACGAATTCGTACACCGGGGCCGTCTTGGCAGGTCGCTGCGCGTCACGGAGGATTCGTTCGATACGGCGGATAGTTCCGGGCTTCAGCAACACATCACCACACACGTTGCACACTTCGGCGGGAACGTGATCGATGACGACGACCTCCCCCCGATGGCGGACACTATGCACGATCTTCCGGCGCTCGTACTGCCCGGGGCATCCATCGATTGTGCATTTCATGTCTTTCTCCTCCGCGTAGGAGTCGGCCATTTCGGCGGCCTCGGTTCATACACTGTTATTATAACGAGGACGGGCCTGTCCGGGCGGGCAGGACAAACGACGCCGCACGGCCTGCCCCGGTCGATTTCAGGCGCGGTGATCCCCGTCACGCGAACACGACCGACGCGTAGCCAACGCTCGTGTCGTCGGTCTCATCCGGGTACATCTCGCGGACCACCTCGTAGCTGTTGGTGTAGGCCAGGCAGATGCCGCGGGTGGCGCCCATCTCCCGGCAGGCGGCGACGGTCGCGGCGATGGCCCCCGCGCCGCAGGCGTTCTGGCGATCGTCGGCCTCGGGGACGATCTTCTCGGCGGCCATCGCTTCGATGAGGTCGATCATGCGGCGGTCGTTCTTGCGGGCCCACTCGGCCCCGGATCGGCCGTGGCCGCCAGGGGCGGGGAAGTGCCCGCCGTGGTGCGTCAGGTCCGTGCTGCCCACCACGGAGACCCCCGGGGACCGCTTGGCAAGGACCTTGCCCACCACCTGGCCGATCAGGACGGCCAGGTCCGTCGGGGGGACGGCGATCGGAACGATTTTCGCCGACTCGGCCACCATCTGGAGGAGCGGCACCTGCACCTCCAGGGAGTGCTCGTAGGCATGGGCCTGGGGGTTGGCGCGGAGGCAGTCCGCCTCGGCAAGGAGCGCAGAGGCAAGTTCGTCGTCGATCTGCACTTCGCCCAGCGGCGTCCGCCAGACGCCCGAATCATAGACTTCCCCGCGCCGGACCATGCCCGTGTGGTCCGCCCCGAACAGAACGACCGTCTTCAGCTCACCGGCGGACCGAAGCGCCTTGAAGGTCATCGCGGCCAGCCGCCCCGAATACACCCACCCGGCATGGGGGACCAGCCCGCCGTACACCTTCCTGGGCAGCGGGTCGGTCACCAGGGCCGCTTCCAGCAGCTTGCCTGCGTGATGTCGGCAGGTGGAGGGCGACGATTCGTAAAAGCTCCCTGCCCGGACGGGAAGGCGGATGTTCATGGCGAGCCTCGACGTGTAAGAGTACGTAAAAGCCTGGTGATATCCTACCGATGTTACTGTATCATTGCTTGATTGTACCCGTAGGGAGAAGGACAGTCATGGCCCCCGACGATGAAAAAAGCAACGAGACCGCCGATGTCCTACAGTCCCTCGCGGCCAAGGGGGACAATCGCGCCGATGCCCTGAACGCGCTGGCCGCCGCGAAGGAGAAACAGCCCGAGGAGGTCCCCGTTGAGGAGATCCCCGAACAGAGCGCCGACGCCCTGAAGTCGCTGGCCGCCGGTGAGGAGAAGCCCAGCGCCGATGCCTTGGCAGCCCTTGCGTCCGGGCAGGACGTGGCGGGCGCCGAGCAGGCCGAGGCGCAGGAGGACGACGACGTCATCGAGACCGAGGGCGTGCTGGTCGCAGGAGACACCGTCGAGGGTCAATCGCCGGCGCCCCGGGACCCCACGGCGGTCGCCGACGAACTCGCGTTCCGCAAGGCCCAGGCGGCCAGGTTTCATCGCCAGAGCATGCAGGCGCATCACGAGCAGATGAAGAGGTTCATGATCCCGCTGCTGCTGGCTGTGGGCATCATGCTGTTTGTCTTCGGCGCCATCCTTGCCGCCATGATGCCCGGCGCCGGCGCGGGCAAGGCGGGCAGCCTTTCGATGCTCACCAAGCCCTGGGCCAAGGCCGTCGTCTTCGCCTCGTTCCCCGTAGGAGCCATCCTGCTGCTGGGCGCCTGGCTGTTCCACAAGGACGTCAGCCGGTCGGTGAAGAGATGACCCCGGCGATCTTCACTGGCGTCAGGCCCTGGAAGTCGCTGAACTGGCCGAACCGGATCAGCCTTATCCGCCTGCTGCTGGTCGTGCCCTTCGTCCTGCTGGTGATGAACCAGCGGGACTGGCCCGCCGGGCGCTACTGGGCCATCGGGATCTTCCTGGTAATGGCCGTCTCGGACTTCCTTGACGGGCTGCTGGCGCGGAAGCTGGACCTCAGGACCCGCCTGGGGGCCATCCTGGACCCGCTGGCCGACAAGGTCCTGATAATCTGTTCGGTGCTGCTGCTGGGGCTGCCTGGCTCGGAGGTCCCGGGCTTTCACCTGCCCAACTGGGTCGTGGTCGCGGTCATCGGCAAGGACTTGTGGGTCATCCTGGGCTTCCTGGTGATATACTTGGTCACCGACCGCCTCCGCGTGCACCCGACGCGGTCCGGGAAGGTCTGCACGTTCGGACAGTTGACCATGGTCGGCTGCGTGCTGGTGGCGCCGGAAATGGAGCGAGTGGTCAGGCACCTGGGGACTGGAATCGTCACGGCGGCAGAGTGGGTCGTGGCCGGACTGTGTGCCGCCGCGGTCGTCAGCTACACCCGGCTGGGCCTGAGCTTCATCGCCAAGGAACAGAAGCCGCTGGAGGAACTGCCCCTCTGCGGCCAGGCCCGCGCGGGCAACGCGGGAGGAAAAGGCCCGGCAGGCGCGCAGCAGAATCCTGTGAAGGGCGCTGCATCCCATGATGAGCCCCATTGATGAAATACTCGAAGAGCTCAAGGCCGGGCGGACGGTCGTCCTGGTGGACGACGAATCCCGCGAGAACGAAGGCGACCTGCTCTGCGCCGCCGAGAAGATCACGCCGGAGGCCATCAACTTCATGGCCCGGTTCGGGCGGGGGCTGATCTGCCTGCCCATGACCAACGCCAAGGCCGACCAGCTCGCCCTGTACCCGCAGGCCAGCGACAACACCTCTCGCTTCGGGACGGCCTTCACGGTCTCCATTGACGCGGCCACGGGGGTTACGACGGGCATCTCCGCCGCCGACCGGGCGCGGACCATCCAGCTTGCCTGCCAGGACGACACCAGGCCCGCCGACCTGGTCCGGCCGGGACACGTGTTCCCACTGCGGGCGCGGGACGGCGGGGTCCTGGTCCGGGCGGGCCAGACCGAAGGCGCGGTGGACCTGGCTCGCCTCGCGGGGCTAAAGCCCTTGGGCGTCATCTGCGAGATCATGAACGAAGACGGCACGATGGCCCGCCGCGACGACCTCGAGGAATTCTGCCGCATCCACAAGATGAAGATGTGCTCCGTGGCCGACGTCATCCGCTACCGGCTGCGGTCCGAGCGGCTGATCGAGCGGGCCGTGGAGATCGACCTGCCACTCGGTGCGGGCGTTTTCCACATGATAGCCTACAGTTCGGTGGTGGACCCCGAGCCGCACATCGCCCTGTGCCTGGGCGGCGTGGGACAGTTGGACAAGGACGGCAAGCCGGTCGTGCACGAGGAACCCGTCCTGGTCCGCGTGCACAGCGAGTGCCTCACGGGCGACGTGTTCGGGTCCATGCGGTGCGACTGCGGCGGGCAGCTCCAGGCGGGCCTCCGCGCCATCGCGAAGGAAGGCAAGGGCGCGCTGGTGTACGTGCGGCAGGAGGGGCGAGGCATCGGCCTGGTCAACAAGCTGCGGGCCTACAAGCTCCAGATCGAGCAGGGCATGGACACCGTCGAGGCCAACCTGCACCTGGGCTTCGAGGCCGACCGGAGGGACTACGGCATCGGCAACCAGATTCTCCGCGACCTGGGTCTGACGAAGCTGCGTCTGATGACCAACAACCCGCGGAAGATTTACGGGCTGGAGGGCTTCGGGCTGAAGATTGTCCAGCGCGTCCCGCTGGAACTGCCTGCACACGACCAGAACCGCGCCTACCTCCAGACCAAGAAGGACAAGCTGGGGCACATGTTGGAGAACTTGTAGCGGGCGCAACGGGTGGCACGAACTCTCGCGTGCCACATGTTTCCGCGGTCAGGGCAGAAACGGTACCACGCCCTTGCGGGCGTGGCTATTATCAATCGCCCTCCGGGCTCTCGGAACAGCCCCGCCCCTGAGGGTGTGAAACACGTTCCGTTGCTCCCGCTCGCGACCTCTACGGGAACGCCCCTTTGCAGATCCTCAGCCCGGCAGGGCGAGTGAGAATAGCCACGGGCGGAGCGAAGCGCAGCCCGTGGAACCGGGGTCTACCGGCGGCGGAGCCCCTTGCGGGCGATTGACTACGCCACGGGCGCCGGGGAGCGGGCGCGTCGGACGCCAACGTCGTTCTTTCCGGCCTTGCCGCCGCCCACCCGGCCGTAGCCTTTGGCGAAGTCCGCGCGGCAGCGAAGCTCGGTCTTGTCGGGGTCTTCGCCCACTTCCTTGACCAGCGCGGCGTGCATTTTCTCGACGCGGTCCTTCTGGTCCCCATTGGCGGAGAGGTTCGTGAACTCGCCCGGGTCGGCCTTGAGGTCATAAAGCTCGCGCTGGGCGGGATGCTTGTCGTCAGGCGGGGTGTGATAGACGTACTTGTACTGCCCTGCCCGCAGCATCGCGAAGCCCGAGGCGATGTTGTGGGCGTAATACTCGCTGACGGCCAAGTCCTTCCACGCGGCGCCCGCATCGTCCATCCACTTGCACAGGGACTGGCCGTTCCAGTCGTCGGGCGTCCTGCCGCCGCCGATCTCGGCGACGGTCTGCACCACGTCCACCAGCGAGCAGGCGCCGGTCCTCCGCTGGCCGCCCTTCCACCGCTGCGCCCAGGAGACGATCAGCGGCACACGGGCGGCGTGCTCGTACATGTCGTTCTTCCACCACAGGCCGTGCTCGCCCATGTTCTCACCGTGGTCGGTGGTGTAGATCACGACGGTGTTGTCGCCCGCCTCGCACTTGGCCAGCGCCGCCAGGACCTCCCCGATCCGCTCGTCCACCCACTGCGTCAGCCCGTAGTACAGCTCGCGGCCTTTGCGGACGATCTCGTCCGTCACGCCGACCACACCAAAGCCCGCCCGCAGGTGCTTGTAGTTCAGCGGCAGCGATTCCAGGTGCCCCTTGGGGATTTCCGGCATTGGGACCTTGCCCTTGTACGGCTCGTAATGCTTCTCCGGGACGATCAGGGGAAAGTGCGGGGCCAGGAAGCCGCAGACGAGGAAGAACGGCTTGTCGCCCTTCTTCCGCTTCTGGAGGAACTCGACGGTCCCGGCGGCAACCGCGGAGTCGTGGTTCATCACGCTCGATTTGTCGCCGGTGCGGAAGTCGTCGAACCGGTTGGAGAGCTTGGCGGGGGTGAGGTTGTCGGCCTCGCGGCGGCCGCCTTTGCCGGTCATGGAGCCGCGGTTCATGTTGCCGCCGATCTCGGTGAAGCCGTACCGGCAGGTGCTGTCGTAGTGCATCTTCCCGCAGAGGAACGATTCGTAGCCCGCCGCGTTCATGACGCGGGCTATGGAGGGATATTCCGGGGTCGGCAGCCGGCAGTCGTTGTTCCACGCCCCGACGCGGCTGACGTACTTGCCGGAGGTGAAGGACAGGCGGCATGGCACGCATAGGGGCGAGTTGGTGTAGGCGTTCTCGAAGCTGACGCCCGCGGCGGCAAGTGAGTCCAGGTTCGGCGTCTTCACGATCCGGTTGCCGTAGCAGCCGGTGACGCCCGCATTGTGCTCGTCGGAGATGATGACCAGGATGTTCGGCGGGCGCGAAGATGCCGTCGTGGAGGCCCCGGCCCAGGCAATCCGCCTGCCTACGGTCGCCAAGGCGGCCCCCGCAAGGGCCGTCCTGAGGAACTCCCGCCGACCCATGCCTCTGGAATTGCTCATAATCTTTACTCCGGCAAGAGGTAACAATCCGCACGGATTAACGCGGACGAATACAGTTCGCTTGCACTCAAGGAGCCGAGAATCGACGCCCGCGGGTACGCCTGCACAACCCGACACGCACAGCAGGGGCGCCGCTCAACTCACTCAAACCATTTCCGCCAGTCGGCCGGGAGGTCGTACTCGCGGATGTTGGCGGCCATGGACTTGCGGCAGTCACAGGCAGGCTCGGCGGCGGCAACGGTCCTGGCGACGTTGGCTGCGATGCGGCTCATGGCGCCTACCGCCCCCGCGAGTCGCTCTGCGTCGGACTTCTGCGTCAGCCCGCCGAAGAGGTCTCCGGCCGCGAACGGGCGGTGGCTGCTGCCCGTCTCGGCGTAGTTCACAACGTAGCAGACGGCTGCGTAACAGAGCTGGAGCTCGCGGGCGAGGAACACCTCCGGCACAAAGGTGTGCGTGACGAGCTCGGCCCCCAGCGTGGCGAGCATTCGGACCTCGGCGGGGGTCTCCAGGCGCGGGCCTTCGCAGACCGCGGCGGTCCCGCCCCCGTGATAGACCAGCTTCATCTCGTGCAGCACCTCGTCGATCCCCCGCCGCAGCGTCGGGCAGAAGACGGGGAACTGGCGCAGGAAGCCCAGCGGGGAGTCCTCGAAGAAGGTCTTGGTCCTCAGGTGCGTCCGGTCGATCAGGTCGCTCAGGATCACCAGGTCGCCGACGGCGATGTTATGGGTGACCGCCCCGCCGGGTCCCCAGGCGAGCACCCCGAACACCCCCAGGTCCTTCAGCGCGTACATGTTGGCGCGGTAGTTGATCTTACGGGGAGCGGTCTTGCTCCTGCCCGCACCGTAGCGGGGCATCAGGTAGAACGACTGGCCGTCGGTCTTGACCAGGAAGATCTCGCCGCTCTCCCCGAAAGGGGTCTTCCTGGCGCCGAGCTTTTTTCCGGAGACCCGCTTGGCGTCCCACTGGCGGTAGATCTCCGCGCCGGCGATGCAGGCTAAGGTCGCTGACATATGAAAGCTCCATCCTTGTCGCTGACAGACAGGGCCGACCTGCAAGGGCTCAGACGGGTCAACGGCATTATTATCAAAGGGCGAGGAGCGGGCTGCAAGGAAGAAACCGCTCGGGAAGCCGCGAGGGGCGAGCCGGGGGGCGAACCTGCCTCAGAAAGCGTGAAAAGCCCTTTTCCTCGCGCGGCGGAAGCCCCGCCACCATCGTCATACAAGCTTTCAGAGCTCGTACCGCGGCTGCCCCGCCACGTCAACGGAATGGAACTGGCCGGGAATGAGGCGTATCCGGTCCAGCCCGCCGGGGAAGCGCTTCTGGATCTCCGCCATCACCCCGCCGGTTAGCAGCGTCTGAAGTTGGTACCGGTGGGCCGCGGAGTCCACCAGCACCGTCAGCACGCCCCGTTGCAGGCTCTCCAACGCGGTGTGATCGCGGATGGATTCGGGGATCACCTCGTCCCAGATAGCGGCCATGCTGCTGAGCTGGCGGACCTTCTTCGCCAGCTTGTGCTTCATGAGCATCATCAGCGACTGGCTCAGGTGAGCGACGCCGTCATTGAGCTGGCGCTGCTGCCAGACGGTTCGCAACTGATCATCATCCATGACCGGCGACTCCAATCGCTTGATTCCCAACTGCCGGGTCGCAGACTCGTCCAGCCTGACAACGCTTGGCGGAACACCAAGCGACAGACCATACCACTTGAATCGCCCAAGTCCACCGCAAAACTTCAGCAAAACATCAACTTCCGGCCGCAAGGCACGCAGAAGCCGCGGCCACAAGGAGATAAGGCAGGGAAATGATTCTCGCCCCTCACCGGCGTTTCTCCGGGGGCCCTGCGCAGGGTCCTTCTCAGCTCAGGTCCACGGGCATCAGGACGTAGAGGAAGTCGCTCCCTGCCTTCAGGACCGCCGGCTTGTTGGGCGCGTTCATCTCGAAGATGATCTCCTCGACCTCCGCCACGCGAAGGGCGTCGGTCAGGAACGCCGGGTTGAACCCCATGTCGATCGGCTCGCCCTCCAGCGTGGCCGGGCAGGTGACCTCGGCCTCACCGGTCTCCGGGGCCCTGCTGGACAGCGTGACCTTGTCGGCGGCGAAGCTCAGCTTCACGCCGCGGGACTCCTCGTTGGTCAGCAGCGCCGCCTGGCGGACGCGATGCTCGAACTGGGCCGCGTTGATGGTGGCCTTGCGGGTGCACTCCTTGGGGATCACGTCGGCGTACTTCGGGAAGTTGCCCTGCACCAGTGAGCTGACCAGCACGGCCCGCGCGGTGCGGAGGAGTATCTGGTTCTCCAGCACCTTCACCTCCAGCATCTCCTCGGAGGTCCCGGCCACGCGCTGAATGAGGCCCATCAGTTTGCCCGGCACGATGGCCGTCACGTCCCCCGCGGCGCCCTTGGGCAGCGTGCCCTTTGCCTGGGCCAGGCGGTGACCGTCCGTCGCCACGAGCTGGAGCTTCTTTCCGCCCGCCTCCCACAGCACGCCGGAGATCGCGTAGTGGCTGTGGGCCTTGGCCGTGGCGAACAGCGTCTTGCCGATCATCTTGGATAGCGCCGCGGCCGGTATCTGAAAATCGCCCTTCTCGACGAACTCGGCCACGGCGGGATACTCGCCCGGGTCGTATCCGAAGATTTTGAACCGGCTGCCGGCGCCGCGGATGACGCAGGCTTCCTTCTCCGTCTGGAGGGTAAGGCTCTCGTCGGTGCTGGTGTGGACGATGCCGCTCAGCCGGTCCGCGGGGACCAGCGCCTCGCCTTCCTCGTCCACCTGGACGGCGGCGATCTGGTAGCGGCAGCCGACCTCCAGGTCCGTCGCCAGCATGGTCAGCATCTTGTTCGCCGCGATCAGCTTCACGCATTGCAGCACCGGCTTGGGGGTCCGGGTCGCCACGATGCTGCCCGCCAACGTCAGGGCCTCCTGCAAGGCCGCTGTCTGTGCGATTACCTTCATGATACGCGCCTTCCTTCTGCTGATATGTGCGTGCCCTTTATCGCGGTCCTTATACTTCGCCGGCACCGGGGTTGCAAGAGAAGAACGCCCAATTCTTCCCGGGCGAATCGCCGCTCAATTGTCAGTCGTCAATTGGCGATTGGCAATCCCGCCGGTGTGCGATACCATCTGGCCGCGTTCAGGAAACAGGCGGAAAGGACGCTGAAGATGAAGTATCGCAGGCTTGGGCGGACGGACATCCATGTCTCCGTGGTGTGTCTGGGGGGGTGGGCGCTCGTCGGCGATTCCACCTGGGGCGAGCAGGACAAGGCCGACTCCATCGCCGCCGTCCGCGCCGCCCTGGAGGCCGGGGTCAACTTCCTGGATACCGCGGAGGCCTACGGGAGCGGGCAGTCCGAGGAAGTCCTCGCCGAGGCCCTCGGTGCCGCGCGCAAGGACGTCGTCATCGCCACCAAGGTCAGCCAGGGTAACCTTCACCCGCGGAGGCTCCGGCGGTCCTGCGAGGAAAGCCTCCGCCGCCTGAAGACCGACTACATCGACCTCTACCAAATGCACTGGCCCAGCCCGAAGGTCCCGCCCGCCGACGCCCTGGCGGCCATGCAGGAACTGAAGGCGGAAGGAAAGATTCGCGTGATCGGGGTGTCGAACTTCGGAGCCGGCTTCCTCCGGGAGCTTCTGGCGGCCGGGCGGGTCGAGAGCAACCAGCTCTGCTACAGCCTCCTGTGGCGGCCCATTGAATATGAGATTCAGCCGCTGTGCGTCCGGAACGACGTCGGCATCCTCTGCTACAGTCCGCTGTGCCAGGGGCTGCTGACGGGCAAGTTCAGCAATGCCGACGAAGTGCCCGAGGGCAGGGCGAGGACCAGGCTGTTCTCCGGCAAGCGCCCGCAATCCCGCCATGGCCAGGCGGGCGCGGAGGCCGAAACGTTCGAGGCTATTGCGAAGATTCGCGGAATCTGCTCCTCCCTCGGCAGGCCGATGGGCACGGTTGCCTTGGCATGGCTGCTGGCACAGCCGGGCGTCACCAGTGTGATCGCGG
>Ga0315291_10009669_pt1 | contig 11829 bp, 12 predicted proteins | sample YL17G12_20_MG_FD_203070 | JGI IMG/M metagenome (GOLD analysis project Ga0315291, IMG submission 203070) | Sediment microbial communities from Yellowstone Lake, YNP, Wyoming, USA - YL17G12_20 | ecosystem: Environmental > Aquatic > Freshwater > Lake > Sediment | place: USA: Wyoming | collected...
TAACGGAACTTTGCATTCTGCAAGCTTTGGATACTGGGAAGGCCAAGAGATGCCAAAAAGTGTATATCCAATTGTAGAACAACAGAGTTTCTTAACTCTTCACGTCTCTGCTGGTTTTAAACCTCGCTGCAAGATTGAGAAGAGATTTGACAGTGCCAGATCGTTCGAGAAATTTTGGTACGGGACATTTCAAAAATCTGATTAGAACACGTGCTACAATCGTATCGTAGCAAAGAGGTTGGAAAGAGGCTAGTCGTCGTGTGTTCGAAGAGCACGTTACCTGAGTTTCTCTTTGGTTCCTCTGTTGGTCACATGCTTCAATGAAAATCCTCTTCAAGCGCAGACGACCTAGAACATAATGGTCTTCGGGGGATGGCAGAAGCTTCTGACGTACAAGAGATTCTTGGGAAGGCTAAAGAAAAGGAAAAGCAGTACGAGTGGCCGAAGGCAGTTGACTTTTACAGGAAAGCTCTTACTTTTGTCGATGACTCCGATTTTCTGAGGAAAGGAGAGATCAGCGAAAAACTGACGCGCGCGCTTGTGCACAAAAAGAGTGCTAGTAGTTCATAGGTTCGGCTATGACTTTTCCGCAAAACCAAAAAAATCCTCCCTGTCAATTGTTCGATTCAAAATCCCTTAAATAATGGAATGAGAAAAGCATTCATATGACACAAATCTTTGCGAAATGCCCAAAATGCGGAACTGAAACTAAAGCGAAAAGAAGTACCCGATGGCGAATGTGTGCAGAAGGAGACTGCGAATCCTGCGGTGTTCACTTCACCACAGCAGCTTTCTGGCAATCAAAATAACCGCGCGCGCTATAAATAATGAGCTAGCACAGAGAAGACCTTATTCATAAAGTAAGTTGAAGATAAAGGGCGAGACTCAAACAAACAGAGAGAATAGTCAGCGACAGTTTTGTCCGATTGGCAAGTCCATTAGCTGATAGCGACTTCTCTGGCTTGCTGTAGTTGCCTAATTATCCCATCAACCTACTTGCCAAAAACCCCAGTTTGTTTCGGTTTGGCTATACCTTTTCTACAAAACCAAAAATCCGCATGTAATCATTGAAAACGTCACTCACGAAAAGACTTTTCAGAGACTTGTTCTTAACCCTCTAATGGCTTACTGTTATCAGAGGCGTTGAATGTGGAGGAGATTCTGCATCAGGCAGAACGGTTAGAGAAGGAATATGATTGGTCTGGAGCTGCCGAAATATATGAGAAAGCGCTGAATCTCCTGCCCAAAGATGATTTCTCGAGGATAGGAGAAATTCATGAGAGGTTGGGATATGCTTTGTACCGTTTTGCGTTTCAGGCTGAAAGCAAGGACGAGTTTAGAGAAAGGCTGCGTCAATCCACTGTTGCCTATGAAAAGGCTGTCGAGTTCTATGGAAACCTGAATGAGCTCGTGAAAACAGCGAGGATATCGCGTTGTAACGCTTTGATTGCCTACACAGGCTATTGGCTTGCCCCGGAGACACAAGAAAGGAAGAAAAAGATCGACGAGTGCTGGAGATTGACAAAGGATGCGTTAGCCGCTTTCAAGGAAGCTGGCGAAGGATGGAAATACGGAAAAACGCACAACCAGCTTTCCAGCAGCGTTGTTTTTGCTTTCTGTCTTGATTGGAATTTTCAGGCTCGAGAGAAGATGATGAGAGAGGCAGTTGAGAGTGGATAGCAAGCGATCAAGTTTCTTTCCACTGACAAAAACTCGGAGGACCTCGCCAGAGCCTATGCGAGAACTGCATTCTACTTAGGAGTCTACGATTATTATTTCCTCGACATAGACGAGAAAGAAAGAGATTATCAAAAGGCTCAAAACTACTGGGTGAAGTCTAAAGAGATCTCTGAAGAGATAGCGTTGCATGAATTATTATATCCTATTTTTGGAGGTCAGATCTTGATGTGGGGGGAGGCAAGTGATGAAGCTCTCTTTTGTCTCAAGAAAGCTTTGGAGTATGGCAGAAAAACAAAGGACAAATTCATCATCGGATGTGCGCTTGACTGGCTAGTCTATCATACTGCGTGGAGCCGTTTCAAGATTGAAAACACAGAAGAAAGGCTTTTGGTTCTTAAGACGGCCTTGCAGTATGCAGAGGATACCAAGCGTCAATTTTCTCCGATTTCTTTCATAAGCCCCCGTGGTGATACCGAGTGGATTGAGACAGCTCAGGCCGAGTCCAATTGGCCGAGAGCTTACAATGAAACAGACCTTAAGAAGAAGCGCGAGTTATTGGAAGAAGCAATAGAGCTTTCACAAAACGGATTGAAAAAGGCTGACGCTTCAGGATATCCGGAGATCATAACCCATGCGCACGGTGTTCTCGCGGCATCATTTCAAAATCGGGCCCTTTTTCTAGAAACGGAATCGGATGAGAAAAAAAGACTTCTGGAAGAAGCACTTGCGCACAGGATTGAGGCTATCAAGGTAGTTGAACAACTTCAGCCATTCGAGTACTGGAATCGTGGTGTTCAACAGGCAACGTTGGCTTCCATAAAATACGAGTTAACCGACATAACCATGGACTCTGAAACAAGAAGGAACATGCTCGAAGAAACCATAGCAGACATGGAAAAAGGCGTGCAACTTGGCCTTATGGAGCTTCCCTTGCTCCTCAAGAAAGGTGGACTCGTGTATTACGGTCCAATAGGACAATTTCAAAGCCGGATAGGAATTTTCTTAAATCGTCTCTACAGTTTGACTCGCAACCCGGAACATTTGAAAAAAGCAGCAAGCGCTTTCACTGACGCCGCTGGGTCGTTTCAAAAGCTTGATCTGAAAAGCAGGATGGCTGAGAATTACTGGCGAGCCGCTCAAGCATACAGCAACCTGTTTGATCATTCGAAAGCTACTGAAAACTTTACCGTTGCTTCAATCAATTACAAACAAGCGGCAGAAAAGGTCAATCAGCTCAAAGACTTTTACGAAGAGTACGCGTCATATATGCAGGCTTGGGGCGAAATCGAAAGAGCAAGGCAATATCATGCAAAACAAGACTATGGCTCAGCCAAGCAACACTTTGAAAAAGCTGCCGACCTACACAAATCATTGAAAAAATGGAGTTATCTAGCTACCAACTATTTCGCTTGGGCAACAGTTGAAGACGCGGAGGATCTGAGCAGAAAAGAAAGAATCGAAGAGTCCATCAGTGCTTTCAAACAAGCGGATAACCTTTTCAGCGAAGCAAGAAAATCACTCGAGACACAGCTCAGCAAGATTGAAGATGTTGACGAAAAGCAGATGGCAGCCCGTTTGATCAAAGCGACAGATGTGAGGCAAGAATATTGCTTGGCAAGAATCGCTTTGGAAGAGGCAAGAATCCTAGACAAAGAAGGCGACCACTTCTCAAGCTCAGAAAAATATGACTCAGCAGCCGAAACTTTCGAGAAGATGAGTCAGACACTTGAATCAGAACAAGAACGGAAAGAATTCACACTAATCATCAGTCTATCTAGAGCTTGGCAAACAATGACTCTAGCGGAAGCAAAATCGTCGCCTGCACTCTACTTGAATGCATCTCAACTTTTCGAGCAAGCCGAAGATCTTAGTCCTAACGAGAAAACAAAAATGCTCATCTTGGGACACAGCCGTTTCTGCAGGGCCCTCGAAGCTGGAACGAGGTTCGCTGACACTAGAAACATGGATACGTACTCTGATGCAATAAGATGCTTAGAGAGCGCCGCCACCTACTACATAAAGGCAGGCTTTCCAAAGGCTTCCGAATATTCTGAGGCTACAAAACTGCTCTTTGATGCGTACATGCATATGGACAACGCTGCAAGAGAAAGCGATCCAGAAAAAAAAGCAAGATCATACGCGATGGCCGAGAAGATTCTGCAGACCTCGGCGGGTTCTTTCCTGAGAGCAGAACATCCGGAGAAAAGCGAACAGATATTGGGACTGTTGGAGAAGACGCGAAAGGAACGGGAGCTTGCTCTGTCTCTTACTGAAGTGCTGCATGCCCCCTCAATCGTCTCCACTACAAGTACTTTTGCCACGCCAACATCGACCCGTGAACAGGCAGTCGGCTCGGAAAGATTTGAACACGCCGACGTACAAGCAAACCTGATAGTCCGCCAAAAAGAGATAAGGGTAGGCGAATCCCTCAGCCTCGAAGTGGAACTTGTCAACGCCGGAAAAGGCCCTGCTCTGCTGATTAAGATCAATGAAGTCATCCCCCAAGGTTTTGAACTGCTTGAGAAACCGGATACCTATCGCGTTGAAGACAGTCACATCAACATGAAAGGGAAAAGGCTTGATCCCTTGAAGGTTGAAGAACTGAGACTTGTTCTGAAGCCGAAGGTTCTGGGCACGTTTTCTTTGAAACCAACAATATTGTATCTGGATGAAAACGGAAAATACAAGTCACATGAGCCAGAGCCAGTAGCCATAACTGTCAAAGAGCTCGGGGTCAAAGGTTGGCTCAAAGGAGAAAGATAACTTGCCAGCTAGTCTTGCGGAAACCTTGTAGCGCGCGCTTTTTGCCTGTATGAAGCTAAAGCTAATATCGTTTGTTTCCCATAGTACTTTGTTAGCGATCTCGTGAAGATAGGATATGTTGAGACAGAAGGCGATGTTTAGCGTTCAACAAAGGCGGGTGACGTGGCGGTGTCTGTGAACAAGCGTGGTAGACGACGGAAACACGATTGGGTTGAATTCAAGGACTTAGAAAGTGACCTCTCGGCTGAGGCGCGATATCTGAGATGGGTAAGCATCAACAACCCTGCGTTGGCTCAATCCGCAAGAGAAGGTTGCCCGCAGTGTCACGTTAAGAGTTTTAGGCTTAGGCATGACAGGAAATTCAACAACATACGGTTCTACTGTCCGAGTTGCGGTTATGAAACTTCATATCACATTATTCTTCCTAAGCAGAGTTTTCGCACGGTCGAAGTCTATGACAAGAAGGGCATGTTTGTCGGGTTGAAGAAGGTTGATGATTTTCATGAGAAAACCAGCCGTGAGAACGCTGACGCCCGCGTGTTGAACGCAGAGCGAAGGCTAAACTTGGGAGGGGAATGGTTCGACGGTGCTTCAGGCACGAATTCTCAGTCGCGGTACTTGAGTCGTGAGGAGATTTTGAAGCGAATCGAGACGCGCAGAATGAGGAGGCAGATGGCAGCGATGCTTGAAGAGATCGAACGTGAAGAACGAGAAGGCCGTGTTTCAGGCTTCAGAGCAGATGTTCATGAAGAAGAGAGTGTAGAGTGATTTTCTGTAATATAGTATGAGGAAGAGAGCAGAGCAGCGGTACTTCCTTTTTTAGGCTTTTGTATTCTGTTACAGCCTCGATGGTGCATCAACTCAAGCCGTTTATACTAGCAGGTTTCACAGGAGACACTACAAGAGCAAATGACGCTGCAAATGGTGGCGAAGGATGACGGAACTGAAGGATTTCTATGAGTCCAACGTGTGGAAATATCATGATGCGACGAATCCTTATGAAAAATTCCGTCTGAGGAATATCCTTGAATTCCTGGCTCCCAAGACAACTGATGCAATCTTGGATGTTGGAAGCGGAGGAGGAAGCTACGCAAGAAGTATCGGGGAAAGATGCACCGTCGTCGCCCTTGATATTTCAAGAGAAGCCATTGAGAGAGCGAGGGAAAGCATGAGGGAGCTGCAAACACCGTATTTCATTGTTTCGGACGTCGAGCAACTTCCCATCAGGGATCAATCCATGGACAGCATTCTCTGTATGGACGTCATCGAACATCTTAGGCACGTGGGTCGTTCGATAGGCGAAATGGCGAGGGTACTGAAACCTCATGGCAAAATTGCCATTTTCACAGCGTGTGGGGGCAACAGAATGAGCTTAGAATACATTGTGAGACCCTTGCTAGGTAGACTTTTGAGGTTGATATATTTGAAGATCGGCCATCTGCACGCCTTCAGTACGGCGGCTCTTCTTCAGCTTTTGGGAAACAGCTTTTCACGTGTAGAGATTCAATTCATGTACCCGTGGATAGGGTCTTGGTTGAACCTTCTTTGGGGCGTAGCTCATCTCAAATCGTCTGGCACTACTGCGAGTCCATCTACCGCTGAGGATTCGATTTCAGGCTCTGTTCTTAGAGCATTCTGGATTTTACTTGACAAGGAGAACGAGCTGTTCAAGAACAAGAGCGTCGGCGGGGAAATCGTCATAAATGCGACCAAGAGATCAACATCAACGGAAGACGCTTAGACCAAACTTCGCTAAATACCACAGCTCCGAAGTCCTTACGGAGAGATTTCCCCGAAATCTTATCAAAGTTGTCGCTCATAATTTAAACTGAGACGAAGTTGGCAATGATCGACAAGGAGAGCATTGTGAGGAAAAGTTATGATGGGATAGTTAGAGAGTACGATGCTAGTAGAAGTAGATTTGACCACAGTAAGGAATTGCAGGAATTTGCGGGTCTACTTCCTGTGAATGCCAGAGTCCTGGATGTTGGTTGCGGTGCAGGGGTTCCCGTTGCCAGATTCTTGGTTGAATCTGGTTTTGACGTTGTGGGGATTGATTTCTCTGAAAACATGCTTAGGCTTGCAAAGAGGAATGTGCCTGAAGCTGAATTCATCAAGAAAGACATGACGAAACTGGACTTTCCGGCTAATTCCTTCGATGGTTTGACTGCTTTTTATTCCATCATTCATGTTCCAAGAGAGAAGCATTCTTCCTTGTTCGATAGTTTCTACAGAATATTGAAGCCAGTGGGCATAATGCTGGTTTGTATGGGTCCCGATGAATGGGAAGCGACTGATGAGTATTTGGGCACAACGATGTTCTGGAGCCATTATAGCCCTGAGAAATCTTTGCAGCTTGTGAAGGATGCGGGTTTTCAAATAGTCTCTGATCAAATTCGGGTCAGAGGCGGAGAAAAACACTACTGGATTCTGGCAAAAAACAAGAAATAAACCTGACAGACAGAAGCCTCGACGCCCACAACAATTTATGACAACTTAATTCTGGCGGCAAACTATGGAAAATCCTGGACCTAACAATCTTCAATTTCTGACCCCGGATTTTCTGTAATATGGTATGAGGAAGAGCAGAAGCCTTTTCTGTTTTTGAGTCCCAAACAACTAGCTTTAACGAGGCATCTCCACAGCAGGTTGCGAGCATGTCTGACAAAATCGACGGTAAATGGAAAACTTGGAACCCTGTCATCGGCTGTTTACACGGCTGCAGCTATTGCTGGGCGAAGAGATTTGCTCTGGAAAGACTTAGCAACACTGAAAAATACAAAGCCGGGTTCGCGCCTAAACTCGCAGAAAATGATCTGTGCAAGCGTTTCAGAAACCAGTTTGTCTTTGTCTCTGACATGGGCGATCTCTTCGGCGAATGGGTGCCCAAAGAATGGATACTGAGAGTCATTGAGGCAACAAGAAATTCACCATCAAGCGACTTTCTCTTTCTAACAAAAAACCCCAGCAGATACAAAGAATTTGTTCATCTGTGTCAAAAGAACATCGTGTTGGGAGCGACAATAGAGACCAACAGGTCATACGACTTCTCAAAAGCTCCACCAGTGGCTGAAAGAGCAAAAGCCATGATAGATCTGAAGTACGGTAGAAAGTTCATTTCAATTGAGCCCATAATGGACTTTGACCTTGAAATATTCGCCGGCTGGATTAAAGAGATAGCGCCAATTCGTGCCGCTGTGGGCTATGACAATTGGAGCAACTGTCTACCTGAGCCTTCTTTGCCAAAGACTTTGAAACTCATAAAGAGACTTGAGGAATTCACGTGTGTAAATAGGCGTACGTTGAGACAGGCTTACTCACGATGATTATTTGGTTATGTTTCTATGAATGCTAGCATGACGATTGCCGTCAAAAACAGAAAGGTGAAGCGAGTCCCTGATATCTGGGTTCCAAAACGATGAAAAATGTTTTAACCTGATCTGACGTTACTCTGTAGAAAGGGAATGTTATGGCTAAATGTCCCAAGTGTAAGAAAGAAGTCAGTACTCCTAAGAAGACCTGGAAGATGGCTGGCAGAAAAGACAAGAGTGGCAAAAGGACTGAACTCACAATCGGACTCTTTTACTGTTGTGGAAAAAGCTTCAGATCAGTGCTGAACAAGAAAAAAATCTAAGCTCAAAGAAACACTAATCCCCCGTCTTTTTCTTTTTTCGTATCTACGATGAAAAACTTCTAAGGACTCCCTGAAATCTTAAGTAAACTAGGCTTTTGATTGTTGAAGCTTTTGTTCTCTTTTCTTCAGTTCGTTGTAGAGATATTCAAACCACTCAAATATTGTGGGCATACCATACTCTTTTCTGACTTCGATTATGCTGTCCTTCATCTCGCTCCATGCCAACTTGGTTGGTGAAGTAAAGAGGTCATCAACCAAGGCAATGTCTATGAGGTGTCTACGTAGGAGAATGCCGATACCCTCAAAAAATGTGCCAATTACTATAAACTCTGCTCTACCGTATTTCTCTTCATAGTCATGGATATCTTTGGTTTTTCTCTGCCTAAATTTGTCAAATGCTATCTGGAATTCCTCACTGCCGTAATGTGAGTATACCCTCATGATGAGGTCTGTTTGCCTTGTTTTGACCAAGTCTCTGAGCTGTAATACAGTGAAGACAACACCCACCAACACACCTGTAGCAGCTACCATCGCAGAAATCTCTGTAATGTCAACCATGACTATCACCTAGAGGAGTCGTTAAGTGAGTTGGGATCTGAAACTGGTAAGAGAGCTGCTTTCGTCCAGGTCCTCCTCAGTTGTGGTTCTTTTTTCAGAAGCTCATTGTAAACATATTCAAATCCAGCAAATGCTATTGGCTCATTAAGTTCTTTCCTAAGCCCCAGCACAACTGGTTTGAGCTTTTCATACGTCATCTTAGTCATTCCAATACCAATGACATCGAAGACTAGGTTGATGTCAATGTGTTTTCTGTAAAGAAGGACGCCTATGAAATCATAGAAACCACCCGTGATATAGAATGCCTTGTGCATAGGTGATTTGGAAAGCAATGAGCCGTACTGTTTCAAATAGTCCTCATAGTCCTTGATCTGTAAATTCATAACTTTGCGAAATGCTTCTAGAAATTCATTGGTGGTAATCATTGCATACAGTCTTGTGGTCAAATCTGTTTTCCGAATTCTGGTTTGGTGTCTCATCTCCAGAACATAGTAAACAACACCTATCAGTACACCTGCAGCAGCAACAATAGCTGAAATAGAAGGTATGTCCAGCATTTACAACACCCAAAAGATAAGATTGAACGCATTTGGTATTAAAGACTACACCATGGACCAATAGAATAACATCAGATAGAAAAGAAGGCCAATGATAGCTTATTATGTTAGTAACAGACGGAATCTTGTTTACTTCTTCTCAGTCCTTGTTAGTATCTTTGGTTCTTTCCATTCCTCTCTGAGGATGCTGTAAAGAAACAAGTCTCTCCAGTCTCCTCGGATGAATGCTGCTTTTCGAAGCAGACCTTCCTTCATGAAACCTGCTTTTTCCAGAACCTTCTGGGATGCTGTGTTCTCTACGTTTGTTTCTGCCTGAACCCTGACCACATCCTTGGACAAAAACAAATAGTCGACCATCATTTGCACCGCTTCTGTGCAATAACCCTTGCCTCGCTCTTTAGGAACTAAAGCATACCCAATCTCCGAATATCCTCTAACAGCAAAGTGCATTAGAACACCAATATTGCTTCCGTCCTTCTTCTCTATGAAAAACCACTTGTCATCTGGACCAAGCTTCTCGTACTGCCTCTCTTGTTCTGCTCTGGACCTCTGTCTGAAAGGATTATATTCACTGATATAGTCCAGGCTGTTCTCCCATTCCGTAAGCAGTGGCAAATCCTCTTTCTCCATAACTCTCAGATTCACATTCTTGCCTTCAAGCAATTCAGAGCACCATCCTTGTGTCTTCTTGTTTCAGTTCTTATGATTTTTGTTCATTCATTCCAACGGTACTTCTTTTTCTTGTTTCTCAGCTTCTCTAAACCACAATTGAAACAGATTCCGTTATGGCAGCAGACCAGTTCACCACAACTCCTGCATTTCCAAGACTTTTCCTGGCTATCAAGGAACTTTTCAATTCCGTTCTCTTTGATGAAATTCAAATTCTCTATCATGCTCATTCTGTAGCGAGACCTGTACTTGCCGTCAATGGTTCTCAGCCGATCGCATGGAAAGCTACTGCACTCAAAACAGAAAGTGACTTCATTATTTGCTAATTTGGAACAATGTTTTTTCAGGAAAGCACATTTTTTGTTTCTTGGTCTGCAGCCGGTGCAGTAAGGCATTTTGATGCTTTTGTTTTTGATGTCATTCTTGTAGGCTAGATATCCGGCACAGATTGCACAGTTCATTCCACATGGTGAAATCAATTCGGAACCTATTTCTGCTTTCATTTCACCAGTCAAACTCGATAAGGACAATCAACCATCAAGTTCTTCTGTCTTTCCACAATCACAACATACCGGAATTGATTGAAGCCTATCCCTTGATTGGAACCAACGTTCCTTGTTCCACTTTGAAGACATGTTTGCATCTGCGAGCATTGAAAACAGATTTCAGTTTCCGTAGTTATTGTCTTCTTCCATGCGGTTGCCAGTACAGGTCAACGAAAGCGTTTGGTGTTTAGGTCATTGCTTGTGGCCGCATTCTGGGCAAAAACGTGCTGAGACGAGAATTCTGTTGTTGCAGTTAGGGCAGATTTTTAATACCAGTTTGGTTCGTAACAATGCCCCGCAAAAACCACAGTATGTTGAAACTGAGGGAACTTGCCTGCCACAATTTGGGCAGGTCAAGTATTGCCCAGACAGAGGAAGGGGAATGAGAACCCAAGCTCCTACATTCAATCCGTCCACTTCGATCTAATAGGGAACGTCCTGTCTCTTTTCTCTTCTCATTTGTCTCAGATTCAGAGCCCTAATCAACGTTCCTAGGTAAGCTCTAGAATAGCCTCTGTTTAAGTTCAAACGCTAGTCTGAGAAACTTGCCCTGAAAATCTGAGAGTCTAGGAGTATTCTCTGAATGTGTAGTTGCATTTTGTGCAACGCAGAAATTGTGTTGAAGACTCATCTGCGCCCCTAGTCTGCACTTGCCACACATATGCAAGGTTGTTTCCGCATTTGGGGCATTCGATCCTCACGGTTGGAAGAGTCCTCAGTTTCTGTTCTTCCTTTCCAATTACTGCCACAAGAAGCTGCGGCTTATGCTGGATCACCTTGGCGACTTTCGGCTCCACTTTCCTTCCTGCAACGGGTTTTTTGTAACCGCATTTTGCACAAGCCATCACGACCGATTCTTCTTTTCCTTTTTTCGTTTTCTTCGGAGTCAGTCGAGTGCCGCATTTTGGGCAAAATTCCATAAAATGATTCCCCATTGTCCGTTTCAGTAGCCATAGCATGGTCCCTTTTAAATGTTTTCTGGTTCAAATGAGTACCAGAGCTACACTTTGCTTATGCCGGAAGCAATGAGGTGCGCGACGCGCAAGGCCTCTGGCACACTGCTTCTTGTGGAAGTGAGCTTCAAAATCTTACGGGCGTCTTCTTCGACGATCCCGCGGATTTCCATGTAAACCCTTTCTTTCTTGCTCCTTGTAGTGACTTCAAAGATTTCTCCAGCATCAACGACAGCTTTCCAACGTTTCGCTGGACAAGGAAGCTTCTTAAGCGCTTTGCGAATCTCCCCGAAATCAGGTCTGTCACGCGTGACCGCGATCACGGGGAGTTTCGTTTCCTCGTTCAGCTTCTTGATGTCAACGACGTTGAACCCTGCGAACGTGACTCCGTCGAGCATTATCACTCTCAACTGTTTGTGATGCGGAGAGCTTGTTACCATAGCGGCGATTTTCTCGGTGGCGTCAAAACC